>Ga0247825_10002689_pt1 | contig 11738 bp, 13 predicted proteins | sample 13C_Vanillin_Day_FD_194413 | JGI IMG/M metagenome (GOLD analysis project Ga0247825, IMG submission 194413) | Soil microbial communities from agricultural site in Penn Yan, New York, United States - 13C_Vanillin_Day48 | ecosystem: Environmental > Terrestrial > Soil > Agricultural land | place... | reverse complement strand
CTTCAGCGCCCTGCACAACGTGGCGCTCGCGGTCCAGGCGCAGCTCGGCAGCGGCGGCTTCTGGCGCCCGGCGCACCGCGACCCGGCGCTGCTCGAGCCGGCGCGCACGCTGCTCGAGGAAGCCGGGCTCGGCGCGCGCCTGAACGCGCTCGCCGCGAACATGTCCCACGGCGAGCACCGGCAACTCGAGGTGGCGATGGCGCTCGCCACCCGGCCGCGCCTGCTCCTGCTCGACGAGCCGATGGCGGGCATGGGGACGGAGGAATCGCAGCGCATGATCGGGCTGCTGCAGAAGCTGAAGCAGACCCGCACCATCATCCTGGTCGAGCACGACATGGACGCGGTGTTCCGCCTCGCCGACCGCATCTCGGTGCTGGTCTACGGGCGCGTCATCGCCACCGGGAAGCCGGAAGAGATCCGGGTGAACCCGGAGGTGCGCAGGGCGTACCTGGGCGAGGACGACTGATGCTCGAGATCCGCGACCTGCAGACCTCGTATGGCCGCAGCCAGGTCCTGTTCGGGGTCAACCTGGACATCGGGCAGAAGGAGGTGGTGAGCCTCCTCGGCCGCAACGGCATGGGCAAGACCACCACCGTGCGCTCGATCATGGGCATCACGCCGGCGCGCGGCGGAACGATCAGTTTTCAGGGCAAGCCGATCCAGCGGCTCGCTTCCTACCGGGTGGCGCAGGCCGGCATCGGCCTGGTGCCGGAAGGCCGGCAGGTCTTTCCGAACCTCACGGTGCGCGAAAACCTCGTCGCCACCGCGCGCAAGGGGCCCTGGAATCTCGAGCGCGTTTTTGCGCTGTTCGGACATTTGAAGGAGCGGCGCAACAACTACGGCAACCAGCTCTCGGGCGGCGAGCAGCAGATGCTGGCCATCGGTCGCGCCCTGATGACCAATCCCCGGCTGCTGATCCTGGACGAAGCGACCGAGGGCCTCGCGCCGCGGATCCGCGCCGAGATCTACCGCTCGATCGAGAGCCTCAAGGCCGACGGCCTGTCGATCCTGGTGATCGACAAGGACGTGAAGGCGCTGACCCGCGTCGCCGACCGCCATTACGTGCTGGAAAAGGGCCGCGTGGTCTGGAGCGGAACCAGCAGCGAGCTGTCAGCCAGCCCGGACACCCAGCACCGCTATCTCGGCGTGTAGGACGCCCGCGCGCGCGCCGGAGGCGATGCCGCGGATGAATGCCCAATGGAACGCGATGCCGGCCACCACGCCCAGATGAAACACTTCGTGCGGGCCGACGACACCCGCGATCAGCACCGGCCACTCCAGAAAATCGATCAGGGCCCCGATCGTATAGGCAAGCGCTCCCCACACCAGCGGCAGGACGAAGCGCACGCCATAGCGGCGCGCGAGCGCGATGGTGGAAATCAGCCCCAGCCAGCCCAGCCCCAGGTACATCAGCAGCCCGAGCCATTGCGGCGTGGCGTCGAAGAACACCATCTTGAGCGCCAGCCCGGTGATCGCCAGAGCCCAGATCCATGCCAGCAGGTGCCAATGCCACAGATCGCGCAGGAGGATTACATGGACCGGAGTGAAGCTGCCGGCGATCAGCAGGAAAATCGCGGCGTGGTCGAGGCGCATCAGCACGGCGCGCCCGGCGGTTCCGGGCGTCAGCAGGTGGTAAACCCCGCTCAGCGACAGCAGCAGCACGCAGGAAAAGGCGAACACGGCGAGCGAAATCACCGCCCGCGCGCCGCGGCCGCGGACGATCAGGAAGCCGCCCAGGAAGGCGAGGACCACCGCCGCGGCAAGGTGGGTCAGCGAGCTGACGGGATCGCTGAATCCGGGAATGGACAACATCAAGCATGGTACTAAACTAGGGTCATGAAGCGCGAGAACGTCGTCGGCCGGGCGAACGTCGAGGACACGCCGGAGCTCGAAGCGTATTACCGGGCCCTCGAGGGCGAAGAGCTCGGCGCGCTGTGGAACGTCGCCAACGAGATCGAGCCCTGGTATCCGCAGCCGAAGTCGGTGCCGACGCTTTGGGCATGGAAACGCGTCGAGCCCTACGTCAGAAAAGCGGCGCAGCTCGTGTCCGCGGAAAAGGCCGCACGCCGCGTGGTGATGCTGGTCAATCCGGGACGCAAGGAATGGAGCGCGGCCGCCGGCCTGCTCTACACCGGCGTCCAGGTCATGAACCCCGGCGAATTCACGTCCGCGCATCGCCACCAGGCGAGCGCCCTGCGCTTCGTGATGGAAGGCAAAGGCGCCTACACCGTGGTCGACGGCGAGCGCATGACGCTCGGCGCGCGCGACTTCGTGCTCACGCCGAACGGCACCTGGCACGACCACGGCGTGGACGCCGACGGCACCCAGTGCACCTGGCAGGACGGCCTCGACATCCCCCTCATGAATTCGCTCGACGCGAATTTCTACGAGGTGCATCCGAAGGTCGTGCAGACGCCGGCTGCGCTTTCGCGGGAGAACTGGAAGAAACCATACTCGCCCGTGTTTCTCTACAAATGGGACGAGGCCTACCGCCAGGTAAAGCGTGACGGCGTTCACGAGTACACCAACCCGCTCACCGGCGGCCCGGTCATGCCGACCATGGGCGCGCGGCTCGAGCTGATCAAGGAAACCAGGCCGAAGCGCCACACCGGCAGCCTGATCTACCAGGTCGCCGCCGGGCGCGGCTGGTCGGAGATTGGCGGCAAGCGTTTCGACTGGGAAGAGAAGGACATCTTCTGCGTGCCGTCCTGGACCGAGTATCGCCATGGCGCCCACGGCGAAGCGGTGCTGTTCTGCTTCAACGACATTCCGGCCATGAAGGCGCTCGCGCTATATAGGGAAGAGACATAGCTGCGAATGATCAGCGCCGAGCAGAACGAGCTGATGACGCGCGTCGGGCCGGGCACCCCGGCCGGCAGGCTGCTGCGGCGCTACTGGCAGCCGGTGGCGCTGGTGGACGAGATGAAGGGCGAGCGGCCGGTGAAGGCGGTGCGGCTGTTGGGGGAAAACCTGGTCCTCTATCGCACCGAAAAGAGCTTTTCTCTCATTCAAAGAAACTGTCCCCATCGCGGCGCGGACCTCGCTTACGGCCGCATCGAGCCCGACGGCCTGCGCTGCTCGTTCCACGGCTGGAAGTTCGACGGCGCGGGCAAGTGCGTGGAGACCCCCGCCGAGCCCGCGGGCAGCCGGCTGTGCGAGCACATCAAGACCGTGTCGTACCCGGTGGTCGAGAAGAGCGGGATTCTGTTCGCGTATCTCGGCGAAGGCGCCGCGCCCGCGTTTCCGCAGTTCGACTGCTTCGTCGCGCCGGACGCTTACACCTTCGCGTTCAAGGGGTACTGGGATTGCAACTGGCTGCAGGCGCTCGAGGTCGGCATCGATCCGGCGCACGCATCGTGGCTGCACAAGTATTTCGAGGACGAGGACACCGCGCGCAGCTACGGCAAGCAGTTCCGCGGCGTGCCGGCGGACTCCGACCTGCCGATCAGCAAGGTGCTGCGCGAGTACGACCGCCCCGAGATCCGCGTCGAGCGCACCGAGTACGGCATGCGCCTGCACACGCTGCGCCGGATCAGCGACGCGCAGACCCACATCCGGGTCACCAACATCCTCTTCCCGCAGGCGTTCGTGATCCCGATGAACGCCGAGATGACGATCACGCAGTTCCACGTGCCGGTGGACGACACCGGCTGCTACTGGTATTCGATCTTCACCAGCTTCGGCGCGCCGGTGGACAAGGACACGATGCGCTCGCAGCGCCTCAAGACCTATCCCGCGCCCGACTACAAGCCCATTTTCTCGAGAGAAAACGGCTGGGGCTTCAACGCGGACGAGCAGAAGTCGCAGACCTTCACCGGGATGGGCTTCGATATCAACATCCACGACCAGTTCGCCTGCGAGTCGCCCGGCCGGATCGCCGACCGCACCAGGGAGAACCTCGGCACCACCGACAAGGGCATCGTGCTCTACCGCCGGCTGCTGGTGGACGCGATCCGGAAGAACGAGGCCGGGCAGCTGGTGATCGACATCGAGAAGGCCTCCGGCCCGCCCGCGATCGACGGCATCGGGCCGACCGCGAGCATCGACCAGTACTGGAAGGAATCCGACGAAACGCGGCGTAGGCGCTCCGCCTGGGCCGCATGAACCTTCCCAAGAGCATCAAGGCGGTGCGCTTTTCGTTCGCCGACCAGCACGGCGTGCTGCGCGGCAAGACGCTGTCGGCGACCGCGGCGGAAGCGGCGATGGAGCGCGGCGTCACGGTCACCAGCACGCTGCTGCTCAAGGATACTTCGCACCGCACCGTGTTTCCGGCCTTCACGCCCGGCGGCGGCATCGGCATGCCGGAGATGCAGGGCGCGGCCGACATCCTGATGGTTCCGGACCCGTCCACCTTCCGCGTGCTGCCCTGGGCGCCGGATACCGGCTGGTTCCTGTGCGACCTGCGGTTTCCCGACGGGCGCTCGGTCCCCTTCAGCACGCGCCGCCAGCTGCGCAAGGCGCTCGAGCGGCTCGCGACCGTGGGCTATGAATTCGTCGCCGGCCTCGAGGTGGAGTTCCACGTCTTCCGGATCAAGAACGAGCGCCTGCAGCCCGAGGATGCCGGCCAGCCGGGCACGCCGCCCGACGTCGAGCTGCTCACCACCGGCTACCAGCTGCTGACCGAGCACAAGTACGACCAGCTCGAGCCGCTGGTCGAGCTGCTGCGCGGCCACCTGGAAAAGCTCGAGCTTCCGCTGCGCTCGTTCGAGATCGAGTTCGGGCCGAGCCAGCTCGAGTTCACGCTCGGGCCGCGCACCGGCATGGCGGCGGCCGACGCGATGATCCTGCTGCGCAGTGCGATCAAGCAGATCGCGCGGCGCCACGGCTATCACGCGACCTTCATGTGCCGGCCGAAGCTGCCGAACGTGATGTCGAGCGGCTGGCACCTGCACCAGTCGCTGACGCGCAACGGGTTGAACGCGTTCACCTCGGACAAGGAAGATCTGTCCGAGACCGGCAAGTACTACCTCGCCGGGCTGCTGACCCACGCGCGCGCCGCGACCGCGTTCGCCACCCCGACCGTCAACGGCTACAAGCGCTACCGCCCCTACTCGCTCGCGCCCGACCGCGTGATCTGGGGCAAGGAGAACCGCGGCGCGATGCTGCGCGTGGTCGGCGGGCCGCGCGACCCCGACACGCGCATCGAGAACCGCATCGGCGAGCCGGCGGCGAATCCGTACCTCTACTTCGCCTCGCAGGTCTACAGCGGCCTGGACGGCATCGAGCGGCGCATGCCGATGACGCGCTCGACCGACACGCCGTACGAAGCCAAGGCCGATTTCCTGCCGCGCACGCTGGAAGAGGCGCTGCAGCACCTCAAGGTCAACAAGGCGCTGCGCGACGGATTCGGCAACGCCTTCATCGACTACTACTGCCGCATCAAGGAAGCCGAGATCGCCCGCTTCAACCTCGAAGTGAGCGACTGGGAGCAGCGGGAGTACTTCGACCTGTTCTGAATTCGGCGTCAGAGCCCGAATTCCGCTGCGGTGAAACAGCGATCCGAGCCAAGTCAGCGCCTCGGATAATTGCAAATCGAATTCGGGCTCTGACCCCGAATTGCCTCGAGGAGGTTCAAATGGAGCAGCGCACTCTCGGAAAAAGCGGCATCAAGGTGTCGGCGCTAGGCCTCGGCCTCATGTCGATGTCGGGCATCTACGGCAACGCGAACGACGACGAGTCGGTCGGCGTGATCCACCACGCGATCGACAAGGGCGTCACCTTCCTCGACTCGGCCGACATGTACGGCTGGGGCCACAACGAGACCCTGCTCGGCAAGGCGCTCAAGGGCGGCTGGCGCGGCAAGGCGGTCGTCGCCACCAAGTTCGGCCAGGTGAAGCTGCCCGACGGCAAGCAGGGCGTCGACGGCACGCCCGACTACGTGATGAAGGCCTGCGAGGCGAGCCTGAAGCGCCTGGGCATCGAGGTGATCGACCTCTACTACCAGCACCGCGTCGACCCCAACACGCCGATCGAGGACACCGTGGGCGCGATGAAGCGCCTGGTCGAGCAGGGCAAGGTGCGCGCGCTCGGCCTGTCGGAGGCCAACCCGCAGACCATCCGCCGCGCGCACAAGGTCTACCCCATAGCGGCGGTGCAGAACGAGTATTCGCTGCTTTACCGCAAGGAGGGCGAAGAGACGCTCAAGACCTGCCGCGAGCTCGGCATCTCGCTCGTGCCCTACGCGCCGCTCGGCCGCAGCATGCTCACCGGCACGGTGCGGGGAAAAGCGGACCTGCCCGAGGGCGACCGGCGCCTTGCCCATCCGCGGTTTCAGGGCGACGCGCTGGACAAGAATGTCGCCTTGGTAAAAAAGCTGGAAACGATTGCAGGTGAAAAGCATTGCACCGTTCCGCAGCTCGCGCTCGCCTGGGTGCTGGCGCAGGGCAAGGACATCGTGCCGATCCCGGGCACCAAGCGCAAGGAGCGCATCGACGAGAACCTCAAGGCGCTGGAGGTGAGGCTGAGCGCTGAGGATGTAAAGCGGATCTCAGAAGCCGCGCCGATCGGCGCCGGGGCAGGAACTCGCTATCCCGCTGACGGCATGAAACGCGTGTACCTCTGACCAGCTCCGCCGCGGCCCGGTGGCTCGCGCTCGCCACCATGTGGTCGCTGCAGTACATCTTCATGCGCCTGGCAGTGCCGGTGTTCGGCATCGCGGCGGTTGCCGAAGGGCGCGCGCTGTTCGCGGCGCTTTTCCTGCTGCCCTGGGTGGCGTGGGTCGCGCGCCAGCGCATCGGCCTGCGCGAGCACTGGCGCGACCACCTGACGGTCGCGCTGGTGAACAACGTCATGCCGTTCGTCTGCTTCGCGTGGGCGGCGACGCAGCTTCCCGCCGGCTATCTCGCGATCATCAACGGCATGGTGCCGCTGTGGACCGCGCTGATCGCGGTGCCGGTGCTGAAGGAGCCGCTCGGCGCGAAGCGCATCGCCGGCTTCGCGCTCGGCGTGGCGGGCGTGGCGCTGATCGTCAATCTCGGCCCGGTCGAGCTTTCCTGGAAAACCGCGCTCGCCTCTGTGGTCGGCATCGCCGGCGCGGCGTTCTGGGGCTGGGCGGGCGTGCTCATCAAGCAGCGCCAGGGGCGCGTGCCGCCGATGGGCCTCGCGGCCGGCTCGATCGCCTTTTCCGCGCTGGTGATGATGCCGCTCGCGAGTCAGGTACCGCCGGCGAGCGCCTGGACGCCGAACGCGACGCTGGCGCTGATCGCGCTCGGCGCCGTGTGCAGCGGGATTGCCTACCTGCCGTTCTTTACCTTGATCCGCGACATCGGCCCCTCGCGCACGCTTACCGTCGGCCTGGCGGTGCCGGTGCTCGGCGTGCTCTGGGGCTGGCTGCTGCTCGGCGAGGCGGTGACGCTCACCATGCTCGCCGGCATGGCGCTGGTGCTCGCCGCGCTCGCTTTGGTCCTGCGGCGCTGAAGCCAGCGCTTGGCGCTGCGCAGCGTGGCGCGCGCGCCCAAAGCCAGCCGGCCAATGATCCCGGTGGAGAAAGTCAGGCCCTGGATCTTCACGCGCTGGTTCCACAAGCGGTTCAGCACCACGTTGCCGGGGCTGGTGAAGGAGTCCAGCCACTGCACTTCGGGCTGCTCGTGCAGCGCGCGGATCCGGTCCAGCTCGATGATGACGCCCGGCGAGAAGCGCGAGAACGCCTCGTCGTAGGCCGTCTTGAAGGCATAGCCGCCGCCTCCGCCGAGGATGGTCGAGCAGCGGGCGAGCGGCTTGCCATCGAGGTCCAATCCGACCATGTGCAGGCGCCCGCGGCGGAAAGCCGCGGTGAAGATCTCGGTCGCGAAGCGGCGGTTGGCTTCGGTGCTGGCAAGCGCGCTGCCCTGCTTGCCTTTCCACCCGCCGGCCTCGAGCCGCATCAGATCGTCCAGCCAGCGCTCGATCGAGTCGCCGGCACGCAGGGTGACATGTGCGACCTTGCCGCTTTCGCCTAGGCGACGCTCGCGGCGGCGGACTTCCTGGCGGTCCCGGCTCGGCACCGCGGTCGCAATATAGGTATCGGCATCCTTGGCGCGGCGGAAAAGCGCCCGCTCGTATCCTTCCGACACCACCGCGCCGGGGAGCAAATCGGCCAGGAGGCGATAGACCGGACCGTCGGCCGGCAGGTAGTCGAGCTCGACCACCGACGCGGCGCCTCGCAGCCACTCGACCAGGGCGGCAACATGACTCGCCGCGCCGTCGGTTCGCACCAAAGGGGTGCAAAGCATGCAATGGCGGTGCCGCCACGAGCGCACCGTGCTGACCGGTAGGCCCTTGTACTGGCGCTGGCGATGCATCGGCAGGAGCGCGCCAAGCTTGCCGTCGGCCCACACCGTGACCAGCTGGATGTCGCGGCCGTCGGCGAGGAATTCGAGCGCCGGCCGCAGCAGCCACGACTCGTAGAACGGGTTCGGCTCGATCGCGTTCGCGGCCAGGTCGTCCCAGGCGGCGACGATCTCGCCGCTCGCCTGCGCCCCGCGCAGGACGGCCACGGTCGGCGCGGCAGTCAGCCTGGCGGCTTGCGGCAACGGAAGGGCGGCACCCACGCCGCTCTTTTACGCGGCTACTGTAACAACGCGGGCGTCAGCCTCCCCTCCGGAAGGACTGTCTTGCCTCGACGGCTGGAACATCGTAGCTCCCCATCAGGTCGTCGACCACCTTGTGAAAGCCCTCCCAGGGCGCCTCGCGGAACGAATGGTTGCGCACGATGAACGACGCGCCGGCGTAGAACTTCTCGTACTGCAGGTGCCGGCCGGCGAACTCCGAGCCGATCAGGTCCCAGGCGAGCTTGTAGAGCTTCATGCGCTCGACCGCGCCGAGCTGCGGCGTCTGCCAGTAGGTCTCGAACATCTGCCTGAGCTTCGCGTCGTGCATCACGCTGATGTCGGCCGGCATCTGGAAAATACCGCCGCCGCACAGCTCGCGCAGCGCGTCGATGATCTGCGAGTGGCTCTCGGTGCACCAGTTGAGCGCGGCGTACATGTAGCGCCGGTTGAAAGTCTTGTAGCCCTCCGGCCAGTCCTCGGCATCCTGGATCTGCCCCGCGATCATCCCGCCGAGGGCCGCCTCCAGCGCCGCGAACCGGCCCAGCACTTCCCTTACGGCCGGGACTTCATGGGCACCGGAAGCCTGCGCGATCTTGCTCGCCAGGCCGACGATGAGCTGCATCTTGGCGTGGAAGCGCACGTTCGACTGGTGGTTGCCGTAGCAGTGGCCGGGCGTCTTGATGTAGATCTCGCGCGCGAGCACCGCGTCCATGTGCACGAACACGCGCTCCCACGGCACTCTTACGTTGTCGCACATCACCATCGAGTCGGTCTCGTCGAAGCGCCAGGCGAGCGGGCTCTCGAACTCCGACTGGGCCTGGCGCTCGTAGGGCTTGCGCGCCCACAGCGTCACGCCCGGCGCGTTCACCGGAATGGCGCAGGTGATCGACTCGGCGAGCTGGTTGGGCGCGAGCGGAATCAGGTTGCCGATCCAGATCTCGTTGGCGAACACCGCGCCGGTGGCGAGCATCTTCATGCCCGAGATCGTCACTCCGCCGTCATCCTCCTTCACCACGCGCAAGGTCGGCACCGGGATGTTCTGCTTGACGTAGAACTCCGGGTTGCGCGCGGCCTGCGGCGGGATCACGGCATACACCCCGTAGATGTCCTCGCTGCGCATGTGCTCGTAGTAGGCGAGGAGGTTGTTCCGGAATCCCTTGAACACCTCGGGGTTCATCGCCATGCCGGTGACGAAGCTCGACACGTGGTCGGGCGAGCGCCCGAGCAGCCCGTGGCTCATGCCGGCGATGGCGCGGTGCAGCTCGGTGCGCGTGGCCAGATCCTCCCTGGTTTTCGCTTTCAGGAAGTAGTTGCTGTATCCCTCATGGCTGAAGCGCGGGTCGCGCTTCAGGTCGTAGATCGCCGCCATCGAGCGCGCGGCGTTGCGGAACGCGGGATGGGTGGTGACGTCGTCCACGCGCTCCGCGCCGATGTACACCACGCGGCCGTCGCGCAGCGACTCGAGGTGCTCAGCTCCGGTCTTCAGCATAGTAGTGGATCTCGTGCAGGATGCAGCCGCCGCGGGAAGTGAACGGGCCGTGGTGCACGCCGGGAGGCCGGCACGCGTAGGTCGGCGCGAAGCACTGCTGCCCGCCCTTGCCCTGCTTGTCGTTGCCGACCACGAGATCGCCCTGAATCACGTAGACCTCTTCCCAGTGGTCGTGCACGAACGGCTCGGTGGAAAACGCGCCGGGCTCGATCTTGAGCAGGCGCGTGCGGCTTCCCTTCTTTGCTTTCTCGTCCAGGTCACTGGCGAGGATCTTCTGGAAGAATCCCGGTGGATATCCCGGCGGCACTTCCCAGCCGCTCTTCAGGTCCACCTTCACGAACTCCAGGTGCTGTTTCGGCTTCATCAGGCCTGCTCCTCGTTGGCGTCCAGCCACGGCGAGCGCCACACCTCCTCGGCGCGCATCGCTTCCTGGACCACGCTTTTCTCGAATTGGATGAATTTCCTGAAACCCTCGTGATTCATCGCCCGCTCGTCGTCGAACTCGAACTGCATCAGCACCGCGTTGCCGCTGTGCATCACCACGCGCTGCAGCCCGGGCCAGGTCGCCACCAGGGGCACATGTACTTTGCGGTAGCGCTCCAGGAACGCCGGCAGGTCGGGCACCGCGATGTCATAGCGCACGAAGTACGACACGCTCATGCAGCCTCCGCTTCGTGGCGCAGCACCTCGGTCAGCGCCACCGCGCGATCGCCGCACGCCACCAGCCGGGCCGCGAGCGCGCGCAGCTCGCGGAAGCGCTTCTCGTCGAGGAACTCGAACAGCACGTCGTTGATGCGGCGCTGGTAAGGCGCCAGGCGCTCCAGCAACGCAAGGCTTTTGCTGGTGTTCTTCAAGAGAACTTTTCTCCCATCGCGCGGATCCGAGGCTTTTTCCAGGATCCCGGCCGCGGCGAGCTTGTTGGCCTCGATGGTGATGAACGCGCCCGAGCGGTGCAGGCGCGCCGCCACCTCGCCGATCGACAGGCCGTCGGCGCGGCTCACCAGCATCAGGATCTCGTACTGCACGCCCGAGATCCCGGCGATCGCGGCGAACGCGTCGCGGCAGGCGTCGAGCTTGTGGCCGTAGGCGATCAGGTCGTGGATCAGGCCGCGGAACTCGGCGTCCGAGCCCTGCGCGAGCAGCGCCGGGCGCGAGACGGTGAGCGGGGCTTTCTTGCGCGCGCGGGCCATCGGGCGGCAAAATCTTCCACCGGGCAATTACCTTTGTCAATTAGCTAAATGATCAAGAAAGACCTGCGCCAGGCCGTCGCCCTGCTCGCCGCGGGCGACTGGCGGGCGGCGCACGAAATCGTGCAGGCGGACGAGGAATCGCGCCTTTCGTGCTGGGCGCACGGCATCGTGCACCTGATGGAAGGCGACGTGGCGAACGCGCGCTACTGGTACCGCGTGGCCGGACGCGCTTTGCACGAGAATTTTTCCGTTGAAGCGGAAATCGCGGCGCTGCGCGACACGCTCAGGGAATGATGCCGGGCTCCAGCTTGTAGCAGAACTCCGCCACGTCGCGCGGCCTGGTCCACCAGACCCGCGCGGCCTTCGCATGCCGTTGGCAATGGGTGAGCGCGGCGCGCAGGCGGCGCAGCCTGAACGGCTGGCCGAATACGTAGGTATGGACCGAGACGTTCATCACCAGCGGGTGGCGCTCGCTCTGCTCGATCATCTCGTCGAACTGGTCGACGATCATGTCGCAGAAGTCCGAGGCGT
>Ga0247825_10002688_pt1 | contig 11739 bp, 10 predicted proteins | sample 13C_Vanillin_Day_FD_194413 | JGI IMG/M metagenome (GOLD analysis project Ga0247825, IMG submission 194413) | Soil microbial communities from agricultural site in Penn Yan, New York, United States - 13C_Vanillin_Day48 | ecosystem: Environmental > Terrestrial > Soil > Agricultural land | place... | reverse complement strand
CAGCGGCCCCACCGACGACCCGGCATTGACTACCGCCCCGGCCGTCGCCCTCCTCTCGGGGGAGAAACGGTCGGCGACGATCGACTGACACAGCGCATGTGCGGGACCTTCGAAGAAGCCCAACGCAATTCGGCACGCGAGGAGTACACCGAATGACGTCTGGAAGGTCAGGGGCAGCATGCTGACGATCCAGGTGATCATCAGCACGCCGGCACCCCAGGTATACGAGATCTTGCGGAGCACCGCGGTGAGGGCGACCGCACCGACCGCGAACAGCCAGAAGAAGGCACTGCTGAGCAGCCCGTACTGCCCCGGGGTGAGCCCGAGATCTGCACGAATCTGCTGACTTCCCAAGCCGATCGCCGCTTTGTCAGCAAAGTTCAGCGTAAAAAATAGAAACAGCAACACAACGATGCCCCACGCACGCCGGCTTGCCTGGCGCGGCGGCCGGTGTCCGGTGTCGCCGGGACGGGCTTCTGTCGTCACCATCAATTTCCTCCGGAAATGTGAGCGCTCAGGCAGTGGCGGCCCGAGGTATGTGATTGCGGCCACTGGAGCGGTACTCACATCACATCCAAGTCCCGGTGCCGGATCAACCGGCAATACGCGGCCGGACCATACGGTTCTGCCTATATCCACAGGTCAAGCCGCACAGCGTTCTCCCACGACGCCACACCACCGATCGCAACGACAGGCGCGGTGCGTCGGCGCACGCGACCGGCGCTTACTCGTCGGCGCCCACCTGGTCCGGTTCGGTGTCTCAGTCATTCACCCCACGAACGCTCGATGATCCGACCGAAATCCTCCCGAGGATCAAGCGTGTCTTTGCCAGCAATGCGATATTGGCCCCGTCTCGGACGCCGCGAGGCGCGATAGCTGGACCGATCCCGCGACAGCCACCGGACATGATCAAGGTCTTGCCGGAAAGATTCGAACCTCACAGAAGTCTCCTTCGATATGGGGACTCCCATCACACCGTGTCGACTACCGGAAAACCATGACGCAATTCGACTCGAAGACATAGGAATATCGATCGATCGCCATGCACCTTTCAACAGGGGCACGGTGGAACGGGACCGAGTCGACGGCCACCACGTTGCCTGCGAACTGGCTGTCGCGGCGCACGATGTCGGTCTCGACCGGGCTGTCACTGCGCATGATGGTCACCGGTCGGGGTCTCGGCGGCCGGATGCGGTCGGCGGAGCCACGCCGACTTGTAGCGCAGCATCCGGGTGGGGATCCGTGGGTGCATCGGCGGGTAGAGCAGGCTCAGAGTCGAGGGTGAAGTAGCTGCGCAGCAGGCGGAGGCACAGGTAGGCGGGAAGGTACTTCACCGAACTGACGGCGACCGGCGGGTCTGGCCCGCTCCGACCCGCATTCGTTCGGACTATGCTCGGATCATGGTCACGGCGGGCAGCCGTGCCCCGATATGTGTACCGAGGCGATCGGATGGTTCACGGCGACCCGCTATCGACACAGCGTGATCTACACGCGGGTATACCGGCGGAGCTGACAGCCGCAGGGTTCGAAGGTCCGCAGGAGATCGGACGCGGCGGCTTCGGCGTCGTGTACCGCTGTGTGCAGCGCGCACTGGATCGAACAGTGGCGGTGAAGGTCCTGACCGCGAACCTCGATCCGGACAATCTCGCGCGATTCGTCCGTGAGCAAGTCGCGATGGGGAAACTCTCCGGACATCCGCACATCGTGAGTATCTTTCAGGTCGGCGCGACCGCGGGCGGGCGGCCGTACATCGTGATGCAGTACCACCCGCACGGTTCCCTGGACGCCAAGATCCAGAACAGCGGCCCCATCGACTGGCGGGACGTCCTGCATGTGGGTGTGAAGATGGCCGGTGCCCTGGAGACCGCGCACCAGCGCGGGACCCTGCACCGCGACGTCAAGCCCGCGAACATCCTGCTCACCGAGTACGGCGAGCCGCAGCTCACCGACTTCGGCATCGCCCGGATCAGCGGCGGCTTCGAAACCACCAGCGGGGCGATCACAGGGTCCCCTGCCTATACCGCCCCCGAGGTTCTGCAAGGTCAACCATCAGCCGCGACCTCGGACGTGTACAGCCTGGCGGCGACCCTGTTCTGCGCCGGTACCGGGCATGCTCTCTATGAGCGCCGCAAGGGCGAGCAGGCGGTCGTCCAATTCCTTCGGATCACCAAGCATCCCATGCCGGACCTGCACGATTCGGGTCTGCCGGCCGACGTCGGCGAGGTGATCGAGCAAGCGATGTCCCGCGACCCGCGGGACCGCCCGGCGACGGCGGCAGAGTTCGGCGAACTGCTGCGCGCGGTACAGCGCCGGCACGGCATTGCGGTCGACGACATACCGGTTCCCCTTCCGGCCCCGGAAGGGCACAGTGTCTCCGGGTCCACCACCGGGTCGCTGCGGCGCCACTACCCGCCGCGGTCGCTGACCCCGCCGGCCCCGGCCACCAGATTCCGCCCGCCCTCGCCGGCCCGGGCGCTGGTGCGACGGGACCGGTTGATCGAAACACTGCGCGCCGGGCGGTCCCGGAAGCTGACCGTGATCCACGGACCCACCGGATTCGGCAAGAGCACTCTCGCCGCGCAGTGGTGCGAGGTGCTGACTGCCGAAGGCGTCGCCGTCGCGTGGCTGACCGTCGACAACGACGACAACAACCTCGTCTGGTTCCTGTCCCATCTGATCGAAGCCATTCGTGCCGTCAATCCCGCGCTGGCCACCGAATTGAACGACGTGCTCGAGGAGCGTGGGGACGAGTCCGAGCGGTACGTGCTCACCTCGCTGATCAACGAGATCCACCAGAGCGGCGAACCGATGATGCTGGTCATCGACGACTGGCACGTGGTCAGTGCGAAGCCCACGATCAAGGCGCTGCGCTACTTACTGGACAATTTGTGCCCCACGCTGAAGGTCGTGGTCACCAGTCGCAGCCAGAGCGGGTTGTCGATGAGCCGCATGCGGATGCAGGACGAACTCGTCGAAATCGATTCCACGGCAATGCGATTCGATACCGACGAGTCGGAGCACTTCCTGGTCGGGTTGCGCGGGTTGGCACTCGAACACAGTGATGTCGAGGACCTCACCACCTCCACCGACGGCTGGGTGGCGGCGTTGCAACTCGCGTCGTTGTCGCTAAGGGGTTGCGACGACCCGTCCCAGTTGATCAGTTCCATGACCGGTGGCCACCACGCGATCAGTGAGTTTCTCGCCGAGAACGTGCTCGACACACTGGAACCGTCGATGCTCGACTTCCTGATGGCCACCTCGATTCCCGACCGCATCTGCGGGGATCTCGCGGCCGCGCTGTCCGGGGTGTCTCACGGACTGGAGATGCTCGAGGAGGTCGAAGAGCGCGATCTGTTCCTGAACCGCATCGACGAACAGTGGTTCGGTTACCACCACCTGTTCGCGGAGTTCCTCCGGAACCGGTTGGAGCGGAATCAGCCGGATCGGGTGGCAGGGCTGCACCGCATCGCCTCGGGGTGGTTCGCCGAGCATCGATTGGTCAGAGACGCAATCGATCATGCGCTCGCCGCCGGCGACGAGCAGCGGGCGGTCGAGATAATCGAGAACGACGGCCTCTACATGTTCGCGCATTCACAGATGTCGACCCTGATCGGCTGGGTCGGCAAATTGCCGCCGACGATCGTGCAGACCCATCCGCGCCTGCAACTCGCACTGGCCTGGGCGAACATCCTGTTGCACCGCGCCGAAGCCACCAGCCAGGCGCTGACACTGGTGGAATCCACAGTCGAGGATTCCGGTCTCAGTCCAGATGAGATCGCCGACGTGCGCGCCGAGGCGGACGTCGTGCGAGCCCTGATGGCGCTGCGCGCCGACCACCTCGAGGGCATCGACGAACACGTTGCGCCGTGCCTGGCCCGAGCGGACACCGTCCGCCCCTTCGTGATCGGCAAGGCAGCCAACCTGGCCACCTTTGCCGCCGCCTACCGGTGCGACCTCGACGAGGTCAGCCGCCTGCAGGACTGGGCATCGATCTATTTCGAACGCGGCCGGGATTCGTTCAATCCCATTCACGGGTTGTGCTTCACCGGGCTGGCGGACCGACTGCTGCTCGACCTTCGCGCGGCCGAGGAGTGCTTCCGCAAGGCCTTGAAGCTGGCCAAACAGTCCGGTGGAAGTCACTCGTACACCGCCCGACTGGCGAGTTCGCTGCTCGGCGAGTCGCTCTACGACCGCGGGGAGCTCGACGAAGCCGAACGGCTCCTGGACGAGGGGTACAAGCTCGGACCCGAAGGCGGACCGGTCGATTTCAAGATCGCACGATACGTGTCCGGAGCCCGCGTCAAGGCGCTGCTGGGTGACCGGGACACCGCGATCCGCCGGCTCCACGAGGGTGCGGAAATCGCGCAGACGTTGTCGCTGACGCGTCTGCGCGCACTGGCCGAGAACGAGCGGATCCGGTTGGGTCTACCTCCGCATCCGGATTTCGGCGCAGTGCCGATGGTGTCCTACGACACTCGTCGACGCCCCATCGACGCGATCGACGAGATCACCGTCCAGCACGAGGAGGCGTCGACGATCCGAACACTGCTCGCCGAACAGGACCCGGGAAAAGTGGACCTCGCCTGCCGGTGGGCACAGGAATGGGTCGATCGGCTGGTCGAACGGCACCGGCCGCAGGCGCTGCTGCGGGCAAGGCGGCTGCTGGTTTCCTGCCTGGCCGCGGCCGGGCGGACCGACGAGGCCAAGACGGTGCTGGCGCCGATTACCGCCCAGTGCGCCCACCTCGGATCGTTCCGCTACCTCCTCGACGGCGGACCATACGTGGCAGCCACGCTCACGGGCCTGCACGCAGATCAGCAGAACGGGCACTGGCGCCCCGAATGGACGGAGGTACCCGCGGACTTCCTCACCAGGTTAGTCCGGGCCGAGGTTGTGCACACGATCTGATCGCGGTCGTACCGACGGAACTACTCGCCCGGGATGGAAGGCCGCCGGGCGCGGGTACGCACCCACCCGTGCACATTGTGACAGCAGGCAGGGCAGCAGCAGGTCGTACTACGTCGTGTACTCGCTCAACAAGCTATCGAGGACGGACGTCGCGTACACCCGGTCCGGTAACGCCCTACTGCCCTTCTCGGCTCGAGTTCTGCGGTGCGATTGCGCGATGTCGCAGAGCCGTCGACGGTATTCCTCCACGGCGAGACTGAACTTCACACGAATCTGCTCCGCGCTCGGTCCGCCGATCGGCGCCCAGAGGATGGCGAAATCGAGGATGTCATCACTGGTGTAGGGCTGTGCGACCTGCATGCCTGTTCTCCGGTGTTCGGCGGCGGGAATCACGGCGTGCCGCCCGGCAGCATGTGACTGTCAGAAGTCGTGGGAGCGTCGGAATCAGGACCTGTCACCGCCACCGCAGTCAACGGGAAGGCCTGCAGCAGTTGGTCCATTTCAGCTCTGTCACATGGTATCTCGCTGAGAATGTGCCAGAGTCTTTCGATGAACCGCCATGGGTGCATGCCAAATTTGATGAAGGTCTCGTCCTCCGGGACACCACCGAATGGCGCCCAGATGCGGGCGAACGCGAGGATGTCCTCGACTTCTTTTGCCTGTTTGCTGAGCTGTTTCACACGTCGACGTTCGGCGTCCTGTCGTCGTTGCTTGCGCCGTCGGCTGTAGTGCCGGATATCCGACTCCACCGGATCGAAGCCGCTCGGTACCGTGCGGCTCGGTTGATCCGGGCTTCCCCCCAGGCGTGCCCCCTTGTTGGATGTAACCATTGGTTTCTCTGTTCGGAAGTGCGGGTTGATCGGCTCACGAGCCAGGCCGCAGGGTTGTTATGGCTAGCGTCTCCGCGGACGTCCCGAGCTGGGAGTCGTGCGAGTTGCACTGGCTGTGCACCGTCATCGGGACGCGGGGTGAAAGCGCCGGCGAGCGGGGGTAGGCACCCGCCCGCCGGCACGGTGTGCATTCAGGAGCGATGCCGGTCCTGAACAGTTTCGGGGGGCAGAGAGTCAGGACGCGGCACCGCCACCGCAGTAGGCGGTGGTTCCGTGGCGCGGGCTTGTGGATTGGCCAGGCGCTCGGGGCGCAGGATCTCGTCGAGTTCGGCGGCGGTGAGCAGGCCGCGCTCGAGCACCAGAGAGGTGACGCTGCGACCGTCGACCAGCGCTTGGCGCGCGATGGAAGTTGCTGCGTCGTAACCGATCAGCGGGTTGAGGACGGTCACCACTCCGATGCTGGATTCGACCTGGGAGCGCAGGAATTCCTTGTTCGCGGTGATTCCGTCGATGCAGTGGTCGGTCAGGCCGGTGCAGGCCGCGGTGAGCGAGGACAGGCTGGCGAACAAGGAGCGCGCAATGATCGGTTCGAAGGCGTTGAGCTGCAACTGTCCGGCCTCGGCCGCCATGGTGACGGTGAGGTCGTAGCCGATGACTTCGAAGGCCACCTGGTTGACCACTTCCGGTATGACCGGGTTGACCTTTCCGGGCATGATGCTCGATCCCGCCTGTCGTGGGGGGAGGTTGATTTCGGCGAAGCCGGCCCTGGGTCCGGAGGACAGCAGCCGCAGGTCGTTGCAGATCTTCGACAGCTTCACCGCGACTCGTTTGAGCATCCCCGAGAACAGCACGAAGGCCCCGCAGTCCTGGGTGGCTTCGACCAGGTTGCCGGCCGTCACCAGCGGCAGCCCGGTGAGTCGCTGCAGGTGGGTGCACGCTTGGGCGGCGTAGTCGGGATGGGTGTTGAGGCCGGTGCCGATGGCGGTCGCGCCCAGGTTGATCTCGTGCAGGTGTACCAGGGCTTCGCGGATCCGGCGTTCGTCCTCGTCGACCATCACCGCGTAGGTGCTGAACTCCTGGCCGAGGGTCATGGGCACGGCATCCTGCAGTTGGGTCCTGCCGACCTTCACCACATCGTCGAACTCGATTGCCTTGCGCGCTAAGGCCAGGCGAAGATGACCCATCGCCGACAACAACTGTTGGGTGCCCTGGATGGTCGCGATCCGAATCGCGGTGGGATAGACGTCGTTGGTCGACTGGCCCATATTCACGTCGCCGTTGGGGTGAATTTTGGAGTACTCACCCTTGTCGAACCCGAGAATCTCCAGCGCGCGGTTGGCGATGACCTCGTTGGCATTCATGTTCGTCGAGGTGCCGGCGCCACCCTGGATGACATCGACCACGAACTGTTCCAGCAGGCGACCCTGTTCGATGTCCTGGCAGGCCTGCCCGATGGCGTCCTTCTTCACCTGATCGATCAGGCCCAGGTCGAAGTTGGTCAGTACTGCGGCGTGCTTGATCTGCGCGAGCGCGGTGACGAGCAGTGGATACGAGGAGATCTGAGTGCCGGTGATCGCGAAGTTCTCTACCGCGCGCAGCGTCTGGATTCCCCAGTAGGCGGCGGCCGGGACTTCCCGGGCACCCATGAAGTCTGTCTCGATCCTGCCTTTATTCGCTTCGAGCAGGGACGGTGCGGTCATCTGTGCCATGGCTCTCGGTTCTCGCGTGGTGGTTCGGGTGTGTTTGGGGTGTAGCAACGTTCAAGATCAGGATGCTGTGACGAATCCGAGCACCTTGTCCACGACATTCTCCAGTGGTTCGCCGTGGCAGAACCGCCGCAAATTGTCGACGAAGAGTTGGCCGAGATCGTCTAGATAGTCCTGGGTGTCTCCGCTCATGTGCGGAGTGATGATGACGTTGTCCATGCCCCACAGGGTGTGTCCGTCGGGCAGAGGTTCGGGATCCACGACGTCGAGGGCGGCGCCGGCAATCGAGCCGGACGCCAATGCGTCCGTCAGGGCTGTGGTGTCGACGAGTTCCCCGCGCCCGACGTTGATCAGGTGTGCGGTCGGTGACATCGCAGCGAGCACGGCGGCGCTGACCAATCCCCTGGTCTCGGCGGTCAGCGGGGCTGCCAGCACGAGGTAGTCGTAGTCACCGACAATCCGGGTCAGGTCTTTCGAGGAGTGGATCTGATGGAAATCGTCGTCACCGGGTCGGTGGGAGCGGCCGGCGCCGCTCACCTCCATGCCCACGGCACGGAAGAGGCGGGCGATTTCGCGGCCGATGGAGCCGGTGCCGACCACCAGTGCGGACTGTCCCTGGATCTTGCGGGTGACCCGGTGTTGCCAGCGGTGTTGCTGCTGTAGCCGGAAAGAGGTCTGCGCATCCTTGGCCATATCCAGGACGAATCCGAGCGCAAACTCTGCGATGGCCCGGCTCAGAACGCCTCGGGAGTTGGTATAGACGATGTCGCTGCCGATCAGTTCGTCGAACAGGAGTTGACTCACCCCCGCAGCCGAGACATGGACCCACTGCACGGACTTGGCGGCACCCCAGTTCTCGCGTAGCGCCGGTGAGAACGAGTGCCACTGGTACAGCACGTCCGCGCCGTCGAGGGCCTCGGCGAGACCGTCGGCTGTGGTCAGCCGAACGTTGGCGATGTCCTGGATCTCCGCCAACCGGGGCGGCAGGGCCTGCCGGTAGAGGACCGTGACGACCGGCCGGGTGCGCTGCGCTGCCGTGGTCATGACACCGGTGATGGCGTGGGGTCCGCCTGGTTCGCGGCGAGGGCATCGATGGCGGACAGGACCGCGGCCGTGAACTCGGCCGTCGACGACGTTCCACCGACGTCGCGGGTGCCGAAGCCCTCGCGCAGGGCCGACTCGAACGCGGCCTGCAGGTGGTCGGCGGCCTCGGGGTGGCCGAGGTGTTCGAGCATCATCGCCCCCGACCAGATCTGTCCCACCGGGTTGGCCAGGCCTTTGCCGGCGATGTCCGGGGCCGACCCGTGCACCGGTTCGAACAGGGACGGGAAGTCGCCCTCCGGGTTCAGGTTGGCGCTGGGCGCCAACCCGATGGAGCCGGTGACGGAGCTTCCGAGATCCGAAAGAATGTCACCGAACAGGTTGGAGGCGACGATGACGTCGAAGGTCCAGGGCCGCAGGACCAGATGTGCCGCCAGCGCATCCACGAGCTCGCTGGTCAGGCTGACCTCGGGGTAGAGACGAGCCGTGTCCTCCACGACTTCATCCCAGAACGGCATGGTGTGCACGATGCCGTTGCTCTTGGTCGCCGACGTCAGGTGTCCCCGTCGGGAGGCTGCAAGACCGGCGGCGTAACGCGTGACCCGGGTAACCCCGAGTCGGGTGAAGATGGTTTCCTGCACCGCGCTCTCGTGCGGCAGCCCTCGGTACATTCGGCCGCCGACCTCCGAATATTCTCCTTCGTTGTTTTCCCGGACGATGAGCAGATCGATGGGGTCCTTGGCCGCCAGCGGTGAAGTGACACCGACCAAGGTTTTCACCGGCCGGAGATTGATGTACTGCTGGAATTCCCGGCGGATGGGGATCAACAGGCCCCACAGTGATTCGGCGTCCGACACCTCGGGGGAACCCACCGCTCCCAGGAAGATCGCGTGGTGCGCGGCGAGCTGCTCGAGGCCGTCGACGGGCATCATCCGGCCGTGCTGGAGGTAGTATTCCGACCCCCAGTCGAAGTACGTGAACTCCAGGTCGAGCGAGTGCACCTCCGCGATCCGGTCGAGGCAGGCGATGGCCGCCGGGACCACCTCTTTCCCGATGCCGTCGCCGGCGATGACCGCGATCTTGTGTGTGCTCATGGTGTGGTCCGCTCTGGCAGGCCGCCCAGCAGTTGCCGGGGTGCCCCCGATTCTCCGAGGTTGACGATGGTGTTCTTGGGTTCGGTCATCGCGTGGACGGCGTACCGCACGCCTTCGCGGCCGACCCCGGACTTCTTGAAGCCGCCGAAGGGCATCGAATCGATACGGATGTCGCTGGTCTCGTTGATGACCACGGCGCCGACGTGCAGGTTCTCGGCCATGGCCAAGGCCAGATCCATCGACTGTGTGAAAATTCCTGCCTGGAGTCCGTACTCGGAGTCGTTGGCGGCGTGGACGGCGTCGGAGACCTCGACGAACGGCATGAGGGTCACGACCGGACCGAACACCTCGTCGCGGAGCACCCGGCACTGCGCCGGCACATCGGTCAGGACGGTGGGTTCGTAGAAGGCGCCCTGCCGCTGCCCGCCCGCGTGGACCGACGCCCCCGCGGCGATGGCCTCGTCCACCCAGTCCTCGACGCGCCGGGCCTCGTCCTCGGAAATCAGTGGTCCGACGTCGGTGCGGCGGTCGAACTTCGGCCCCGTCCGCAGCGCCTGCGTGCCGCGAGTGACCTCCTCGAGGACCCGCTCGAAGAGCGAGGTCTGCACGTACACGCGTTGAACCGAGAGGCAGTTCTGCCCGGCGACCCCGAATGCTCCGGCGACGATCGCCTCGGCGGCGGCGGCCGGGTCGGCGTCGGCGCAGACGATCGTGGCATTGTTGCCGCCGAGTTCGGAGAGGATCTTCTTGGCCCCGGCGGCGGCGGCGATCCGTTCGGCGGTCCGGGGTCCGCCGGTGAAGGAGATCAGGTCGATCTGCTCGTCAGTGACCAGCGCCTCGGCCACACCGGGGCCGCTGACGATGGCCCCGATCCGGCCCGACGGCACTCCCGCCTCGAGTAGCAGCTGAACCAGTGCCAGCCCGCTCAGCGGGGTCCGCTCGGAGGGCTTGAGGACCACCCCGTTGCCGGCGATAAGGGCCGGGCCCAGCTTGTGCGCGACCAGATTCAGGGGATCGTTGAACGGTGTGATGGCCGCGACGATGCCCACCGGTTTCCGGCTGTACCAACCGATCTTGTGCCCGGAGGCGAGGCTGTCCTCGAAGTCCAGGGTGGATCCGGACAGTTCGGTCGACGCGGCAGCCGAGAGCCGCAATGTTTCGATGCAGCGACGGACCTCACGCTCGGCCTCGGTGATGGTCTTGCTGCTTTCGGCGGCGATGATGGTGGCGAACCGCGCGGACTGCTCGCCCAGCAGCAGAGCTGCCTTCTCGAGCGCCTGCCGGCGCGAACGCAGCGGCCACGGCTCGATCTGCAGGTGGCGGTGGATGTGGGTGATCGCGCGCCGCACGTCCTGCGCCGTCGAGGTGCACACCCGGCCGACCAGCGTCCCATCCTGGGGATCGCGCACGTCCAGCGTCAGGTCAGCGGACTGCCATTGGCCTTCGACGAACGCACCTCCGGGCAGAACCGGGGTCTCTGACCGACGGGCCTCTGGTTCCGGGCGCGCGTCAACGACAATTGTGGATGAGAGCATGAGGTTGCCTACCCTGCCTATTTGATGCGGTCGATGATCTTCGCGGCGCCGCCGATGATCGGCAGGAACCACGGGGGCCCGAAATGCCCGGGAACGGGGGGATTCTTCAGGTCTTCCCAGACGTTCGCGGTCTTGTCGCCGCCCATGTAGGCGACCATCTTCTTGCCCATGTGCGCCGCCATCTGGACACCGTGTCCGCTGTAGCAGAGCGAATAGAACACACCGTCATGGATGCCGGCGTGGACCATCTGATCCATGGACAGATCGACCAGTCCACCCCAGGTGTAGTCCACCTTGACGTTGGACAGGTACGGGAACAGCTCGATCATGGCCTGGCGCAGGATCTTGCCGCTCTTGACATCCGAATCCGGGCTGGAGAGCGCGAAGCGGGCCCGGCCGCCGAACAGCAGCCGGTTGTCCGGGGTGATGCGGAAGTAGTAGGTCAGCATCTTGCTGTCCGAGGACTGTCGCCGGTTCGGCAGGATGCGGTCGACCACCTCGTCCGGCAGCGGTTCGGTGACGATGATGAAACTGCCCACCGGGATCACGCGCCGCTGCAGCCATGACGTCACCGCGCCCGTGTAGCCACTGGTGGCCACCAGTGGCTACACGGGCGCGGTGACGT
>Ga0247825_10002687_pt1 | contig 11740 bp, 12 predicted proteins | sample 13C_Vanillin_Day_FD_194413 | JGI IMG/M metagenome (GOLD analysis project Ga0247825, IMG submission 194413) | Soil microbial communities from agricultural site in Penn Yan, New York, United States - 13C_Vanillin_Day48 | ecosystem: Environmental > Terrestrial > Soil > Agricultural land | place... | reverse complement strand
CACCTCTTTTTCCGCGATGTTCCGGAACACGTTCACGAACCCCAGGGCACAGCCGTGAAGCGCCCCGAAGATCGCCGCCAGCGAAATCGGGCGCATCAGCGCCAGCCGCTGTTCGGTGGGCCGGGCGGCATACAGAATTCCGAACCCGAGTGGAAGCAGGCAGACCAACATACTCAAGATGGCGGCGGGACCCATCTGACGAAGCATCTCAGGCAACGTGTCACCTCCAGGATGTGATGACTGAGATAACGCGCGACCACCTGGAGCGTGACCTGTCACGCCAGACCGCCTCGCCCGTTACTACGTGCGTGGACCGCGATCTGGAGCTCGAGCTCGTTGCCCGCCTGCGCCAGCGCGACCCGGCGGCGTTCGAGGCGGTGCACGACGCGTTCAACGCGCGGCTGTTCAACTTCCTCGCCCGTCTTGCCAACAGCCGGGACGTTGCCGAGGACCTTCTCGAGGAAACGTGGCTGCGGCTTGTCTCGCACGCCAGCCGGCTGCAGCCGGACACACGCCTTGGTCCATGGCTGTTCACCGTTGCCCGGAACCTGCACGTGAGCTACCGCCGCTCGCGGGCGATTGAAGACTCCGGCGACCCCGAGGCGACGTGCCTGTGGTCCAGGGGGACGCCGGCGCCCTCGCCGCTGGAAGTCGCCGAGGCGAGCGAGATGGAGCGGCGACTCGCCGTAGCTATTGCCGCTCTGCCGACCATTTACCGGGAGGCGCTGCTGTTGGTGGGAATCGAAGGTCTCAGCCCCGCCGAGGCGGCGGCGGTGTGCGAGGTCTCATCGCAGGCCATGCGCCAGCGTCTCAGCCGCGCCCGCGCCCTGGTCGATCGGCATCTCTCCGCGACCGACGGTCCGGGACTGACGGCCCTGCGCGAGGTCATCACATGACGTCTGAAGCCAACGACGTGATCCATTTCGCCTGCACCCTGCCACCGCTCGTGCCAGGAGCCGCTCGCGCAGAGCGCGTCCGCGCGCTGTGCCGCTCGAGGCTCGAACGCGATCGGCGCCGCTCGAAACGCCTGGCGGACATTTCGCGGTTTGGTCGGTATTTCGTCGTACCGGCACTCGCCGCGGGACTGTTCGCTTTGTACGCGGCCGATCTCGTCTCGATCACGGTGCGTACCTTCAGCGCGTAAACATTCGCACTCCTGCACGGGCGCTGGCGGTCATCCGCCGGATCTGCGATCCTCTCAGGGTAGGAGGCAACCTGCGTGGACTACACCAACAAACGCCGACACCCTCGCCTGCCCGTGCTGGTTGAATGCCGCCTCGACGGCGCGTCGGGACGCCATGAGATGCGGATGACGGATCTCAGCCCGACCGGCTGCTTCGTGGACACGTCGATGTCGTTTCCGGAGGGAACACAGGTGACCCTCTACGCGCAGCTTGGCGGCGGTGAAGTCGCACTGCCCGGACGCGTTGTGCCGGTCAAAACGGGAGGGTTCGGGTTCGGCATCGAATTCGTGGACCTGGACGAAGGGTCGAAGAAGCAACTCGACAACTACATCCAGCAGGCAGCGTCGTAGCGGGCGGTGACTGTGCGGCGACTGGCAGCGGTGCTGTGCGGAATCATCGCGATGAGCGTGATGCTCGCGGCGCAGTGGCCGTCCTATCCGGCCGCCGGACTACCGCGCGGCGCCGACGGCCGGGTGACGCTCACCGCGCCGGCCCCGCGCACGCCCGACGGGAAACCTGACCTCTCGGGAGTCTGGAACTACGCCGGCGTGCTCGGCTTCCGCGGCGGACCTCCTCCCCCGCCGCCGGGTACACCGCCGCAGGCGACCTTCTGGAACATCGAAGCCGGCATCAAGGAAGGGCTGCCGTTCACGCCCTACGGCGCGGAGCTGCGCAAGCAGCGCATGGCCGGCAACAGCAAGGACAACCCGGATGCGGCGTGTCTGCCAATGGGCTACATGCAGTCGCACACACACTCGCAGCCGCGCAAGTTGATTCAGCAGCCGAACCTGATCGTGATCATGTACGAAGCCAACGCCGGCACCCGCCAGATCTTTCTCGACGGCCGGCCGGCGCCTCCGGCGGACGCGCAGCCGTGGTGGTGGGGATATTCGCGAGGCCGATGGGACGGCGACACGCTCGTCGTCGAGAGCACGCACTTCCGCGACGGCGGCTGGCTCGACGTCAACGGCGCCCCGCTGACCTCCGAGGGCAAGATCACCGAGCGCTATCGGCGGCCAACAGTCGGCACGCTGGAAATCGATGTGACCATCGACGACCCGAAAGCCTACACCCGTCCGTGGACCGTTCGCGTCAATCAGCGTCTTCTGCCGGACACCGATCTGATCGAATTCGTCTGCCTCGAGAACAACCAGTTCAATCCGGCAACCGGGTCGCGTCGCCCTCGCTAACGTTTTTCGCGCCGACCCCTGCAGTTCCGCGATCCTCGAGTCGATAAACCTGTGTGGACAACCTCCCCAAAGGCATGTCGTCTCCAAAACTGGCCGAGTGCCCGCAGTGCGGGTACTCGGCTGGTATCTACCTCGCTCCGAAGAACGAACGCACGGCGTCCACGCCGGTGCGCTGCCTGTCCTGCCGCGCGCAGGCCCCCCTCGCCCGCTGGCTCGAGCCGCGTACACCGGCCCGGCGGACGGGACGGATTCCGCGCATTCGCGTGCAGTCGTAACCGCACTTTCGTCCGTTTCGCCTTCATAACAACACTTTCGTCCGATTTCGGCTGGCCGGGCGGCTGATCTATAGTCCACGTCCACCGGGCTTGGGGGACGTGGATGGGACTGCTGTTTGGACGTAAGAACAAGGACGCGGCGCACGATCCGGGCACGGTTACTCCTGACCAGCAGGCGCACGATCTCGTCTGGGATCGCGAGATGGCGCGGCTGGGCCGCGTCGAAGTCGTCCGCCGCCTCGCGGCACTGAGCGACTATCGCAGCGGACGCACCGGTCCGAGCGGCTTTGAACAGTGGAACCAGGAGATCGATCGCCGGATCAGCGCGCTCGCCTCCGAGCTCGCCGGCCGCCAGCCTTTCTAATCCCCCGGCTGCTCCCCTCTGCCCCTTGTCGACGCCGCCCGGGTCCTGTCGCCGGGTTTCCCCGCTTCGCCTCGGCGCCAAAAGCACTCGTCACGGGAGAGGCGCCTGCGGGCGAAGCGGGGATGCCCCTCCCGGCGCCACCCGCTGGAAAGAACGGCGTCGACGTCACATGTTGCGACTCGCCGGGCGAGCCTGATCGCGGCGACGTGTGAGCGACGTGATCGGCGAAGACCGTAAATCGGACCCGTAGGCGTAGTGGCGCCGGCGCCGCCTCTATTGCCAATGACGCCCGATGCAGCTGGTTACCACAAACGATTTGAAGGCTGTCGCGCGGATCACCCAAGGCGACGTCGTGACCGTCAGTCCATGCCGAAGGGGCCGATTTTCCACGTTGCGAACCCGGAGCCGCGAGCAGGCTTGCCCGGTGAGTCGCCATGTTGGGTTTATCATCGCGCGATGAGCGAACCGCTCGTCGCGGCGGAAACGTGCGTCGCGATCGGCGCGCACGGGCAGCAGCTCGAAGCGTATCCGGGACGCGACGTACAAATCGGCGATCTGCGCGTGCTTCGCGCGCTTCCGGTCAAAGGCCGGCGGCTGATCGGCCCGTGGTGTTTTCTCGATCGGTTCGGTCCGCTGACGTTCAGCGCGGGTGCGCCCATGGATGTCGCGCCGCATCCGCATATGGGCCTGCAGACCGTGACGTGGCTGCTCGACGGCGAGGTCGTGCACGACGACAGCCTGCAGCAGGAAGCTCTTCTTCGGCCTGGCGGACTGAACGTCATGACCTCCGGCGACGCGATCGCCCACGCCGAGCGCACGCCGGTCGAGAACACCGGACGGCTGAACGGCGTGCAGCTGTGGACGGCACTTCCGGAAAGCGACCGCCATGGCGCGGCGTCGTTCCAGCATTTCCCGGATGTGCCGACGATCGAATTCACCGGGGGCGTTGCGCGCGTCTTCTCCGGCAGCCTCGGTCACGCCACATCTCCCGCACAGCACTTCTCGCCGCTGGTCGGCGCGGATCTGCAGATCCACGCGCGTGAAACGTTAACCGTCCCGCTGCGGCGCGATCATGAGCATGCGTTGCTGGTATTGAACGGCGACAACGCGCTTCACAAGGAGCCTCTTGGACAGGACACGCTGTACTACCTCGGAACGCAGCGTGAAGAGATTGCGCTCACCAGCGTCTCGGGCGGCCGCGTGCTGCTCATCGGAGGGCTGCCGTTCGGCGAAACGATCCTGATGTGGTGGAACTTCGTGGCGAGAACGCCCGAGGAAATCCGCCAGGCTCGCGACGACTGGGAGGCGCATCGCCGCTTCGGCGACGTGCCGGCCTACAAAGGCCCACGGCTCGCCGCCCCCGACCTGCTCAGGCTGGCAAACCCGAATCCGGTGAGCTGACAGACCGGCTCAGTTCTCCGACGGCCGCTCGACGCTGTCGATGACGACGAACTCGAGGGGTCCACGAATCGGTTCGAGCCTCAGTCCGAGTTGCTCCTGAACCGCCACGAAGATGCCTCCGCCCGCATCACCCGCATTTCTCCCATCGGGCGGTGTATCGAGCTCCGGGAACCGGAGGTCGAAATCGAAACCGCCGGCCAGGTTCGTCCTGTCCACGACCGGCCGGCCGGCAAAGAACGACAGCATCCGCGCCAGCGTCGTCAGGCGTTGCCCGCGGCCGATGATCTCACCGCCAAGCTCGGATCCGCAGGGACCGCGTTCGCCCGGCTTCGCTGCGGGGATGGCGGCAGCGTCGACCGCATCACAATCGATCGACGCCTTGCGCAGCCGCGGTCCCAGCCGCCCGTCGGGCCGATCGGCGACCAGCGCGTACAACGGCGCGTCACGCATCTCGAGGCGGGCGACGAGCTTGAAACGATCGGCAAGAAGTGCACGCAGCATCGATGGCACTCTGTTCGGGTCGGCACCTTCAGGTAGCGTCGCGAGGACATCGAACCGTTCGCCGCCGATGAGCGGCATCGCGACGTTTGCAGACCCGATCCAGGAGGGACCGCCGAGCACGCGGGCGGCCGGGACACCGTAGGCGGAGGCCACGAGATATCGAACCGGAATGTTCGTCGCCGTGTATGTGCGCCCTCTGGTACGGGCAGGCATGGCGAGATCGCCAGACGTGTTGGCCCTGACGGACACCACCTCGAACTTTTCTGCTTTTGCGGGCTGACCCTGAGTCTGCAGTGCCTGCGCCTGCAGCATCAGGCCTAGCAACGGCGCAAAGAACATTTGCGCTATAGACGCCACGCTGCGAGGGAAGGTTCGGAACCGATCAGGACAGGCTCCGCCTCAGCCGCTCCGCCACGCGCTCCGTGGCCATGCCTTCAGGCTTCTCGTCAAGGCGATTGATGGACGCTTCGCGCGTCGCGCCGGCGGCGTGCAGCAGATCGACGACCGCGCAGTAGTCGTCGTCCGCCTGCCGGCACTCGCAGGAGCCGTGCGCCGTCCAACCGAGCGGCGACGCCCCGAATTCGCGATCGCGCTGGTTGACGTCCGCACCGACCGCGATAAGCGTGCGCACGGCGGCAACGTTTCCGGTCCAGGCTGCCCAGTGCAGCAGCGTCCCGGCGAAGCCGACTTCCTTTGGCAGCACTGCCGTGACGGAAGGGTCCTGCTCCAGGAGCGCGCTGGCGCGAGGCTCGTCGCCGCGGCGGCAGGCGGCGACGAACTCGTCCGCCGGCGTCAGCGGCACGGCTCCACCGCGGCCCGCCAGCGCCTGCGCGAGCGCGTCGTTGCCGGATCGAAACGCGATCTGATACGCGACGTCCCCTTCGGCGTTTCGGATCAGCGGATCCGCACCGTGATCGAGGAGGAGCCTGGCCGTCGCGAGTCCCGCCGGCGAGGTGGCAATGCGATGCAGCGGCGTCTCCCGGCTCGTGGTGCTCGTCACATTCGGATCCGCTCCCCGCTCGAGGAGATACGCGATTCCGTGGTGCCACGCCGCGCGCCCCTCTTCGTCGTTGCCGAATCCGCACAGGAAGAACACCGGCGTGTTGCCGTAGACGGCGTGCGCAGACGAGATGTCGCAGCCGTACTGCATGAGGAGATCGATCACCGCCCGGTGATTCTTTTCGGCAGCATGAAATACCGACTCACCGTCATTCGGATCCGCACCGCCGTCGAGCAAACGTTTGACCTCGGCGAGGTCGTTCGCAACGGACGCGTAGTACAGAGGCGGCAGCTCAGGTTCGCTCATCGTTGTAGATTAGCTCTCTAGTAGTCGAAGACGTGCTCGAGCCCGGGGTCGGCGAGCGGATATGCCTTGAGCAATGCGGCAAGGTCGGCGACTTTCACGTCAACGATCAGGCGATGGCTCGAGAACCCCTCGCGGCGCGTTCGCAGAATCACCCGGCCGTGGCGCACACGCGACTCCACGTTCGCGGGGACGATCAGCGTGACCATGATGTCGTCGTTGCCGGCAATCTCGCGCACCGCCCCGCCGCGACGCGCGATGTCGGCGAGGATGCGCGTAAACCGGTCGTAGCGCGGCGTCTCGATTTCCAGGCCGCCGGCCCGTGGGCCCACCACCTTGACGTCCGCCATCTTTTCGAGCGCCGCACGGTCGAGCCCGCTGACCACGCTGCGGATGACGAGCACCGCGGGCTCAGTGGCGGCGACGGCGCCGGCCAGCACCTTTGCATAGCCTGCTTTCGCCGTGAACTCGAGCCCCACGCCAAGCCGGCGCTCCCAGGCGCGAACGCTCCAGGACGCCGGTGCGGCCCACAATGCCCTGGCCTCCCGCCCGAAGGGGTACTCGTACCATGGCGTCTGACGCAGGAACGCCGAGTAATCGGTCGCCATCCGCGCGACGGCCTTGTCCTGCGGCGTCTTCTCGCTGCCGCGCAGCCAGGCGGTGACGCGACCGACGGTTTCCTCGTACGCGGCCTTGAGCGCCATCTCGGCGGTGAAGCTCACGCCGATCGTGTGGATCGTGCTCCGTGTGCCCCAGTCGGCGCCGCCGTGTTCGTCCGCCACGCGCATCAGCGCGCACGTCGAGCGCCAGAATCCCATGACGCTCGAACCGTAGTCGAACGCATGCTCGTCGCCCCTTTTCAGGGCTTCGGCAAGCCCGTCGTAGGCATACACGATGTGCCACTCGGGATAGGTCAGGTACGTATTGGCTTCCACACGTTGAAACGCCCGCTCGTTGATGAGTGGCTGATAGGTCTGTGCGATCGGTGTTCCGCGGCAACCCACCTCGACGTACGCGACCGGAATGAGCAGCACGACGATGACGATGGCGAGAACGATCAGCACACGCTTGGCGACTCGCCATGCCCTCGCCAGGAGCCGGCGCATCAGCGCGCCTCGTGCGTGAAGCGCATGGCCGAGAAGATCGCCAATCCGCCGCCGGCAATATGCGGGAGGTTCGCGAGGATCTTGAACTGCATCGGCAGATCCAGGACGCCGTGATTCATGATGCCGAGGTCGAGGTAGCCGGATCCGGTCGCCAGTCCCAGCAGCCCGTCGGTCAGATACAGCAGCCCGAAATACAGGAGGAAATACCGTGCCGCACGGCTCGACGTAAACGCGGCCACCCCGGCCCAGATCGCCGAGGCGATGTGCAGCAGATCGTCGTAGATGTCGAGTGCGAACACGCCAAACGCGCGCCCCTCGGCGTCCGTGAGGCCCGGGACATAGTTCAGCGATGCGGCGGCGAGCAGGATCACCATGTAGATCAGCGCGATGGTTCGCAGCTTTCCCACGTCAGACCTCCTGCGTCACAGCGTCGCCAGATAGCCGTCCCAGAGCTGGTTCCGAAACAGCAGACCTGGATCGACTTCACGCTTCTTCGCCACAAACGCCGTCGCACGGGGATAGGCGCGCGTCAGTTGATCCAGCGACGCATGCGGCCGGTATGGCAGATAGTAGGTCCCGCCCAGCTCGAGCACACGTTCGATCAAGGCGTGTGTCATGCGCGCCATGTCTGCTTCGCCGCGCACGGTTTTCTCCTGCGAGAACAACATCACCGCGGCAATCCGCGGCTCCGGAGCATACGCCAGCACGCTGTCGCGATCCGCGTCGACGTACCGCAGCGTGATGTTGAGCAGCTGCTGGAAGGAGGCGGGGATCACGTCCTGGCATGCCGCGACGAACGCTCCGAAGCGCGCCGGCGGCACGAAGTACTCGTGCAGGATGTCGGTGCGGAACGGATCGCGGTCGTCGAGCGTGACAACCGGTTCGTTCATCAGGCTGTTGCGCGTTGCCTCGTCGGCAAACATCGGCCCCAGCTCCGCTTCGGTCCACCAACGGAATCGTTTGGCACGGTCGGATTCCACCTGACTGCGAAAGAGATACCTCGAAGCGTGGCTGATGAATCCGGAACCGGCGGCACGCGGAAGCCGGCCCTGATCCGGCGTCGGGCGATACGTGATGAGAAGCGCCCTTTCGAAAAAGCGGTCGATCGCGACGTCCATCCGTCCATACGCCATCTGGATCGTGCGGTCGGCTGACAGCCGTCGAGCAAACAGCTCGCCGATCTCCTGGCCGCCAACCTCTTCGAAGCTCGGCGTGAGCAGTGCGTTGGGAACCATGTCGAGCTCGAGCTCGGTGATAACGCCGAACAGCCCATAGCCGCCCATCGCGTGGCGAAAGAGATCAACGTTCTCCGTCCGGGAGCACCGGACGCTCATGCCGTCGGCGAGGACCATCGTGATCTCGCGCACCGTGCCACCGCATCCGGTGAACGGGACAGGCCAGCCGTGCGCGTTGACCGAGAAGGTGCTGGCGACTCCGAAGTCATTGTTCGATTGCATGACGGCCGGCGAAAATCCAATCTCGTCGAGCCTGGCGATGACCGTGGACCAGCGTGTGCCGGCCGCAACCCGATACGCTTTCCGCGCTCTGTCAGCCTGGAGCCACTGCTGATCGAGCGTCACCACCGTGCCGTCGCGCGCGAGACTCTGTCCACCCATCGAATGGCGCGCGGTGCTGGCGATGCACGGCTGCCCAGCCGAGCGTGCTGCCGTGAGCGCGGCACGAATCCGTTCGACCGCGGCGAGGGGATCCTCGCGAATGGTGATGTGCGAGGCAACTGGCGTCGGGGAAAGCTGGCTGGCATCGTCGAGAACAACGCTGCCGCGAACCGGACCGGGAAAGGACGGGCCGGCATCGCTCGTCGGAGCCGATTGCCGGCCGATGATCGCGCCCACACCCGCCGACGCGCCCAGCAAGAGGGCGCGCCTCGTCAGTCCAGTCCCCCGCTGCTGGCGTGCGTCGGTCGGCGCTTTCACGTGTGTGCCGAGGATACCGCACTCCGACGACTCTTATGCGCCTCCGCTGACCGCCACGATTGTGAACATCACGTCAACTTCATCCTTCACCCGCACGGTACCGCCGCCTGCGCTCACCGGCTGGATTCCAAAGTCGCTCTGACGGACGGTGGCTTCACCGGTTGCGGTCATGCGATTGCCATTCAGGCGTACGGCAACGGGAATGGTCACCGTCTTCGTAACCCCGTGCAGTGTCAGGCGGCCGTCTACGCGAAGGGTCAGGCTGCCGGCAGAGCGCTGTTGAACGGCGACGCGATCGGACTCGAAGGAAATGGTCGGATAGCGCGCCACATCGAGGACGCGCTCGCTCAGCATCGTGCGTTGGACCTCGGCGACGTCTTCGGCCGGCTCGCCTTTACCCGTTACCTTGAGCGCCTTCGCGTCGAACTGCAACGCGACGCGAGAACGGCTGGGGTCCGTTGAATCCAGTGAGATGCGGCCCGCAACGCCAGGAGCGGCAACTTCATGATCGTGCCCGGCGAACTTGAACAGGCCTGCGCGACCGACCTGCACGACGACGCTCGTCGCCGCCGGGTCGACGCGAAACTCCTGATTGGTTTGTGCAGCGACGGCCAGGCCGGCGGCCGTCAGGATGATCACGCCCTGTAGCAGTGTTCGCATCGGGCACCTCCGACTTCTTACGTCGAACGATTCGAACGATTCGAACGATCCGAACGGTTTATTTTCTCCCCACGTAGCCGCTCACGACTGGAACACGGCGGCCCGCGGCGGCTTCGGCGACCGCGGCGGCACGGGCCGCCTCAACCGGTGCGAGCACGCGAAGCATGTCCCCTTCCATCGCGGAAACCGGGACGCCGTGCAGGTAGACGATCCGGTTGGCGGCGACGGTGCGGAGGCGATCACCCGGCGTGACGATGCCGGTGAGGTTCAGCGGATCGGCGGCGCTGATCGTCACGAGCCGATCGTCCGCCGGCGTCCGCCGGATCTCCCGCAGCCGCTCGACCGCGTCCGGAAGCGCGTACTGTTCGCCCGACATGCCGCTGACGAACCGGCCGCCGCGAATCTCGCCGCGTGCTTCGAGTCGCCGGTACACGTGCACCAGCTCCCGCCAGGTGATCGACGTTGTTTCCCGCGCCAGGAGTCGGCGGCAGATCACGCCGTAGCGCCGCAGCAGCGTCCAGGCCACGGCTTCGGCGGCTGGCTCTTCGCCCGCGTTCACCAAAAACCAGCGGCCCGTCGCTGTCGTCGGCCGCGTGCCGATGATGGTGCGGAGCCCGGCAAAACCATCGGAGCTCACGGCCCCGGCAGCGACGAGCTCCGTCAGCGCCGCGCGGACCGCTTCCTCGTCCACGCCGCAGGCGGTCGCAATCTCCGTGGCGAACGACGCCCCTCGCGTGCGCAGATGCTCGAAAACGACGGATGCGGACTCACTGTAAGTTGAGTCTCGGTCCTGCACCCTTGTGGGGCGAGCCGCCCGCATGTACAGCGCAATCGGTGTCGCGCCAACAACCTGCGTCGGTCCACTCGACAGCCGCGCCCACGCCACGTCGCCGGTGAGGCAGAGCATGTCGAGCATCGCCGGCTCGTAGCGGTCGACTCGCGCCGGCAGCACATCGCGTTCCCACGCTCGTGCCGGCAGCTCGACGCCATCCAGCTGCGCGACCACGGCGCGCAGCCCTTCCGCGCCAATGAGCTGCGATCCCGGCTCGACGTGCTGCCAGGCAAACAGGAACCGCATGAATTCCGCCGGCGAGACCGGGGCGATCTCCGCGCGGAGACGATTGAGGGTGTAGCGGTGGATACGCGCGAGCAGGCGTCTCTCACACCATTCGAACGGAGGCGCGGCCGTCGTGGAGTCCGGCTTCAGCCGGATTGCCGACGTGAAGTTCCCGCGCAGAACCACACCCTCACCCTCGAGCGTCAACAACGCTGCGTCCGCATCAGCCTCCGGAATTCCGAGCGATGAAGCGAGGGTTGCCGCCGTGACGGGTCCTGTAACGGCCAGGCGGCCGCGCAGCAGCTCGACGATCGCCTCCGCGCGAGTCCACGTGCGGGCGGCGCGCGAGGGCGGTGCCGTGATCTGCGGGTCGAGAATGGCGTCGGGATGAACGGCGAGAAGTTCGGGTAGTCGTTCTGCGGCGATGAGCAGGCCGCCGGGTCCGCCTCCGACGGCCTCTGCCTTCGGCGGAACCCGGCCCACAGCGGCCCGCCGGGCCTGTGACAGGGTCGCGAAGGCTTCGCTTCGAACAGTGCCCTCGTCTGCAATCAGGAACCCGGTGGTCAGCAAGGCATCGTGCAGTTCGTCGGCATCGCGCCACTCCGGCCGCGCCTCATCGACGACTCGTGCGATGGCGTCGGGGTCGAGCGTCGCCAACGTCCCGTCGCTGCCACCTGCACGCCGCGACTGCACGGCGTGCGCACGCCGCTCCTCCAGCGGTGCATCGTCGAGGAAGGCGTACGGACGGGCGTTGAGGATTTCGTG
>Ga0247825_10002686_pt1 | contig 11744 bp, 12 predicted proteins | sample 13C_Vanillin_Day_FD_194413 | JGI IMG/M metagenome (GOLD analysis project Ga0247825, IMG submission 194413) | Soil microbial communities from agricultural site in Penn Yan, New York, United States - 13C_Vanillin_Day48 | ecosystem: Environmental > Terrestrial > Soil > Agricultural land | place... | reverse complement strand
GGCCGCGCTCGCCTGGTTCGACATCCACCTCGCGCCCAAGAGCGCGGCGTCGATCCGCTTCGCGTTGCGCGCGGCGCGCCTGCCGCGACTCGACGCGATCCGGACCGGCCTCGCCGCGGTCGAGCGCCTCTACCTGCAGGGGCTCATGAACACGCGCGACGCGAACGAGGGGCTCGCCGCGTTCCTCGCCCGCCGCGCCCCCGCCTGGGAGCACCAATGACGACCCAATCCACCGCCGCCCGCACCACCGCCATCATCGAGCGCTGCCAGGCGCTGTTCGAGGACCTCGACCTTGGCGCGGTCAAGGCGTGGAAGGCCGCGGTGCCGGGACGCAAGGCGATCGGCTACATGCCGGTCTACGTGCCGCGCGAGCTCGTGCACGCCGCGGGCATGCTGCCGGTCGGCATCCTCGGCGGCGGCGACGCGCTCGAGGTGATCCAGGGCGACGCCTACTACCAGAGCTACATCTGCCGCATCCCCCGCTCGACGCTCGAGCTCGGGCTCACCGGGCGGCTCGACTGCCTCGACGGCATGCTCTTCCCGTCGATCTGCGACGTGATCCGCAACCTGTCGGGCATGTGGCAGATCCTGTTCAAGGACAAGTACGTCCGCTACTTCGACGTGCCGCAGAACTACGAGGATGCGATCGGCGGGCGCTGGTACATCGACGAGCTCGAGGTGCTTCGCGCCGACCTCGGACGCCTGCGCGGCGCGCCGATCACCGACGCCGAGCTCAACGCGTCGATCGCGCTGTACAACGACAACCGCTCGGCGATCCGCGACCTCTACGCGCTGCGCGCCGAGGCGCCGTGGCAGGCGCCGACCTCCGAGGTGTACCTGGTGCTGCGCGCAGGCATGGTGCTCCCGGTCGAGGAGCACACGCCGCTGGTGCGCGACTACATCGCGGCGGCGCGGGGACAGGAGCGACCGCGGCGCGACAACGCGCGCATCGTGCTCACCGGCGCGTTCTGCGAGCAGCCGCCGCTCGCGCTGATCAAGTCGATCGAGATGGCCGGCTGCTACGTCGTCGACGACGACTTCATGCTGGTGACGCGCTGGCTGCTCGACGACGTGCCTTGCGACGGCAAGCCGCTCGACGAGCTGTCCCGGGCGTTCCTGCACCGCTCGGCGTCGACCGCCGCCAAGTACGACGCGCGGCGCGAGGACAAGGGCGTGTTCCTGCTGACGCAGGTGAAGACGCGCGGCGCCGAGGGCGTGGTGTTCGCCGCGCCGTCGTTCTGCGATCCGGCGCTCCTCGAGCGCCCGATGCTGCAGGACGTCCTCGCGAAGCACGGCGTGCCCCACACGGCATTCAAGTACGCGGAGAACACCGGCCAGATGGCGCCGATCCGCGAGCAGGCCGGCACGTTCGCCGATTCGATCAAGCTGTGGAGCGCGGCCTAGCGGCGCTCGATGACGCAGGAGATGCCCCGATGACCGCCACCGCGCCGCTGCCCGCCTCCGCGAAGAAGCCCCAGAACGTCCAGAAGGAGGACGCGATGTGGCTGCAGAAGGAGCTCATCAACCGCAACTACGTCGAGCTGGCACAGGCCCGCGCGCAGAACCGCAAGGTGTCGGCGACCTTCGTGCCGGGGAACCTGAACGAGCTCTTGATGTGCTTCGACTTCGCGCGGAGCCTGCCGGAGACCAATGCGCTGCAGAACGGCATGCGCAAGCGCTCGGGCAAGATGATCATGGACGCCGAGCGCGATGGCCAGTCGGAGGACGTCTGCACGTACGTCAAGGCCGACCTCGGCATGATGCTGGGCGGCGAGATCGGTCCGACCGGCGACCCGCTCCCCACGCCCGACATCCTGCTGCTCAGCTACACCGGCTGCTTCACGTTCATGAAGTGGTTCGAGCTGATCCGCCACAAGTACGGCTGCGAGACGGTGATGCTGCACGTGCCCTACCAGGGCGAGGGACGGATCGTCCCGGCGATGCGCGACTACGTCGTCAAGCAGCTGAAGGACACGGTGATCCCGACGCTCGAGCGCGTGTCGGGCGTCAAGTTCGACATCGACCGGCTGCGCCAGTACATGAAGGAGTCGGCGAAGGCCGAGGAGGACCTCGTCGCGGTGCTGCAGTCGGCGAAGCACCGTCCCTCGCCGATCGACGGCTATTTCGGCGCCGTCTACTACATCGGCCCGATCTTCACCGCGTTCCGCGGCACGCCCGAGGCGACGCAGTACTACGAGGTGCTCCGGCGCGAGATCGACGAGCGCGTGCGCCTGGGCAAGGGCCCGATCACGCCGGAAGGCGAGATGGCCGAGGAGAAGTACCGGCTGGTGGTCGAAGGCCCGCCCAACTGGACCAGCTTCCGCGACTTCTGGAAGATGTTCTACGACGAAGGCGCCGTCGTCGTGTCGTCGACCTACGCGAAGGTCGGCGGCCTCTACGACTTCGGCTTCCGCCACGACCCCGACCGGCCGCTCGAGTCGCTGGCCGAGTACTGCCTCGGCTGCTACACCAACCTGAACCTGCCGTCGCGGATCGACATGATCTGCCGCTACATCGACGAGTACCAGGCGGACGGGCTGCTGATCAACTCGATCAAGAGCTGCAACAGCTTCTCGGCGGGACAGCTCCTGATCCTGCGCGAGGTCGAGAAGCGCACGGGCAAGCCCGCGGCGTTCATCGAGACCGACCTCGTCGACCCGCGCTACTTCTCGGCGGCGAACGTCAAGAACCGGCTCGAGAGCTACTTCCAGATGATCAAGCAGAAGCGCGCCGCGGGCGTGGCTGCCCTCGCGGTGCATTGAGAAGGAACGGCCCATGCGCTGCTTCATCGGGATCGACCTGGGCTCGACGACCACCAAGGCGGTGGTCATGGACGAGCACCGCAACATCCTCGGCCGCGGGATCACCAACTCGCGCTCGAACTACGACACCGCCGCGGCGATCGCCAAGCAGGAGGCGCTGGTGAACGGGCGGTTCTACCTGTTCCGCCAGGCGCTCGGCACCACGGCGGCGCTTGACGGCGCGCTCGATGCGTTCCTCGGGCAGCTCGAGCGCGATTTCCGCCTCGAGCAGTACCTCGAGCAGCTCGCCGACCTCGAGGCCACCTGCCGGCGCAACCTCGACGGCGCGAAGTTCGGCGACGCCACGAAGGACGTCGGTGTCGCGCTCACCGAGGTGTTCCGGCGGCTGTCGGGCGAGGCCGCCCCGCTGTTCGCGCCGGGCGCGAAGCGCAAGAGCGACTTCTTCCGCGACATCGCGGGCAGCCAGTACCTCGCGACCGGCGAGACGGTCGCGAAGGAGGCGGGCATCCGCTACGACTTCCTGCTGAACGTCTTCGACCGCTCGATCATCGAGGTCGAGAATCGCGTCTACGGCGACTCGATCCGGCGACACCTGCTGGCGGCGCTCGAGCGCACGTTCGTCGCGTTGCCCGACACCGCCGGCCGGCGGATCCAGGTCGAGGCGCCGATCAAGGGGATCCTCGACCTGCCGATGGAGGAGACCTACGTCGTCGGCACCGGATACGGCCGCGCGCGCCTGCCGTTCTCGAAGGAGCACGTCCGCTCCGAGATCCTGTGCCACGGCCTCGGCGCGCACGTGATGTATCCGGGGACCGCCACCGTGCTCGACATCGGCGGCCAGGACACCAAGGCGATCCAGGTCGATCCGCACGGCATCGTCGAGAGCTTCCAGATGAACGACCGCTGCGCGGCCGGCTGCGGGCGCTACCTGGGCTACATCGCCGACGAGATGAACATGGGGCTGCACGAGCTCGGCCCGCTCGCGATGAAGTCGACCAAGACGATCCGCATCAACTCGACCTGCACGGTGTTCGCCGGCGCGGAGCTGCGCGACCGGCTGTCGCTCGGCGACAAGCGCGAGGACATCATGGCGGGGCTGCACCGCGCGATCATCCTGCGCGCGATGTCCATCCTCGCGCGGTCGGGCGGCATCCGCAACGAGTTCACGTTCACCGGCGGCGTCGCGAAGAACGAGGCCGCGGTCAAGGCGCTCAAGGCGCTCGTGCACGAGAACTACGGCGAGCTGACGCTCAACATCAATCCCGACTCGATCTACACCGGCGCCCTCGGCGGCGCGACGTTCGCGTGGCGCGCGGTGGTCGAGGAAGGCAAGTCGATCGAAGCGCGCGAGACGGCGTAACTGCGGATCGAAGGAGAACGCTCCCATGACCCTCACCCTCGGCATCGACATCGGCTCGGGCGCCGTCAAGTCCGTCCTGTTCCGTTCCGGCCGCGACGGCCGGCCGGCGTGGCTCGCCAAGCGCTGCGAGCGCATCCGCCGCCGCGACCCGATGACCCTCGCGCAGGAGGGCCACGACGGCGTGCTGGCGGATGCCGGCATCGCCGCGAAGGACGTCGACTACATTGCCACCACCGGCGAAGGCGAGAACGTGAGGTTCGCGACCGGGCACTTCTACTCGATGACGACGCACGCCCGTGGCGGCGTGTACCTCGAGCCCCGCGCGCGCTCGGTCGTGGACATCGGCGCGCTCAACGGCCGCGCGATCTCGATCGACGCGCGCGGCAAGGTGCTCTCGTACAAGATGACGAGCCAGTGCGCATCCGGCTCCGGCCAGTTCCTCGAGAACATCGCGCGCTACCTGGGCGTCGCGGTCGAGGAGATCGGCCCGCTGTCGACGACCTCGGCGAATCCCGAGAAGGTGAGCTCGATCTGCGCGGTGCTGGCCGAGACCGACGTCATCAACATGGTGTCGCGGGGCATCGCCACGCCCGACATTCTGAAGGGCATCCACCTGTCGATGGCGTCGCGAATCGTCAAGCTGCTCAAGGTCACCGGCGTGAAGGACGGAGTGGCGCTGCTGACCGGCGGTCTCGCGCTCGACACCGGGCTGCTCGCGGCGATCCGCGAGGAAATGGTGAACGAGAAGGTGACGGTGGACGCGGTGAGCCACCCCGACTCGATCTATGCCGGGGCGATCGGCGCCGCGCTGTGGGGCGCGTTCCGGCACGCGAAGCTCGAGGAACTGAAGACGAAGGCCGCCGCCTGAAGGCGGACGGCAGGAGACGAGACGATGGCCCTCCTGATCAACGAGAACTGCACGCTGTGCGACGCGTGCCGGCCGGTGTGCCCGAACGAGGCGATCAGCGCCGGCGACCCGGTCTACGTGATCGACCCGCTGAAGTGCACCGAGTGCGTCGGCGCCGAGGACGAGCCGCAATGCAAGCTCGTCTGCCCGGCCGACTGCATCGTCCCGCATCCGGACTTCGTCGAGTCGCCCGACGACCTGATGGCGAAGTACCAGTCGCTGCACGGCTGACGCCCGTGGGTCGGGCTCCAGCCCGACGCCCTGGCGGTGGATCGGACTTCAGCCCGACGCCGGCTCAGATGGCATACCCGAGCACAGCGACATAGTGGCACGCGGTACCCGCCACGACGAACAGGTGCCACACGAAGTGGCCGTAGCGCAGCCGCGAATCGAGCGCGAAGAATGCGACGCCCAGCGTGTACGCGGCGCCGCCCGCCGCGAGGAGGACCAGTCCCGTCGTTGCGACGCGCTCGACGAGCGGCCCCAGCGCGAACAGCACCGACCAGCCCATCGCCAGGTAGAGCGCCGTCGACCACCCCTGATGCGACATGCGGTCGAGCGCCTTCATCGCGACGCCGACCGCGGCCAGCGTCCAGAGGAGCCCGAACAGCGCCCAGCCCCAGGGGCCGGCCAGCGGGCCCAGCGCGAACGGCGTGTAGGTCCCGGCGATCAGGAGGTAGATCGCGCCGTGGTCGAGCTTGCGGAACAGTCGCTTGGCGCGCGCGTGCGGGATCGCGTGATAGAGCATCGACGCCGCGTAGAGCAGCACCACGGTCGCGGCGAACACGCTCGCCCCGACGATGTCGGCAGCGCTGCCGCCGCGCGCCGCGGCGATGACCGGGAACGGCGCGGCGACGGCGGCGGCGACGAGCGCCGTCCCATGGCTCAGACTGTTGGCGATCTCCTCGCCGAGCGACTGCGGGCGTTCGTCCACGCCGGCGATGGTCTCACACACCCTTGCGCGGTGCGGCCACGCTGTGCGCCTCGGCGCGCCTGCCACGCACGACCGCCACGACCGCGGTCGCGATGAACAGCGCAAGCGCCGCGGCATGCGCGAGGCCGCCGGCCGCCAGCAGCGAGGCCGACCCGGTCGCATCGCCCGCGACACGCAGGGCCACGCTCGCGTGAAGCACACCGAGCGACAGGTAGAACGCCGCGGTGTAGGGCAGCGCGATGCGAAGCACCGCGGGCACGATGATCGGCGCATGGCCGAACACCATCGCGAACACGAAGCCGACGAACAGCGCGTGCAGCGCCGCGTCGTAGCCCGGCGTGCCCACCGCGAGTCCGTTCACCGCGATCAGGAGCCCCGCCACGGCGAGCCACGCATAGCCCGACAGCAGGCACACGGCCGCGTAGCGCGACAGGCCGCGGTCGTGGACGGTCCGTCTCGCGAGATCGAAGCGCGCGAGCCAGGCGGCGGTGAGCGCCAGCGCCACGCCGAGCGCGCGCGCGCCCCACGGATCGACGGCGACCACGGCGCCGGCACCGATCGCGAGCGCCAGCGCGGCGAAGCTGCGGCGCGCGAAGGCCGAGCGCGGCAGGAAGCGCGTCAGCTCGAGCCGCTCGCCCGCGATGGTCAGCGCGAAGAAGGCGATCCACGCCGCCACGGCGGACGCCGGCCGGCCGCTCGCCAGCCATGCGACGTCGCCGGCCGCCAGCGCCGCCGCGCCCGCGGCCACCGTCATCGTGTGCATCTCCGGTTGGCGGGCGACGAACCACAAGGAGACGCCGGTGAGGATCGCCGCGCCTGCGGTGGCCAGCATCGCGGCCGCGCCGGGCTCCCCCAGCAGCAGCGCGATTCCGCCGAGGCCGCAGGCGAGCGGTGCCGCATAGGCCCACCACGTCCCCGCGGCGACCGCGCGCTCGAGCGAGATCACGACGCCGAAGAACGCGGCGACCATCAGCGGCCCGTGCCACGCCGCCAGCGGACCTCCCGCCGTGCCGGCGATGCCGAGACGTGCGAGGCCGGCGAGCACGCCCGCCACGAGGGCGGCGAGCCCGAGCGCGAGCAACGGCACGCGGGCGCGCGGCGGCAGGTCGGGTTGCATCGCCGCGATTGTGCGCCGCCCTAAAGCGGGGCGCGCGCTCCTAATGCAGGCGCCGGACGAACGCCAGGCGCTGCGACGGCGCGAAGCCGGCGTCGTAGAGGAAGCCGAGCAGCGCCAGGTCGTGCGGCGCAACGACCGTCTCGAGGCGCTCGATGCACAGCGCCGCGCAGTTGAGGGCGAGGTCGGCGACGAGCGCGTGGCCGACGCCGCGGTGCGCGTACTCGGGATCGACGCCGATCGTGTCGAGCACGGCGGTCGGCTCGGTGCGGCCGAAGTCGCCGAGGTCCGCGCGAGCCATCACGAACCCGACGATCGCATCGTCGAGCCGCGCGACCAGCGACACGCGCACGCCGCTTTCGTGGATCGCCTCGGCGAGCTTGCGTCCGATGCCGGCTGTGCGGTCGCGCCCGGTGATCGCGCGGTCGATGCGCGCGATCTCCGGGAGATCGCGCAGCGCCATCGGTCCCACCACGCAGCCTTCGCGGCCGGCGCGTTCGTAGTCGTTCGCTCCCGGCGCGCCGTAGTCGATCTCGCGCCGCGCGTCGAGCATCGCCGACCCGCCGGCCGGCGCGTCGATCGCGGTCGCCCCGATCGCACGGTCGACGACGTGGTTCGGGGCGAGCGCGAAGCCGTGCTCGGCGAGCCAGCGCAGCATCGCATGGTCGTCCCAGCGCGCGGCGGTGCGCACTTCCCCGATGCCGCGCTCGACCGCGGAACGCACCAGCGCGTCGAGCAGGCGTCCCCCGACGTTGCGCCCCTTCGCATCGGGACGCACGCCAATCGTCTCGAGTCGCACCGCGCTCGCCACGCGACCGAACTCGCCTTCCATCACGCGGCCGAGCAGGTAGCCCGCCAGGCCGCCGCCGTCGTCCAGCGCGACCTGCAGGTGCAGATCCGGGTCGCGCAGCGCCGCCGCGAGACGCCGCTCGAAATAGCCGCGCCGCTGGCGCCCTTCGACGCGCGCGTCGATGGCGACCACCGCGTCGAGGTCGTCGCGGTCGAGGCGTCGGACGGTGTGGTGCAACGGAACGATCGTGGACATCGGCTTCTCCGGTGAGTACGGTCGTCGGTCAACCCGATGCCGCGAACGACAGCGCGCGATCGGCCTCGTCGTCCAGCAGGTCGTCGAGCATGGGCAGGAGCGCCATCGACTCCTTCTGGATGTGCGCGACCTGGCGCTCGACGAGCTCGAGCACGTGGCGGCGGAAGGTCTCGTAGTGCGCGGCGTCGAGCGTCCCGGGGCCCGCAAGCGCGAGCGGCAGCAGCACCGCGGCGACCTCGCGGACCGCGGCGTGCTCCTCGGCCAGGAGCTCGGCGATGTCGCCCTCGCCCGCCTCGGCGAGCCGCGGAAACAGCTCGCTCTCCTCGAACCGGAAGTGGCGGACCACCTCGTCCTCGAGATGGCGCGCGAGCGGCGCGGCGAGCCGGTCGATCGCGGCACGGTCGCGCGCGGCGAGCGCCTGCTCGAGCTGCCCGTAGAGCGCGAGCGCGGCACGGTGCTCCGCATCGAGGATACGGGGCGTTTCGCGGCGATAGTTCATGGCGTCGACGAGCGTGGCGGCGCGACGAGGAGCGCGCGGGCCAGCGCGCGCACCGCCTTGGCGAAGGACAGCGCGTAGGCGAGCGCCCCCGCGGTGCCGACGAGCGCCGCGAGGCGCGCCATGCTGCCCTCACCGGCGACGATCGCCAGCGCGAGCAGCGCGAGCGCGGCGACGTGCAGCCGCGCGTGCCAGGCGAGCGAGCGCGCGTCGGTCAGCGACGACGGCGTCGGTGGCCGGCGCGACCCGCGACCCGCGTGCATGGCCGCGAGGAACGGGACGATGCGCTGCAGGATGCCGAGCACGAACGTCAGCAGCCATCCTCCCACCAGCGTCGCGCCGAACAGCGTCGCCAGGCGCGGCACCGGCGGTTCCCACGCGAGAACGAGCGCGATCGCCAGGCTCGCGATCAGGGCGCCCCACGCCAGCGCGACGAGGCGAAAACCGGTGCCAAGTTCGCGGCGCAGCCCGTGCGCGACCACGTCGCGCATCGATTGCACGTGCAGGACCGCGGCGATCAGGCCGGTTCCCGCGGCCGCCACGCCCATGACGCGCGGGGCGCCACCGAGCGCCGCGACCACCGCGAGAACGAGTGCCGCGGTCGCGAGCGCGAACGATGCCCAGCCGCGCTCCGGCCGCGGCCCGTCGCCCAGCGCGAACATCGGCACCAGCACGTACGAGAGGCCCAGCGCGAGCATGCCCATGAACCCGTAGGTCGCGAGCGTGAGGTGCAGCGCGAGCACCGTGGTGCGCGGCAACGGGACGTCGAGCGCGTATCCGGCCACCGCGACGAGCGCGGTGGCGAGTGTCGCGACCAGCGCGACCGTCGCCACGCTTCCGTGCGCGACGACGAGGGGCAGGCCCTTCGCCCCGGCCAGGTTGCGCGCGAGCAGCGCGACAAAGGCCGCGAGCGACACCGCGACGGCCGCGCCCCCGAAGGCGAGCAACGGAAGCGACGGCCACCCCATGCCCGCGACGAGCGCCGCGACGCCGGGCACGTAGCCCCAGAAGATGGCGGTCGCGAGCCGCGCGTGCGCGATCGGGCGCCGCGTCGCGACCGGGAAGAGCTGCAGGCTCGCGCCGATCGCCGTCATCGCGAGCACGCCCAGCGTGATCGCGTGCAGCGAGGCGAGCGGCCAGCCGAGGCCGCCCGCGAACGCCGGCAGCGCGTCCGCGCCGGCCAGCGCGGCCAGCCATGCGACGACGTGGAAGGCCACCGCCGCGCCGAAGAAGCGGAAGGGAACCGACGCCGGCAGGAGCCGGCTGCCGGCGCCCGCGAGCACGCCACCCGCCAGCGTCATGGGGCCACCCGCTCGAGCTCGAGCCGCACCTCGCCGGCGTCACCCGCGACGCGCGAGGCGGCCCAGCCCTGCTCGGCCAGCTCGGGGTAGAGGAACACCGGGTCGCGGTCGAGCCGCACGACGATGCGGGTGCCCGGCGGCACCTTGGCGCAAAGCGCCAGGATCGTGACCATCGGCTCGGGCGGCGCGAGGCCGCGCACGTCGATCTGCACGACCTCGCCGCCGCCGCTGCACGTCGCCGCGGCGGCGATCATCGCGCCTCCGCGAGCGCGCGCACCAGACGCTGCGCCATCACTGCCGCGACCTGGCGGCGCCAGTTCGCCTGCGCCAGCGTCGTGCGCATCGGCGCCGCCTGCCGCTGCACCGACTTGCCGAGCGCCGCGAGCAGCACCTCGTCGACCGCGTGGCCCAGGAAGGCATCGGTGCCCGTCAGCGGAAGGGGGCGCGAGTTGGTGCCGGTGAGCGCCACGTCGAGCACCGCGACGCGGCCGCCGTCGACGACGATGCGCACGGCAACGCCGGCGAGCGGGAAATCGATCGCGCCGCGGATGCGCGCCTTGCGGTAGCCGCTGCGCGCGCCGCGCGGTTGCGGCGGCACGATCGCCGCGGCCACGAGCTCGCCTGGCGCGAGCGCAAGATGCGCGCGCCCGTCGTCACGGTAGAGTTCCTCGAGCGCGGTCGTGCGCGTCCCGGCCGGCCCGACGATCTCGACCTGCGCGCCGCACGCGATCAACGCCGGCGCGAGGTCGCCCGCGTACGCCGCGTGGCAGTGTCCGCCTTGCGGCGCGACGTGGCAGGTGTCACCGCCGAGCTTGAGGCAATAGCCGTTCGATCTCCGCCACCAGGCGCTCTGGTTGAAGTACACGCAGCGCGTGTCGACGCACAGGTTGCCGCCGAGCGTCGCTGCGCTGCGGTGCGCGGGCGCGGCGATCGACGCGGCGGCCTCGCGGATCGCCGGCGCGAGGGTGGCGATGCGCGGATCGCGTGCGAGTGCGGCAATCGTCACGCCCGCGCCGAGGCGCGCGTGCGTTTCGTCCACGTCGATCGCGTCGAACCCGGGCAAGGCGGACAGGTCGACCAGCACGCGCGGCGCGCCCAGGCCATGGCGCAGGTTCGGTACGAGGTCGGTGCCGCCCGCGATGGCGCGCGCGTCGTGCGCGTCCGCGAGCCAGCCGATCGCCTGCGCCACCGTGGTCGCGCGCCGCAGCTCGAAAGCCGGCAGCGCGCTCATGGCGATACCGCCTTCGACGCCGCCCGCGCGCGCCGCACGCGCTCGTCGCGGCGCCGCGCGACCAGTGCCTCGAGCAGCCGGTCGGGGGAGACCGGCAGCGCGTCGATGCGCAGGCCGATCGCGTCGGCGATCGCGTTGGTGAACGCGGGCAGGAACGCCGCGAGCGAGCCTTCGCCCGCCTCCTTCGCACCGAACGGCCCGTTCGGGTCGGGCGCTTCGACGATCGAGCAGTCGATCGGCGGCGACTCGACGATGGTCGGCACGCGGTAGTCGAGGAAGTTGGCGCGCGCATGAAGCCCGTCGAGGTACTGCGTTTCCTCGCACAGCGCCTGCCCCATGCCCATCCACACCGATCCTTGCACCTGGCCTTCGACGGCCAGCGGGTTGATCGCACGACCGCAATCGTGCGCGACCCACACGTCGACCACGCGCACGAGGCCGGTCTCCGCGTCGACCTCGACCTCGACGACCAGCGCCGCGTACGAGAATCCGGCGGACGAGCCGACCGCGGCGCCGCGGAAGGCGCCCCCCTGCGTCTGCGTCGGTGTCGACCACGAGCCTTTCGCCACGATCGTGCCCGCGTCCTTGAGCGCC
>Ga0247825_10002685_pt1 | contig 11747 bp, 8 predicted proteins | sample 13C_Vanillin_Day_FD_194413 | JGI IMG/M metagenome (GOLD analysis project Ga0247825, IMG submission 194413) | Soil microbial communities from agricultural site in Penn Yan, New York, United States - 13C_Vanillin_Day48 | ecosystem: Environmental > Terrestrial > Soil > Agricultural land | place... | reverse complement strand
TTCCGGTCCTCGGGCTTGGCAGCCGGCGGACGCGCGCCGCCGTTCATGCTCATCTCGCCCGCGGTGGCCTGGTTGATGAGCCACAGCAGGTTGCTCGCGGAGTCGGCGTTCGTGAGCGCCTCGTCCTGCGTGATCTTGCCGTCCATGAAAAGCTTGAACAGCGCCTGCTCGAAGGTCTGCGAGCCGGGCGCGAGGCTCTTCTCCAGGGCTTCCTTCATCTCGCTGATCTCGCCCCTCTCGATCAGCTCGGAGATGTTGCGGGTGTTGAGCAGGATCTCGACCGCGGGGACGCGCGCCCCGGTCTTGGTGCGCACCAGGCGCAGCGAGACCACCGCCTGCAGCGCGGCGGCGAGGTCGAGCAACAGGCTCGCGCGGGTCTCGAGCGGGTAGAAGTTGATGATGCGGTTCATCGCGTGGTAGCTGTTGTTCGCGTGCAGCGTCGCGAGGCACAGGTGCCCGGTCTGCGCGTAGGCGAGCGCCATCGACATGGTCGGCTTGTCGCGGATCTCGCCGATCAGGATGCAGTCGGGCGCCTGGCGCAGCGCGTTCTTCAGCGCGGTCTCCAGGGTCTGGGTGTCGGTGCCGACTTCGCGCTGGTTCACGATCGACTTCTTGTTCTGGAAGATGAACTCGACCGGGTCCTCGAGCGTGAGGATGTGCCCCGACTTCCTCTCGTTGCGGTAGTCGAGCATGGCGGCGAGCGAAGTCGACTTGCCCGAGCCGGTCGCCCCGACCATGAGGATCAGGCCGCGCTTCTGCATGATCACTTCCTTGACCACCTCGGGCAGGTTCAGCGTGTCGATGTTCGGGATGAGGTTCGGGATGTAGCGCACCACCACGGCCGGCGCGCCCTTCTGGCGGAACGCGCTGATGCGGAAGCTGCCGACCCCCTCCACCGAGATCGCGGTGTTGAGCTCCATGTCCTCCTCGAACTCGCGGATCTGGCGCTCGTTCAGGACTTCGTACAGGAGCTGGCGCACCGTCTCGGGGGTCATGATCGCCTGGTTGACCGGCACCGCCACGCCGTTGATCTTGATGTTGATCGGCGCCCCCACCGACATGAAGATGTCGGAGGCTTTCTTGTCGGCCATCACCTGGAACAGCCGCTTCATTGCTGACATCGCGTCCCCCTTGTTCTTGTGTCCCTGCTCTGCATCCCTTACTCGCCGCGCAAGAGCTCGTTCAGGCTGGTTTTCGCCCGGGTCTTCGCGTCGACCTTCTTGACGATGACGGCACAGTACAGGCCGTAGCTTGCGTCGGGGGAGGGCAAATTGCCGGAAACCACCACTGAACCCGCGGGCACGCGTCCATAGAGGATCTCGCCCGTGGCGCGGTCGAGGATCCGGGTGCTGCTGCCGAGGAATACGCCCATCGAAACGACGCTGTTTTCCTCGACGATCACGCCTTCCACCACCTCCGAGCGCGCTCCGATGAAGCAGTTGTCCTCGATGATCACCGGATTCGCCTGCAGCGGCTCGAGCACGCCGCCGATGCCCACGCCGCCCGAGAGGTGCACGTTCTTGCCGATCTGCGCGCAGGAGCCGACCGTGGCCCAGGTGTCGACCATGGTGCCTTCGTCGACGTAGGCGCCGATGTTCACGTAGGAGGGCATCAGGACCACGTTTTTCGCCACATAGGCCCCGCGCCGCGCCATGGCGGGCGGCACCACGCGCAAGCCCGCGGCGGCGAAATCGAAGTTCTCGAACTTCGATGGCACCTTGTCGAAGTAGCGGGTCGCGCCGCCCTGCATCACGCGGTTATCCTCCAGACGGAACGAGAGCAGCACCGCCTTCTTGATCCACTCATGGGTGACCCATTTGCCGCCGGTCTTCTCGGCTACCCGGAGCTTGCCTGAATCGAGCCCGGCGATGACTTCGTCCACCGCTTCGCGCAGCGCGCGCGGCGCGTTTCCCGGATTGAGCGAGCTCCTGCCTTCCCAGGCTTCCTCGACGATCTTCCTCATAGCTGCCTCGCGAATAACCAGAAAATGGTGACAGTCACCATTTAAAGGGACCGGGCAAAAGCGCCGATCCGTTCGACCGCTTCGACACATTCGTCGAGGCTCGCGACGAGCGCGAGCCGGACGCGGTTCCTTCCCGGGTTTTTCCCGTCGACCTCTCTTGCAAGATAGCTTCCGGGCAGGCCCAGAACATTCTGCTCAGCGTACAGACGCCGCACGAACTCGGCATCGTCGATCGGCGTGCGCATCCAGAGGTAGAACCCACCTTCGGGCATGCCGGCTTCGAGCGGACTTTTCACAAGGGGGAGGGTGGCCTTGAACTTCTCGACGTACAGGCGGCGATTCTCCTGCACGTGCGCCTCGTCGTTCCAGGCGGCGATGGAGGCGTGCTGCACGCTGAGGCTCATGGCGGAACCGTGGTAGGTGCGGTAAAGCAGAAACTTCTTGAGCAGCGCCGCATCGCCGGCGGCGAAGCCCGAGCGCATGCCCGGGCAGTTCGACCGCTTGGACAGGCTCGAAAACACCACGAGGCGCTCGTAGTTGTCTCTTTTGAGCTTGAAAGCCGCTTCCAGGGCGCCCAGGGGAGGGCGCTCGAAATAGATCTCCGAGTAGCACTCATCCGATGCGATGACGAAGCCGTGCCGGTCCGAAAGCTCGAAGAGCCGCTTCCAGTCCTCCAGGCTCATCACCGCGCCGCTCGGATTGGCGGGCGAGCAGGCGTAGACGAGCTGCACGCCTGCCCAGCCGCCGTGCGTCCCGCTGGGCTCGCCGTAGACGGGCGTCGCGCCGCCGAGGATCGCCGCACCCTCGTAGATCTGGTAGAACGGGTTCGGGCAGACGACCCTCGCTTTTTCCCCGGGATTCAGGATGGTCTGGGCAAAGGCGAACAGCGCCTCGCGCGTGCCGTTCACCGGCAGCACCTGGGTCGCCGGATCGGGCTTTGGAATCGAGTAACGGCGTGAAAGCCATGCCGCGATCGCCTCCCGCAGCTCGGGCAGGCCGGCCGTCAACGGATAGATGGCAAGCCCCTCGAGCGCCTGCACCAGCGCCTTCTTCACCAGCTCCGGCGTCGGGTGCTTGGGCTCGCCGATCTGGAGGTTGATGGGTTTGAGGTTCTCATTACCCACCACCCCATCGAGCAGGCGGCGCAACTTCTCGAACGGATACGGCTGCAGCTTTTCCAGCAGCGGGTTCACGCCCGGTCCTGCCCGGATTCGTGCCAGCCCTTCTTGCGATGCTCGGCGACGACGGTGGTGTGGATGCCGCCGCGGACGTTGAACTTCGCCTCGAGCCTCATGTAGCGCGGCTCGGTGGCGCGCACCAGGTCGTCGAGGATCCGGTTGGTCACCGCCTCGTGGAAGGCGCCTTCGTCGCGGTAGGACCAGATGTAGAGCTTGAGCGATTTCAGCTCCACGCACAGCCGGTCGGCGATGTAGTCGAGCGTCAGGGTGGCGAAATCCGGCTGCCCGGTCATGGGGCAGACGCAGGTGAACTCCGGAATCTCCATGTGGATCCGGTAGTCGCGCTCTGGCGCAGGATTGGGAAACGTTTCCAGCGTCTTGCTGGGACGCGACGGCATCGAATCGACCGAGGAGTCGAGGAAGCCGGGCCCCCGGAAACCAGGAAAGCTGGAAGATCCGGACCCGGAAAAAATTCACAACGATGGTATCATTTTTCCCGATGCGACTAACTCAAATAAAGCTGTCTGGTTTCAAGTCCTTCGTAGATCCCACCTCGATTCACCTCCCCGGCCAGCTGGTAGGCGTGGTCGGACCCAACGGCTGCGGCAAGTCGAACGTCATCGACGCGGTGCGCTGGGTGCTCGGCGAGAGCCGCGCGGCGGCGCTGCGGGGCGACTCGATGCAGGACGTGATCTTCAACGGCTCGGCCAACAGGAAGCCCCTCGCGCGCGCCGCGGTGGAGCTCATCTTCGACAACTCGCAGGGCCGCGCCGCGGGCCAGTGGTCCCAGTACGCCGAGATCTCGGTGCGCCGCGTGCTCCAGCGCGACGGCGAGTCGAGCTACTACATCAACGGCACGCACGTGCGCCGGCGCGACATCACCGACATGTTCCTCGGCACCGGCCTCGGGCCGCGCGCCTACGCCATCATCGAGCAGGGGATGATCTCGCGCGTCATCGAGGCGAAGCCCGAGGAGCTGCGCGTGTTCCTGGAGGAGGCGGCGGGCATCTCCAAGTACAAGGAGCGCCGCCGCGAGACCGAGAACCGGCTCGCCGACACCCGCGAGAACCTCTCGCGCATCACCGACATCCGCCTCGAGCTCGCCGGCCAGCTCGAGAAGCTCGAGGCCCAGGCCACGGTCGCCACGCGCTACAACGAGCTGCACGCCGACCTCCAGCTCAAGCAGCACCTGCTGTGGTACCTGCGCCGGCGCGACGCCGCGGCGGAGCGCGAGCGCCACGGCCAGGAAGTCGAGAAAGTCACCAACGCGCTGGAGGCCGAGAACGCCGAGCTGCGCAGCATCGAGTCGCGCGTCGAGACCGCGCGCGACGCGCACTACCGCGCCGGCGACGCGCTCAACCTCGCGCAGGCCGCCCTCTACTCGGCGAACGCGCTCGTCGCCAAGCACGAGTCGGAGCTGCGCCACGTCGAGGAGACCAGAGCGCGGCTGGAGACCCAGCACACCGAGCGGCGCGCCCAGCTCGTGCAGTGGCGCGAGCAGCGCTCGCAGCTCACCCAGGCCCTGCACATGTGGGCGGCGCGCGCGGGCGGCGCCAAGCAGAAGGTCGCCGACACGCGCGAACACCTCGAGGCTGAAAACCGGCGCCTCCCCGAGGCCGAGGACGCCTTCCGCGCCGGACAGGAGCACCTCGCCGAGGCGCGCAGCCAGCTCATGCAGGCCGAAAGCCGGCTGCAGCTCGAGCAGGCCAACCTCGTGCACCTCGAGCGGGGTCGCCAGGCGCTGGAGCAGCGCCGCGAGCGCCTCGACAGCGAGCTCCAGACGCTCGCCGAGCCCGACGCCGGCGCGCTCTCCGGGCTGGAGGCGACCCTTGCCGAGCTGCAGGAAGCGGTGGCTGCCGTCGAGGCGGCTTCCGAGTCGTTCCAGAGGCAGGTTTCCCATCTCGAAGAGCGCAAGGACTTGGCGGTCGAAGCGCTCGGCGCCGCCGCGCGCGAGCATGCCGCGGCCGAGGCGCAGATCGCGACCCTGCGCCAGATCCAGGAGGCGAGCGGCGCGAATGCGCCGCTGCGCGACTGGTTCGAGCGCCATGGGCTGGGCCGCCAGCCCCAGCTCTGGCAGAAGCTGCGCATCGCCCCCGGCTGGGAGACGGCCGTGGAAGCCGTGCTGCGCGAGCGCCTGCATGCGCTCGAGCTTTCCGACGCCGCCGGGCTTGCCGGCGTCGTGGCGGACCAACCGCCTGCGAAGGCGAGCTTCTTCCTCCAGGGCAACGTCGTGCCCGACGCGGTGCCCGGCTTCGAGTCGCTCTTCTCCAAGATCCAGGACGCCGATGCCGCGGTTTCGGGCGCGCTGCGCGACTGGCTGGGCGGGGTATTCGTAGTCGAAGGGGTGCCGGACGCCTCCACGCTGCCCGCCGGCGCGCTGTTCGTGAACCGCGACGGCCACCAGTTCACCCACTACACGGTCAGCCTGCATGCACCCGATGCGGCGGACACCGGGCTTCTCGCGCGGCAGGCGGAGATCGAGACCCTGGAAGCGCGCCTGAAGGATCTGGGCGTGCGCCTCGCGGCGGCCCAGGAGGACCTGGAAAAGCTCGAAGCGCAGCTTTCCGAGCGCAACGCGGCGCTGGAGGCCGCCCGCGAGGAGATCGGCGCGCGCCAGAAGGCGCGCCACGACGCGCAGATCGAGCACCTGAAGGCGCTGCAGGCGCAGGAGCGCTACCGCGAGCGCAGCGAGCAGGTCCGCGCGGAGCTCGAGCAGATCGGCGCCGAGATGGAAACGGGCAATGCCGCCCTCGACGAGTGCCGCGGCAACCAGGAGCGCATCGCCGGCGAGATCGCCAGCGCAAGAGCTGGCCTCGAGGCCGCGCGCGCGGCCCACGTCCAGGCCGAGACCGCGCTCGCGGCCCAGCGCGTGGCCGTCCAGCAGGCCGAGCGCGCGGCCCAGGACGCGCTCTTCGGCGAGCGCGAATGCAGCGCCAAGATCGCCGAGATCGACCGCTCCGTCACCATGATTGATCGCGAGATCGAGCGCGGCGAGGCCGAGGTCGCCCGGCTCGCCGCGGAGCTCGCCGACGATCCCACCCCGGCGCTGCGCACGGAGCTCGACAGCGCGGTCGAGTCGCGCATTTCCTGCGAGAAGACGCTGGCCGAAGCACGCAACGCCGTCGAGGCGGCCACCGGCGCCCTGCGCGAGCTGGAGGAGGGCCGCCTGAAGGTCGAGGCGCGCGTGGCGCCGCTGCGCGAGCGCGTCGGCGAGCTGCGCCTCAAGCAGCAGGCCGCCCAGCTCAATTTCGAGCAGTTCGACACCCAGCTCAAGGAGGCCAACGCCGACGAGGGCGTGCTCGCGGCGGCCGCCGAGGACGCGCCGCGCCCCTCGAGCCTCCAGGGCGAGATCACGCGCATCAACAGCGCCATCGCCGAGCTCGGCGCGGTGAACCTGGCGGCGGTCGAAGAGCTCGCCACCGCAGCCGAGCGCAAGAGCTACCTCGACTCGCAGGCCACCGACCTCGATGAGGCGGTGAAGACGCTGGAGGACGCGATCCGCCGCATCGACCGCGAGACGCGCGAGCTCCTGCGCGAGACCTTCGAAAGCGTCAACCGGCACTTCGGCTCGCTCTTCCCGGTGCTCTTCGGCGGCGGCGACGCCCAGCTCCTCATGACCGGCGAGGAGATCCTCGACGCCGGCGTGCAGGTCATGGCGCACCCCCCCGGCAAGAGGAACACCAGCATCCACCTCCTCTCGGGCGGCGAGAAGGCGCTCACCGCCATCTCGCTGGTGTTCGCGCTCTTCCAGCTCAACCCGGCGCCCTTCTGCCTGCTCGACGAGGTCGACGCGCCGCTCGACGACACCAACACCGGGCGCTTCTGCGACCTGGTGAAGCGCATGTCCGCGCAGACGCAGTTCCTCTTCATCAGCCACAACAAGATCTCGATGGAGATGGCCGAGCAGCTCGTCGGCGTGACCATGCCCGAGTCGGGCGTGTCGCGCGTGGTGTCCGTCGATATCGACCAGGCGCTGCGCATGCGGGAGGAGCTGGCCGCCTAGGGGTCAGATGACCGATCTGCAGACCGGCTTGCTCGTCATCGGGGCCGTCGCGGTGGCGGGCGTCCTGGTCTACAACCGTCTGCAGGAAAGGGCCACGCGCCGCAAGGCCGAAGAGGCCTTCGGCTCCAGGCACTCCGACGTGCTGATGGGCGCGCCGGCGGAGCGCAAGGAGCCCACCTTGGACGAACCTCGAGCGATCGCAACCGCAGTTACTTCCGTCTCCAATACGGTTGTCAAACCGTCTCCGCCGGCGCCCGACCCGCGCGTGGACTACGTGCTCGAGCTGCAGGGCACCTCGGCCGGCGCGGTGCGCCCGGAATGGGTCGCGCTCCAGCGCCGTTTCGCCCGCCGCGCGAGCCTCGCGGAAGCGCCCGGCAGGAAGGTACAGGCGAGCCTCCAGATGGTGAGCCGCAACGGCGTGGTGAGCGAGAGCGAGCTGCTGGAGTTCCGCTCCCAGGTCGAGACCATGGCCGCGGCGCACGGCGCCTCGGTCTCGGCCCCTCCGATGCGCGAGGCGCTCGAGGCCGCCCAGGCGCTCGACCGCGCGTGTGCCGACGTCGACGTGCAGATCGCGCTGCACGTGCTCGGCCCCGCCGAAACGAACCTCAGGAAAGAGGGCTTTGCGGTCGCCCCGCGCACCGACGGCCTGACCCTGCTTCTCGACGTGCCGCGCACCCCGGACCTCGCGAAAACCTACGCCGCGATGGTCGAGGCCGCCCGGCGCCTCGGCGGACGCATGGTCGACGACAACGGCAACAACGTGGACGAGCGCGCGCTGGCGGCGATCGGCGTGGAGATCGAATCGCTGCGCGCCCGCATGACTGAAATGGGAGTGGAACCGGGGAGCCCGCTCGCACAGCGTCTTTTCTCATGAGCGTCCCCAGCGAAGTACGCTCACGCGCAGCGACACTGCGGGCCGAGCTGGAACGGCACAACCGGCTCTATTACGTCGACGACAATCCCGAGATTACGGATGCTGAGTACGATCGTCTTTTCAATGAGTTGCAGAAACTTGAAGAGAAATTCCACGAGCTTCGCCACCCGGATTCGCCGACCCAGCGCGTCGGCGGGGCGCCGCTCTCCGAATTCACCCAGGTGCGCCATCGCACGCCGATGCTTTCGATCGGCAATGCCTTCGACGACGATTCGGTGCGTGCTTTCGACCGCCGTGTGCGCGAGGCCCTCGGGGTCGACAGTGTCGAATACGCCGCCGAGCCGAAGTTCGACGGCCTTGCCATCAGCCTGAGCTATCGGGACGGCCGCTTCGTCCAGGGCGCCACGCGAGGCGATGGCGTAGTGGGCGAGGACGTCACGCCGAACCTGCGCACGGTACGGTCCATCCCCCTCCAGATCCCCCGCGCGCGCGACACCCGCGAGCTCGAAGTGCGCGGCGAAGTGCTCATGTACCGGCGTGATTTCGAGGCGCTGAATGCCCGTCAGCGTGCAGCGGGCGAACGCGAGTATGTGAACCCGCGCAACGCCGCCGCCGGCGCGGTGCGGCAGCTCGATTCGCGCATCACCTACACGCGCCGGCTGAGGTTCTTCGCGTATGCCATTACCCATTCGTCGCAGCCCGGATGGCAGACGCATTCGCAGGCGCTGGAGCGCCTCGCCGAGCTGGGCTTTCCGGTCTGCAAGGACCGTTCGGTGGAGCAGGGCGTAGAAGGGCTGCTGGGGTTCTACGAACGCACCGGCCGCTTGCGCGAGCGCCTTCCCTACGCGATCGACGGGGTCGTCTACAAAGTGAACCGCCTCGACTGGCAGGAGGAGCTCGGCTTCGTCGCACGCGCTCCGCGCTTCGCGCTCGCTCACAAGTACCCGGCCGAAGAACAGACCACCGAAGTGCTCGGCATCGACGTGCAGGTCGGCCGCACCGGCATCCTGACCCCGGTGGCGCGGCTGAAGCCGGTGTTCGTGGGCGGCGCGAACGTCACCAACGCGACGCTGCACAACGAGGACGAGCTGCGGCGCAAGGACGTCTGGCTCGGCGACACGGTGATCGTGCGGCGCGCGGGCGACGTGATCCCGGAGGTGGTGGGCGTGCGCGAGAAGGGCCCGCGCAATCCGGCGGACCGCTTCGAGATGCCGCGGAAATGCCCCGTGTGCGGCTCGCCGGTGGTGCGCGTCCCGGGCGAGGCCGCCACGCGCTGCACCGGCGGGCTCTACTGCAAGGCGCAGCGCAAGCAGACCCTGCTTCATTTCGCATCCCGGCGCGCCATGGACATCGAGGGCCTCGGGGAGAAGCTCGTCGACCAGCTCGTCGAGCGCGGCCTGGTCGCGAACCCGGCGGATCTGTACAAACTCGACGCTGACACGCTCGAAAGCCTCGAGCGCATGGGCGAGAAGTCGGCGCAGAACCTCGTCGCCGAGATCGCAAGCTCGCGCAAGGCCGAGCTGCCGCGCTTCATCTATGCGCTCGGCATCCCGGGCGTGGGCGAGGAGGTGGCCAAGATCCTGGCGCGACATTTCGCCTCGGTGGAGGCGCTGGAAGGCGCCGATTGGCCTAAGCTCGCGGCAGACAAGGAGGCGGTGCGCAAGGAAAATGCGCAGCGTAAGAAGCGCGGCGAGCCCGCGCTGGAAGTGCCGCTCGAGGGCATCGGCCCGGAGCTCATGGAAAGCATCCAGAAATTCCTGCGCGAGCCGCACAATCGCGACGTAATCTCCCGCCTGACTTCGAAGTTGGAGATTAAGACGGCCCCTCGGTCGCGGACCGCTGCTGAGGGCAAAACTTTCGTCCTAACGGGTACACTCGAGTCGATGACGCGCGAGGAGGCCCAGGCGCGGCTCGAGGCGCTCGGGCACAAGGTGGCCGGCTCGGTGTCGAAGAAGACCGACTACGTGGTCGCGGGCGCCGAGGCCGGCTCGAAGCTCGAAAAGGCGCGCAGCCTCGGCGTGGCGGTCCTCGACGAGGCCCGATTCCTCGAACTACTGAAGAAGGCGAGCTGATGGCCAGAAAAAAACTCAAGAAGGCGGTGTTCCCGGTGGCCGGGCTCGGCAGCCGCTTCCTGCCGGTCACCAAGGCGAGCCCCAAGGAGATGCTGCCGGTCGTCGACAAGCCGCTCATCCAGTACGCGGTGGAGGAGGCGGCCGCCGCCGGCATCACCGACATGATCTTCGTGACCGGGCGCAACAAGCGCGCCATCGAGGACCACTTCGACAAGGCCTACGAGATCGAGACCGAGCTCGAGAAGAAGAACAAGAACGGCCTCCTGACCATGGTGCGCTCGGTGCTGCCCGAGGGCGTGCGCTGCATCTACATCCGCCAGGCCGAGCCCCTCGGCCTGGGGCACGCAGTGCTCTGCGCCCAGCCGGTGATCGGCGACGACCCGTTCGCGGTGATCCTCGCCGACGACCTCATGGACTCCCAGCCCCCGGCGATGGCGCGCATGGCCGAGATCTTCGAGCGCGAGCAGTGCTCGCTCCTCGGCGTCGAGGAAGTGCCGCGCGACCAGACCCAGAGCTACGGCATCGTCACCATCGACAAGCTGCAGGGCGACATAGCGCGCATCCACAGCATCGTGGAGAAGCCCAAGCCCAAGGACGCGCCCTCGAACCTGGCGGTGATCGGGCGCTACGTCCTCACCAACCGGATTTTCGATCTGCTCTCGCAGGTGATTCCGGGCGCCGGCGGCGAGATCCAGCTCACCGACGGCATTTCCCAGCTCCTCACGCACGAGCGCGCGCTCGCCGTGCGCCTTCCCGGCCGGCGCTTCGACTGCGGCTCGAAGCTCGGCTACCTCAAGGCGACCGTCGAGTACGGCCTGCGCCACCCCGAGACCGGCGCCGAATTCACGGATTATCTGAAGAATCGCTAAACTTCGGGGATGCCCGACCTGAAGCAGGCCTGGGCCTTCCTCGAGAACTCGGACCCGATCGCAAGCGCCGAGGAAGTCCAGGCCGCCATCCGCCGTGTCGCATCCGAAATCGAGCAGCGCCTCTCGGGCGCCTACCCGATGGTGCTCGCCGTCATGGGCGGGGCGGTGGTGTTCGCCGGGCAGCTCCTGCCGCTCCTGCGCTTCCCGCTCGACTACGACTACATCCACGCCTCGCGCTACGGCCCCGCCACGCGCGGCGCCGACGTCGACTGGAAAGTCTCGCCGCCGAGCCTGGTGCGCGGGCGCAGCGTGCTCGTGCTCGACGACATCCTCGACCACGGCGAGACCATGAACGTCATCAAGAAGCGCCTGCTCGAGATCGGCGCGCGCGAGTTCTACTGCGCGGTGCTGGTGGAGAAAAAACTCGCAATGAAAAAACCGATCAAAGCCGATTTCGTCGGCCTCAACATCCCGGACCGCTTCGTCTTCGGCTGCGGCATGGACGCGAAGGGCTACTGGCGCAACCTGCCCGACATCCGGGCGATGAGGCAGTGATGCCAACGGTGGCGATCATCGGCGGCAGCGGCCTGTCGCAGCTCGGAAACATGGAGGTGACCCAGCGCCGCGTCATGCGCACCCCGTACGGCGAGCCCTCGGGGCCCCTCACCTTCGGCCGCATCAAGGAGCGCGACGTCATGTTCCTCGCGCGCCACGGCTACGGCCACACCATCGCGCCGCACGAGGTGAACTACCGCGCCAACATGTGGGCGCTCAAGGACGCCGGCGCC
>Ga0247825_10002684_pt1 | contig 11749 bp, 17 predicted proteins | sample 13C_Vanillin_Day_FD_194413 | JGI IMG/M metagenome (GOLD analysis project Ga0247825, IMG submission 194413) | Soil microbial communities from agricultural site in Penn Yan, New York, United States - 13C_Vanillin_Day48 | ecosystem: Environmental > Terrestrial > Soil > Agricultural land | place... | reverse complement strand
GACCCGCCTCGGACGGGTCGGTGTTGAACGCCGAGGCCAGGTCGGACCCGAGGCGAGTCAGTTGGATCGACGTCTCAGCGGCTTGTTCGGCGGTGAAGCCGAGGTTCTGGAGCAGGCCACCGAACCCGGCGGTTGCCTCCCGTGCGGCCCGTTCGCTCTGGCCGATCGCTTCGGCGGCACCTTCGGCGAACTCGTCGATCGTGTCGGCCGCATCACCGAAGGTGATGTTGGTGACGTTGGCGGCTTCGGCGAGGTCGGAGGCGGCGTCGACCGCCTTCTTCATCCCCCCGAGGACAGCGGCCGACCCGATCGAGGTGATGGCGAGCTTCGCCGCCTGGGCGCCACGGCTCGCACCCGAGCCGAGGCCGTCCTCGATGGCCTTGCCAGCGTCCTTGGCTGCCCTGTCGACCGGCTGGCCGAGCTCACGGCTGATGTCCTGAGCGATGCCCTTCGACGACACCGTGAGGGAGACGTACGCCGCAGCGAGTTCAACACCTGGAGCCACGGAACCACCACCCTTCGCGGTACGTTGTGGCGCTCATGCGCCGGTTCGTCGTGCTTGCTGTGCTCGTGCTCGCTGCCCTGGGCTGCTCCTCCGAAGAGGATGCGAGAGACCCCGGTTGCGAGCTCTGGACTGAGCTGCTCGCTGGCGACACCAGCGAGGTCAGTGACGCAAGGGCGGGCGACGTAGCCAACGAGATCGCCGGGGTGACCGAGGACGACGATGTGAGAGTCGCAGCGCAGTCGCTCTCAGAGCGGCTGGTCGGCAACCAGGACATCCAGTTGGAGTTCGCAGCTCTCTCCGACGCCTGTGGCCTGGATGACTAACTCGCCTGAGTGATCCCGGTCGATCTCGCCAGCCGCTTCCGGGCTTCCGACAGCGGCACGACCGTCCCGTAGCGGGTCTGGCCCGCCTTGTCGCCGGGTCGACGGATCGGCTTCGGGCGGTGGCCCTTGCCGTGCTGGCGTTGCCAGTTCCCTGCGGCGAGCAGGTCGAAGATGCCGGCCAACAGGTGCTCGGTGTCGGTCCACCTCACGGCCTCGCCGTGCTGGGCGCGTGCCAGGCGCGACGACTGCGGGAGGTTACGGACCAGTAGCCCGAGTCGCCGCCACGACAGCGACCCGTCGAGCAGCCCGGAGAGGGCTACTTGATAGTGCGCTTGGAGGTCGGCCTCGACGGCTTCGCCGTGCTCTTGGAGGAGCTTTCCGAGGCCGAGGATTCCCCCAGGCTGCTGCCGCGGTGCTTCGCCTGAGCGTCGAACAGGCCACGCACAGCGGCGACGTCGAACCCGGCGCCGACCTCCATGAACTTGTCGAACTGGCCCTCGCCGAACTGCAACCGCAGGGCGTCCCACAGCCGACCTTCGCCGAGCGCCTTCTCGGCCCGGAGGTCGACCTGCGCCGGCCAGGTGAACGTCGCCCCACCGAAGGTGAACACGAACGGCTCGCCGGGCTGGTCGGCGATGAAGGCGTCGAGGTCGAAGACCATCAGGCCGATTCGATGGCGGCGTCGGTCGTGTAGATGTACGCCTTCACACCGTCGGTGTCGGGGAAGCACGTGAGGGTCAGCGGGTAGGTGATGGCGTCGGTCGCCCCGTAGGTGACTGAACCCTTGTCGGTGATCTGCCCGAGCGGGATGACGATCCGGCGCTTCTTGTCGCCGTCGAGCACCTCGATCACCCAGGGGAGCTGCGGGGCGACCTCGCCCTTGATCTCCACGACACCGTCGGAGGCGGAACCCGAGAAGTTCCCGTAATACGCCTCGAGGACCTCCGGGGAGGTCTCCATCAGCGTGAACGCGTAGGTTAGGTCGTGCTCGGTCTGGATCTTCCGCACGACGGCGGAGAACTGCCAGGCCTTGATGTTCGTGACCTGCGTGCCCTGGGTCTCGACGACACCGGACTCGTCGGCGTAGCCGAGCTCGGAGAAGTCGTCGCTGTCCAGGGTGGACAGCGGGTCGACGGGAAGGGTGGCGTCGTCGGTGCCGAGGTAGATGCCGCCGGTGACGCCGACCTCGACCAATTCTGCGTTGGGTGCGCCCATGGCGGGAGCCTCCTTGTGGTTGGTGCCGGTTCCCCGGCAGGGGGATCAGACGGACTCGACGAGAGCCGAGCCGCGAACGTGGACCGTGTAGGTGGCCGTGTAGCGAGGGGACCGCTGGAGCGGATCGGGAAGCGACGCCGGCCCGCCGGCCTCGATCACCCGGTAGATGAGGGTCCCGTCGACGACGGTGTTCCACATGGCGAGCAGGTAGGCCCGACCCAACTGTGCGAGGTCGTGGGCTTCGTCTTCGGTGTCGTGCCAGTACTCGACGACCACCGTGGCCTGGTCGAGGACGATGTCGGTGGCGATCCCGCCGACACGGATGGCGATGATCAGGGGGCCGTCGCCTGGCTTGCGGTCGAGGGGGACCGAGTCGTCGGTGGGGACGTCGAGTGCTTCCGCGAGGTGGGCGAGGATCGCTGCCGAAGCGTGGGGGAAGACGACGACGTCACGCACGACCGGCGTCCAATGCGCGGGAGAGGGTCCGTTGATCGGCCTCGCGGTGCATGGCGTTGAACGTGTCGGTGATCACTGCGACACGGGCACGCTTCGAGCCGATCTCGGATTCGACGCGGTGGTCACCGGGTCGGCCGGTGTTCCCGTCGGCTGCTGCGGCGATGGCCCGCCCGCGGCGCTCGAGGTCGCCGAGCACTTCCGGGGACTTGAGGAGCTGGTCGACGCCCTTCGGGTTGACGACGATGCGGAGGTTCGATGCCACGGTTCACCTCCGCACTTGGATGCTGTCGGGGTTGCCGAGCCAGGACCCAGCGAAGTGATGTCGGACTACGGAGTGGCGAAGACGGGCGGCGAGTTGGGAGCGGCTCAACTTGCCCTTCTCCCAGTACCTCTCGGCATAGGCCGTCTTGTAGGTCCCGAGGATCGCCAACCCGTAGTCGGCCGCCTGCTCACCGAACCGGCCGAACGCCTCACCCCACAGGTACGGGCCGGTCGAGAGGTGGGGTGCCTGCCAGCCGTCCCGGGCGATCCGTTCCGGCAAGACGTCGAGAACCCGGTTCCACGCCGGATGGCCCGGTTCGCCACCGAAGAACGCCTGGCCGGGGAACCCGTCAGCGTCAGGGGTGCACCACGCCGCATGGCCGGCGATCAGCGGGCCGATGGGCTTGAGGGGTTCCATGTCGTAACCGACCGACACACCCCCATAGCGGTGGACGGCTTCGACGAGGACGATGTCGGCACGGTGCACGTAGGTGGGTGCTGCGTCGTACTCGGCTTGGCAGACCATCCGGGCCAGGTCGTCTTCGACCTTCTCGTCGGTCCACGTGACCAGCTCGTAGTCGGGGTTCGTGGCCGCCCAGGCTTCGCTGTAGTCGTGCACGGCGGGTGGTGGTGAACCGAGCCACACCCGGTGCACGGTCTTCACGCCGGCTGCCGGATCCCGTCGATGTGAGCCCGCATCCCGTCGGGGTCGTCTCGGAGGGCGAGGTACTCGGCGAGCATCTCGTTGTTGATCGCCGGGCGGTTGGGCTCGGTCGGATGCCAGAGGTGGTGGGCTTGACCCCGGACCCACCTGGTGGGACCGGCGAGGGTCGCGCAGGTCACCTCGAATTGAACGTCCTCTGAGCCCCAGGCGCGGTAGCGGCTGTCGAATCCGCCGACGGTGTCCCAGGTCTCGCGGGAGACGGCGACGCAGGACGAGACCGTGTTGTCGAGGGTGAACTGGAGGTGCTTCCACCAGCGGCGTCGCTCGCCGTCGAGAGCGAGCCGGGTCCCGTACTCGGTCAGGTAGCAGTACCGGTCGAAGGCGACGACGAGGCCGGGTTCGGCGGCGGCCTGGTCGATGGCGTCGATCGCTTGGTGTTCGGGGACGATCACGTCGGCGTCGGCGATCAGGTAGACGTCGGGGTTGACGCCGGCGGCGACGAGGTCGTGGGCGAGGTTGATGGAGCAGGCCCGGGAGAACGGGTCACCTCCGTCGTCGGCGGGGAACACCAGGAGGCCACGGTCGGCCCACATGCGCCTGATGTGCCGCCAGGCGGCTTCCCGGTGTTCGCAGCCACCGGACCGCCACGGGACGAGTACGACGGCGCTGGTCATGCGGGGACCGGCGCGAGGGATGCGACGAGGTCGGCGAACTTGGCGAGCTCGGCGTCAGGGTCGTGGAACGTGGACCGCTCGAGCGCCTTGGCGGAGGCTGCCGCCCATTCGGTCGGGTCCGTGAGGCGTTCGATGGCGTCGATCCACCCTTGTGCGTCGCGCCGTTCGACGTAGGTGGCGCCGTCACCCATCGCCTCGACGATCCCCGGGCAGGGCGCAGCGATCGTCGGGATGCCAGAGGCGGCGGCTTCGAGAGCGACTCGACCCCAGGACTCCCGCGACGAGGGCATCAGCAGGATCCGGGTTTGGGCGTACACCTTCCGCATGTCGGTGACGGGACCGATGGTTTCGACGTTCTTGCGGGGGTGCTGGACTTGCCGGCCGTAGCCGCCGCGGACGGCAAGGAACTCGACGTGGGGCATCTTGCGGGCGAGGTTGAACAGCACCTCGCCGCCCTTCTCGGTGGACAGGTTGACGAGGGTCACCCGGTCACCAGGGGTGGTCTCGTAGTGGCCGGGGTCGATCGGCGGGTGGATCACCGTCGAGGGACCAGCCCAGCGGGTGGACCGCTCGAGGGTGGCGCTGTTGAACACCGCCATCGCCGACCCGTTGAGCCGTCGGGGTTCGAGTACCTGCCCGTGGACCATGGAGACGTGGGGGCGGCCGGCAGCAAGCTTGAGGCTGTGGCCGCGGTCCCCGGCGTGGCCGATGACGATGTCTGCGTCTTCGGGGGTGCGGCGGGGGTGGACGGTGACGCCGTCGAGTTCGTAGGTGGGGCGCCCGGCGAGGAACGTGACCACGTCGACCTGATGACCGAGGGAGGCGGCGTGGGCCAGGAACTCGTGCGTCGTGATCCACGCACCGACGAGGGAGTGCGGCGGGTACAGGGGAAGGTGTGCGGCGATCTTCACCCGCGTGCCGACCGTGTCTTGATGACCGTGCCGGGCTTCCATTCCCAGCCACCAGACCAGTCCTCCGGTTGACCGTCCACGTCGTAGTCGACGCCCCGGACTCGGATTCGGTCGGTGGCTTCGACATCGACACCGTCGGGGGCGTAGACGTTCCAGCCGATCACCCGACCCTCGCGGCCCTGCTCGGCGTTCTCACCTTCCATGCGTGGCTCGATGAGGCACCCGGTGATCGTCAGGGTGCCTGGGGTCGACCAGTCGAGATCAACGCCGCCGGACCGGTTCTCAGTGGTGCCGGGGCGGAGGCGCGTGACGGTTTCGGTCACTGGAGCAGGGCAGTGATGTCGTCGATGTCGGACAGGTAGTCGATCCCGTCGCAGCCGATCACCGATGGGGTCTCGAGGTCGCCGCGGGTCGTGGAGATCGTGCCGAGCCCGGACAGCCCGAGGCCACCACGGATCACGAGCTTGTCCATCTTCGTCAGGTAGAGCCGTTGGGCGGCGTCGGACCCGAACGATCGGGAGAACGGCCCTGCGGTCTCCTGGGTGGTCCCGGTGGGGTTCCGGGTGGCCCGGTCGACCATCCCGACGATCACGGGCGGGATGTCCGGGTCGATCTGGTCGGTGGGGTTGCCGTCGTCATCGAGCCACGTGGCGGGGTGGCCGGCGTAGGCGCGGACGATCGCCCACGCCCGGTCGAGGAGGAACTGGGCTTGGTCTTCGTTGTCGACTGCATCGACACCGAGGGCGACCGCGAGGTCGTCGGTGGTCGCGGGGGACGGTCGGGCCATCGTTCACCTCCTCGGAGAAGCGGGAGCCCCCGGCCCGAGGAGGGCCGGGGGCGGGTGGTCAGGCCGACGGGAAGACGGTGAGCTTCACGGCCCGGACGAGGATCGGGTCGTCGGACCCGTCCTCGGTGGGCTGGAACTTGCCGTCGTCGTCGATGGTGCCCCGGTCCTCGGTGACGCCGGTGCCCATGAAGGTGTCCGTCAGGAGACGGTCCTGCGGGGGCCCACCGGCGTTGGGGGTCGGGTCGTAGTCGCGGAGGACCCTGAGGGACATGCCGGCGTGGGTGCGGCGCTCGCCCCAGGCGGCGCCACCGGGCACCACGGGAGCGACGAGCGACAGCACGAACGCCGTCTTGTGGAAGGCCACGGCGATGTCCGGGTCGAGCCCGGGAACCGACACGGCGGTGAAGCCGGCGATCCGGCCGATGGACGCCTCGCGGAGCGCCGAGGAGTCGCCGGAGCTGTCCCAGCGGGCGAGCCGATCCGAGGACAGCAGCGCCGCCTCGATGTTCGACCCGATCGCCAGGGCACGACCGGAGGCCGGCACGGAGGCGTTGTTGAGGGCGATCCGGGCCCGGACGATCGCCGGGTACGGGTCCTCCTCGTCGACGATCTCCTCGACCTCGTAGGTCGCGCCCGACATCTCGTCGGCGAGGGTGTCGTCGACCTTGCGGACCACGGAGTTCATCGCCGGGGCGGTGATCTGCTGGCCGAAGTCGACGATGTCGAGGGTCATCTCCTCGTCGGTGACACCGATCGCCTTGTAGACGTGGGTGTCGAGGGTGACGTCGACCTTGGTCTCGTCGAGTTCGTCGACGGTGATCGCCGTGCCTGACCGCATGACCCGGGTCCGCGCCGAGGTGTACGCCGGGAGCCGGATCGACACCGTGTCGTTCTTGGCGCCGACGAACGACGGGATCGGGTCCTTCCAGACCAGGTTGGCGAGGACCGTCTCGCGCTCGAGCACGCCGAGCATCTGCGAGATGACCTGTTCGGCCTTGATGAAGCTGTTGGCCACGGGGAACCTCCTAAGTGGTTCGAGGGTGGACCGCTGGCGGCTCCGTGGCCGGTGCCGTGCGGGGGGTCAGAGCCGCGGGACCGACTCGGCGAGCTTCGCCGGGTTGGTCTCGATGGGCCCCTCTTCGGGGTCGCTGCCGCCCTTGAGGTCGGTAGCTGGCTTGCGCCCGGGAGGCGGCGTCGCGCCGGCCTTCACGGGGAACGCTTCGAGGATCTCGTCGGCGTCAGCCTCGAGTTCCTCGATGGTGGAGCCGACGAGGCGCTTGGCCTGCGCGGCGGTGAGACCCTTCGCCATCGCCACATCGGCCCGGAGGGACTTGGCGCCGGCCTCGGTGAGCTGCGATCGGAGGCTCGTGACCTCGTCGCGCAGCTTCGTGACCTCGTCCTTGTCCTTGTCTTCGAGCTCCTGGAGCTTGGTCTGGACGTCCTTGAGGGCGGCTTCGGCGTCGCGCCTGGCCTTCCGTTCGGCAGCGAGGGCCTTTTCGCCTCCGTCGCCCAACGGCTTGTCGGGGTCCTTCTTCGGGTCGGGGTCGCCCTTCGCGGGGTCGCCCTTGGGATCGGGGTCGTCAGCCATCGCGGCTGGCTCCTCTCTGTCGACGACCAGCCATCGCGGCGGGTCGAGATGTCAGGCGACGAGGCGCCGGAAGTTGGCTCGGACCGTGGCGGCGTCGCCGCCTTCGGCCTTGGCCTGTGCGTAGAGCTCGGCGTACCGGTCAGCGCCGGCGGGCCATGCGGCATCGCGGCGGTAGACGGGCTCAGCGGAACACGAGCAGTGGTCGTGGGCCTGGAACCCTGCGGTTCCCTCGCCCTTGTAGACGGGGCCACGCCCGGCGAGTAGCGCACAGAACGAGCACGCTTTGCCGCTGGTGGCCCGTGCCCAGCCGAGGGCCTTGGGGTCGCTGTCGGTGGTGGCCACGACCGTGTCGCGGCCACCGTTGAGGGCGTGGCGCATCCCAGCGGAAGCCGAAGAGGTGCGGGCGAGGTCGAGGACGGTCCGGAGTTGCCGGCCACGGGCGAGCCCGGCGCGGATGGTGGCGGGGCCGGTGACGACGAGACTGGTGGCGATCTGTTCGTCGGGGAGGTCATCGGCGATCGTGGCGACGAACCTGGCGGCGTCGACACCGAGCTCGAGGGCCCGGAACGTCGTCAGGTAGGTGGCGGCGAGACGGGCTGAGGTGGAACGGCCGACCCGGACGATCGGGACGGTGGCTGTCAGCCACCTGTCGACGGTCGAGTTGACGTCCTGCGGGTCGAGCAGCGGGAACACGGCGAGGAGTTGCGCGACGACCTGGGCGGCGAGGCGGGACTGGGCGAGCCGGTGGGCTTCGGTGAGCCGCCGGGCTTCGACGGTGGCAGCCATCAGGCTGGGGTGAATTCCGGTGACTCCTGGGCGCCGGCGAGTTGCCGCATGAGGGCCTCGAGCCCGCCGCCTTCCTCGACGCGCTGGCGGGCCTCGTCGACGTCCTGCTGGGTGAACCCAGGGACCTTCGCCCAGAGCAGTTCGGGGGGGAACCCGAGCATGGTGGCCATCTTCCCGAGGGCGTCGACAGCCTGGGCGATCGACCGGATGGATGTGTCGGCCCACCGGACTTGGGCCTTGAAGTCGGCGGCGCCGTCGCTGTCGCCCTTGATGTGGCAGCCGAGCCGGATGAACTGCTCGTGGGACTCGCCGAGGGTGTGCTTCCGCTCGTCCGACTTGGCGGTCTGACTGGCCTTTGCCGCGGCGAGAGCCTCTGCGCTCATGTTGGCCATCTGGCCGAGCAGCTCGAACGCTGGGGTCTGCGATGTGGCGGCAAGGGTGGTCAGGTCCGCTTCGTGGGACTTGATGAACCCGTCGAGCGGGGTGGCCGGCAGGGAACCGAACTTCGTGTCCGGGTCCTCAGCGGTGAGCATGTCCTCGATCTTGAGGCGCATCTTCGCCTGCTCGGTTGAAGTCCCAGCGGCTTCGGCCGACTCGGTGAGGGACATGCCCGAGATGGTGCGGACGATCCACGAGGCGAACCGCTGGACGACCAGCCGGTCGAACTTGGTCTGGTCGATCGACCCGAGAACGGGGATGAACGGCTCCACCTCGCCCGCGGAGCGGCCTTCGAGGTCGAACCGGTTGGCGTAGCGGACCACGGGGCACACCCCGACGCCGTGCTCGAACTCGGTGACCGACTTCGGGGTGTCGCCGAGGTCGCCGACCTGCATCTCGTAGACGTGGGTGTCGTCGTAGAGCCGTAGGACGAACCGCTTGCCCAGCTTGGCGACTCGGAGTGCGTAGAGGGGCCATTCGTCGTTTGCCGGGTCCTCGTAGACGGCGAGCATCTCCCGTGGCGACACACCACGCATGACGGCGGTCAGTTCGCCGCTCAACGGGTTGCGACCAGGGAGTCCGACGCCGTAGGCGAGGCCGTAGGTCAACGCAGCGCGGTGGAGAGCGACCTGGCGGCCGTCGAGGGAGTTCTCCTGCCACAGATCCCAGCCGGTCGAGTCTTCAGGCTGGTCGGGGCGCCGGTAGCCCTCCACGTAGAGGGTCTGTGCGACGGAGGTGACGACGAGGTCGCCCCACGGGGCCTGGGCGCGGGCGGCAAGCTCCTTGTATTCGGCGGTGGCCTGGCGGGGCTTATGGGGCGGATCGTGGTCCCAGCGGGCCCACTTGTCGATCCGGTCGAGCTTCCGCCGTTCGGTTCGCCACATCGGCACGAGGTCGTTGGTGACCAGTGCGAGCACCTGCGATTGTTCGAGCACTGGTCACCTCCTCAGACGACGACGCCCGTCCGGCGTTTGGTGGGCTGGTTGAGCAGGATCCGGCGGAGCATCCGTGCTCCGACGGCGCAGACGGCCAGGTCGATCTTCTTGGCCGACTCCCGGTGCTCTTTCCCGAGCGACACCCCCCACCGGTTGGGGCGCCGGCGGGCCTGCTTGAGGTGCAGGGTCAACATCGGGTGGCCGTCGATGGTGATGTCGCCGATCTCCTCGGTGAACACCATCGCAGCGGCAGTGAACTGCTCGGACCTGGCCGGTGAGGCCATGTCCCACATGATCGAGTGCTTGGCGTCACCGGTTTTCACCGACCAGTGACGGAGCTTCGTCCCGTAGTCCCGGTGCCACCCGTCGATGGTCGAATCCCAGTACCCCTGAGCTTCGTCGTCTTTGGCGTGGGACGGGTCGGCGTAGAACGCAGCCACTTGGCCGCTCTCGAGGACGTCACGGACCCGGATGTCGACCTCGGCCCGGGGGACGACCCAGCCTTGGCCTTCGACCCCGGCGGGTTTCTGCCAGACACCGAGGGTCAGCAGGTGTCCGTCGGAGATTCGGCAGGCGACGAGCCCGGTGGCGTCGTCGGACTTCGATCCGTCGAAGAACAGTGCGAGCTCGCCGGCCTGTTCGCAGTCACCGTCACCGCGCCGGGCGGCGAGGTCGACGTCGACGGGGTTGAGCCAAGCATCTTCGGCGGCGACCCGCTGGTTGTACCAGAACCGCCTCGACCTGCTCGGTGGGTTGCGGGTGTCGAGGATGGAGGCGACGATCCGATCGACCACCAGCCACGTCGAGTCGCCCCGTACGGCCCGGATGACCGACGGTGCCGCCTCCGGGGTCAGCGGGGCGTCCGGTGGGGCTTCGAGGGAGTCGTAGAGGATCCCGGTGGTCAGCGACTCGCCAGCGGCGGCTAGCGCGTAGGCGTCCCAGTCCCGTTCGGCTGCCGAATCCATGCCCGGTTCGGGGGCGTTGGTGATCGCCAGCGACCGGGCGGCACCGTCGGCGCTCTTGGTGAGGTTTCGTTCGATGACGGCGGCCATGTCGTGCCCGCCGTTGCCGGCGTCCCAGTGCTGGGTCTCGTTTCGGAGCACATGGGAGGACCGGGCACCCTCGAGGGTCGCCGGGGAGCTGGTTACTGCTTGGATGAGGCGCTCATCTCCCATCGCGTGGATCAGTTCCTTGCCGACCTGCACCCGGTAGTGGGCTCTCGCCTCCGGGGTGAGCAGCCCGGGCATGAGCCGCATCGTGTTCTTCGTCTGCTCGAGCGACGTAGCCGCCGTTTGGACCCAGGCGTCGGGGCAATCGACCGACACGGGCTCGTCGCGGTCCATGAACGCCACCCGACACGGCCCGAGGGCCTCCGTGTAGAGCAGACAGCCGCCGATCGGGTCCTTCCCCCAGCCCTTGAGACGCTGGAGAACGCCGTCCCGGTAGATCCAGACCCCGGAGGCGTCGACGGAGAACCACCAGAGCAGAAACCGGGCCTGCTCGAGCGTGAACCGCCAAGGTTTGCCCCGGCCGTGCTGGAGTTCGGTCCCGCACCACCCGAGAACGTCCCACCCGGTGGTCGCATCAGGCAGCAACCACCCGCCAGAGGCGTCGAGTTGCCACGTCGGGCCGATCCTGATTGGTTCCCAACCGGTGCCGGCCCACGGGAACACCGGCGGTTCCGCCAGACGCTCCCGATACCAGCGGATCACGTCGTCGTGATCCTCTCCGGTGCGGACCTCCCGCGCCGCAGCCCGGGCCATCAGGCGCTACGGCGCCACCGAGCGTTCGCCGCCTCCCTTGCCGACTCCGACCGGGACTTCGTCGCCCGACCGTCCTCGTCGGGAAGCTTCAACGCACCCAGCAGACGTTGCAGGGTCGCCCGGTGCTGCCTGATCTCCGTGACCAGCGGGTTCGCCACGGGCTGCCGTTGCGAACCCTCGACGATTAACGAGGCACCCACCAGGGCGTCCTCGAGCCGATCGACCAGGTCCATCTGCCGGCACGCATCCTCGAGCACCCGCAGCTCGTCTGGGCGTAGGTCGTACTTCTCGGTGGTCTCGTTCCACAGCTTCCGGGAGTTCTTCCCGAGCTTCGTGGGGGCGGTCACCTTGGCCATCGCGGCCTCCGGGGACTCAGGTGGCGCCCATCGCAGGCGACCACGGGGTGTGGGCAAATCTGGACCGGCTGCACGCACAAGGTGAGG
>Ga0247825_10002683_pt1 | contig 11751 bp, 16 predicted proteins | sample 13C_Vanillin_Day_FD_194413 | JGI IMG/M metagenome (GOLD analysis project Ga0247825, IMG submission 194413) | Soil microbial communities from agricultural site in Penn Yan, New York, United States - 13C_Vanillin_Day48 | ecosystem: Environmental > Terrestrial > Soil > Agricultural land | place... | reverse complement strand
GGTTGGTGGTCGCGCCCGTGTAGAAGATGTTCGGCGAGGACTCCAGGCCCTCGTACTGCACCGGGTACCAGAGCAGGCCCTTGAGACCCTCGAACACCGGCAGCACGGCCTTGCGGCTGGCCGAGGTCCAGCAGCCGAACACCGTCGCCACCTTGTCGCTTTGAATCAGCTTCTTCGCCTTCTCAGCGAAGGTCGGCCAGTCCGACGCGCCGTCTTCGACCACAGGTTCGAGCTTCTTGCCCATGACGCCGCCGGCCGCGTTGATCTCATCGATTGCGAGGATCTCCGCGTCCTTTACGGACACCTCGGAGATCGACATTGTGCCGCTTAGGGAGTGAAGGATGCCTACCTTTATCGTGTCGCCGCCCGACGCGCCTCCCCCGGTCGAAGCTGTGCTGGGCTCGTCATCGTCGCCGCAGCCGATCGCCATCGCCCCAAGCGCCGCGGCAACGCCGAGACCACCACCGACGCGCAGGACACGCCGTCGCGAGAGCCGCCTTGACCAGTAGGAATCAGTGTCTATGTACCCGTTGTCTGCCATGCCAGAAGTCCGCCCTTTCAAGCTTGAGCGCCGGCTATTTCCCTTGCCGGCGCCGCCCTGATGTGATGGACGAACACTAGGCGGGCGCTGTTTCGGCGGCGTATCGCCAGTGTGAAGTGCAGATAACGCGGAGGTTAGCGACAGGTCAGCGGAAGGTTTCAGCCAGCGCAGACGACGAAGTTCGGGCTAGTTGAGATTCCTGCGCGCCTCATCGGCACGCTTCAGCATCATCTCGCGCTCGCGGGCGTTCTGCGTCATCGACGCTGCGTGCTCGAACTCAAAGGCGGCCTCTTCGTGCCGCCCCAGCTTCAGAAGGAAGTCGCCTCGGACGCTTGGCAGCAGGTGGTACTGGGCGAGCGCGCCAGTCGCTACGATGCCATCCACGATTGCAAGGCCTGCTTCAGAGCCGCGCGCCATCGACACTGCAACGGCGCGGTTCAGCTCCACCACCGGCGATGGGTAGACCTGCACGAGCGCGTCGTACAGCGACACGATGCGATCCCAGTCCGTCTCATCAGCCGCTCGCGCTCGTGCATGGCAGGCGACGATCGCTGCCTGAAGCGCGTAAAAGCCGTTCGCTCCTCCCAGGCTCTCTGCCTTCGATAGCGCCGCGAGCCCTCGGCGGATCAGCAGCCTGTCCCATCGCGCCCGGTTTTGCTCGAGGAGCAGAATCGGCTCACCCTGGGGGCCGGTGCGCGCCCTCGTGCGCGAGGCCTGTATCTCCATGAGGCCTACAAGCCCGTGTACCTCGGGCTCCTCAGGGGCAAGCTCGGCCAGGACACGCCCCAGGCGCAACGCCTCCGCGCACAAGGACGGACGCATCCAGTCGTCGCCGGCCGTCGCCGAGTAGCCCTCGTTGAAGATGAGGTAGATGACCTCGAGCACCGAACCGAGCCGCCTCGACAGCTCGGCGGGTGGCGGCAGCTCGAACGGCACGTTGGCCTCCGCCAGCGTCCGCTTTGCTCGCACGATGCGCTGGGCGATTGTTGGCCCAGGGGTCAGGAAGGCCCGCGCGATCTCTTCGGTTGAGAGTCCGCCAAGCAGACGCAGCGTCAGCGCCACTCGCGAGTCGGTCGACAGCACGGGGTGGCAGGCGATAAACATGAGGCGCAGGAGGTCATCACCGACGTCCTCGTCAGGAGGCAGCGCGGCGGCGGGGTCAGACTCCTCCTGCATGTCTTCGAGGTCGCGCACGAGCAGCTCCTGCTTCTCGTCCAGGCGCTTGCTGCGGCGGAAGTGATCGATGGCCCGGCGCTTCGCCACTGCCACCAGCCAGGCACCCGGCTTGTCCGGCACCCCCGATTGGGGCCATTGCTCCATTGCCGCAACAAGGGCGTCCTGCGCGAGGTCCTCGGCGAGCCCGACATCGCGCACCATGCGCGTCAGAGTGGCGATGAGCTTCGCCGACTCAATCCGCCAGACAGCATCGATCGCACGGGCGGTGCTTTCGTTCTCCACCCATCGATCTCACCACGATGGAATCACCGGGGCAATCGGACGATTAGCCCCTCGGCCTGTAGACGTGCAGAACCGCCCCACCCTTGAACGCCCGTGTTTCGACAAGGTCCAGGAGCAGCGGTTCCTCCAGCTCTGGGAAGAAGGGCAGCCCACTGCCGATGGCCACGGGATGCGTGACGATGTGGTACTCCTCGGGCAGCCGCAGCCTTATCAGCGAATGCACGAACTTCACGCCGCCGTGCACCAGCACTTCCTTCTCCGTAGCCGCCTTCAGCCTCGCGATTTCCTCCGTGAGGTCACCCTTCGCGATTGTCGTGTTCTGCCAATCGAGCGCCGTCAACGTCTTGGAGAAGACCACCTTCGGCACCTCATTCATGGCTGGCGCGTAAGGGTCGGTCGATGTCGGCCAGTACTCGGCCAGGCCCTTGCCGGTCTCGGCGCCCATGACGTGGAATCCTGCCGCCCACAGCGCAGGCACGCCCCACTTCTCGTAATCGCTGTCCAACGTGGACAAGATCCAACTGAAGTCTTCATCTCTCGATCGCGCCACGTAGCCGTCGATGGACAGCTGCATCTGAACCACGAGCTTGCCCATGGTGTCCTCCCTTGGCGGAGCTCAGAAACAGATAACAGGCTGAGGCGTCCCCAGACCTGCTATCTGTTATCGATCTCTGTGCAGTCCTACCGCTGACCGAGCCCCTCGAAGCCCGCCATTCGCTCCTGAATGTCCTCCGGGTAATCGCCGTCGTCCATGACGTGGCGCACCTCGATGACCTCCTCGTCGGACATAGGCGCCCGCTTTGCCCACTCGATCGCTTCGTCGCGCGACCGAACGTCGATGATCCAGTAGCCGCCGAGAACTTCCTTCGCTTCCGGGAAGGGTCCGTCCTTCACCTGGGGCTTGCCGCCTGGATAGGAGATGCGCGCGCCCGTCGAGGGCGTGTCCAGCCCATCCAGGGCGAGGAGGATGCCGGCCTTCTGAAGCTCTTCGTTGTAGCGCATCATCGCACTCACGCGCTCCGCCTCCTCAGGCGGTGTGGGCTCTTCGTAAGGCTTGGTGATTACTTGAAGCATGAATCGCATTGCAGTTCTCCTTCTCGACTAGACTACTGAGCCGCGTTGCGCAGCATCTGGGCACGCAGGGCTTCTTCTTTCGCCGGCTCTCCCTCCGGGAGGATGTCCTCAGGGAAGTCGTCCAGGCCAAAGATTGGCCGGATCTCGCACTCCCCCTTACCGAGAACCTCGAGGAAGCGCGCCGTGTGGCGCACAGCATCCTCGATCGTCGGGCACTCAATCACAGCATAGGAAGCGATGAGTTCTTTCGACTCAGTGAACGGGCCATCGATTACCGCCAGCTTGCCGTTCTCCAGCTTGACGCGCTTGCCCTCCGACGAAGGCTTCAGCCCGTCGGTGGCGATGATGACGCCCGCGTTAACCATCTCCTCGACCAGCACGCCCATTTTCTCCATCAGCTCTGGCGATGGCAGCACGTTGGCCTCTGAGTCCGCATCCGCCTTGAGAAGTCCTCATGAATCGCATCTGTGCTCTCCTTTGTGATATCGCGCCGGGCCACAAGCCAGCCCTGCTCTACAAGGACGTCGAATGACGGACGACTAGATCGACATCCAGCTTAAGAAACCCAAGGAAATTTTCTGAAATTCGTCGCGTAGTCGCTTGACAGGTCTCCCATACTGTCGTAATTTACCGATTAGTTAATTAACCATAGGGTTAATTACAGGAAGAAAGACATGACAACAGACGCACTCAGCCTGACCTTCTCCGCTCTCGCCGACCCGACGCGCCGCTCCATTCTGGCCCGGCTCGCTCGCGGCGAGGCATCGGTCACTGAGCTCGCATCACCCTTCAAGATGAGCCTCCCGGCAATCTCGAAGCACCTCAAGGTGCTCGAGCGCGCCGGCCTCATCGCCCGCGGTCGCGAGGCGCAGTGGCGTCCCTGCCGCCTGGAGCCGGAAGCGCTCAAGACGGTCGCCGACTGGGTGGAGGAGTACCGCGAATTCTGGGAAGAGCGATTCGATAGGCTGGATGCCTATCTGCAAGAGATTCAATCGCAACAAACATCGAACAAGGCAACCACAGAAAAGGAGAACCTCAATGCCTGACACACAGACCGTCACAACCGACAACGAAGCCGGAGTGATGCATATCGAGCGCATCTTCAACGCACCACGAGACCTCGTATTCAAGGCCTACACCGAGCCAGAGCGCATTGCCCAATGGTGGGGCCCCCGCGAGTGGAAGACGCGCAACGTCACTATGGACGTGCGCCCAGGCGGTGTCTGGCACTACGTTATGGTCGGCCCGGACGGCACCGAGGCCTGGGGCAAGGCCACTTACAGCGAGGTCAAGCCCCCGTCTCGCCTCGTCTACATGGATGCGTTTTCCGACGCCGAGGGCAACTCGAACCCAGATCTTCCGCAAACCCTCATCGAGTATGACTTCGAAGAGGTCGAAGGCGGCAAGACTCGCATGATCAGCAAGGCCACCTTCGCAAACGGCGAAGCACTAAATGCCGTCCTCGACATGGGCATGCTCGAGGGCATGACCGAGACGCTCGACCGCCTGGACGAATACCTCACGGCATAAGAACCAGAAGGCGCCTCAGCTATCAGGCGCCTTCGTCATTTCCACAGGAGGACCTACCGATGCAGCAGAACACCGCCGATCTCATCGTTACCACCCCCGGCGACACCGAAATCGTCATGGAGCGCACCTTCGATGCGCCGGCTCAGCTCGTCTTTGACTGCTGGACTAAGCCCGAGCACATTGTGCGCTGGTTCGGCGTACCGCGATCGCAGATTTCTCTTTGCGAGGTGGACCTTCGGCCTGGTGGTGCGTGGAAGTACGTCTTCAGCGCGGATTGGGGCCAGATGACGATGTTTGGCACCTTCCATGAGGTGACTCCGCCGAACCTCCTCGTTTACACCGAAGCGTTCGCGGAGTTCCAAGAAATGGGTGAAGCTGTCGTCACCATGACGATGGAGGAGCGCGACGGCAAGACCTTCTGGCGGTCAACCTCTGTCTACGGCTCGAAGGCGACCCGCGACGCCGTCGTCGAATCCGGCATGGAGGAAGGCGCCCGCGAGACCATCGACGCCCTCGAGGCCCTTCTCAAGGAAATGCAGGCTTAGTCGACCCACCACAATGTGTAGGGACCCAGCATGCTGGGTCCCTACAGACACCCATCGAAGGAGGCACTTAGTGCCCACCAAGATAGAAACCGTTGAGCAGTATCTGGAATCCCAGCCCCATCCGGTACGCGGCAGGCTCGAAGAGCTTCGCGCTTTGATCAAGACCGCCGCCCCGGACGCAACCGAGGTCATCAGCTACGGTGTGCCGGGCTTCAAGCTCGGCTCACCCCTGGTCGGCTACGGCGCAGCGAAAGAGCATATCGGCTTCTACGTCATGGACCCGACCGTCATCGAGGCCTTCGAGGCGGACCTCACCGGCTACAAGACCTCGAAGGGATCAATAAGCTTGCCGATGAACGGGCCTCTGCCTGTCGACCTCATCACGAAGATCGTTAAGGCGAGAGTCGCCGCCAACGAAGCGAAACGAAAGAAGCCGGGAGCTTAGTAGCGACCCGCACCAACCAACATGGACGCACCTTTCTGGGGGGCATACCTCCGCCGGCTCATGGAGCAACGCCTCGACCGGCTGGAGGAATATCTCAACAACCTGACAAACCGCGAGGAGGAACATACGAATGGCGCCAAACACCAGCACAACGGAAATGGCGGCCCGCCAGGTCACGATCACCCGGACGCTCAACGCCCCACGTGACCTCGTATTTGAGGTCTGGACGAAGCCCGAGCACCTGATCCACTGGTGGGGGCCGGCCGGCTTCACGAACACCTTTATCGAGACCGATATCCGGACTGGCGGCAACTGGCGCTACGTCATGCATGGCCCGGATGGAACGGACTACCCAAACCTGATGTCGTTCACAAACGTGACGCCGCCCGAGCGCATCGCCTACACCCACGGTACGGGAGAAGACCCTGACCCCCACGCATTCGAAGGTGCCGTGACATTCGAGGATGAGGGCGGCAAGACCCGCATCACGATGCAGTCAACGTTTCCGACGGCGGAGGCACGCGACTTCGTCGTTCAGAACTTCCACGCTATCGAGGCCGGTAACCAGACCCTCGACAAGCTCGCGGCGTACCTGGAGACGGTGCGATGACCGCGACCGTCGCGATCGTCCTGACACGCACTCTTCGGGCACCACGTTCTCTGGTTTTCGAAGCCTGGACGCGCGCCGAACACTTCGAACGCTGGTTTGCGCCGAAGGGTTTCTCCATCACAGACGTCATGCTCGACGTCCGGCCCGGCGGCCGCCTGCGATTCTGTCACCACAGTCCCTACGGGGACGAGCCCGCCTGGATCACAGGTGAATACGTTGTCGTCGATCCGCCAAGTCACCTCGTTCACAAGCTGAGTTTTGCGGACGCCTCCGGGAATGCGATCGAACGTCCCGGGTTCGCGTTCGAGTCCACCGTCGAGGTGACCCTGGAAGAGGGCGACGGTGTGACTGAGTTGACCGTCCGGCACAGCGGAGTAACGGTTGAGCAGGGCGAGCACGAGGGCTGGACAGAGACCCTCGACCGTCTCGTCGAACTCCTCGAGGGCGCTAGCAACAACGGAGGATAACCATGCGCAAGATCGTTCTGCTCGAACACATAAGCCTGGATGGCTACATGGCCGGGCCCAACGGGGAGATGAACTGGATCCCCTTCGACGAGGACCTGGCCGCATTCGGTCACAAGGCCACGGACCGGTGCGACGCCGTCATCTACGGCCGCAAGACGTACGAGATGATGGCGGGCTACTGGCCCACCGCCGGCGACCAACCCAACGCCTCCGAGCACGACAAGTCCCACTCGGTCTGGGTCAACAAGGCTGAGAAATTCATCGTCTCGCGCTCCTTGCAATCGGCGCCCTGGGGCAGCTTCGACGATTGCACGGTCGTAGGCGACATCCAATCCTTCGCCGAGATCAAGGACCGAACTGGACGGGACATCGTCCTCATCGGGAGCATCGACACGGCGCGCGCCATGATCGACGCGGGCCTCGTGGACGAGTACTACCTCACGCTGAACCCGGCGATCCTTGGTGGAGGGCGCCGCCTCTTCGATGACGTTCACAACAAGATCAATCTGAAACTTGCGGACTCGCAGACGTTCTCGACAGGCGTCGTAGCGTGTCATTACGTACGAGCTTAGACCTCACCCCTAACCCTCTCGGACCCGTTCGGCACGCTCATAGCATGCTCGGAGAGGACGGGGTGGATCGGAGGGACCGTTGGCTATCAACCCCGTTACGAAGCTTGACCCACGCTTCAGCAGCTCAGACGCACAGGCAGTGCCCTGGAGTGAAGCAGATGCTGCTCTCAACCGCGCAGAGATCTTCTGGGTGACTACGGTTCGCGCGGACGGACGACCACACGTCGTGCCATTGCTCGCCGTCTGGCACCAGGGCGCTGTCTACTTCAGCACTGGCGCCGAGGAGCAGAAGTACAAGAACATCGCTGCCAACCCACACGTCGTGATGACTACCGGCAACAACGTCTACCGCCAGGGTTTGGATGTCGTCGTCGAGGGCGAGGCGGTGCAGACGAAGAACGAAGCGTTGCTCCAGGCCCTCGCGGCGATTTGGCAGGAGAGGTTCGACTGGACGTTCGAGGTCCGAAACGGCGTCTTCCACGACCCCGAAGGCGGCGACGCCCCGATGTTCGAGGTCCGGCCAACCAAGGTCCTGGCTTTCGGCCGTGGCGAGAAGTTCACTCAGACGCGCTATCGATTCCCTGACACTGGCGTGGCCCGCTAGCAAGCGCGTGATTTCGAAAGCGTCGCTCAACCCTGCTGTCAGCCTTCGCCGAAGCCTGTTATCTGTTATCTGCTACCTGCACTCACCTGCGCTCCAAGGTCAGACACTCACTGGCACGAGGTCGGCTTCGTCCGCACGTGCGGGACGGGCCGGCCGGCGCGCCATCCAGAGCAGGACCGCCGAGACCATGTAGGTGAACCCGAAGGTGCCGTAGACAATCGTGTAAGCGCCCGTCAGGTCGTAGGACAGCGATGCGCACAACGGACCGAGGCCGAGCGCCGCCATGTTGAACGGCGAAGTGACGCCGGCAATGCGGCCGTACGACTCTCGGCCGTAGTACTGGGCCAGGACCATATTCACCAGCGTGCCCTCACCGCGCGCGATCAGGCCGTACAGCGCCGCGACCGTCAGGGCGGCGGGTGCGCCCACGTTGGGCAGCATCGCCCACATGCAGAAGCCGCTGAGCACCATCGCGAAGGCCAGGAGCAGGCGTTCCGAGAAGCGCTCGACCAGGAAGCCCCAAATGATGCTGGCGACGGCGCCGAAGAACGCGAACAGGCTGATCGCGGCCGCGGCGGTCGTCGAGGAGAAACCCTTGTCCTGGTAGTAGGCGACGAGGTGGAAGCTCACAGAGCCGTTCGCAAGGGTGCCGATGAACATTCCCGCCACGATCAGCCACAGCGCCTTCGTGCGCACTGCCTCCGCGACGGTCCAGCTGAACTCCGGCAAGGCCCTGGGGCGGCCGGAGTCGCTCTCTGCAGCCTCGGGCGGATCGCCGTCGGGCAGCAGGCCCATGTCTTCCGGGCGCCGCCGGTAGACGATTGCCGCCGGCACGACGAACAGCGTGAGCATGAGGACGGGGAAGACGATGAAGATCGTGCGCCATCCCGGGCCGTTGATCAGGGGCTGCGCGACCAGGGCGCCGATGCTGCCGCCGAGGGGGATCGCCATCGATAACAGGCCGAAGGCACGGCCCCGCATGCGCCGGAACCAGTTCACAGCCAGCGACTGGGAGACGACGCCACCCACCATGTTGCTGCCGAAAGAGCGCGCCAGGATGTACGAGACATAGAAGAGCAGTAACGAGTGCATCTGCGAGAGCAGGAACAGGGCAGCCACGACGACGATGGCGCCGAGCGGCGCTATGTACCGGGGGCCGTAGCGGTCGACCAGCATGCCGGAGATAGGGGCGAGGACGCCGCCGGCGAGCGTGCCGAGCGTGATCGCGCCGGCGACTTCTGTCCGGCTCCAGCCGGTCTCGTCTGTCAGAGGCTTGAGGATGACGCTGAAGAACACCTGGCTGGTCATGCCGCCGACCAGGAAGGCCCCGACCATGGCCACGCCGATGACGTACCAACCGTAGTAGATGTGACCCGCTCGTGTTCTCAGCCCGCCTGCTGACACGGCGCCAGCATAGCGCAGGAATTGTCACCGCTCTGTTACCGGCTCCCAAGGAACGGCAGGCGACGGGAAGCTGGCGACTTGGACGACGTGATTGATTGTGACTTGATTGACCCGCGCAGTAAGAAAGAAATCTGCGCCCCCCTCGAATCTGGGAACCCGCGTTCAGCGCGCCAGAAACGACGGATCGTCTTGATTGAACCGCCGGGCGAAGGCCGACCGCATACGTGGATAGAGGCTGAGCGGCAAGTACGAAGTTTCTGGCCATTTGGCGGCATTGTGCGCAGAGCGAGCCGTGAGTCCAGAGCGCCCGTGGCACGAGTTGGCAGAGTTGCAACGCAGCACGCAGCGCCATCGGAGGCAGAACGTGGAGACCTACCCCAGGGTCACGATGATCAGTGCCAATGTCAGCATCCCCGCGCCTGCCAGCTCACCCGGCGCCAGGCGCTCCCGAAAGAAGCGGCGTGCAATCGCAAAGCTGAACAGCAGCTCCACCAGGCCGAGCGTGCGCACGTTCGCCGCCGGCTCGATCGTGAAGGCCGTGAACCACCCGGCTGACGCTGCTGCGCCCATGAAGCCGGCCAGCATCGACGTGCGCCAGACGCCGCCAAGGGCGACCAGTACGGCCCGGTTCGTCCACGCAAGCCATCCGCCCAGCACCACGACCTGCACCGACATGGCCCATACAAGCGTGTACGCCGCTGCAAGCGTGTACGGCGCATCCGTCAGCTCAAGAGCGGCGCCTCGATAGCCGACCGCCGCCAGCGCGAACCCGGCGCCGGACGCGACACCGAGCAACGCCGTCCGGCTCGTCCAGCCCTGGACGACGCTGGCTAGGCGGCGCGCCGGGTCGACGGGCGAGAGCATGAGCACGCCGATGGTCGCGAGGATCACGGCGATGACGGTTGTCAGTGACGTGGGGTCGCCCAGGAAGGCGGCGCCGAAGATCGCCACCTGGATCAGCTCCGTCTTCGAGTAGGCGACACCGACCGCAAAGTTGCGCTCGTGCATCACCCGCAGGAGCAGCGCCGTCGCCGCGATCTGGCACACGCCGCCCTCGGTGACCCAGGCCACGAACGCAAGGTTGATGCCGGGAATGGAGTCGCCGGTGATGGTGAGGACGATGCCGAAGTAGATGAGCGCGAAGGGCAACCCGAAGAGAAACCGGACGAGGGTGGCGCCGAGGGTGCCAAGGTCAGTGATGAGGTGGCGCTGGGCGGCGTTACGCAGAGTCTGAGCGAAGGCCGCCCAGACGGTGAGAACGATCCAGAGCCATCCGGGCGCCATGCGGGATGACGGTAGCAGAGATCAGTTGGCAGAAAACAGGTGGGCTACTCTTGCGCGAAGGCTTGGAGCGCGCCCCGGAGATCGACGCCAAGAACCGGGCGCTCCTCGATGGTGGCGAAGGCGCTGTCGGGCAGACGCCGAGCGATGGTTAGAGCTTCATCAAGATCTACCGCTTCAATCAGCCAGAGACCGCCCAGGTGCTCCTTGGTATCGGCGAAGGGCCCGTCCGTAACCAGGCGCTGGCCATTGACATTGCGAAGCGTCCTCGCGGTACCCGCAGGCTGGAGCCGAATGCTGCCGAGATTGCGGCCCTTGCGCCGCGATTTCGGCATCGAACGCTTCGACGGCCGCCATGATTGCGTCCAGGTCTTCAGGCGGAACGTGGTCGGATCCTCCACCTTCGGCATGGATCAGAAAGAGGAAGTGCAAGCGTGCCTCCGACTCAGCAGCAGAATGGCAGTGCCGTAGACTCGGGCTGCCTGAGCCTACGGCCCATTCTCTGTGCGATGCCCTGATTAGACCGGTGCGGGCATCTCCGTATTGTGGGGCAGGCCGCGGGGCAAAGCCGAGACCTTTTTCAGGAGCTCGTGCTCGGGCGCTGAGAGGTCGATGGGGTCTCCGTAGGGCTGCGGGTAGTCGACGCCGGTGTGCCAGTAGACCTCGACGATGTTCTCTTCAGGGTCGCGGAAGTAGCAGCCGAAGGCGTTGCCGTGGCTGACGGTGCGCTCGATCTTGAGACCCGCTTCGTTGATCTTGAGGTAGAACTCCTTGAGGTCGTGGAGCGAGCCGCAGGTGAAGGAAATCTGCTGCGCGTTCGTCTTCTGGCCGTCCTGCGACTGGGCGAGGGCGATCTCGTGATGCTCCTCGTCGGGACGCGCTGAGAGGAAGACGATGCGCGGCAGACCTACGTCCGTGACGGTGAGGCCGAGGAACTTCGAGTAGAAGTCGACCATCTTCGGCATGTCTTCGACGAAGAGTCCGACGTGTCCGAGACCAGTTACACGAGGCATGGCACCCTCCCGAGGTCGAATCCGACCACCGCTTAATAGATTGTGGAACAAAGTATATCGCGTTCCGTGGGGACCAGCATGGTGGGTCCCTACGGCTTGCAACCTTCGGCCCCTTGATCAAACCTACGTTCGATAACTTCGCTTATGAACCGGAGGGCCTGCCATGACTGCCACGTTTGTCGGATTGCCGCCTCGCGAGAAGCCTGA
>Ga0247825_10002682_pt1 | contig 11751 bp, 14 predicted proteins | sample 13C_Vanillin_Day_FD_194413 | JGI IMG/M metagenome (GOLD analysis project Ga0247825, IMG submission 194413) | Soil microbial communities from agricultural site in Penn Yan, New York, United States - 13C_Vanillin_Day48 | ecosystem: Environmental > Terrestrial > Soil > Agricultural land | place... | reverse complement strand
CGAAATCCAGCCGACGATCTTCAGTTTGTGGCTCATGCGAAACCTAAGTCCTCTCGAAGTTTCAATATACACCTGAGAAGACACTAAGACGCGCCGGTTACCGGGCGGTTCCGGAAGAGCGCGCCGGCGCGTGAAAAAAAGCAGCGGCTTTACGTGGCGTTGACCCGCGCAGACTCAGCATTGGCGCGGGTTCCCGCTGAGTCAGGCCTTGCCTTGGTTCGCTACCGCGGCGGCTGCTTTCGCGACCGCTTCGGCATCGCCGAGGTAGTAGTGGCGGATCGGTTTCAGGTCGGCGTCGAGTTCGTAGACGAGCGGGATGCCGTTGGGGATGTTCAGGCCCACGATGTCCTGGTCGGAGATGCCGTCGAGGTACTTCACCAGCGCACGGATGGAGTTGCCGTGCGCGGCGACCAGCACGCGCCGGCCGGCGCGGATGGCGGGGGCCATCGACTCGTTCCAGAACGGCATCACGCGCGCCACCGTGTCCTTCAGGCACTCGGTCAGCGGCACTTCGCCCGCGGCCAGGCGCTCGTAGCGGCGGTCGCCGCGTTCGGCGCGCGGATCGTTCGCCTCCAGCGCCGGCGGCGGGATGTCGTAGCTGCGGCGCCAGATCAGCACCTGGTCGTCGCCGAACTTCTTGGCGGTCTCGGCCTTGTTCAGGCCCTGCAGCGCACCGTAGTGGCGCTCGTTGAGCCGCCACGACTTCACGGTGGGCAGCCACTGGCGGTCCATCTCGTCGAGGGCGTGCCAGAGGGTGTGGATGGCGCGCTTGAGCACGCTGGTGTGGCAGACGTCGAACTCGTAACCCTCGGCGCGCAGCAGGCGGCCGGCGTTCTTGGCCTGCTCGATGCCGGTGGCGGTGAGCGGGACGTCGGTCCAGCCGGTGAAGCGGTTTTCCAGGTTCCAGGTCGATTCGCCGTGGCGGATCAGGACGAGCTTGTGCATGCGGAAGGTGAGCCGGGCAAAAGCGTCGATTCTAGAATCCCTGGTTTGCGCCGAGGGGGCGCTTACGCAGGACAACATGGACTTCTTGATTCACAACTGGGCGCTCATTTCGGTCGCCCTCGTCTCCGGCGGCATGCTGGTGTGGCCCATGATCAAGGGCGGCGCGGCCGGCGGCCTCAGCACTTCGAACGCGGTACAGCTCATCAATCGCGAAAAGGCGGTGGTGGTGGACGTGAGCGAAACCGAGGAGTTCGCGGCCGGCCACATCGGCGGCGCGCGCAACGTGCCGCTGAACGAGCTCGAGGAACGCCTGCCGGCCATGGTGAAGAACAAGGCGCTGCCGGTGCTGCTGGTGTGCCCCACCGGCGCACGCGCGAGCCGCGCGCTGGCCATCGCCAAGAAACTCGGCTACGAAAAGGCCCAAGTCCTGGGCGGCGGGCTGAAAGCGTGGAAAGAAGCTAACCTGCCGGTCGAGAAAGCCTAGGAAGCCCCGACCCCATGCAAGCCGTCACCATGTACACCACCGCCGTCTGCCCCTACTGCATCCGGGCCAAGCAGATCCTCAAGGCCCGCGGCGTGAACGACATCAACGAGATCCGCGTCGACATGCAGCCGCAGGAGCGGCAGAAGATGATGGAGATCACCGGCCGCCGCACCGTGCCGCAGATCTTCATCGGCGACACGCACGTGGGCGGCTGCGACGACCTGATGGCGCTCGACAGCCGCGGCGGCCTGGCCCCGCTGCTCAACGGCGGCTGAACCTTCGGAACCGACCTCCGGAACGGGCCTGAGATAATCCGCGCCTGACTCCGAATCCCGGCCCGCTTCGGTTGCACCCGGCGGGCCTTTTCCTTTGCACGAAAGCACCGACATCGCCATGGCCGATTCCCAGGACCCCGTCTTCCAGATCCAGCGCGTCTACCTCAAGGAGGCCTCGCTGGAGCAGCCCAATTCGCCCGCCATCCTGCTGGAGCAGGAGCAGCCGGCCGTGGACATCCAGCTGGGCGTCGAGGCCTCGCAGGCCGCCGAGGGCATGTACGAGATCTGCGTGACCGCCACCGTCACCACCAAGCTCAAGGAACGCACCGTGTTCCTGGTCGAGGTGAAGCAGGCCGGCATCTTCGAGATCCGCAACGTGGGCGACCAGCTCAACGCCATCATGGGCATCGCCTGCCCGCAGATCGTCTACCCGTACCTGCGCGCCAACCTGGCCGACATCGTCACCCGCGCCGGCTTCCCGCCGGTGCACCTGGCCGAGATCAACTTCCAGGCCATGTTCGAGCAGCAGCAGGGCCAGCTGCAGCAGCAGGGTTCGCCCATCATCACCACGGCCTGACGGCCCGCAGGCGGCACGGATGAGGCTCCTCGTGCTCGGCGCCGGCGCCTGGGGGACCGCGCTGGCGGCCAGCGCCGCCGCGCGCCACGAGGTCGTGCTGTGGGCCCGTGACGCCGCGCAGGCGCGCGAGCTGCAGGCGCGACGCGAGAACGCCCGCTACCTCCCGGGCATCGCGCTGCCCGAATCGCTTCGGATCGCGTCGGGTCCGTTTTCTCCCGACGGCCACGACCTCGTCATCGTGGCCACGCCGATGGCCGGTCTGCGCGAGTCGCTCTCGGCCCTGGCCGGCTGCATCGCGCCGGTCGCCTGGCTCTGCAAGGGCTTCGAAGCGGCCGCCGACGGTCCCGGCCTGCTCGGCCACGAGGTCCAGCAGCAGGTCGCGCCGCGCCTGGCCGCCGGCGTGCTCACCGGTCCCAGCTTCGCGCAGGAAGTCGCGCGCCGCCAGCCCACCGCCCTGGTGGCCGCCAGCGCCCATGCGCCGGTACGTGAAGCGCTGGTCCAGGCCTTCCACGGCGACCACCTGCGCGTCTACGCCAACGACGACGTCGCGGGCGCCGAAGTCGGCGGCGCGGTCAAGAACGTGCTGGCCATCGCCACGGGCCTCTGCGACGGGCTGTCGCTGGGCCTGAACGCGCGCGCCGCGCTGGTCACCCGCGGCCTGGCCGAGATGACGCGGCTGGGCGTGGCCTTGGGCGGCCGCGCCGAGACCTTCATGGGCCTGTCGGGCCTGGGCGACCTCGTGCTGACCGCCACCGGCGATCTCAGCCGCAACCGGCAGGTCGGCCTGCTGCTGGCCCGGGGCCGCACGCTGCGGCAAGCCGTCGATTCGCTCGGCCATGTCGCGGAGGGCGTGTACTCCGCGCGTACCGTGGTCGCGCGCGCGGCTCAGCTGAAGGTGCAGATGCCGATCGCTCAAGCGGTGGCCGCCGTGCTGGAGGGCCAGTTGCAGCCCAAGGACGCGGTGCGGCAGCTCATGCAGAGGGACCCGGCTCCGGAATCCCCCTGAGGCGCAAGGCGTGCGGGCACGACGTCGGCGGGCGGCGGCACCGCCGTGAACGCGCGTGATCGCTCGGCAAGGGGCCCTGGCAGAACGCGAAGGGCCAGACATCGCGTCCAGCGTCGACCAGCTGCACGGCCAGAACAACCTGAACAAGCAGACCGCGCTCACCGAGAAGGGCGACGGGGTCAGCGGCAGCGGCGATCCGGTGAACCCGCACGGGCTTCGCCGCGGACTGGGACTTCAGCCGCCGGCTATGCGCGCGAGCGCGTCGGCGATGCCTTGCGCGTCCTGGGGCCGCACCAGCCGCGCGACCTCCTGGCCATCGCGCAGGAACACCAGCGTCGGCCAGAGCTTGATGCCGAACGAGCGGCCCAGCCGGCGGCCGCTGCCGTCTTCCACCTTCACGTGGCGCACCGAGGCATGCGCCTGGAGCGCCTGCGCGATCTTCGGCTGCGCGCCGCTGCACCAGCCGCACCAGGGGGCGCCGAACTCCAGCAGCGTCGCGCCGGTCCAGCCGTCGACTTCGGCTCGGGTGGGTTCCTTGTCGAGATAGGCGGTTTCCATGCCCCGATTGTCCCGGTTGCGGCCTGGCGCGCTCGTCAGCCTTACGCCGACGGAGCCATCGGCGTAAGGCTATGCTCGCCTCATGCAACGCTTCGATTTCAGTCCCGCGGCCGTGGCCGACCTGGCCAGGCAGGATGCCGGGCGCGCGCTGGCGGAAGACGTCGGCGCGGCCGACCTCACGGCCGGCCTGGTGCCCGCCGGCCGCCAGGCCCAGGCTGTCGTCATCGCCCGCGAGCCCGCCATCGTCTGCGGCGGCCCCTGGTTCGTCGCCGCCGTTCGCCAGTGCGATCCGCAGGCCACCGTGACCTGGGCCGTTCCGGAAGGCCGCCGCTGCGCCGTCGGCCAGCCCGTGGTCGAGATCCGCGGCGACGCGCGCGCACTGCTCACGGCGGAGCGCACGGCGCTCAATTTCCTGCAACTGCTCAGCGCGGTGGCGACCAAGACCGCGGAGTACGTGGAAGCCGTGCGCGGCACCCGCGCGAAGATCGTGGACACCCGCAAGACGCTGCCCGGCCTGCGCCTGGCGCAGAAGTACGCGGTGCGCACGGGCGGCGGCGCCAACCACCGCATCGGCCTCTACGACGCCGTCCTGATCAAGGAGAACCACATCGCGGCGGCCGGCGGCGTCACGCCCGTGCTGCGGGCCGCGGCCGAAGTGGCGGCTTCCGCCGACTTCGTGCAGATCGAGGTCGAGACCCTGGAGCAGCTGCGCGAGGCGCTGTCGGCCGGCGCGAAGATGGTGCTGCTGGACAACATGGACATGCCTACGCTGCGCGAGGCCGTGCGCATCAACGAAGGCCGCGCGGTGCTGGAGATCTCCGGCGGCGTGACGCTGGAGCGCGTGCGCGAGCTTGCGGAAACGGGCGTCGACCGCATCTCCATCGGTGCCCTCACCAAGGACGTGAAAGCCACCGACTTCTCGATGCGCTTCAAGGAGCTGTGAACTGACATGAGCGCCGTCATCCCGATCTTCGACGTCGAGTACGAACAGCCTGTCGGCAACGCCTGCGACACGCGCCATGCGTGGGCGCGCATCCCGCAGGAGCCTTCGCCCGAGGAGCGTTCCGAACTGAAGGCGCGCATCAAGCGCCTGCTCAAGGAGCGCAACGCCGTCATGGTGTCGCACTACTACGTGCACCCCGACCTGCAGGACCTGGCCGAGGAGACCGGCGGCATCGTCAGCGATTCGCTGGAGATGGCGCGCTTCGGCCGCGACCATCCGGCGCAGACGCTGGTGGTCTCGGGCGTTCGCTTCATGGGCGAGACGGCCAAGATCCTGTCGCCCGAAAAGCGCGTGCTGATGCCCGACCTGGACGCCACCTGCTCGCTGGACCTGGGCTGCCCCATCGACGAGTTCAGCGCCTTCTGCGACCAGCACCCGGACCGCACCGTGGTCGTCTACGCCAATACCAGCGCGGCGGTGAAGGCGCGCTCGGACTGGCTGGTCACCTCCAGCTGCGCGCTGGACATCGTGACGGCGCTCAAGGAAAAGGGCCACAAGATCCTGTGGGCGCCCGACCGCCACCTGGGCAGCTACATCCAGCGCCAGACCGGCGCCGACATGGTGTTCTGGAGCGGCTCGTGCATCGTGCACGACGAGTTCAAGGCCTTCGAGCTGGAAGCGCTGATGAAGGAGCACCCGAAGGCCAAGGTGCTGGTGCATCCGGAGTCGCCGGCCGACGTGGTCGCGCTGGCCGACGCGGTGGGCTCGACCTCGGCGATCCTGAAGGCCGCCCGCGAGCTCGATGCGAAGGAGTTCATCGTCGCCACCGACAACGGGATGATGCACAAGCTGCGGACGCTCAACCCGGACAAGGTGTTCTACGAGGCCCCGACCGCCGGCAACAGCGCGACATGCAAGAGCTGCGCGCACTGCCCGTGGATGGCGATGAACGGGCTGGCGGGGTTGGCGCAGGTGCTGGAGAGCGGCGCCAACGAGATCTTCGTGGACCCGGCCGTCGGCGAACGCGCCCGGCTGCCGATCGACCGGATGCTGGCGTTCACCGCCGCGCTGAAGAACGGCCAGCCGGCCGGGGCTCTGGTGCCGAACATCGGGGCGGCCTGAGCCCCGACGCGCGGCGGCCCGTCAGATCCTCCGGATCTCCACCTTGCGGAACTTCACCGTTCCGCGGCCCCATTGCAGGGCGACCGGGCCGCTGGCGAACTTGCGGTCGCGGTGGTCCACGGTCTTCTCGCCGTTGAGCAGGACCACGATGTGGTCGCCCTTGATCGTCACTTCCATGGTGTTCCACTTGCCGCCGGCCTTGGGCGGCGGCTGGCGCACCGGCGCCACCTTCACGATGGAACCGGTGCCGTAGGTGGGATCGGGCCGCTGGTCGAAGATGTTGGCCTCGTAGCAGGTCTCGTCGTTGATGTCCGCGGGTTTCTGGCAGCGCATGAACAGGCCGCTGTTGGCGTCGTCGCTGGCCCAGAACTCGGCGCGGATCACGAAGTCGGTGTACGACTCGCGGGTGACCAGGTAGGCGTTGCCGCTGCCCTTGGTGGCCTGCAGGGCGCCGTCGACCAGCGCCCAGTCCGCCTCGCCCACTCGGTTGAGCTTTTCCATGCCCTTGCCGGCGTCCACGATGGGGACCCAGTTGCCGCCGCCGCCCTGCATGTTCGCGCACGCCGTCAACGCGAGCGCGGTGGCCAGCGTCCCGGCGCGCAGCGCCGTCTCGATTCCGATGCCCATGGGCCGTCTCCTGGTTCGTGTGGGACGGCCATGCTAGAGGCAGGAACTCCTGCCGGGCACCGGGTGCAAACCCGAGTGAGAGGGGCTAGGGCGCGAGGGTCGTCGGCTGCGCGACGGGTGCCAACTGCGGATAGTCCCGGCTGAAATGCAGCCCCCGGCTCTCGCGCCGGGACTGCGCCGACCGAACGATCAGGTCGGCCACCGTGACCAGGTTGCGCAGCTCCAGCAGGTCGCGGCTGACATGGAAGTTGGCGTAGAACTCCTGGATCTCTTCCTGCAGCAGGCGGATGCGGTGCGCGGCGCGCTCCAGGCGCTTGTTGGTCCGGACGATGCCGACGTAGTCCCACATGAAGCGGCGCAGCTCGTCCCAGTTGTGGGAGATCACCACCGATTCGTCGGCGTCCGTCACGCGGCTCTCGTCCCATGCGGGCAGCTGCGGGACCGGCGGCTGCGGCGTGGCGCGGATGTCCTGCGACGCCGAGCGCGCGAACACCATGCACTCGACCAGCGAGTTGCTGGCCAGCCGGTTGGCGCCGTGCAGGCCGGTGTACGCCGTCTCGCCGATGGCATGCAGGCCGGGCAGGTCGGTGCGGCCCGACAGGTCGGTGTGGATGCCGCCGCAGGTGTAGTGCGCGGCCGGCACCACCGGGATCGGCTGCTTGGTGATGTCGATGCCCAGCTCCAGGCAGCGCGCGTGGATGTTGGGGAAATGCTCGCGGATGAACTCCGCCGGCTGGTGCGAGATGTCCAGGTAGACGCAGTCCAGGCCGTGCTTCTTCATTTCGAAGTCGATGGCGCGGGCCACCACGTCGCGCGGGGCGAGTTCGGCGCGGGGGTCGTGCTGCGGCATGAAGCGCGTGCCGTCCGGCAGCAGCAGCTTGCCGCCTTCGCCGCGCACCGCCTCGGTGATCAGGAAGCTCTTGACCAGCGGGTGGTACAGGCAGGTCGGGTGGAACTGGATGAACTCCATGTTCGTCACCCGGCAGCCCGCGCGCCAGGCGGCCGCGATGCCGTCGCCCGTCGCGGTGTCGGGGTTGGTGGTGTACAGGTACACCTTGCCCGCGCCGCCGGTGGCCAGGATGGTGTGCGGCGCGCGGAAGGTGACGACCTCGTCGGTCCGCTCGTCCAGCGCGTACAGGCCCAGGCAGCGCTCCGGCTGCTGGCCGCCCAGGCGGCGGCTGGTGATCAGGTCGACCAGCGTGTGGTGCTCGAACAGCTGGATGTTGGGCGTGCGCTGCACGTGCTCGATGAGCGTTCGCTGCACCGCGGCGCCGGTGGCGTCGGTGACGTGCACGATGCGGCGCGCGCTGTGGCCGCCCTCGCGCGTCAGGTGCAGCTGGCCGTGCTCCTGCGAGAACGGCACGCCCAGCTGGCGCAGCCAGGCGATGCTCTCGGGCGCGTGCTCGACCACGAAGCGGGTGGCCGTGGGGTCGGACAGGCCGGCGCCCGCGACGAGCGTGTCGTCCACGTGCGATTCGAAGCTGTCGCCGCGGTCCATCACCGCCGCGATGCCGCCCTGGGCCCAGCCGCTGGAGCCGTCGCCCAGGGCGCGCTTGGTGATCACGGCCACGCGGTGCGTGGGCGCGAGGTGCATGGCGGCGGACAGGCCGGCGAGGCCGCTGCCGACGATCACGACGTCGAAATCGAGCATGGTCATCACGCCGGCTGGTACGCCAGGCGCACGTAGATGGGGGCGAAGGCTTCGGCCTGCGTCACCTCGATGAGGGTTTCCTTGGCCAGTTCGAGCATCGCGATGAAGGTGACGATGAGCACCGGCATGCCGCGGGTGGTGTCGAACAGGTTCTCGAACTCCACGAACTTGCGGCCCTGGAGCTTGCGCAGGACGATGCTCATGTGCTCGCGCACCGACAGCTCCTCGCGCGTGATCTTGTGGTGCTGCACCAGCTTGGCCCGCTTGAGGATGTCGCGCCAGGCTTCCTGCAGGTCGGCGACGTGCACGTCGGGAAAGCGCGGCTGCAGCGACTGCTCGATGTAGACCTGGGCCCGCAGCACGTCGCGGCCGACCTGCGGCACCTCGTTCAGGCGGGCGGCGGCCATCTTCATCCGCTCGTATTCGAGCAGGCGGCGCACCAGCTCCGCGCGCGGGTCTTCCGGCTCCTGCCCCTCCGCCACCTTCTTGGGCGGCAGCAGCATGCGCGACTTGATCTCGATCAGCATCGCGGCCATCAGCAGGTATTCGGCGGCCAGCTCCAGGTTGCGCGAGCGGATCTCCTCGACGTACACCAGGTACTGGCGGGTGACGGCCGCCATCGGGATGTCGAGGATGTTGAAGTTCTGCTTGCGGATGAGGTAGAGCAGCAGGTCCAGCGGGCCTTCGAAGGCCTCGAGGAACACCTCCAGCGCATCCGGCGGGATGTAGAGGTCGGTCGGCATGGCGAACAGCGGTTCGCCGTACAGGCGCGCCAGCGCCACCTGGTCCACCACGTCGGGCATGCCCGTGAGCTCCGGCGAAACGGGCTCGGGCAGGCTGGCCTGTTCGCTGTCGTTCACGTCAGCCGCGGTTGTCGTCGCCGCCGCTGCCGTACACGTACGGTTTCTGCGGCACCCGGGCCTTCTTCCACTCGCCCAGCGCGTCGCGGTCGAGGTGCTTGTCCCACCAGATGGCGCGGCCGGCGCGCTGCTGGGCTTCGATGTCGGGGCGCTGCGCCTTCAGCTGCTCGATGAACTGGGTAACGTCGGACTGGTAGTCCGGACGGCGGAAGATGCGGAGCAACTTGGACATAGACTCGGTCGGGTGAGTCGTCGATTTTACCTACGGTGGTCCATGGGGCTGGTCAGTGGAATCCTCGCGGCCCTGGCCGCCCTCGTCGGCTGCGACCAGCGGCGCATCGAAAAGCTCGAGGAGGGCGTCTCCACCGAGGCCGACGTGCGGGCCCAGTTCGGCGCGCCGGAGAACGTCTGGGACGAGGCGGGCGGCGCCCACACGCTGGAATACAACCGCAATCCGTCCGGCCACCAGAACTACATGATCACCATCGGCCCGGACGGCAGGATGACCGCGCTGCGCCAGGTGCTCACGCCCACCACCTTCGCCAGGGTGCAGCCGGGGATGAAGATGGAGGAGGTGCGGCGCATGCTGGGCAAGCCGGCCAGGCGCACGCCGTACGCGCTCAAGAAGGAAGAGGCCTGGGACTGGCGCTACATGCAGCCGCCCAACACCTCGATGATGTTCACCGTCTGGTTCGATCCGGACATGAAGGTCGTGCGGACATCGACGGGCCCCGACCCCGAAGCGCCCGAGAACCGCGGCGGCCCCAGCAAATAGTGCGCGTCATCCCCGCGGAGGCGGGGATCCGGGCTTCCATGGCAGCGCCTGGAATCGGGAGCACTGGATCCCCGCCTTCGCGGGAATGACGGTGCGCGGAACTAGACCGCCACCTCGGGTGACGCCTCGTGCGCCGCCAGCTCCCTGTGGAAGCCGGCGCGCTCGATCACCTCGCGCGGCTGGTCCTGCAGGTTCTCCAGCCGCAGCGTGCCGCCGCGCAGCAGGATCACCTTGTGCAGCTGGCGCAGCGCGTCCAGGCCGGACGTGTCCAGGTGCACCAGGTGCAGGACGTCGAGCACGACCTCGGGCGCCTCGGGTCCGTTCTCGACCGCCTGCACCACCGTGTCGATGCGCGCGACCGCGCCGAAGAACAGCGAACCGTAGAGCCGGAACTTCAGTTGCGTCCCTTCCGCCGTGACCGTCTCCACCTGGAACAACGAGCTCATGCGCCGGATGAACAGCGCGCAGGCCGCCACCAGTCCCACCTGCAGCGCGACGGTGAGGTCGAACACCACCGTCAGGAAGAAGGTGCCGAGCATCAGCATCCGGTAGTGCACGCTGTAGAGCCGCAGGTGCGCGAACTCGCGCCATTCGCCCATGTTCCAGGCCACGAACAGCAGGATGCCGGCCAGCACCGCCAGCGGCACGTGCAGCGCCAGCGGCGCGGCGGCCAGCACCAGCACGGCCACCGTGAGCGCGTGCACTACGCCCGCCACCGGCGTGGTGCCGCCCGAGCGGATGTTGGTGACCGTGCGCGCGATGGTGCCGGTGGCCGGCATGCCGCCGAAGAAGGGCGTGACCACGTTGGCCACGCCCTGGGCCATCAGCTCCTGGTTGGGATCGTGGCGCGGCAGGCCGCTCACCTGGTCGGCCACGCGCGCGCACAGCAGCGACTCGATCGCGCCCAGCATCGCGATGGTGAACGTGGGCGCGACCAGCTGCTTGACCGTCTCCCACGAGAACGCGGGCAGCGTGAAGGGCGGTAGCCCCGACGGGATGCCGCCGAAGCGGCTGCCGATCGTCTCGACCGGCAACTGCATCGCCACCGACAGCGCCGTGAGCGTGACCAGCGCGACGATCGGCCCCGGCACGCGCGCGCCCACCTGCGCGGCACGGCGCACGCCGGGCAGGTCCAGCGCCTGCTTCACGGGCGACTCGGAGCCCCACAGCCGCGGCCAGAGGAACAGGCCGATCAGGCAGGCGCTGCCGAGCGCGAAAGCGTAGGGACTGAAACTGTGCAGGTTCCCGCCCAGCACCGCGAGCTGGGCGAAGAAGTCGGCCGGCATCTTCGCGACGCTCAGCCCGAGCCAGTCCTTCATCTGCGACATCGCGATCAGCACCGCGATGCCGTTGGTGAAGCCGATCACGATGCTCACCGGCACGTAGCGCACCAGCGAGCCCAGCCGCAGCAGGCCCAGCACGAACAGCAGCACGCCGGCGCAGGCGGTGGCGATCAGCAGGTTGGCCACGCCGTAGCGCTCGATGATCCCGTACACGATCACGATGAAGGCGCCGGCCGGGCCGCCGATCTGCACGTTGGAGCCGCCGAGCAGCGCGACCAGCAGGCCCGCGATGATGGCCGTCCACAGCCCGGCGGCGGGTGGCAGGCCGGAGGCGATGGCGAACGCCATGGCCAGGGGCAGGGCGACGACGCCGACCGTGAGGCCGGCGCCCAGGTCTCGCAGGAAGCGGTCGCGGTCGTAGCCGCGCACGGCGTCGAGCAGGCGGGGACGGAAGAGGAGCGAGGGAATCAAGGAAATCTCCGGAAGTGGGACGCCAGGGGGTTGGCATTCGCTTCCGGAGGGCCGCAGTGGTGCAGCCGGGTGATGAACCGCCGGCGCCGCGAGAGCGGCAGCGTGGGAAGGGCGGCGGGCGGGGCCATCGGCGTCCAGTGTACGCCCGGTCCCCGCGCCGCCGCCCTTCCCACG
>Ga0247825_10002681_pt1 | contig 11755 bp, 2 predicted proteins | sample 13C_Vanillin_Day_FD_194413 | JGI IMG/M metagenome (GOLD analysis project Ga0247825, IMG submission 194413) | Soil microbial communities from agricultural site in Penn Yan, New York, United States - 13C_Vanillin_Day48 | ecosystem: Environmental > Terrestrial > Soil > Agricultural land | place... | reverse complement strand
GCAGGACGAGCAGGGGCTGGTCCTGGGCTCTGTGCCTCTCACACCCATCCAGAGCTGGTTCTTCGAGCAACAGCTGCCTGAGCCTCACTACTACAACCAGGCCGTCATGCTCGAGGTGCACCAGCCGCTTCAGCCCGAACTGCTCGAGAAGGCCTTCCAACTGCTGCTGGCTCATCATGACGCCCTGCGCCTGCGCTTCTCACACTCCGAAGGCCAGTGGCATCAGGAACTCACCGGCATCGAGCACCCTGCTGTCCTCCAGTGCTTCGATACTCAGGACATCGCCCCCATCGCCTCCCAGCTCCAGTCCAGCCTCTCTCTGACGGACGGTCCGCTGCTGCGCGCGGCTCTCTTCAACCGCGGCCCTCAGCTCAAGCCGCGCCTGCTCATTGCCATCCACCACGCCGCTGTGGATGGCGTCTCCTGGCGCATCCTCCTGGAGGACCTCAGCTCCCTCTACACCCAGTTGCTCCAGGGCAATGCCCCCTCGCTGCCGAGCAAGACCACCTCCTTCAAGACCTGGGGGCAGCGTCTCGCCACCTACGCCCAGTCCGACGCCCTGCTGAAGGAGCTGCCCTACTGGTTGAGGGCTCGCGAGCACGAGCCTCTGCCCACCGACGGCAAGGGGGGTCCCAACTCCCTGGACTCCGAGCGCACCGTCTCCGTCAGCCTGGAGTCCGAGGACACTCGGCTGCTGCTGCAGGAAGTGCCCGCCGCCTACCACGCTCACATCAACGATGTGCTGCTCACTGCGCTGGCGCAGAGCGTGCTGCCCTGGGCTGGCTCGGAATCGCTCTGGGTGGACCTGGAGTCCCACGGCCGCACAGAGCTCTTCCCAGAGGTGGACCTGTCACGCACCGTCGGCTGGTTCACCAGCGTCTACCCCGTGCGTTTGGCGCTGCCTCAGAGCGCTTCACCGGGTCAGGCCCTGCGCTCGGTGCGTGACTCTCTGCGCCGCGTGCCCAACCAGGGTCTGGGCTACGGCGTGCTGCGCTACCTCTGCCAGAACGACTCCGCTCAGGCCCTGCGCACCCTGCCCCCAGTCCATATCGCCTTCAACTACCTGGGCCAGGCTGGCACGGCCGCCAACTCCGACTCGCTCTTCGGCTTCACCCAGGAGCCCACGGGCCCCACCTATTCCGCCCGAGGCAACCGCACCCACGCCATTGCCATCAATGGCATTGTCGTGCGCACCGCGGAGGGCAGTCAGTTGCAGCTGTCCTGGAGCTACAGCGAGAACCTCCACTCTCGCGAGACCATCGAGACCCTTGCGCGCCAGTACCTGGCCGCTCTGCGCCAGCTCATCGCCCAGCGCAAGTCCCTGGATGCCGCTCGCTACATCCCCTCGGACTTCCCGCTGACCCGCCTCACTCAGCCCGAGATCGATCGCATCCTCCCCCCGGGCTCCGAAGTCGAGGACATCTACCCCCTGACGCCCATGCAGCAGGGGTTGCTCTTCCACACGCTGCTCGATCCCAACTCCAGCGTCTACCTGGTGCAGTCTCGCTGGCGGGTGCACTCGTTGTTGAACCCCACCGCCTTCCGGGGCGCCTGGGATGCGCTCGTGGAGCACCATCCCATCCTACGCACCTCGCTGCGCTGGGATGGCATCACCGAGCCCGTTCAGATCGTCCACTCCCGCAGCCCGCTCCCGTGGCAGGAGCACGATCTGCGTGGCCTGCCGCCGCACGAGCAGCAGGCGCGGCTCGACGCCCTCCTGCGAGAGGACTTCGATCGCGGCTTCGATCTGTCTCGTGCCCCGCTCATGCGCATGGCCGTGCTGCGCCTGGAGGAGAGCGTCTACCAGATCGTCTGGACGCACCATCACGCCATCCTGGACGGATGGTCCGTGGGCCTGCTCTTCAAGGATTTCTTCAGTGCGTACAAGGCGCTCGCAAGCGGCCAGCCGCTGCGGCTGGAGCAGAAGCCGGCCTACCGCGAGTACCTCGCCTGGCTCCAGCGGCAGGATCTAAGCCGCGCGGAGGCATGGTGGCGGCAAGCCCTGCGTGGCTTCACCGCGGCCACCCCGCTGCCAGGAGTGCGCCCCGGCCATGAGGCGAGCACGGCCAAGGACACCCACGAGCGGACCCTCCAGCTCTCCGCGGCCACAACCGCGGAGCTGCAGTCCTTCGTGCGGCAGCACCAGCTCACGATCAACACCCTGATCCAAGGAGCGTGGGCACTGCTGCTCAGCCGCTACAGCGGTGAGCGGGATGTGATGTTCGGAGGCACCGTCTCGGGACGTCCCACGGATCTGCCGGGCGTCGAGTCGATGATGGGTCTGTTCATCAACTCGCTGCCCGTGCGCGTCCGCCTGCCGCGGGGAGCGCAGCTGCTGCCGTGGCTCCAGGCCCTCCAGATGCAACAGGTCGACCAGCAGCAGTTCGAATACACCCCGCTGGTCCGGATCCAGGGCTGGAGCGAGGCGCCTCGCAGCGCGTCGCTGTTCGACAGCCTCCTCGTCTTCGAGAACTACCCCCTGGATGCCTCCGTCAAGGAGCTGTCCGCGGGGCTGGATGTCCGGGACGTTCAGGTGAACGAGGGAGTCACCTTCCCGCTCGTCTTCACCGTCGTCCCGCAGAAGGAGCTCTCCCTGCGGCTCTCGTACCACGTGTCCCACTTCGACGCGGACACCATCCAGCGGCTCCTGGGCAACCTGCGCACCCTGCTGGAGAACATGGTGGCCCGGCCAACCCAGCGGCTCGATGACATCGCGCTGCTGTCACCGAAGGAGCGTCACCAGATCCTGGTGGAGTGGAACAACACCCAGGCGGCCTTCCCCGAGGAGCTGTGCGCTCAGCAGCTCTTCGAGCAGCAGGCGGCGCGTACTCCGGACGCCATCGCGGTCGTCTTCGGACAGACGCAGTGGACCTTCCGGGAACTCAACCGTCGCGCCAATCAGCTCGCCCACCACCTACGCCAGCTCGGCGTGGGCCCGGATACGCGCGTGGGCCTCTGCATGGAGCGCACGGGAGAGCTGGTGGTCGGAATGATGGGCATCCTCAAGGCGGGGGGCGCCTACGTCCCGCTGGATCCGTCCTACCCCACCGAGCGTCTGGCCTACATGCTGGAGGACGCCGCCATCCCCGTCCTGGTCAGTCAGGACTCCATCGCGGAGAACCTGCCCTCCCGAGGCGAGCAGCTCGTCTGCCTTGACTCCGACTGGCCCCAGATCGCGCGCCAGCCAGATCAGAATCCCCCGGTCCACTCTCTCCCGGACAACCTGGCGTACGTCATCTACACGTCGGGCTCCACGGGGCGCCCCAAGGGAGCCATGCTCCCCCACCGAGGCCTGGTCAACTACCTGAGCTGGTGCACCCGCGCGTACCGCATCGATGAGGGTACGGGCTCGCCCGTGCACTCCTCGGTGGCCTTCGATCTCACTGTCACCAGCCTCTTGGCTCCTCTGATGGTGGGCAAGCCGGCCATCCTCGTGGCGGACGACTTGAAGGCAGAGAGCCTGGGCGAGGCGCTGCGCACGGCCAACAACCTCAGCTTGGTCAAACTCACGCCCAGCCACCTGCGTCTACTCTCGCAGCAGTTGGATGCCATCACGGCCTCCGGCCGCACGCGCGCCTTCATCATCGGCGGCGAGGCCCTCACGGCGGACACGGTGGCCTTCTGGCGCAAGCACGCTCCGGCCTCTCGGCTGATCAACGAGTACGGCCCCACCGAGACCGTCGTCGGCTGCTGCATCCACGAGGTGTCCCCGGAGGATCCCACCACGGGCAACATCTCCATTGGCCGTCCCATCGCCAACACCGAGCTCTACATCCTCGATGAGAACCTCCAGCCCACCCCTGTTGGCGTGCCGGGCGAGCTGTTCATCGGCGGCATCCAGCTGGGGCGCGGCTACTGGCGGCGCCCGGATCTGACGGCTGAGCGCTTCATCCCCAACCCCTTCAGCAAGACGCCGGGTGCGCGCCTCTACAGATCGGGAGACATTGCCCGATATCTGCCCGATGGCCGCATTGACTGCCTGGGCCGCATCGACCACCAGGTGAAGCTGCGCGGCTTCCGCATCGAGCTGGGCGAGATCGAGACCGTGCTGGGGCTCTTCCCGACGGTGGGCGAGGCAGCGGCCATCATCCGGGAGGACGTGCCGGGCGAGAAGCGTCTGGTGGCCTACGTCGTTCCGCAACCGGGAGAGACGCTTGAGACGGACGTGCTGCGTGCCTTCCTCAAGGAGCGGCTCCCCGACTACATGGTGCCCTCCATCTTCGTGGTGCTGGACGCCTTCCCCCTGACGCCCAACGGCAAGGTGGACCGCAAGGCCCTCCCGGCCCCTGATAGCGCTCGTTCCTCGCTGGCGAAGCCCTTCACCGCTCCTCGCAACGCGACGGAGCGGCGGCTCGCGGAGATCTGGACCCGCCTGCTCCACGTGGACCGGGTCGGTATCGACGACGACTTCTTCGAGCTGGGTGGCGACTCGATCATCAGCATCCAGGTCATTGCCCAGGCGCGACAGGCGGGCATCCACCTGACGCCCAAGCAGTTGTTCGATCACCACACCATCTCGGCGCTCGCCGAGGTGGCGGCGAGCGAGGGAGTCACACAGGAAGAGCAGGGGCCGGTCCTTGGCCCCGTGCCCCTCACCCCCATCCAGAGCTGGTTCTTCGAGCAACAGCTGCCTGAGCCTCACTACTACAACCAGGCCGTCATGCTCGAGGTGCACCAGCCGCTTCAGCCCGAACTGCTCGAGAAGGCCTTCCAGCTGCTGCTGGTCAACCATGACGCCCTGCGCATGCGGTTCTCACACTCCGAGGGGCAGTGGCGCCAGGAGATCATCGGCATCGAGCACCCTGCTGTCCTCCAGTGCTTCGATACTCAGGACATCGCCCCCATCGCCCCCCAGCTCCAGTCCAGCCTCTCTCTGACAGACGGTCCGCTGCTGCGCGCGGCCCTCTTCAACCGCGGCCCTCAGCTCAAGCCTCGCCTGCTCATCGCCATCCACCACGCCGCTGTGGATGGCGTCTCCTGGCGCATCCTCCTGGAGGACCTCAGCTCCCTCTACACCCAGCTGCTTCAGGGGCAGACTCCCTCGCTTCCCCCCAAGACCACCTCCTTCAAGACCTGGGCTCAGCGCCTCACCACCTACGCCCAGTCCGATGCCCTGCTAGAGGAGCTGCACTACTGGCTGACTCCTCACGAGCACCACCCGCTACCCACCGACGGCAAGGGAGGCCCCAACTCCCTGGACTCTGAGCGCACCGTCTCCGTCAGCCTGGAGCCCAAGGACACTCGACTGCTGCTGCAGGAAGTGCCCGCCGCCTACCACGCTCACATCAACGATGTGCTGCTCACCGCTCTGGCTGAGAGCCTCATCCCCTGGGCCGACGCCGAATCGCTCTGGGTGGACCTGGAGTCCCACGGCCGCGCAGAGCTCTTCCCCGAGGTGGACCTGTCGCGCACCGTCGGCTGGTTCACCAGCGTCTACCCCGTGCGCCTGGATCTGGCTCAGAACGCCTCGCCGGCACAGGCCCTGCGCTCGGTGCGTGACACCCTGCGCCGCGTGCCCAACCTGGGCGTGGGCTACGGAGTGCTGCGCTACATCAGCCAGCATGAGCCCGCTCAGCGCCTGCGCACCCTGCCTACCGTCGAGGTTGCCTTCAACTACCTGGGCCAGGCCAGCACTGGTGCTGACTCGTCCCCCCTCTTCGGCTTCACCCAGGAGCCCACCGGCCCTACGCACTCCTCGCGAGGCAACCGCAACCACGTCCTCGTGATTGATGGCATCGTCGTGCGCAACGCGGAGGGCAGCCAACTGCAACTGTCCTGGACCTACAGCGAGAACCTCCACTCCCGGGAGACCATCGAGGCACTCGCTCACCGGTTCCTTGACGCGCTCCGCCAGATCATCGCCCAGCGCAAGTCCCTGGATGCCTCTCGCTACATCCCCTTGGACTTCCCGCTGACGCGCCTCACGCAGCCTGAGATCGATCACATCCTCCCCCCAGGCACCGAAGTCGAGGACATCTACCCCCTGACCTCCATGCAGAGGGAGATGAGCTACGAGACGCTCCTGGATCGCACCTCCACCGTCTACCTGGTGCAATCGCACTGGCGCTGCTACTCCCCGCTGGATCTCGCCGCCTTCCGGGTGGCCTGGACTGCGGTGGTAGAGCATCACCCTGCCCTCCGGACGGCCATCATCTCGGAGGGCTTCTCCGAGCTGCTCCAGGTCGTCTACCCACAATCCACGCTGCCGTGGCAGGAACTCGACTGGCGCGGCCTGCCGCCTCAGGAGCAGCAAGCGAAGTTCGAAGCGTTCCTCCGGGAGGACTTCGATCGCGGCTTCAACCTGTCCCGCGCTCCGCTCATGCGCGTGACCGTGATACGCCTGAAGGAGCACGTCTACCAGATCGTCTGGACGCACCATCACGTCATGCTGGACGGGTGGTCCATGAGCGTGCTCTTCCAGGACGTCTTCTCCGCGTACAAGGAGCTCGCCAACGGCCAGCCGCCGCGCCTGAAGCGGACCGCGCCCTTCCGTGAGTACATCGCCTGGATCCAGAAGCAGAACGCGACAGAGCTCGAGGCCTGGTGGAGAAAGACGCTCCGCGGCCTGACGGCCACCACGCCCTTGCCCGGAGACAAGGGGCCGGACCACTCCGTCCAGGGACAGCCGCCGATGGGCGACCAGAGCATCTGCCTCTCGGAGGAGGCCACGGCGGCGCTGCAGTCCTACGCCCGGCGGCACCAGCTGACGCTCAACACGCTCATCCAAGCGGCCTGGGCCCTGCTGCTGAGCCGCCACGCCGGCACGCAGGAGGTCCTCTTCGGCGCCGTGTCCTCCGGCCGCCCCGCGGAGCTGCCCGGCGTGGAGCGGATGATCGGCCTCTTCACCACCTCGCTCCCGATACGGGTCGCGTTGCCAGGCGACGTTGACCTGCTGTCATGGCTCCAGTCCCTCCAGGCGCAGCAGATCGAGCTGCGCCAGTATGAGCATGTCGACACCTCCAGGCTCCATGGGTGGAGCGAGCTGTCCGAGGGCGAGTCTCTGTTCGAGAGCGTGCTCGTCGTCGAGAACTTCCCTCTGGAGGGGAGCCGCGAGATGCAAGCCTCCTCGAAGGAGGCGATCTCCCAGGCTCAGGCAGACGGCGCGGCCCGGCTCGTCGAGCACATGCGCACAGCCAGCGACCTGGACGTCCGGGACTTCCACGCCACGGTGATGCGGCTCACCTTCCCGCTGATGCTCACCGTGCTCCCGCAGTCGGAGCTCTTCCTGCACATCGCCTACCAGAGCACTCGCTTCGAGCCGGAGACCATTCAGCTCATGCTCGCAGCCCTGCGCTCCATCCTGGAGAAACTGCCCCACTGGTCCGCGGAATCGATCTCGGAACTCGCCCCCCGGCTGCCTGAGCTGAACCTCCTCCCCGCGAAGACGAAGGCGTCGGCATGAAAGAGCTGCTGCTGCTCATCTCGAGTTCCAAGCGCACCGCCATCCTGTCCTTGCTCCTGGGCGTCGTCTCGGGGGCGTGCGGGGCGGGGCTGATCTGGATCATCAGCGACACCCTCAGCCGAGGCTTCACCTCCACGGGCTATCTGTTCGCCGCTCTCGCGCTGCTTGCGCTGCTGACTCGCATCGCCTTCATGGGTCTTCTGAGCCGCCTTCAGCAGGGCGCGATCTTCAACCTGCGGCGGCAGTTGAGCCGCCGCATCCTGGCGACTCCCCTGCGCCTCCTCGAGGAGGTAGGGTCCCCGCGCCTGCAAGCGACGCTGACAGCGGACATCTTCGCCCTCGGCGAGGGGCTCCGCCTCTTCCCCGCCTTCTTCATCAGCGTCACCAGCGCGGTGGGTTGCCTCGTCTACATGGCATGGCTCTCCTGGTCCACCTTCCTCGCCGTGCTCGCCTTTGGGACACTGGGGGTCTTCAGCTACTGGATCCCCACCCAGAGGGCGGTCCGCGTGTCCGAGCGAGCCCGCGCACGAGAGGATGATCTGTTCAAGTACATCCGCTCGCTCACCGAGGGCTCCAAGGAGCTTGGGCTCAGCCTGCGGCGGCGCAGGGCTTTCCTGGCCGAGTGCCTGGATCCCACGGCGGATGATCTGCGCCGCTTCACCATCCGCACCCACGACATCTACGGCGCCACCGCGAGCTGGGGCCTGTTCCTCTTCTTCCTGCTCATCGGGCTGGTGCTCTTCGCCCTGCCTCACTTCAGCCAGCTGAGCATGCGCACCCTGACTGGCTACGCCTTCGCGATCCTCTACCTGCAGCAGCCGCTGGCGGCCATCCTCGAGGCCCTCCCGGCGCTGAATCAGGGAGGCGTGGCCCTGCGGAGAATCCAGTCGCTGGGGCTGGCTCCCGCCATCGAACTCGCCGGGCCCGCCGCTCTCCCGGAGGGGGAGGCCCCGCCGCAGCCGTTCCAGCATCTCCATCTGAGCGCCGTCACCCACTCGTATCATCGCGAGCAGGAGGACGATCGCTTCATCCTGGGCCCTATCGATCTAACCCTGCGCCAAGGAGAGCTCGTCTTCCTGATCGGCGGCAACGGCAGCGGCAAGACGACGCTCGCCAAGCTCGTCACCGGCCTCTACGTCCCCGAGGGTGGAGAGCTACGCCTCAACGGCAAGCTCATCACCCACGAGAACCGCGAGGACTATCGCCAGTACTTCTCGGCTGTCTTCTCGGACTTTCACCTCTTCGAGAGCCTGCTCGGCGCTCCCTCGGATCCCGAGACGCTGGCGCGCATCCAGAGCTACCTGGTCCGGCTCCACCTCGACCGCAAGGTGAGCATCACCCAGGGCCGGTTCTCCACGACGAGCCTCTCCCAGGGCCAGCGCAAGCGGCTGGCCCTGCTGGCCTCCTACATCGAGGACCGGCCTCTCTATGTCTTCGATGAGTGGGCCGCGGATCAGGATCCCACCTTCAAGGCGGTCTTCTACGAGGAGCTCCTGCCCGAGCTGAAGCGCCAGGGCAAGACGGTGCTCGTGATCACCCACGACGATCGCTACTTCCACACCGCCGACCGCATTCTCCGGCTCGAAGCCGGCAAGCTGGTGTCTCCTCCACCAGCGCTCGGCGTCCAGAACTTCGCATAGGAGCCGTCATGTCGCAGCCCATGTACCTGAAGCAGAACGTCGCGTTGGAGCCTCTCTACAACCAGTGGTACGCGTGGTGGTACCTGATCCCTCCGCAAACTGCGCCCATGTTCGTGGCGCACCTGCACACGCGGATCATGCAGTCCTTCGTGGCCGCCCCGGACATTCACGTCGCGGCGCTGAAGAACCCGGCGCTCATGGGCGGGCCCTACATCAACTACCCCGCTGACAGGGCGGGCGAGGTCAAACTCCTCCTGGAGAAGACGCAAAAGGAGCAGGCCGCCTCGTACCAGTTCGTGGAAGCGCTGGCGGAGTTGGACAAGATGCTCCTGGCCTCCACGGGCCACTCCCTGGAGAGCCTCTATCCGAAGGTCCCGGACATTCTCCGCGGCTACGTGGAGCTGACGTACGATCTGAACAACCGCGCGGCCGCCCGCTTCATCGAGCCGCTGCTGTACCGCAGCCCCCACTACCGCGAGTCCTCTCAGAGCATGCTCCTGCGGCGCATCGACAAGGATGCTCGCTACTACATCTTCAGCACCCCACGGCTGGACGCGGACGGCGGCATTCACGTGCACGTCCCGTTCCGCCACGAGGCCGTGGATGCGCTGTTCGCCATGCGGAAGAAGCCGGGCTCGGTGGACGCCGTCCGCGAGGCGCTGGGCATTGGCGCGGCGGATGCCCAGACGTTCTCCACCTTCTTCACGGAGGAGCCTCCCCGCCCGGCTCCTCGCTACGACGGAGAGGGCGTCCGGCTGCGCTACTTCGGCCATGCCTGTCTGCTCATCGAGTCGAAGGACGTGAGCATCCTCACAGACCCCGTGGTCAGCTATGACTTCCCCACGGATCTGCCCCGCTTCACGCATGCGGATCTGCCGGAGCGGATTGACTATGTACTGATCACCCACGGCCACGCTGATCACCTCATGCTGGAGACGCTGCTTCCCCTGCGTGGCCGTATTGGCACCATCATCGTGCCGCGCAGCACCGGCGGCTCCCTCGCAGATCCCTCCCTGAAGCTGCTGCTGCGCGGCGTGGGCTTCCCCCGCGTGATCGAGATCGAGGATCTGGACTCCCTCGAGATCCCAGGAGGATCGCTGACGGGATTGCCCTTCCTCGGCGAGCACGGCGACCTCAACATCCGCGCCAAGACGGCCCACCTGATCCAGCTCCAGGGACAGTCCATGCTGATGGCCGCGGACTCGAACGCCATCGAGCCCCGCCTGTACGATCATGTCCACAAGGCGGTGGGGAAGATCGACGCACTGTTCCTGGGCATGGAGAGCGAGGGCGCGCCGATGAGCTGGATGTATGGCCCCCTGCTGCACACCCCGCTGCAGCGCAAGATGGACCAGTCGCGCCGGCTCAACGGCTCCAACGGCGAGCGGGCCATCGAGATCGTCAAGCGGTTGAGTCCCAAGCACACGTACGTCTACGCCATGGGACGCGAGCCTTGGCTGAGCCACGTGATGATCATGGGCTACACGGAGACCTCTCCGCAGCTCATCGAGTCCCGCAAGCTGCTCGACTACTGCAAGGAGCACGGGATCGTCGCCGACATGCCCTACATCCGCAGCGAGCTCTTCCTGGGCCGCTGAAGGGGGCTGTTGCCCCCGGAGACTGTCAGGCGGCGTTCTCTGACACCTTCACCCGGATGCCATTCTTGGGCCGGAGGGTGAGCGCCGCCTGCAACTCCACCGGGTGACCTGGCACGCTGGTGAGCTGGTAGCGCTGCACCACCAGCGCGAGGATGATCTGCATCTCCTGCAGGCCGAAGGTGTTGCCGATGCACTGCCGCCCTCCGCCCCCAAAGGGGAAGTAGGCGTACCTGGGACGTGACGTCGACCGCTCCGCGGTGAAGCGGTCGGGATCGAAGCGGTCGGGATCCTCCCAGAGATCCGGGCGCCGGTGCGTCACGAAGGGGCAGGACAACACAACGGAGCGAGCGGGCACGTGGCACCCATCGATGACGTCATCCGCGGTAGGGCTGCGCACCAGCAACCACGCGGGGGGATACAGGCGCATCGACTCGTGGATGACCCGGAGCGTGTATCCCAGGCGGGGGAGATCCTCCTCCGTGGGCGCACGGTCTCCCAGCACCTCTTTCACCTCTGCGCGAACCCGGCTCTGCGCCTCGGGGTGCTCCGCGAGCAGATGGATTGCCCAGCACAGCGCCTGCGCAGTGGAGTCATGGCCCGCGATCAGGAGCGTCATCATCTCATCGCGCAGCTGCTTGTCGCTCATCCCTTCGCCGGTCTGCTCATCCCGGACACTCATGTAGATGGAGAGCATGTCCGAGTACTCGGAGGAGTCCTTCCGGCGTTGCTCGATGCGCTGGTGGACACCGGAGTTGATGGTGTCCATCAGCTTTCTCCAGTGGCGGTTTCTGGCCGTAGGCAACCAGGCGAAGTTGGGTATCAGTGACCAGAACTTCTCGTTGGTGAGGACCACGCTTTCGCCGAGCGCCGCTCCAAACGCATCGGCATCCCCTCCGATGGGAACCGAGAAGAGGGTGCGTCCCATGGTGTCCAGGCCTACCCTGCGCATCTCCTCCACGGCATCAATGCTCTCACCGCGCTGGGCGGGCCCCGCCCAGCGGTCGACCATCGCCTGCGCGGCTCCCACCATGGCGGGTACCAGCGTCCGCAGCCGCTGCCTGTGGTAGGCGGGCTGAGACAGCCGCCGCTGGCGCTTCCAGAAATCACCCTCGCTG
>Ga0247825_10002680_pt1 | contig 11755 bp, 11 predicted proteins | sample 13C_Vanillin_Day_FD_194413 | JGI IMG/M metagenome (GOLD analysis project Ga0247825, IMG submission 194413) | Soil microbial communities from agricultural site in Penn Yan, New York, United States - 13C_Vanillin_Day48 | ecosystem: Environmental > Terrestrial > Soil > Agricultural land | place... | reverse complement strand
GTCGTACTCGTGGCCGCCCTCGTGCGCGGCGAGGTCGTCATGCTCGAGGGCGGCCACGAGTACGACGGCCGGCCGATCGTGCCGTTCGACGAGACCGGCATGCGGGAGGCGGCCCGGCGCATCCGGGCGGCCGGTATCACCTCGGTGGCGGTCGCCTCGGTGTTCTCGCCCCTCAACGCGGAGTGCGAGACGTGGGCGGCGGCGGTCCTGCACCAGGAGTGCCCCGGCGCCGCGGTGACCCTCTCGCACGAGCTCGGACGCATCGGCCTGCTGGAGCGCGAGAACGCGACGCTCCTCAACGCCGCGCTGGCGGGCCTGGCCCGGCGCACCGTCCGCGCGTTCACCGAGGCGCTGCGGGCCAGCGGCCTCGCCGCGCCGCTCTATCTCACCCAGAACGACGGCACCGTCGTGCTGGCGGCCACGGCCGAGGCGTTCCCCGTCCACAGCTTCGCCTCCGGCCCCACCAACAGCATGCGGGGCGCGGCGTTCCTCTCGGGCCTGAGCGACGCGATCGTCATCGACGTCGGCGGGACGACGACCGACATCGGCAGCCTGCGCCACGGCTTCCCGCGCGAGGCAAGCAGCGTGGTGGAGGTGGGCGGCGTGCGCACCCTGTTCCGCATGCCGGATCTGCTGTCGCTCGGCCTCGGCGGCGGGTCGCTCGTCACCACCGACCCCCTGCGCGTGGGGCCGCGCAGCGTCGGCTACCGGCTCGTGGACGAGAGCCGCGTGTTCGGCGGCGCCACGCTGACGGCCACCGACCTGGCGGTCGCGGCCGGCCTGATCGACCTCGGCGACCGCCGTCGCGTGGCCGACCTGCCGACCGACCTCGTCACGACGGCGCTGGCCCGGATGCACGCCGCGATCGAGGAAGGCGTCGACCGCATGAAGACCGACGCGCGCGCGGAGCCACTGATCGCGGTGGGCGGCGGCTGCTTCCTGGTGCCGGAGCGCCTGCCCGGCGTCTCCGAGGTCGTGCACGTCCCTCACGAGGCGGTGGCCAACGCCGTCGGCGCCGCCATCGCCCAGGTCAGCGGCGAGGTGGACCAGATCGTTCAGAACCTGCCACGGGAGACGGCCATCGCCGAGACCCGCCGTCTCGCCGAGCAGCGCGCGGTCAGCAGCGGCGCCGCCGCCGCCACGCTGCAGGTCGTCGAGGTCGAGGACCTGCCGATCGCGTACCTCCCCGGCAACTCGCTGCGGGTCCGGGTACGGGTCGTGGGCGACATCGCCGACCGAGGCGAGCGCGGTCGGAGGTAGCGCACAGCCGGCACGCGGATCAGCACCCCGATACGCACTTCCCGCTGCCGTCGAACTGCATCGTCCTGCCGCTGAGCGGCAGGTGCACGGGCATCTTGACGGCCTTCATGAAGGTCGCGGTCTTGGTGTTCGGCAGCGGCTTGCCGTCCTTGGTCGCGACCTCGTTGACGTGCGAGGCGATCACCGCTCTCGGCTGCACCAGCTCGTTCACCACGTAGGCGGCTTCGGTGGGGCCGGTGGTGAAGTTGTCGCCGATGTTGATGATCGCGAGGCTGGCCTTGTAGTGGCGCCGGACGACGACGTCCTGCTCCGCCGTGATGCCGGTGTCGCCCGACAGGTAGGCCACGAGCCCGTTGCTGAACTGCAGCACGTAGCCTCCCGGTGGCCCGACGTAGGCCGTCAGACCGTTGGCGGCCAGCACCTCGGCGTTCTCGAGAAATTCGGGGCTCAACCCGTTGCTATGCACCGCCGGGACGCTGGCGACGCCGACCTTGCCGAGCCTGGTGTGCGCGCCGAAGCGCAGCAGCTTGACCAGGTTCGGATCGCCGCCCGCTGCCTTCATCTTGATCCGGAAGAACGCCGGCATCTCGGCGCCCACGATCAGCGTGGCCTTCTTGCCGGCGGCAATGTTGACCGTGTTCGAGTTCGGCGTCGCCTTGACCGAGAAGTCCGGCTTGCCGCATTCGCCGGCATTGGCCGACGGCTGGATCACGTCGCCGATGTGGTCGACGTGGACATGGCTCAACAGCACCGCGTCGATCTTGCCGAGACGCGGGTCGTTCGCGCCCCGAACCGTTCGGCCGACGTCGTACAGGATGCGCGTACCGTCCGGGTCCTCGAAGATGAGCGCTCGATCGAGGGGACAGAGCTCGCCGTCGTGGCTTCCGAGCGGGGTGATCTTCACGGTCTGGGCGCCGGCGCTCGACGCCGTCACGAGCACCCCGATGCACATCGCGGCCAGGACTGCCTGGCTTCCCCTCATACGTCCCTCCTTCGCTCGGTCGTGAATGGTCGCGTGCTCACCAGGGCAGGATCGCGGGCTCGTACTTCTCGATCCGCTCCTTGACCACCATCAGCGGCTCGATGCCGTAGAGCCGGCGGGCGTTCTCGCCCAGCAGCTTCCGCTGCGCCCTGGCCGGTACGTCGAGCTCGGCCATGTGGTGCAGGCCCTCCCAGGCATCCTCGGCGTCGTGGTGCGGATAGTCCGAGGACCAGATCGCGATGTCCTGGAACACGTCCCACTGGCGATAGACGAGCGTCTCGTCCGACTCGAAGCCGATGAAGCAGCGCTCGTTGAACACCTCGACGGGGTCGCGGATGAGCCGGTTGTCGCGCTGAAACGCGTAGAGATTCGAGAAGTTCGAGCTCCGCGCCAGGATCAGGGGGAGCCACGAGGCGTTGGACTCCAGCACCGCCGTCTTCAGCCGGGGGAACCTCTCCAGCCAGCCGGTCTGCACCACCACCGTCACCCAGGTCATCGCCTCCATCAGGAAGCCCAGCGTCTCGGAGGCGTCGATGGCCGGGTCCATGGCCGCGGTGATGTTCGAGACGAACTGGCCGGGCGAGTAGACGACGGCCTCGTCGGTGAACAGCAGCCCCTGCCCCGAATGGCCACGCGCCTGGGACATGCGCTGGCCCCATTCGGGTGTCAGCGCCTCGCGCGAGGGGAAGGTGTGCATGGCGAGCACCACGCCCGTCGCCTCGAACTCCCGCCACAGGGGGTCGAACTCGGGCAAGGTCGGGTAGCGGCCGTTCCAGAAGCAGGGACGAACGGCCGCCGCCTTGAAGCCCAGGGCGGCCACGCGCTTGAGCTCGGCGATCGACGCCTCGACGCTCTGCAGGGGCAGCACGGCGCAGGGGAACAGCCGTCGCCGGTCGACGGCACAGTAGTCGAGCACCCAGTCGTTGTACGCCTGGGCCAGCACCGTCGCCGCCTCGGCGCTGCGCACCAGCGCCAGACGCACGAACCACGTGGGGAACAGCATCACCTGGTCGGTGCCCAGCGCATCCATGTCATTGAGCCGCGCCTGCGGGTCGCGGCAGCCGAGCAGGCGACCGAACTTCTCCTGCCAGGCCGCGGTGCCGGGGGTGAGGCTGCCCACCGCCTTCTTGTCCCAGCGCGCCCAGCCCACCTCGGCGGCGTTCGAGCGCTCACGGGCGGCGGGGACCACCCGCCCGTTGATGAACAGCAGGTCGCTGTCGGTGTGGAAGCAGAACTGCGTCTTGATCCAGGCGCGGCTCTTGGCCGGGACGTACTCGTCCCAGACCGACGGCGGCTCGACGACATGGCTGTCGCAGTCGAACACCGGGAAGTCCTTGCGTGCGCTGGTAGACCCCATGCGACCCCCTTGCTTCGCGGCATTCAGTCCGACCCCCCGCCTCTCCGACGCCACACGAGTAGCGCCCCGGCGAACGGCTTGTCAAGGCCGCGCGCCGACCTCGCCATTGCCAGGCTTACCACCGATGTCAGAACCGTCCCACCCGGCGCCGCACGCCGGCACGTCCATTGCGTGCTCGACCGGCATGGTGCTGCCTGCGTCACCGCCGTCCGCGGACATCTCCGGGGCCGCGTCGCCGTCACTGGATCGCCGCGCCTTCCTGGCTCTCGCCGGAACGGCATTCCTGCCGCGCGCCGCCGCTGGCCGTGCTCCCCGGCGGGTGATCGTCGTCGGGGCCGGGCTGGCCGGTCTCGGCGCCGCGTGGGAGCTGGCCCAGGCCGGCGTCGACGTGACCGTGCTGGAGGCGCGCCACGAGCCCGGCGGACGCGTGCGCACGTTGAGGGCCCCGTTCGCCGACGGGCTGTACGCCGAGACCGGCGCGCTCCACATTCCGGACAGCCATCACCTCGTGCGTCAGTATGCCGAGCAGCTCGGTCTGCGGCTCGTCGCGGTCGTACCCCGGCCGCCCGGTGAGCTCTACTACGTCCGCGGCCGGCGGATCGTCGTGGGCGGCGACGCCGTCGCATCCTGGCCGCTCGATCTCACACCGGAGGAACGCACGCTGGGGCTGACCGGCATGTGGGCGCGCTACGTCGACAGTGCGCTCGACGACATCGGCGACCCCACGACACCCGGGTGGCCCGGCCCGGCGCTCGCGCGATACGACGGGATGACGATGGCGGAGCTCTTGCGAGCGCGCGGCGCCTCGCCGGACGCGGTGGCGCTGCTCGCGCTCGGCTACCTCGACCTCGGCGGCGACGGGATCGACACCTGCTCGGCGCTGTCGATGCTGCGCGATCTGGCCTTGCGTCGCGGCAACCCTCGCTTCTGGGCGGTCGCCGAGGGCAACGACCGGCTGCCGGCGGCGATGGCCGCCCGCCTGGGCGGCCACATCCACTACGGCCAGCCGGTCATCCGCATCGAGCCCGGCGAGCGCACGGCGAGCGTCGTGACGCGTCAGGACGGTGGGACCCGGCGCTGGGTCGCCGACCACGTCATCTGCACGCTGCCGCTCCCGGTGCTGGCCCGTCTCGACGTGGCGCCGGCCTTCTCCGCCACCCGGCGCGCCGCGATCGCCGCGATCGCGGCCACCAGCGTCACGCGCATGTTCTACCAGACGCGCACACGCTTCTGGCGCGACCAGCGGCTGCCCGCCTCCGCCATCACCGATCTCCCGATCAAGTGGGTGGTGGACGCGACGCTGATGCAGCCGGGGAAGCGAGGCATCCTGGACGCCCACCTCAGCGGCACCGACGCGCGCCGGCTCGCCGCACTGTCGGAATCCGAGCGCCTCCGGCACGTCCTCGCGCACCTCGAGCGCGTCTACCCCGGCGTTGGCGCGCAGGTGGACGCCATGGCGGCGATGGACTGGGCCGCCGACCCGTGGGCGCGAGGCGCCTACGCCTGGTTCCGGCCCGGCCAGCTCACGGCGCTGATGCGCCCGCTCACCGGGCCGGAGGGGTGCATCCATCTCGCGGGAGAGCACCTGTCGAGCGCGTCGGGATGGATGCAGGGCGCCCTCGAGTCCGGGCTGCGTGCGGCGCGTGACCTGCTCACGACCCAGCGGCGGCTCTAGCGTGTCCGCGCGGCGCGGGCCGCGAGACCTCCTCCCGCATCTGTGGCATGCTGGGCGCCCGTGCTCAGCCAACCGGATGACGTCGTGCCGAGCCCGTGGCGTGCCGTCGCGGCGGCCACCGCGCTCAACGCGCCGCTCGGCTCCCTCTACGCGTTCAGCGTCTTCCTCGAGCCGCTGGAGGCCCTGCTCGGGCTGAGCCGCGCCGACCTCGCCCTCGTCTTCGCCCTGGCCTCGGCCGGATTCGGGGTCGGCATGAACCTGGCCCCCTACCTCTTCGGCTTTGGGTCGGCTGCGCTCCTGGTGCTGGCCTGCGCCGCCGCGAGCGCCCTCGGCATCGCGGTGGCCGCCACGGCGGGCGGGCTCGTGCAGCTCTGCGTCGGGTACGGGGTCCTCTTCGGCCTCGGCGGCGGCGCCGCCTACATCCTGGCGCAGCAGGCGGTGAACCTGGCCGTCACGCGACGCCAGGGCCTGGTGAACGGCTACATCGTCGGCCTCTATCCGGCCGGTGCGATGATCGCCGCGCCCCTGTTCGGGTGGGCGATCCGGGAGTTCGGCGTGCGCGCTACGCTCGGGGGCCTCGCTGCCGTCCTGGCCGTCACCGGATCGCTCAGTGCGTGGCTGATCGCGCGCTCCCGCGTCACGCTGGCGGCGGCGTCCGCGAGCACCGCGCCCGACGCGCGCGAGCGACGCCGGCCCGTGTTCTGGCGACTCTGGATCGTCTTCTTCCTGGCGGCATCGGCCGGGCTGATGGTGCTCAGCCAGGCCGCCGGCATGATCACCGCGTATGGCGGCGCGACCACGCTCGCCGTCTACGGCACCACGTTCATCGCCGGTAGCATCGCGGCCGCCCGGGTCGGGGGCGGCTGGCTGGTCGACTGGCTGACCATCCCGGCGGTGGCGGCCGGCGCCCATGCCGTTGCGCTGGCCGGCAACGTCGCGCTGACCTTGTGGCCCGGCCCCGGCGTCTCGGTCCTCGCCCTGGCACTGGTGGGAATCGGCTACGGGCTGATCTCCGGTCTCACCGCGGCCGCGGTCGCCGTGTACTGGCGGCGCGCGCTCTACGGCCTGATGGCCAGCCGGATCTACCTGGCGTGGTGCGCCGCGGCCATCATCCTGCCGATCACCGCCGGCCGCCTCTTCGACCTCACCCAGGGCTACGGCGTCGCGATCCTGATCGCCGCCGGAGGCAACGCGCTCGGCATCCTGGTGGCGCTGGGGCTCCCGCACCAGCGCACGACTCCGCTCGCGCCGGACATCGAGGGATGACCTGACGAGCCGTCAGGGAAGGAGTCGCGAGACGAGGACGCTCGATCCCGGGGCCGCGAGCGGGGCAACACGGGTGGAGGCGTCGAACACCTCGACACGGGCGTAGCGCCAGCCGAACGGCGCGGCGGAGTCGGGCGTCGGCTCCCGGTACACCTCGAGGACGCGATCGGGCAGGTTGAGCACCCAGTAGTCGGCCAGGCCGGCGCGGGCGTAGAGACTGCCCTTGTGCTGTCGATCAGCGGCCAGGCTCGAGTCGGCCACCTCGACGGTGAGAGCCGGACGCGAGGGATGCGCGCGGCCGTAGTCGTCGGGGCTTCCGGCAACGACGGCAACGTCGGGCTCGGGCTCGGAGTCGGCGTCGAGCCCGACGGGGCCTTGTATCCGCGCGTGCCAGCCCGGGCCGAAGGCCGCCTCCAGGGTCCGGGCGGTCTTCACGATCGCCGTGTAGTGCGCCGCTCCCTGCGGCTCGGCGACGATGAGCTCGCCGCCGATGAGCTCGATGGCCTCGCCGGGCCGGAACACGCCGAGGTCGATGAGACGCTCGTACTCGACTCGGCTGAAGCGGCGCGTCCTCGTCTCGTGGCCGGGCATCGTGGGTATGGTATCGGCGGCCCTCCGGGGTGGTCAACGCCGTCAACCGGAGACGGGCCTTTCCGCGCGCGCGGATCTCGGCTAAGCTGCCCGGCAACATCGCCACCTACCGGAGAATGCCATGCGCGTGACCGCCGCCGTGCTCTACGCCCCCGGCAAGCCGTACTCGATCGAGACCGTCGAGCTGGATCCGCCGAAGCGCGGCGAGGTGCTGATCAAGGTGGGTGCGGCCGGCGTCTGCCGGAGCGATCTCCACTTCCAGAAGGGCGAGGCCGCCATCGCCATGCCCGCGGTGCTGGGCCACGAGGGCGCCGGCACCGTGCAGAGCGTGGGCGAGGGGGTGACGATGGTCAAGGCCGGCGACCGCGTCATCCTGAGCTTCGTGCCCAGCTGCGGGCACTGCCACTCCTGCGAGAGCGGCCGGCCGCATCTCTGCGACGAGCACGCGCGCACCAGCGGCAAGCTCTTCGACAACACCTCGCGCCTGCACACCCTGGCCGGGCAGGACTGCACCCACATGGGCAAGGTGGCGTGCTTCGCCGAGTACGCCGTGGTCCCGGAGATGGGCTGTGTCCCCGCCCCGGCCGCGCTCGACTTTCCCCAGCTGGCGCTGATCGGCTGCAGCGTCACCACCGGGGTCGGCGCCGCCGTGTTCAACGCCCGCGTGCAGCCCGGCGACAGCGTGGCGGTGATCGGCTGCGGAGGCGTCGGGCTCAACGTGCTGCAGGGTGCGCGCCTGGCCGGCGCCACCACCATCGTCGCCGTCGACGTCAAGGACGGCGCGCTGGCCTTCGCCCGGAAGTTCGGCGCCACCCACGTCGTGAACGCGCGCACCGAGGACGCGGTGGCGCGGGTGCAGGCCCTCACCGGCGGCGGCGCTCACTTCGCCTTCGAGGCCTACGGCGCCGGCGCCACCACGCGGATGGCCGTGGACATGCTGCGCAAGCGGGGCACGGCCGTCATCGTGGGCATCGCGCCGACGGGGGACACCGCCGCCATCGAGCCGGTGGTGCTCACGCGGGGCGAGAAGACCATCACGGGGACATACTACGGCTCGGCCCACCCCCGCCAGGACATGCCGCGCATCGCCGACTGGGTCGAGCACGGCCGGCTCGACGTCGCCGGCCTCGTGACGCGGCGCTACGCGCTGGCCGACATCAACCGCGCGTATGAGGACATCGACACCGACGCCGTGGGCCGCGGCGTGATCGTCTTCTGACTCAGACGAGCCGCGGACGGTCGCCCTCGACGATGATCCGCCACAGGACGCGGCTCTCCCGTCGATCGTAGTCGCCGTGCGCCCGGTGCATGGTCGCGCGGTTGTCGATCACCAGCACGTCGCCCTTGCGCCAGACGTGGCGATAGACGATCTCCGGCCGGATCATCCGGTCGAGGAGATCGTTCATGTAGGCGCGACTGGCCTCCGGCGTCATGCCGTCGATGTGGGTGGCCTTGGAGACGTGAAAGTAGATCGCCCTCGACCCGTGCACCGGGTGGGTGCGGACCATCGGGTGCTGGATCGGCCGGCCGTACTTGTCCTCGTCTTCCCGGCGCGTGTCGGTACGACCGCTGTCCAGGCTGTTGAACGTCGTGAGCCGCTCCAGACGCCGGCGCTCGTCCTCGGGGAGCGCGAGATAGGCCGCCCGCATGTTGGCCACGCTGGTGCCGCCGCCCGCCGAGGGAATGTCCACGCCGTACAGGATCGTCGCGGCCGGCGGGCGCTCGCGGTTGGTGTGGTCGGTGTGCCACTGCTCGGCGGGTTGCTGACCGTTCCGGTGCCAGATCAGCCCGATCAGCGGGAAGTCGGGCATGTTGTGCTGGGAGTAGTGCTGCTCCATCGGCGGGCCGAACGCCGCCGCGGCGGCCAGGTACTGCGCCGGCGTGAGGGCCTGGTCACGAAGCACCAGCGCCAGGTGCTCGGCCAGCGCCCGGGACAGCGTCTGCCGGGTCGGCTCGTCGAGCGGCCGGCCGAGGTCGACGCCCGCGACCTCGGCGCCGAGCGAGGGATGCAGCGGCGTGATCGTCAGTGGAGCCATGGCGGAGATCCTCACCGGGCCAGGCCGGGGCTTCCGGCCGGCACCGCATAGAAGTTCATCGTGAGCGAGACGGCGGTGTAGTAGCCCATCAGGACGATCATGTCCGTGATGCTCTCGTGCCCGAGCGCCTTTCCGCGGACGAGGCCGGAAGGCCGGCGATCATCGCCTCCACCGTGGCGGCGGGCAGCCCGACTTCCGTGCCGCGCCTCTCGTGCGCCGCGGTGGGATACGCCGAGTGCCACCGGCTGGTCATGACGATCACGGCGATCTCCCGCTCGCGCTCGCTCAACGACGACCGACCCGGCGTGAAGTGCTGTCCGAGCGGCGCGGCCGCGTGGACCAGCCGGGGATTGTGCACCCAGACCTTGGAGGGCCGGGAAGCCGGCCGCGCGGGCCGTCCACCAGGAAGCGGTAGCCCTCCCGCTGCTCGGGCGACATCTGGTCGACGGGCATCTCGGCATAGCGTCCGAACGTCGGGGTGGCGCTCATGGTGGGTCTCCTGTCGTGGCAAGATCGGGTGCCGGCCGGGGCCTTGTCAAGATCCGGCCCGCGAAGGGACGCCGCCCGATGGATGACCTGACCCGCACCGTCCTGGGACACGTGGACCCGCGCGAGCTGATCGACCTGGCCAGCGCGCTCATCCGCATCCCGAGCTTCAAGACCGATGAGACGCCGGTCGCGCGGTACCTCGCCGACTTCTTCCGCCAGCGTGGGTACGACGTCGACCTGCAGGAGATCGAGCCCGGGCGCTTGCAGACCATCGCCACCCTGCGCGGAACCGGCGGCGGGGCCAGCCTCATGCTGAACGGTCACACCGACATCAACGCCCTGACCCGGCGCTGGCGGCGCGACCCGTGGACGCCGAGCCTCGAGGGCGATCGGCTGTACGGCCACGGCGTGCAGAACATGAAGGGTGGCCTGGCCAGCATCATCATGACCGCCGAGGCCATCCGCCGTTCCGGCGTGCGGCTGGCGGGCGATCTGGTCATCGCGTGCGTCGCGGGTGAGACGCAGGGCGGTGAGGGCACGCACGCCCTGATGGAATCGGGCCTCCGCACCGACGCGGCGGTGGTGGCGGAGCCCTTCGGCGCCGATCACCTCGTCACCGTGCACTCCGGCATCGTGCACATGGCCATCCACACCTACGGGGTGACCGGGCACATCGGTCGCCTCGAGGGCACGGTCAACGCGGTCCACAAGATGACCGCGGTGATCGAGGCGCTGCAGGGCGTGCGGTTTCGCCACACGCCGCGCCCCGACCTGCCCGCCTTCCCGCGGCTCAACGTCGGCGGCATCCTGGGCGGGCGCGGCCACGACTATGTCCTGGTGGAGCCGCCGTACGTGCCCGACGTCTGCACGATCATCGTCGACGTCCACTTCGTGCCGGGCCAGACGGTCGAGGACATCCTGGCCGACATCCGTCGCGCCCTCGACCCCCTGGCCGCGGGGGATGCCGAGCTGCGCTACGAGATCGAGATCCCCCCGCCCGCGTCCTTCAAGGGGCGGCGGCGCCTCGTGATGGACCCGTTCGACATGCCGGTCGACGCGCCGATCGTGCAGGCCGTGGCGAGGAGTTATCGCGCGGTCACCGGGCAGGAGCCGAAGGCGATCGGCACCGTGCTGCCGCACTCGTACAGCGCGGACGACACGTGCCATCTGTGGAAGGCCGGCATCCCGTGTCTGCTGTACGGCCCGGCCACGATCCGCGGCAACGCCGACGAGGACGACGCCTGCGTGCTCGTGAGCGAGATGGACAGGGTCACGCGCGTGCTGGCCGCCACGGCGCTCGACGTCTGCCAGCGGAAGCCGGCCGACCTGGCCCTTCCCTCGCGGCGCTAGTCAACCGGCCCTGTCCCGTATACTCAGCGCACGCACCATGACGACGTCAGGGGGTACTCCCATGGTCAGCCTCGAGTTTCACGATCCGTCGGGCGTCATCGAGGTGAAGCAGCCGCACGCGCCGCGCCTGGCCACGCTCGAGGGCACGCGCATCGGCTTCGTCAGCAACGAGCAGTGGCAGGCCTACCGCGTGCTGCCGCGTCTCAAGGCGCTGCTCGAGGCGGATGTCCCGGGCATCGAGGTGCTGCCGATCGACGCCTTCCCCCAGGGCAACGCCGTGATCGGCTCCGAGGAGACGGCGGCGCTCGTCAAGGCCAGCGGGGTCGACGCGGTCATCATCGGCAACGCGGCCTGAGGGTCCTGCGCCACGGCGTGCGGCCGGTCGGCCGCCAGGCTCGAAGCCCAGGGGATTCCCACGGTCACGCTGACCCGGGCGGATTTCGTGGGGGTCATGACGAACGCCGTCGCCGGCCTCGGGCTGGCGCCGGATGCGGCCATGGTCACCTTCCCCATCGAGATGTTCCTGCCGGGCAGCGACATCTCCCCGGTGGAGGTGCGCAAGCAGGAGTTCTACGACGGCCTGACGCGGTGGCGCTCGGCCTTCGCCCGGGACGCGGCCGGTGAGGCGCCGATGGTCCGCGTGCAGGGGACGAGCGTCGAGGACGCCTTCGCCCGGGCGAATCACCTGATGCTCGCCAACCGCTGGGGTGACGGCCTGCCGCTCTGGCCGCCGCCGCGCGGCGGAAAGG
>Ga0247825_10002679_pt1 | contig 11756 bp, 7 predicted proteins | sample 13C_Vanillin_Day_FD_194413 | JGI IMG/M metagenome (GOLD analysis project Ga0247825, IMG submission 194413) | Soil microbial communities from agricultural site in Penn Yan, New York, United States - 13C_Vanillin_Day48 | ecosystem: Environmental > Terrestrial > Soil > Agricultural land | place... | reverse complement strand
GGCACCAGCACGCTGAACAACGCGGCCAGCGAGCCGCACGTGCAGGAGTTCTGCGCCTTCATGCGGATGCTGGGCGCGCAGATCGAAGGCGTCGGCACCAGCCGCCTCACGGTGCACGGCGTCGGCCAGCTGGGCGGCGGCGAATTCCGCTTCATCGAGGACTTCCACGAGGCCGTCACCTTCCTGGCGCTGGGCGCGATCACCGGCGGCAACGTGGAAGTTCGCAACTCCGCCCCCGAGCAGTTCCCGCTGATCGACCGCACCTTCGCCAAGTTCGGCGTCGAGGTGCGGCACGAGGGCGGCTGGTCGCGCGCGCGCCTGCCCGAGGGCAAGCTGCGCGTGCGCGAGCCGTTCACGCGCAACATCCTGCAGAAGGTCGAGGCCGCGCCCTGGCCGTACCTGCCGGTGGACTTGCTGCCGATCTTCGTCGCGCTGGGCGTGCGCGCCGAGGGCAGCATGATGTACTGGAACAAGGTGTACGAAGGCGCGATGGGCTGGACCAGCGAGCTGTCCAAGTTCGGCGCGCACACCGTGATGGCCGACCCGCACCGCGTGATCACCTTCGGCGGCAAGCCGCTGGCGCCGGCCGAGGTCGACAGCCCCTACATCATCCGCGTGGCGATCGCGCTGCTGATGGTGGCGGCCAGCATCCCGGGCCGCAGCGTGATCCACAACGCCACGCCGGTGCGCCGCGCGCATCCGCAGTTCGCCGAGAACATCCGCGCGCTCGGGGCCCACGTCGAGTGGGTCGAGGGCGACTGAAGCCGCGATGGCACGCAAGGACCACGTCAGCGAAACACCGGCCACCGCCTTGCTCAAGGCGAACGGCGTGCCGTTCACCGAGCATCCCTACGAGTACCTGGAGCACGGCGGTGCGACGCACAGCGCCGAGGTGCTGGGCTTCGATCCCTTCACGGTGGTCAAGACGCTGGTGATGGAGGACGAGAAGGCGCGGCCGCTGATCGTGCTGATGCACGGCAACCGCAAGGTGTCCACCAAGAACCTGGCGCGCCAGATCGGCGCCAAGTCGGTCGAGCCGTGCAAGCCGGAGGTGGCCAACCGCCACAGCGGCTACCTGGTGGGCGGCACCTCGCCGTTCGGCACGCGCCGCCAGATGCCGGTCTACATCGAGCAGACCATCCTCGATCTGCCCCGCATCGCCATCAACGGCGGGCGGCGCGGCTACCTGGTCGGCATCGATCCCCAGGTGTGCGTGCAGCTTCTGGACGCCAAGCCCGTGAACTGTGCGCTGGATGACTGATCGGTAAGCGGCGAAAATCCCGCCCCGATGGACCATCTGTACCCCGCACTCGCCGCGATCGCGGCCTACCTGCTCGGCTCGCTCGCCTTCGCCGTCATCGTCAGCCGCGTCATGGGCCTGTCGGACCCGCGCACCTTCGGCAGCAAGAACCCCGGTGCCACCAACGTGCTGCGCTCCGGCAGCAAGGCCGCGGCCATCGTCACGCTGCTGCTGGACGCCCTCAAGGGGCTGGTGCCGGTGCTGCTGGTGCGCCTGTACGGCAAGCGCTGGGGGCTGGAGGACGGCACCGTGGCCCTGGTGGCGCTGGGCGCCTTCCTCGGCCACCTGTATCCCGTGTTCTTCCGCTTCCAGGGCGGCAAGGGCGTGGCCACCTTCATCGGCGCGGTGTTCGGCATCCACTGGCTGCTGGGCGTCGCCACCGGCCTGACGTGGCTGATCATCGCGTTCTTCTTCCGCTACTCGTCGCTGGCCTCGCTGGTGGCGGCGGTGTTCGCGCCGGTGTACTTCCTGCTCGGTGACCGCATCCAGTGGTACGCGGAGAAGCCGGTGGTGTTCGCGCTGTTCACGATGGCGGCGCTGCTCGCGTGGCGGCACCGCGAGAACATCAAGCGGCTGCTGGCGGGGAAGGAGTCGCGGTTGGGGGCGAAGAAGGCCTGAGGCCGGCGTCCGGGGCGGCGGCAGGGGGTCCCCCGGCGGGGGCTCATGCTGTCGCTCTCCGAGCTCGCTCCGCTTCGCATTGCTTCGCGCGTCGCCTTCCGGGGTGCGGGCCCGCGCGGCGAAACTCACTGCGCGCTTGCAGCGCTCCGTTCAAACAGTCGCCGCGAGCCAGAGGTTGATGTCGAGCTTGGCACGCTTGCGCGTGCGCGCAGGGCCCGCACCCCTGCGGCGCCGCTCGCGCCAGAAATCGCCCCCGCCGGGGGACCCCCTGCCGCTGCGAGCAGGCGTGGCTGATCCGAGAAAAAACCGCCCAGCCCCGTCATTCCCGCGAAGGCGGGAATCCAGGGCGTCCGCCTTCAGCGGACTTCATGGAAGAACTGGATCCCCGCCTCCGCGGGGATGACGGGAATGGTGGCTAGTCCCGGTCGACCACGTACCGCGAAACCTTCGGCGGCTCTTCCCCCAGGTGGAACCCGAGCCGCCGGTCGCGCAGTTGCGCGTCGGCGGCGGTGATGCGGTCGAAGCGGCGCAGGTGCTCGGTCCAGGACTCGTCGATCACCTGCTCCACGTAGCGCCCCGGCTCCGACAGGTCGTGCAGCAGCTGCCAGCCCAGCGCGCCCTGGGCCAGGCGGCTGCGGCGGCTTTCCTCCATCACGGCCAGGAATTCCTGCTCGCGCGCCGGGTCGATCAGGTACTCGACCGCCAGCAGGATGCGGCCCTCGCGCGGCGGCGCGGGGATGTGCGGCACCTTGAGCACCTGCGAAGGCGTCAGGTCCTCCTCGGTGCCGCGGTCGGTGGTCAGCCGCTGCACCACGAGCATCAGGAACACGCCCGTGAACGCGGCCACCGTGAGGCTTTCGCGCACGCTGCTGAAGGTGGCGATCTGGCCCCAGAACGCCGCGCCGGCGGCGGTGGAGCCCATCAGGCACATCTGGTAGATCGACATGCCGCGCGCCCGCACCCAGTCGGGCAGGGCCATCTGCGCGGCCACGGTGAGCGAGTTGGCCACCGTGATCCAGGCCATGCCCGAGATCGCCATCGCCGGCACCGCCATCGCGATGTTGGGCGAGTACGCGACGGCCAGCGTGCCCAGCGCCTGCATCACCGTGCCGATGAACACCAGCCGCTGCAGCGGCAGCCAGGCGCGGATGCGCGGCATGTTCAGCGCCGCGAAGATGGCGCCGGCACCCATCGAGGCCAGCAGCACCGTGAAGGTGCCGGCCGAGCCGCCGTGCATGCCGCGCGCCACCAGCGGCAGCAGGGCCAGCTGCGCGGTGGAATGCAGGAAGAACACCGAGATGCGCAGCAGCACGCCGCGCATGCGGGGCGACTGGCGCACGAACTGGACGCCCACCCGCATCGCGCTGGCCAGGCGCTCGCGGCCCAGCGGGCTTTCCTTGTGTATGCGCCGCCAGCGCATGATGACCACTCCGGCCACGATCGACAGGCAGGCGTTGAGCACGAACACCCAGGCACTGCCCACGCCGGCGATGACGGCGCCGGCCACCAGCGGGCCGATGATGCGCGAGCCGTTCATGGCCACGCCGTTCAGGGCCAGCGCCTGCGCCAGCTGCGGCCGCGGCACCACCTCCGGGATGATGGCCGCGAACACCGGCCAGCGCATCGCGAGACCGATGCCGTTGGCGAAGGTCAGCGCCAGCAGCAGGCCGGGGCTCATCCAGTCCATCAGGATCACCACGCACAGGATCGTGGCGATGGAGGCCACCCAGAACTGGGTGAACATGAAGTAGCGCCGGCGGTCCAGGATGTCGGCCAGCGCCCCGCTGGGCAAACCGAGGAAGAACACCGGCAGGGTGGAGGCCGACTGCACCAGCGCCACCCACAGCGGCGTGGGCGCGATCGACGTCATCAGCCAGGCGGCCGCGACGTCGTTCATCCACATCGTGGTGTTGGCCGCGAACCAGGTGAGCCACAGCATCCGGAAGACCGGGATGCCGAGCGGTCCGAACGCGGTGACGGGCGGGGCGACCGGCGGGGGTTCGAGGGTGGCGCGCTCGGGATCGGACATCAGTAGCGTCGCTCGAGCACCATCTGGTCGTTCTCGCGCCGCATCTGGAACCGGCTCAGGAAGCTGTTGCCCAGGAGCACGTAGGGCATGGGCTGCTGGCTGATCACGGCTTCCACGTTGCGCACCTCGACGTCGCGCACGCGCACGCTGGCGAGCATCACGCGCCACGCGCCGACGACGCCGTTGGCGGTGTTCAGCCGCACCGGCTGGCCGGACTTGTAGTCGATGCCCAGGCGGTCGGCTTCGGCGGCGCCGAGGCTGACGCTGGTGGCGCCGGTGTCCACGATGAAATAGGCCGCGCGGCCGTTGATGCCGCCTTCGGTGAGGAAGTGGCCGCCGCTGCCGGCGGTGAGCACGATCTTGTCGCCCGAGGGCGCCGCGCCCGTCGATCCGACGCTGGCCGGCGCCTCGCCGACGCGCAGGGTCTGGCGCTTGCCGGCGAACTCCACCACGGCCTGGTCGCCGGCGGTGGAGACCACCTTGACGCCCTTGTGCGAATCGCCCGGCGCCACCGCCTTGGGCGCGGAGCCGTCGACGATCAGCAGCGCGCGGTTGCCCAGCATGCCTTGCAGCGCGACCGACTGGGCCCAGGCGGGCGCGGCGGCGAGCGCAAGAAGAAAGGAAGCCAGGAGCGCCTTGCGCATGCGCTCGGCCTTCAGTCGCGGAAGTTGTTGAAGGAGAGGGGCAGGTCGCTGATCTCCTTGCGGATCAGGGCCATGGCGGCCTGCAGTTCGTCCTTCTTGGCGCCGGTGACGCGCACCGCGTCGCCCTGGATCGAGGCCTGCAGCTTCATCTTGCTGTCCTTGATGAGCTTCTGCACCTTCTTGGCCTGCTCGGACTCGATGCCGCTGCGGACCTTGACGACCCGCTTGACCTTGTCGCCGCCGATCTTCTCGGGCTTGCCCTTGTCCAGGAAACGCGGGTCCACGCTGCGCTTGGCCAGCTTGCCGGCGAGGATGTCCTCGACCTGGCCCAGCTGGAATTCGGCGTCGCCGAAGACCGTGATCTCTTTTTCCTTGATCTCGATGGCGGCCGACGTGCCCTTGAAATCGAACCGGGTGGCGATCTCCTTGGCGGTGTTGTCGACGGCGTTCTTCACCTCGACCAGGTTGGGCTCGCAGACTGTATCGAATGACGGCATTGCACTTCCCCGGCGCCCAGCGCGCTTGGGCGACAATTCTCCCATGATCGTGGAGCACAACGTCTCCCTCGCGCCGCACAACAGCTTCGGCATCGTCGCCAAGGCGCGCGAACTCGTGCGCGTTCACAACGAATCCGACGTGGTGCAGCTGCTGGCCGACCCGCAGCTGGCCGCGCGGCCCAAGTTCGTCCTGGGCGGCGGCAGCAACATCGTGCTCACGGGCGACGTGCGACCGCTGGTGCTCAAGGTGGAGATCGCCGGCCGCCGCGTGGTCGACGACGGCCCGCGCGCCACCATCGTGGAAGTGGGCGCCGGCGAGAACTGGCACGAAGCCGTTCGCTGGACGCTGGACCAGGGCCTGCCCGGGCTGGAGAACCTCGCGCTGATCCCCGGCACCGTGGGCGCCTCGCCGGTGCAGAACGTGGGCGCCTACGGCGTGGAACTGCAGGACCGCTTCGAGTCGCTGGACGCCATCGACCTCACGACCGGCCGCGTGTTCACGCTGGACGCGGCGCAGTGCGCCTTCGGCTACCGCGACTCGGTGTTCAAGCATCCACCGCCGGAGCCGGACGATCCGCGCGGCATGGGACTGGCCGGCCGCGCGCTGATCCTGCGCGTGCGCCTGCGGTTGCCCAAGCCCTGGAAGCCGGTGCTGGGCTACGCCGACCTGGAACGCAAGCAGGCCGAGAGCGGGGTGCACGAGCCCACGGCGCGGCAGATCTTCGACTGGATCTGCGCCATCCGAAGCGCCAAGCTGCCCGACCCGCGCGTGATCGGAAACGCCGGCAGCTTCTTCAAGAACCCGACGGTGACGCCCGAGCAGTGCACGGACATCATCGCCCGCGAGCCGGGCATCGTTCACTACCCGATGCCCGACGGGCGCGTGAAGCTGGCGGCAGGCTGGCTGATCGACGCCTGCGGCTGGAAGGGCAAGTCGGTAGGCAACGCCGGCGTGTACGAGAAGCAGGCGCTGGTGCTGGTCAACCGCGGCGGCGCCACCGGCGGCGAGGTGGTGACGCTGGCCCGCGCCATCCAGACCAGCGTGTACGAGCGCTTCGGCATCCGGCTCGAGCCGGAGCCGGTGGTGGTCTGACGCCCGGGCCACCGAAGAGCTCGGCGCTTCCGGTCGCGGTCTGGGCCTACGCGGCCGCGTTCCGCGCCTCGTCATAGTTCAGGCTGCTGCGCCCGCCGGGTGCGTGAAGCCCTGCCCCACAGAACATGAAACCCCGCCTGCTCGCGCGCGCTCGACGGTGGTTCGCCACCCTGGCGTGTGCCGGGTTGGCCGCCGCGGCGATGGCGCAGGAGGCCTCGGGGCCGCAGCGCCCTGCGTTCAACCTGGACATCCGCGCCGAGGACAAGGCCGTCCGCGAGATCCTCGAGCGCCACCTCGAACTGCAGCGCTACCGCCAGGTGCCCGACCTCGACGAGGCGGAACTGGCCCGGCTGCTGCGCCTGGCCGACCGCGATGCGCGCGAACTGCTGGGAACGCTCGGCTATTTCGCGCCCAAACTCGACATCCGCCGCGAACCCGCGGCCGAGGGCGAGGTGCCGGTGGTGGTCGTCGAGGTGCAAGCCGGCCAGCCGGTGACGGTCTCCGAGGTGGACATCAGCTTCCAGGGCGAGATCGCCGGCTCCGAGGAGCCGGAGGCGATCCTGCAGCGCGCCCGCATTCGCGAGCAGTGGGGCCTGCCGGCCGGTCGCCGCTTCACGCAGGACGCCTGGAACGACGCCAAGTCCGACGCGCTGCGCGAGCTGGTGGCGCGCCGCTACCCGGCCGGCAAGATCGGCTTCAGCCTGGCCGACGTGGACGCCGCCACCCAGCGCGCGAAGCTGGGGCTGCGGATGGATTCGGGCCCGCTGTTCCGGCTGGGCGAGATGCAGGTCAGCGGCGTCGAGCGCTACGACCCGCTGCTGGTGCCGCGCATCGCGCGCCTGCCGCCAGGCACGATCTACGACCAGGACCGCATCCAGCGCGCCCAGCTGCGGCTGGTGGGCAGCGGCTACTTCGATTCGGCCTTCCTCTACGTCGATCCCACCAGCGACCCCAACGCCGCGCCTTTGCAGGTCACCGTGCGCGAGGCGCCGCTGCACAAGGTGGTGCTGGGCGTGGGCTTCTCCACCGACGCCGGTCCGCGCACCAGCGTGGAGTACACGCACAACCGCCTGCCGGGCATCGGCTGGCGCGCGGTGAACAAGCTGCAGCTGGACCGCAAGCAGCCCTTCATCAGCACCGAGCTGTCGGCCGTGCCGGGCGCCGACGGCTGGCGCTGGGGCGTCGCCGCCCGCGCCGAGCGGCTGGACGACGACGAGCTCGTCACCCACAGCCAGATGGTGCGCGTGGGCCGCTCGCGCAGCGAGGAGCGCATCGACCGCAACGTCTACCTGCAGTTCGACCGGTCCAGCGTGCAGGCCGCCGTCGGCGCGCCGCCGCCGGCCGACACGGGCGACGGCACGGCCATCAGCGCCAACTACGTGTGGAGCGGCCGCTACTTCGACCGCACGCCCTATCCGACGCAGGGCTTCGCCATCGGCGCCGAGTTCGGCGCCGGCCTGACGCTGGTGGGCAGCAAGAGCCCGTTCCAGCGCACGGTGCTGCGCTGGCTGGAGATCCAGCCGCTGTCGCGCGGCCGCATCCAGTGGCGGGCCGAAGGCGGCGCGGTGCTGGCCAAGCGCAGCGCGCGCGTGCCGGCGACGCAGCTGTTCCGAACCGGCGGCGACACCACCGTGCGCGGCTACGGCTATCGCGACATCGGCGTGCAGCAGCCGTCCGGCGTGCTGGGGCCGGGACGCTATCTGGCGGTGGGCAGCATCGAGTGGCAGCGGCCGATCCGCCGCGGCGGCGTGGACACCGACTTCGAGAGCGTGCTGTTCATCGACGGCGGCGCGGTCGCCGATCGCGTGGGCGATCTCGATCCCTCGTTCGGCATCGGCACCGGCGTGCGCTTCCGCAGCCCGCTGGGGCCGCTGCAGGTGGACCTGGCCTACGGGCTGGACCCCAAGCGCCTGCGGTTGCACGTCAACCTGGGCACCACGTTCTGACGGGCCGGACCATGCGCTTCTTCCGGGCCTTGGGCGTGACGCTGCTGGTACTGCTGGCGGTGCTGCTGTGCGCCCTGGCCGCGGCCTGGTGGTGGGCCGGCACGGAAGGCTCGGCGCGCTGGGCGCTGGACCAGGTCGCCAAGCGCCAGCCGCTGGTGGCCGAGAACGTCACCGGATCGCTGCGCCGCGGCGTCAAGGCGGACCGCCTGGCCTGGAGCCAGGAAGGCCTGCAGGTCGAGGCCCGGCAGGTCGACCTGGCGTGGCGGCTGATCGCGCTGGTGCAGCGGTCGCTCGAGCTCTCGCGCCTGCACGCGGCCCAGGTGCGCGTGGTCGACCGCCGGCCCGACACCGGCGAGCCACTGAAGGCGCCGCAATCGCTCGAGCTGCCGCTGTACGTCCGGGTGGACGACCTGCGCGTGGACCGTTTCGAATTCGACGGCAAGACCCGCGTCGAGCTCGCCGAACTGGCGGCGGGTTACAGCTACGACGGCTTCCGCCACCGCCTCGCCCTGCGCAACCTGCGCGCCTGGGACGGCCACTACCGTGGCAACGTGGTGCTGGGCGCGCGCGACGGACTGCCGCTGGACGCCTGGCTGCAGGGCCGCATCGTCGCGCCGGTGCCGGGCGCCGCGACCACGCTGCCGCTGGTGTTCCAGGCCAATGCGCAGGGGCAGCTCGCGCGGTTCGAACTGCAGGCGCAGGTCGAAGGCGAGCCGGGCAGCGCCGCCCTGGACGCCACCCAGGCCCGGCTGAGCGCCCACGTGACGCCGTTCGAGCCGATGCCGCTGGTGGATGCCAACGCCGACGTGAAGTCGTTCGATGCCGGCGCGCTGTGGCCGCAGGCGCCGCACACCTCGCTGTCGGGAACGATCGCGGTGCAGCCGCAGGGCATCGCGACCTGGACCGTGAACGCGGACCTGACCAACGCCTTGCCCGGGCCGTGGGACCGCCGGCGCGTGCCGGCCGAGCGGGTCCGATTGCAAGGCGACGTGCGGCTGCCGGGCCAGGCGCTGATTCGGGAGCTGGAGGCGCAGGTCGGCGGCGGCCGCGTGCTGGCGCGCGGCGAGTGGGAGGCCGAGAACGCATGGCGGGTCGAGGGCACGCTGTCGGGCGTCAACCCGGCGGCGGTGCACACCGCGATGGCGCCGGTGCCCCTGAGCGGCAAGGCGACCGTTCGCGCGCAGGGCAGGGCGTTCCTCTTCGAAACGCAATTGCAGGCGTCCGGCGGCCGCGTCGCGCCACCGCGTTCGGGCAACAACAACGAGGTCGCAGCGACGGTCGCCGCGCTGGAGCTGCGGTCGCTGAAGGCGCGCGGCCGCTGGGCGGGCGAGGAACTGTCGCTGCCCCAGCTGGAAGTGACCACGGCTGATGCGAAGCTGGATGCCGCGATCGACGCCCGGCTGAGCGCGCGCACCGGCCGCGGCCGCGCCGACCTGCAGGCGCCGGGCATGCGCGTTCGCGCCGTCGGCTCGGTCGGGCCGCGCACGGGCGGCGGCAACTCGCGCGTGGTCGTCGAGGACATCGCGCAGGCGCAGCAATGGCTGATGAAGCTGCCGGGCCTGCCGCCCGCGATAGGCGAGACGCTGTTCTCCGGACGCGGCGACCTGCAGCTGGCCTGGCAGGGCGGCTGGGACGATCCCACGGTGGAAGGCACGCTGTCGCTGCCGCAGCTGCAGCCGGCTTCGCCGCCGGGCCAGGGCCCGCCCTGGGCCGTGCGCGACGTGAGCGCGCGCCTCGACGGCCGGCTGGCCGATGCGCGGCTGGACCTGAAGGCGCAGCTGCAGCAGGAAGCGCGCACGTTGGCGCTCACGCTCGACGGCCGCGGCGGCCGCCGTGCCGGCGATGCCTGGCAGGGCCAGGTGAACCAGCTCGAAGTGGTGGCGCGCGATCCCGGCGTGGGGCCGGGGCCGTGGCGGCTGGCATTGCGCCGACCGCTGGACCTGTTGTGGGCCGCCGGGCGCTTCGAGGCCGGCGCTTCGGAGGCCGCGCTGATCGCGCCCCCGGCCAAGACCGGCGGCGCCACCACGCAGGCGATGATCAACTGGGATCCCGTGCGATTCGCGCGAGGCGAGCTGCGCACGGCCGGCCGCATCACCGGCCTGCCCATGGGCTGGGTCGAACTGCTCGGCGGCCCGCAGCTGGCCGGCGCGGCGCTGGGCGGCGACATGGTGTTCGACGGCCGCTGGGACGCGGTGCTGGGCCCCACCCTGCAGGTGAAGGCCAGCCTCGAGCGCAGCCGCGGCGACCTGTCGGTGCTGGCGGAAACCGGCGGTGGCGGCAGCGCGCGCGTGCAGGCCGGGGTGCGCGAGGCGCGCATCGCGCTCGAAGGGCAGGGCGAGGCGGTCACGCTCTCGCTGCGCTGGGATTCCGAACGCGCGGGCACCGCCGACGCACGCCTCGCGAGCCGGCTGGCGCAGGGCAGCGAAGGCTGGTCGTGGCCGGAGAACGCGCCGCTCAATGGCACCGTGCGCGCGCAACTGCCGCGTCTGGGCGTGTGGTCGCTGCTGGCGCCACCCGGCTGGCGACTGCGCGGATCGCTGGCGGCCGACGTCGCCGTGGCGGGCACGCGCGGCGATCCGCAGCTCACGGGCAACCTGCGCGCCGACGATCTCGCGCTGCGCTCGGTGGTCGACGGCGTGGCGCTGCAGGACGGCCGGATGCGCGCGCGGCTGGAAGGCCGCCGGCTGGTGGTCGAGGAACTGCTGCTTCAGGGGCCGGGCCCCGATGGCGGCCGTGTAGCCGGCGCGGGCGAAGGCACCTGGCAGCAGGGCGGGCCGCAGGTGCGCGTGTCCACCACCATCGATCGGCTGCGCGCCAGCACGCGCACCGATCGGCAGCTCACGGTGTCGGGCCAGCTGGTCGCGGGCATGGACGCCAAGGGCGCGCAGGTGCGCGGCGCGCTGCGCGTGGACCGCGCGCGCATCGCCTTGCCGGACGAAGCCGCGCCGCGCCTGGGCGACGACGTGATGGTGCGCAACCTGCCGGCGGGCGTGGCGCTGGGTCGCGATCCGCAGCAGCCCGAGGGCAAGCGAAACGCGCGGCCGCTGGAGATCGCGGTCAACCTCGACCTGGGCAACGACTTCCGCGTGCAGGGGCGCGGCATCGACACGCGGCTGGCGGGCACGCTGGTGGTGGGCGGCGAGACGATCACCGAGCCGCGCCTGACGGGCGTGATCCGCACGGTGGGCGGCGAGTACCGCGCCTACGGCCAGCGGCTGGACATCGAGCGCGGCGTGATGCGCTTCACCGGGCCGGTGGACAACCCCGCGCTGGACATCCTCGCGGTCCGCCCGCGCCTCACGCAGCGCGTGGGCGTGCAGGTGACGGGCACCGTGCAGGCGCCGTTCGTGCGGCTGTACGCCGAGCCTGAACTGCCCGAAGGCGAGAAGCTGGCGTGGCTGGTGCTGGGCCGGCCGGCGGCGTCAGGCGGCGCGGAGACCGCGCTGCTGCAATCGGCCGCGCTGGCCTTGCTGCAAAGCCGCGGCGGTGGCGGCGGGGGCAAGGGTCCGGCGGCGTTGCTTGGTTTGGACGAATTGGGATTCCGCCGTGGAGACGGGGCGGAAGGACCGGCCGTGACGCTGGGCAAGCGCCTGGGCCGCAACCTGTACGCGTCGTACGAGCGCAGCCTC
>Ga0247825_10002678_pt1 | contig 11757 bp, 9 predicted proteins | sample 13C_Vanillin_Day_FD_194413 | JGI IMG/M metagenome (GOLD analysis project Ga0247825, IMG submission 194413) | Soil microbial communities from agricultural site in Penn Yan, New York, United States - 13C_Vanillin_Day48 | ecosystem: Environmental > Terrestrial > Soil > Agricultural land | place... | reverse complement strand
CGCGCTACGGAACCGTAACCACCAACCGTTGGGGAATGCGCGACCAAGAATACGAACTAAGTCCACCAGCGGGCGCTTTCCGCATCGCGATGCTGGGTCCGTCGAACGTGATGGGATGGGGCGTAGGCGATGGCCAGACCTTCGAGGCCTTGCTTGAAACCCGGCTTAACCACGAGAGAGCTGGCAAGCCCTTCGGCAAGTACGAAATACTGAACCTGGGGGTCCCAGGATATGATCCCCCGCAGCAGCTTGTGGCGCTCGAACGGGCGCTGTCCTTCAGTCCCAACGCGATGTTCTATGTTGCGCCCGGGCGCGAACTCTCGCGTGCCGCTCGTTACCTTGTTGGAGTGGTCAAAAAGAAAATAGAGATTCCCCACCCGGCGATTAGCGACATCGTCAAGAAGGCCGGACTTTCGGCCGATCTCGACGAGAGCACCGCATTAAGACGGATAGCGCCGTACCAATCGGAAGTGCTAAAGGCTGTCTATAGCGCCATCGTCGAGCAGTCGCGAGCTCACGGCGTCGTGCCCGTGTGGATATTCCTCCCGCAGGTACGCGGAGGCGCCTGGCAGGAGGAGACATCCGAGATGATGCGCATCGCAGGCGAGGCGGGTTTCGCAATTATCGACCTTGGCGATATCTACAAGGGTATCGAGCCGGCCAGCGTTCGTGTGGCCGAATGGGATGAGCACCCGAACGCGCGCGGACATGAATTGATCGCAGAGCGCCTCTACCAGGAAATCGAGACGAAGAGCGAACTGCTGTTTGCGACCAAACACCCAACCGAATAGAGACGACCCAAAATGGCGGATGACATCAAGCAAGCGGTAAAGCAGTTCATCCTCGACGAATTCCTGCCCGGCGAGGACCCGAATGAGCTTACCGACGATACCCCGCTGATCACGGGGGGGGTTCTCGACTCGATTGCCACGCTGAAGCTCGTACTGTTCCTGGAAGAACGCTTTGGCGTAACACTGCAGCCGCACGAAGTCGATCCTGAGCACCTGGACACGACGACGTGCATCGAGGAGTTGGTGCTGTCGAAACGTTCGTAGAGGGCTTATGAGCGCTAACGCTTTGCATGAGTACTTCATAGAAGCGGCACGCCGATGGCCACGTAACATTGCCGTCGTCGATCCCGGCCGCGGCAGCATCAGCTATCAGGAGCTGGCGCGCCTTACGGATCGATTTCGCGACCGCCTGGTTGCGCTGGGTGTGCGCCCGGGCGACCGGGTCGGCATCTACATTCGGAAATCCATAGATGCCGTCGCCGCCATCTACGGCGTTCTCAAGGCTGGCGCAGCGTACGTGCCGGTCGACCCGACTGCACCTGCTGCGAGGAATGCATACATACTCCAGAACTGCGCGGTGCGAGCGCTCGTGGTAGAGAGTCGCCTCGAGCCGCGCCTGATGGCGGAATGGGACACGCAGTCGCCCCGCCCGGCAGTCGTGAGCATCGGGGCGGCAAGCGACGGCACGGCCTTGCGGCAGGCGCTGGAGCGCGCTCAGGCGGAAGATGGCCCGTTCCCGAGCGTCGAGACGGCGCGGCCGAAGCCGGACGATCTTGCGTACATCCTTTACACCTCCGGCTCGACGGGCAAGCCGAAGGGCGTAATGCTGTCCCACCAGAACGGCGTCAGCTATGTGGATTGGTGCACGGAGACTTTCGCGCCAGAGCCAACCGACCGGTTCTCATCTCATGCCCCTTTCCACTTCGACTTATCCATCCTGGATATCCATGTGGCGCTAAAGCATGGAGCGACCTTGGTATTGGTTGGGGAAGATATCGGCAAGGAGCCAGAACGCCTCGCCGCGCTGATTGCGGAGCAGCGCATTTCGATCTGGTATTCAGCCCCATCGATCCTCGCGCTTCTCGCCCAGTACGGAAAGCTCGAGCGCCATGACTACGGCGCCCTGCGCCTGGTGCTCTTCGCCGGCGAAGTTTTTGCGGTGAAGCACCTCCGGGTCCTGTCCAGTAAGCTTCCCCGGCCACGGTACTTCAACCTATACGGTCCCACGGAAACCAACGTTTGCACCTTCTACGAAGTCAAGCTTCCTGTGCCAGAAGAACGTACCGCGCCGTATCCCATTGGAGCGTGCTGCTCGCACCTGCGCTGCCGGGTCGTAGACCACGACGGACGGGACGTGACGCGCGGGCACGAGGGCGAGTTGAGCGTGAGCGGCGCGGGTGTCATGCAGGGCTACTGGGCACTGCCGGAGCAGACGTCCAAGGCGTTCCTTATGGATGCAGTCGGCATGCGCTGGTACAAGACAGGCGACATCGTGGTCGAAGCGCCCGAGGGCAACTACACATATCTTGGACGCCGCGACCGCATGGTCAAGCGCCGCGGGTACCGCGTGGAGCTCGGCGAAATCGAATCCGGGCTGTACCGTCATCCGGCCATTAAGGAGGCAGCGGTCATCGCGGCGCCCGATGAAGCGCTGGGCGTCAAGATCACCGCCTTCCTAAGCTGCCGGGATGCCAAGCATCCATCGCTCATAGAGATGAAGCGATTCTGCGCGGAGCATCTGCCCCTGTACATGATTCCCGATATCTTCTCGTGGCAGGATGCCCTTCCCAGGACTTCCACCGACAAGACCGACTATCAGCGCCTGAAGGAGCTGGCTTAGCCAATGGAGTTCTCCTTCAGCGAAGAGCAAAAGCTACTGCGGGACAGCATCGTCCGCTTCGCTCGCGAGGTGCTTACCCCGGGAGCGGCGGAACGGGACCGCAACCAGGAGTTCTCGCGAGAGTTGTGGCTGAAGTGCGGCGAGATCGGTATCCAAGGTTTGCCGGTCCCGCAACAGTATGGCGGAAGCGGCGTCGATCCCCTGACATGCGCGATCGCGCTGGAGGCGCTGGGCTATGGTTGCCGCGACGGCGGGCTCGTATTCTCGCTGTGCGCGCATCTCCTTTCGTGCGTCGTGCCACTATGGCAGCACGGCAGCGAGGAGCAGAAGCGGCGCTATCTGCCGGGCCTCTGCAATGGCCAGCTCGTGGGAGTACATGCGATCACCGAGCCCGGGTCGGGCTCCGACGTGTTCGGGCTGCGCACCCGCGCCGAGCCGGACGGCGCAGGCTTCCGTATTAATGGCACGAAGACATTTATTTCCAACGGTCCCGTAGCGGACGTGGTGATCGTCTTTGCCCTCACGGACGCCAAGAAAGGCTATCACGGAGGGATTACCGCATTCCTTCTGGACAAAGGCACACGCGGCTTCAGCGCCGGTCCGAAGTTCGACAAGCTTGGATTGCGCAGCTCGCCCATTGGCGAGCTTGTCTTCTCGAATGTGCAGGTTCCGCCGGAAGCCGTGCTTGGCAAGGTCGGCGGGGGCGCAAGCATATTCACCGCCGCGATGGATTGGGAGCGCATCTGCCTCTTCGCAAGCCACGTTGGCACGCTGGAACGGCTGCTCGAGACCTCGGTTGCCTACGCCAGAACCCGCTCGCAGTTCGGCCAGGCGATCGGCAAGTTCCAGGCGGTAAGCCACCGCATCGCCGACATGAAGACGCAGCTCGAGGCGGCTCGGCTCTTGACCTACCGCGCCGCGTGGCGCCTGGGCAACGCGCGCACCGCCTCGTTGGACGCCGCCATGGCCAAGCTCTTCGTCGGCGAGTCGTTAGTGCAAAGCGCGCTCGCGACGGTCCAGATCCATGGCGGCTACGGGTTCATGACCGAGTATGAGGTGGAGCGTGCGCTGCGCGACGCCGTCGGAAGCACGATCTACTCGGGCACCAGTGAAATGCAGCGCAATATAATCGCCCGCTGGATGGGACTCTGACGCTCGATGGCGGACAATCCGCTCATGCCGGAGCGAATAAGGGTCTGGGAGTTCGAGGGCGCGCATCTTGACCTGCTGGTTGCCCAGGCCTGCGGGATACAAAGCGCCCGGATCGTAAACGGCGTATGCACGCGCGGCGACGGGCAGCGTTTCCAGCCATCGTCCGACTGGGCGCACGGCGGCCCGCTCGTCGAGGAAGCGCAGATCAGCATCTGGCGCTATCCCGACCTGGATTCCTGGCATGCGTGCACGGGCTTCGATTTCACACGGAGCGAAGGCTTGATCAGCAGATGCTACATGCAGGGAGTGACCCCGCTCGTGGCAGCGATGCGCTGTTTCGCCGCCGCGAAGCTCTGGAGCAATCTCCCCGTTTAGTTACGACCCTGACCCCGAATTTTTCTTGATGAAGTCCCGGACCTTCGGGTAGATCATCTCCCGCCATCGGCGGCCAGAGAAGATGCCGTAGTGGCCGACCTTGGGCGCGAGGAAGTGCTCGCGCCTGCCGCGCGGGATGTTGAGGCAGAGCGCGTGCGCCGCCTCGGTCTGGCCGTTGCCGGAGATGTCGTCGAGCTCGCCTTCGACGGTGAGGAGCGCCGTGTCGCGGATGGCCTGGGGACGCACGAGCTCTTCCCGGACGTACATGCGGCCCTTCGGCAGGGCGAAGTCCTGGAACACCGTCTTCACGGTATCGAGGTAGTACTCGGCCGGCATGTCGAGCACGGCGTTGTATTCGTCGTAGAAGCGCCGGTGCGCCTCGGCGGATTCACCGTCGCCTTCCAGCAGGTGGTTGTAGTAATCCCAGTGCGCCGTGAGGTGGCGATCGGGGTTCATCGCAACGAACCCGAGGTGCTGCAGGAATCCGGGATACACGCGCCGCATGTAGCCCGGGTACTTCGGCGGCACCCGGTGGATGAGGTTCTGCGCGAACCAGGAAAACGGCTTCTTCTGCGCCAGGTTGTTCACCGCGGTCGGGCTGCGGCGCGCGTCGATCGGCCCGCCCATCATGGTCATGGTGCGAGGCGTGACGTCGTTGTTGGAGGCCTGCAGCGCAACGGCGGCCAGCACCGGGACCGTCGGCTGGCAGACCGAGATGACGTGCAACTCCGGCGACAGCAGGCGGATCCACTCGCGCACGTAGTCGACGTAGTCATCGAGATGGAACCGACCCGCGGAAAGCGGCACCATGCGGGCATCGAGCCAGTCGGTGACCCAGACCTCGTGCTCCCGCAGCATCGCAAGCACGGTGCCGCGCACCAGCGTGGCGTGATGGCCCGAGAGCGGCGCAACGACGAGGACCCTTTGCTTCTTGGCCCGGCTCTGCCGGAAGCGCACCAGATTGCAGAACGGCTTTTCCTGCACCACCTCGGCTGCGGCCTCGCGGATGTTCCAGGCGGGCTTCTCGTAGCGCCCGGTGAGGCGCAGGAAAAGATCGCTGGTCGCGGTCACGCGCCGCGAGACGGGAAGGTGCGCCCACGGGCTGAATGGATGCGCGAACCAGCCGCGCGACAGTTCCGCCATGAGGCGGAAGGGGACCAGCGCCGTATGCTGCGCCTCGTAAAGGCTGTAAAGCATCATATGCTTATAGCAGAATTGACGCAGCGCCGCATTGCATGACTACCGCGTTCCGGCTTGTAGGGATTCTCCTCGCAGTACTGGCGCTTGGCGCCACCGCCAGTTATCTCTACCTGCGCCAGTCGTTGGCCGATTGGGAGGGCCAGAACACGGTGCCGGGTCTCGATGCGCAAGTCGAGATCCTGCGTGACCGCTTCGGCGTGCCGCATATCTTTGCCCAGTCTGAGCGCGATGCACATTTCGGCCTCGGGTTCGTGCACGCGCAGGACCGGCTATGGCAAATGGAGATGAACCGGCGCATCGGCTCCGGCCGGCTCGCGGAAGCGCTCGGCCGGCGCGCGCTGCCCACCGACCGCTTTCTCCGCACGCTCGGCGTGAGACGCGCCGCGCAGGCGAACCTCGCGCACCTCGACGAAAACACGCGGCGGCTTCTCGACGCCTACGCAGCCGGCGTGAACGCCTTCCTCGGGTCGGGCCCGGTATTGCCTCCGGAATTCTGGATCACGGGCATCGCGCCGGAACCCTGGTCCGCCGTCGATTCCCTGACCTGGCTGAAGATGATGGCCTGGGACCTCGGCGGCAACTGGCGCAACGAGCTCTTGCGCATGCGCCTCTCGAAGGCGCTGCCCATGGCGCGCATCCGCGAATTCCTGCCGCCCTACCCGGGCGATGCGCCGCTCGAGATCCGGGATCTGCGCGAGCTGTATCCGGATAAAGAACCGCCGCGCGTCACGGAAATGGGGACAGACCCCATTTCAAAGAATCCTGAAATGGGGTCTGTCCCCATTTCCGGCTCACTGGACGCGTCCAACAGCTGGGCGATAGCGAGAGGCGCAAGCGGCAAGCCGCTGCTGGCTAACGATCCGCACCTCGGGCTCACGGCGCCTTCCGTCTGGTATCTCGCACATCTCGAAGCGCCGGGGCTGAGCGCCATCGGCGGCACGCTGCCCGGCATTCCGGGCGTGCTGGTCGGCCGCAACGCGCGCATCGCCTGGGGATTCACGAATACCGGGCCGGACGTGCAGGACTTCTACCTCGAGAAGATCGACACGCTTGGTAACTACCTCGCGCCGGACGGCTCGCGGCCTTTCGCCATCGTTAGAGAGGAAATCCGCGTCAAGGACGAGCCGGCCGAGATTCTGGAAGTGCGCATCTCGCGCCACGGCCCCGTCGTCTCCGATGCGCTGCCCGACGCGCTCGACATTACGCCGCGCGGCTATGCGTTGGCCTTGCAATGGACGGCGCTCTCCGAGGACGACCTCACCATGCAGGCGGCTCTGAAGCTCGCCAAGGTGGGGGGCTGGCGGGAATTCCAGGCGGCTGCAGTCGAGATGCATGCGCCGCAGCAGACCATCACGTACGCCGATGCCGAAGGGAACATCGGCTTCATCGCCCCTGGCCGCATCCCGATACGCAAGCCGGAGAACGACCTCAAGGGCCTGGCGCCCGCTCCGGGGTGGGATTCCCGTTACGACTGGAATGGCTACTTGCCGTTTACCGAGCTGCCGCAGGTTTTCAATCCGCCCACGGGCAGAGTGGTCTCGGCGAATCACAAGATCGTGCCCCCGGATTATCGGCACCACATTTCCGCCGAGTGGCAGCCGCCCTATCGGGCGCAGCGGATCACTGAGCTGCTCGTGAAAGACCAGGACCACACCATTGCCAGCTTCGCACGCATGCAGAGAGATGCGGTCTCGCTCGCGGTGCGCGAGCTCATGCCTCTCTTGCTGAAGGCAAAGCCCGCGAGCGAAGAGGCACGCGAGGCGCTGAAAATGCTTGCAGCATGGGACGGCACCATGAGCGCGGGGCGGCCCGAGCCGCTCGTGATCGTGGCCTGGTGGCGCGAGCTCTCCCGCGCCGTCTATGCCGATGAGCTCGGCGCGGCGTTTCGCGCTAACTGGGCGCCGCGCCCGGTGTTCCTGCGTAACGTCCTTGCGGCGGATTCGGCCTGGTGCGGCGACTCGTGCGCGCCGCTGCTCACTCAATCGCTCGATAGGGCGCTCCTCGACCTGAAGCGACGCTACGGCCCGGACATGCAAGCATGGACATGGGGCGAAGCTCATCCCGCGCGGCACCGGCACCGGCCGTTCTCGGCAAATGCCTGGCTCGCGCGGTTCTTCGACATTTCGGTGCCAAGCCCGGGAGACGCCTACACAGTCAATGTGGGGCGAACCGATTTTGCCGACGAAGCTGCGCCCTACGCGAACCGGCACGCCGCGAGCTACCGCGGCATCTATGACCTCGCGGATCCCCAGGCGTCACTCTTCATCCAGTCGGGCGGGCAATCCGGCAACCCGCTCTCGTCGCATTACCGTGCCTTTGCCGCGGCCTGGGCTCGGGGCGAGTACGTACCGATGGTGACCGATCGGGGCCGGCTGGAAGCGGAAGGCGCGAAGCGGCTCGTCTTGCTCCCCAAATAGGGACAGACCAGGTCAGACCCCATTTCAGGAATCTCTGAAATGGGGTCTGACCCTATTTCTTTTCGCTGACCTTGCGCAGGTAAAGGTTGTTCGCGACGAGCGCGGCGATGACTACCGCGGCGCCCGCAATTTCGGCGGCTACGAACCTCCGGCCGAGCGCGGCCTCGATGCCGAAGACGCTGATCGGGATGACGTTGAGCATCAGCATGGTGTTGAGTGGACCGAGGCGGCGGGCGGCGTTATTGAAGCCGAGCACCCCCAGCACCACCGTGCACACCGAGAAGTAGAGGAGCTGCCACGCCACCGACCCCAGGGCGGCCAGCGTGGGAACCGCTGCCCACCCGACCGCGATGGCGGCGATGTTGGCCACGATCAGCCCGCCGAGTCCGGGGATACAGGTAAGCACCGTGAGCCGCAGCGGCGACCAGCCCGCGAAGTAGCCGGCGGCCAGGGTATAGATGACCCAAGCGATCGCGCCGGCAAACACCAGCAGGTCGCCCACCAGGCTGCCGGCGGGCACTTCCAAGTCGCCTCGAGTGACCACCAGCAGCACGCCGGCGATTGCCACCGCTACGCAGCCCAGCGTGAAGCGCGCCGGACGCTGCCCGCGCACCAGCCACACCGCGAGCGCGGTCAGCGGCGTCTGTAGCGCGAGGATGATGGAGGCGTGCTCCGGCGCGGTGTAGATCAGCCCGATCCACACGAAGAGGTTGAACCCCGTAATGCCGACCAGGCCAAACGCCGTGGCGGGGATGAGCTTGCCCTGATAACTGAGCGCCTGGCGGCCTTCCACTGCAACCAATAACAGGATGAAAAGAATCACGCCGAGCAGGTAGCGCGCCGTAGCGAGCGCGAAAGCATCCACATACGGCAGCGTGCGCTTCGCGACGGAAAAAAGCGGCGCCCAGCAAAGGATGGTCAAGGCGATCCACGCCAGGCCGCTGGCAAGGCTCGAGCGGGTCATGCTTTTTTCGAATGCACTAGCGTTGTGCGCACCAGACGTTCCCGTTTAGTCCGACGAGACTAGCGGCCGCTGCAACGCTGCCCGGTGCGGCCACAAGACAATCGCGCCTGATGAAAACTCAGGACCCCGCGCTCTATCTCGCGGCACGGCTCACGCTCGCGCTTCTCGCCGTGCTGTTCATCTACATCGCCTCGCAGCTGCTGGTCTCAGGAAATTACCACGCAGTCGCGGAGGTGCTGACCAGCCGTGCGTTCTGGAGCGCGGCGGCGGTGGGGTTCCTTGCCCAGGCAGTCGACGGCGCGCTCGGCATGGCCTACGGTGTCACCGCGACGACATTCCTCCTGAGCAGCGGCGCCAGTCCCGCCATGGCGAGCGCCAGCGTGCACATCGCCGAGATTTTCACCACCGGCTTTTCCGGCGTTTCCCACCTCAGGTTCGGCAATGTGGACCGCCAGCTTTTCTTTCGGCTGCTGGTTCCCGGCATCCTGGGCGCGGTAATCGGCACAGTAGTGGTCACGCAGATCGACGGCAAGGTGCTCCGACCGTACGTGACCGCCTACCTCCTGCTCATGGGGCTCTATATCCTCAGCAAGGCCTTCCGCCAGCTACGCGCGCGCACGAGCGAGCCGCGCCATGTCGGCAAGCTGGCGGTGTTCGGCGGATTCGTCGACGCCGCCGGCGGGGGCGGATGGGGTCCGGTAGTGACCAGCACCCTGGTCGGCGCAGGGCGCGACCCGCGCACGACGATCGGCTCGGTGAACTTCGCCGAGTTCTTCGTCACGGTGGCGACCGCGGCTTCGTTCTCGCTGCTCATCGGTCCAGGCGCCTGGCAGCTCGTGGCCGGGCTGGTGCTCGGAGGCTTATGCGCCGCGCCATTCGCCGCGCTGCTCTGCAAGCGGCTGCACGCCCGCGCGCTGTTGCTGATGGTAGGCGCGCTGATAACCGCGCTCAGCGGCTGGAACTTCTACCACGCGCTTTTCTAGGCGGCCTTCTTTTCGTCGCGCAGGGCGCGGCGCAGGATCTTGCCGACGTTGGTCTTGGGCAGCTCGGTGCGGAACTCGACGTACTTGGGCCGCTTGTAGTTGGTGAGCTCCTTCTTGCAGTGCTCGAGAACGTCCGCCTCGGTCAGCTGCGGGTCCTTCTTCACCACGAATACCTTGGGCACCTCGCCGGAGTGCTCGTCGGGCACGCCAATAGCCGCGACCTCGAGCACGCCGGGGTGCATCGCGACGACCTGCTCGATCTCGTTGGGATACACGTTGAAGCCGGACACCAGGATCATGTCCTTCTTGCGGTCGACGATGCGGATGAAGCCCTTTTCGTCCATGATGCCGATGTCGCCGGTATGCAGGAAGCCGTCGTTGCCGAGAACCTTGGCGGTCTCTTCCGGGCGCTGCCAGTAGCCCTTCATCACCTGCGGACCGCGGATGCAGATTTCGCCCGCCTCGCCGATCGGCACGTCGCGGTCGTTGTCGTCGCGTAGCACGATATCGGTGGACGACATCGGCACGCCTATGGAGCCGCTGAATTGCTTGAGGTTGAGCGGATTGGCCGTGGCCGCCGGCGCCGTTTCGGTAAGGCCGTAGCCCTCGATGAGTGGCGTGCCGGTCACCTGCTTCCAGCGCTCGGCCACCGATTTCTGCACCGCCATGCCGCCGCCGACCGCCAGTTTCAAATGCGAGAAGTCGAGCTTGGCGAAGTCCGGGTGGTTGAGCAGCGCGTTGAAGAGCGTGTTCACGCCGGTGATGATGGTGTACTTGTGCTTGCCGAGCTCCTTGATGAAGGCCGGAATGTCGCGCGGGTTGGTGATGAGCACGTTCTCGCCGCCCAGTACCATCATGTTCAGGCTGTTCACCGTGAGCGAGAAGATGTGGTAGAGCGGCAGCGCGGTGATGATGACCGGCCGCTCGTTGCCAAGCGCCGGCTGCAGCCAGACCTTGTACTGAAGCAGCGCGGCGATGATATTGCGGTGTGTCAGGATCGCCCCCTTCGATACGCCGGTGGTGCCACCGGTGTACTGCAGGAATGCGATGTCTTCGTGCAGCAGCTTGGGCGTCTGGAGCGTTCTCCCCTTGCCCTCGCCCAGGACTTCTTTCAGGGTTAGCGCGCCGGGCAACTCGAACGGCGGCACCATCTTCTTCACCTTGCGCACCACCAGGTTCACGATGTGGCCCTTGAGGCCCAGCATCTCGCCGAGCGAGGTCACGACGATGTGCTTCACCGGCGTCTTGTGCCGCACCTCCTGCAGCACGCGGCCGAAGTTCTCCAGCACCACGATGACCTCGGCGCCCGAGTCCTTGAGCTGGTGCTCGAGCTCGCGCGCGGTGTAGAGCGGGTTAACGTTGACGACCGTGCAGCCGGCGCGCAGCGTGCCGAACATGGCCACCGGGTACTGCAGGCAGTTCGGCATCATGATCGCGACGCGTGCGCCCTTGGCCAGGCCCTTGCCCTGCAGCCAGGCGGCGAAGTGGCGCGACTGCTTTTCCAGGTCGCCGAAGGTAATCGCCTTGCCCATGCTGTGGTAGGCAGGGCGGTCGGCGTACTTGCGGATGCTCGTATCGAACAGCTCGACCAGGGAACGGAACTCGCTCGGATCGATGTCGGCCGGCACGCCGGGCGGATAGCTCTTAAGCCAGATGCGCTCCATGTCTCCTCCTACCTTCGTGGGTTCATTCTAACCACTAGCGGAGCCACGAGGCAGCCCGCGCCGATGGCGGCGTAGGCCACGATCCAGGCAAGATGGCTTTGCGCGCCGCCGGCAGCGTCGAGCGCCGCGCCGAAGACGATCGGCCCCAGCATGCCGCCGCCGAAGCCCAGCAGCGAATACAAGCCCAGCGCGGCGCCGCGCAGCTCGGCCGGCGCGGCCGCCACGAGTCCAGCGGTTAGCGTGCCGGACTCGGCCATGACGAGCATGGAATAGACGATGAGCAGCCCGAGGACCAGCGCCCAGTGCCACGGCGCGCCCAAACCGACCAGGATCCCGCCCAGCCCCGAGCCCGTCATGGCGATCAGGATCCA
>Ga0247825_10002677_pt1 | contig 11757 bp, 4 predicted proteins | sample 13C_Vanillin_Day_FD_194413 | JGI IMG/M metagenome (GOLD analysis project Ga0247825, IMG submission 194413) | Soil microbial communities from agricultural site in Penn Yan, New York, United States - 13C_Vanillin_Day48 | ecosystem: Environmental > Terrestrial > Soil > Agricultural land | place... | reverse complement strand
ATGATCCTGAAGCAGTTTTATCTGAATTGCCTGGCGCACGCGTCGTATCTGATCGGCGACGAGCAGACGCACACGGCCGCTGTCGTCGACCCGCAGCGCGACGTCGATCAATACCTCGCGTTCGCCGCGGAGCATGGTCTGCGCATCGAGCACGTGTTCCTCACGCACCTCCATGCCGACTTCATCGCTGGCCACCTCGAACTGCGCGATCGTGCCGGGGCGACGATCTATCTGGGCGCGGCTGCAAAAGCCGAGTACGCATTCGTGCCGCTCCGCGACGGCGATATCGTCGATCTCGGCCGCGTGCGGCTCAAGGCGCTCGAGACGCCCGGACACACCGCCGAGTCGATTTCGCTCGTCGTCTACGACCTCGATCACAGCGAGACCGAAGCGAAGGCCGTTCTGACCGGCGACACGTTGTTCGTGGGGGACGTCGGCCGGCCCGATCTGCGCGTCGCGCTCGGCTGGTCGGCCACCGACCTTGGCGGCATGTTGTACGAGTCGCTCCGGAACAAGCTGCTGCCGCTTCCCGATAGCGCCGCGGTGTATCCGGCTCACGGCGCGGGGTCGCTCTGCGGCAAGGCCCTCAGCAAGGAGACTACGTCGACCATCGGCGAGCAGCGGCGTTCCAACTACGCGCTGCAGCCGATGAGCAAGGACGCGTTCGTCGAGCTGGTGACGGCCGATCAACCCGACGCCCCGTCGTACTTCAACTACGACGCGGTGCTGAACAGCCAGGAGCGGCCGACGCTGGACCAGACCCTGGAGCGAATCGGTGTGCTGACGCTCGAACAGGTCCTGGCGCTGCAGGCGGTTGGCGCGCAGGTGCTCGATACGCGCGACCCGGCCGAGTTCGCGGCCGCTCACCTTCTTGGGAGCATCAACATCGGCCTCGGCGGCCAGTACGCCACGTGGGCCGGCACCGTGCTGAACCGCGAGCGGCCGATCGTGATCATCGCTGACCCGGGACGTGAACACGAATCCGCGATGCGCCTCGGCCGCATCGGCTTCGACCAGGTTGTTGGCTATCTCGAAGACGGACTTCACAGCGTCGAGTCCCGACCGGAGCTGATGTCGTCCACCGAGCGGCTCAGCGCGCAGGTTGCGGCAGAGCGCGTGGCGGCTGCGAACGGAACAGCGCCGATCATCGTGGACGTGCGGGCCCCGGGCGAGCGCCAGCAGAAACGGATCCCTGGCAGCGTGAGCATGCCGCTCAACCACCTCACCGAACGATTGTCGGAACTGCCGGCCGATCGCCCCGTCCTCGTCCACTGTGCGGGCGGATATCGGTCGTCGATTGCGGCGAGCCTGCTCCAGCGCCACGGGTTCACACAGGTTGGAGAAATCGCCGGCGGCATCGCGGCATGGGAAGCGGGAAAGCTGCCGCTGGAACACTAGGAGTTCACCATGCCTCTGTTCATCGTGCGGCACCAGCATGACGCTGACCGCTGCCCGGCGCAGGACCCGTTCATGGGTGCCAGCCTCCTCAATTACCTGAGCCGCCCGAACGTCAGGAAATTCGGCGTGCAGATCCATGGCGAAGCGGTCGCACAGGGCGAGCACACGATGTTCCTGATCGTCGAAGCGTCCGAGGAGAGCCGGCTGCGGGAATTCATGCAGCCATTTCAGAGCGCGGGCAGTCTCGACATTTATCCAGCCTCGACCTGTGTACGCGCGGTGGCGAGTGGCGGCTGCGCGGCGCCGATGCCGGCGGCCGCAGACGTTCCCACACTGGATCCGGAAGAAGCCTGCCAGCAGGCCATCGACGCCGGCATGGTCGTGCACCGGGCGCACCCGCTCAACTGCGAAACGTCCCTCGCGGCGCTCGTCGGGAGCGTCGTCATGCCGAACACGCGCTTCTACATGCGCAACAACTTCCGGATGCCGACGCTCGACGGTGAAACCTTCAGACTGTCAATTGGTGGCCTGGTTGAACGGTCGCACAGCTTCACGTCCCGCGAGCTCCAGAACATGCGCTCGACGACGCAGGTCGTCACGCTGGAGTGTGCCGGCAACGGCCGGGCCCTGTTCGATCGGCCCACCGAGGGCGAGAAGTGGGGCCTGGGTGCCGTGAGCACGGCGGAGTGGACCGGTGTGCCTCTCGTCGAGATCCTGGATCGCGCCGGCGTCCGCCCGGAGGCGAAGGAGGTGTTGTTCCGCGGGACCGACGGCGGAGCGGTGGACGGGCGGTCGGAATCACTCCGCTTCGAGCGCAGCCTCAGCATCGACGATGCACGCGACGAAGACGTGCTACTGGCGTACGCAATGAACGGCGAGGCGCTGCCAGTCGAACATGGCTATCCACTGCGTCTCATCGTTCCGCGTTGGTACGCGGTGGCGTCGGTCAAGTGGCTGAGCGAGATCGAGCTCATCGACCGGACGTTCAGCGGACATTACCAGGGCGACAAGTACCGATATGAATGGGAGCGCGACGGCCGCGTCGTGAGCGAGCCAGTCACGCTCCAGCGCGTCCGCGCCCTTATTACCGAGCCGTCACCGCAGACCGAGGTGCAGCGGGGAGACCTGGCCATCCGCGGCGTGGCGTGGTCCGGAGCGGCGCCGATCGCGCGGGTAGAGGTGAGCATCAACGGCGGCGACTGGCAGGAAGCGCGCCTCGTGAGCGAGCGCAATCGCAACAGCTGGCAGTGGTGGGAACTGCTGACGCGCGTGGACAAGGCGGAGAACCTGGTCCTCCGCGCCCGAGCGACCGATCTGGCCGGTCGCACTCAGCCAGATCGCGCCGAGTGGAACCGGCTGGGTTACGGGAATAACGCGATCCAGGAGGTCCCGATTCGCGTGTCCTGATTGAGAGATCGGGGAGTGTTACTGTCCGAAGACGCGCTCCACTTCATCGAGCAGGCTATCGATCGTGACCGGCTTGGTGACGTAACCCGCCGCCTGAATGGACGCCGCCTTCCCGCGAGCGTTGCCATCCGCTGTGACGGTGATTACCGGGATGGACGCGAACGCCGGCACCTTTTGCTGCTCCTCGTGGAACTTCCACCCGTCCATCACCGGCATCATCATGTCGAGCAGGATCAGATCTGGATGATCGATCGTCTGGAGACGGTCGAGCGCCTCAGCCCCGTTGCCGGCAACGGCGGTGCGGTATCCCGCGGATTCGAGGACCTCCGCGACCAATTGCCCCAGGTCGGGATCGTCCTCGACGACGAGGATGAACTTCGCGATCGAGCGCGGGGATTCCTGTGCACTCGACCTCAGTGCCGGCTCAAGGCCTCTTCCCTCCATGTGCCTCCTTCGTTGAGAGTGGTGGCCCCCTTGGGAAGATCAATCGTGAACGTCGATCCGGCTCCGGGCTGGCTCTCGACGCGAATCGTCCCGCCGTGCGCCTCGATGAGCTGACGCGCGATGTAGAGTCCGAGCCCCAGTCCACCGAATGCGCGCGACGAGATGGCTTGCTCGTAACGGTGGAAGATCCTCTCCACGTCCTCGGGAGCGATGCCTATCCCGTGATCGGCAACGACCAGGCGTCCTGTGAACCCTCCATTCTCGACGCTGATCTCGATCGGCTTGCCGCCGCCAAACTTGAACGCGTTGCTGAGCAGGTTTGTGACGACCTGCTCGATGCGACTGCGATCCCACATGCCAACGACGGGCATCGTCGTCCTGACCTCGATGGAGGAATTCGCCCGTGCGGCTTCCTCACCAAGACGGCCCACAACGTCACGGACGACGGCACACAGGTCGATTTCCTCGAACTCGAGTCGAAGACGGCCCGCGGTGATGCGCGAAACGTCCATCAGCTCCCCGATCAGCCGGGTCAGACGTTCGACCTGTCGATTTGCCATCTCCAGCTTCGGCTTCAGCTGCTCCGGCGAGAGGGGAGCCTGGGGCAGCCGCCGCGGCGGCTGGAGCAGCGTCTGGATCTGCAGCTGCAGCGCGGAGAGCGGGGTCCGCAGCTCGTGCGACGCCACCGAAAGAAATTCGTCCCGCGCATGGACCGCATCGACCGCCTGGCGATAGAGAAGCTCACGTTCGAGCTGCGTGTGCTTCCGCTCGGTGATGTCGCGAGCGATGGAAACGATGCGATCGGGACCGATACAAATGAACTGCACGGAGACGTCGATCGGTCCCGCCGACGGATCTTTCCGCCGAAACTGCGTTTCCAGCAGGATGTGAGGCTGAGAGCCGTCGAGGAGAGGCGCCAGGAGCTGCAGTAAGCCGGCGGCGTCGTGGTCAACCATGAAGTCGGCAGGCGCCATGCGAAGCAGTTCGTCCCTGGCGTATCCGAGCAGGACGCTCGCGCCGTGGTTCACGTACAGGATGTGCCAGCTCGTCGGGTCAAAGAAGATGACCGAATCGGGCTCCGCGTCCAGGGTGCGCTTGAACTCCGCCTGGATTGCCTGCACGCGCTTTTGATCTTCGATGTCGGTGAACGTGCCGACCCAGGAGACGATCTGGCCGGTCGGGCTCCTCTCCGGGACCGCCCGACAGAGATGCCAGCGGAACACGCCGTCGCACCCTCTCCGCAGACGGCACTCGGTCTGGAACATCTCGCCCGAACGCACGGCGTTTTCCCATTCGGTCAGGCATTTCGCCGAATCATCGGCGTGAACGATTCCCAGCCAGGAACCGGCTGCGTGCTCGACCGACAGGCGCGTGTATTCGAACCAGCGTTGATTGAAGTAGTCCACGGTACCATCCGGGCGGGCGGTCCAGACGATGTGGGGAATCGCCTCCGCCAGGGAGCGGTAGCGCCGCTCGTTCGCAAGGCGCAGGTCGATCAGGCGGAACTCGCTTTCGTTCCGTTGCGCCTCGAGCAGGAGCGCGGCCTGCTCCTCGTTTCGCTGTTTCTCCTGGAACAGCTGGGCGAAGACGGCCACCTTGGCGCGGACCATGTCCGGCGCCAACGGCGTGATCAGGTAGTCGGCCGCCCCGACTTCGTACGCTCGATGGGCAAGATCCGCGTCGGTCGCCTCAGCCGTCAGGAAGACGATCGGGACCGTTGCGGTCCGTTCACGCTCCTTGACAGCCGCTGCCAGATCGAAACCGCTCATGTCGGGCATGACCACATCGAGGAGAAGAACCGCGAAGTCCTCCTGGAGAAGCCGGAGCAGCGCTTCAGCGCCCGACGCGGCTTCGACGATCCGGTAATCCGGAGACGACAGGATCGCTCGAAGAGCGCTCCGGTTCCCAGGATGGTCGTCAACGACGAGAAGCGGGACAGGGCTTGCCACGTCCTCTCCTCACTTGCTCCGCAGATTGCGGACGATGACCGCGACGAGTTGCCTCGTGTCCGCGGGCTTGACCACGTAATCGGTGCAGCCAGCCGCCAGGCATTGCGCCCGATCCGACTCACTCGCCTTGGCCGTGAGCGCGATGATCGGCAGCCCGCTGAACTCCTTCATCCCACGGATTTCTCGCGTCGCCTGGTACCCGTCTATCTCGGGCATCATGATGTCCATGAGCACGAGATCGACGTCCGGATGCTCCCGCAGACGCGCGAATGCCTCCCGGGCGCTGTTCGCCGCGATGACGTGAACCTTGAACCGCTCGAGGAAACTCGTGACCGAGTAGAGGTTCCGGGCGTCATCCTCCACGACGAGAATCGTCTTTCCTGCCAGCGCCTCTTTCATCTCGGGAGTGAGCCCGTTCAAAAGCATTGGGATCGTCGCCTGTGCGGCCGGGCCCGCGACGGGATTGGCTGGCGCCTGCAGTTCGTCGGCGACGAACGGGAGATAGAGCGTGAAGGTGCTGCCCACGTTCGGCGTGCTCTGAACGGTGATCTCGCCGCCAAGGATTCGGGCATATTCACGGCTGATGGTGAGCCCGAGGCCCGTTCCGCCGTATCGGCGCGTGATGGATGCTTCGGCCTGCTGAAACACTTCGAAGATCCTTTCGAGCTGCTTCGCCGAGATGCCGATTCCCGTATCCGAGACGGCGAACGCAATCACCGCCGGGGCACGCTGCAGCGAGGCGCTGCGGAACCGGACGCCGGCGGCCCGTTCGATGCGCAGCGCGACTCGCCCGTGCTCGGTGAACTTGAATGCGTTCGCGAGCAGGTTCTTGAGAATCTGGTCGAGGAGCTGATGGTCCGTGGTCACGCTGGGTGGAACGCCGGCAGCCGCGTCGATGGAGAACTCGAGACCGCGCTGCATGGCGACTGGCCGGAACGTACGCTCGGCAAACTCCTGCACGGCCCGCAGCGGGTACGGCTCGAGATGCGTCTCGATGCGGCCCGCTTCGACCTTGGAGAGATCGAGAATCTGGTTGATCAGCGCCAGCAGATCCCGTCCGGCGGAGTGAATCGTCTCCGCCCACTCCCGCTGCTTGTCGCTGAGGTTCCTGTCCTCGTTGGCGGCCAGCATCTGCGCGAGGATCATCATGCTGTTGAGCGGCGTGCGGACTTCGTGGGACATGTTGCTCAGGAACTGCGACTTGTAGTCCGATTCCTGAGACTTCGCTTCGAGCGACGCGCTCGCCTGGGCGATTTCCCGCTTCCGGAACTCGAGCTGCACGGCCCGTTCTTCCAGCTCTTTCCGCCGCCGATCGAGCTCCACGTTCGAACCTTGCAGCTGTTGCAGCAGCTGCTCGGTGCGCATGCTGGTGCCGATCAGGTTGATGGCCAGGCCGACGGAGAGCATCAGCTGCTCGAGAAACGCAAGCTGCACGGACGTGAACTCGTGGAAGGAGCCGAGTTCGATGACACCTCTCACCTGATCCTCGAAGAAGATCGGGTAGACGGCGATGTTGCGAGGGGAGGCCTTGCCCAGGCCTGACGTCGTCTCGACGTAATTCTCCGGAACGTCGGTGACGATGATCGGCTTCCGTTCCAGCGCGCACTGCCCGACGATGCCTTCGCCCAGGGCGAAGCGATTCGAGAGCTGCTTGCGCTTCGTGTACGCATAGGTGCTGGTCAGCGCGAGCACGATCTCGTGGTCCTGCGGCTCGGCGAGGTAGAACGCGCCGTGCTGCGCGCCGACGACCGGCGTCAGCTCCGACATGATCTGGTTTGCCAGCGACTGGAGGTCGCGCTGGCCCTGCATCAATCCGAAGAACTTGGCCAGGTTTGTTTTGAGCCAGTCCTGTTCCTTGTTGGTCCGCGTCGTGTCGCGGAGGTTGGTGATCATCTGGTTGATCGTGTCCTTGAACCCCAGCACTTCACCTCGCGCTTCGACCGTGATGCTGCGGGTGAGATCGCCCTGAATGACGGCTGTCGCCACCTCCCAGATGGCACGGACCTGCGAGGTGAGGTTGGCGGCGAGCTGATTGACGTTGTCGGTGAGGTCTCGCCAGGTGCCCGCCGCGCCGGGTACCTTGGCCTGTCCGCCAAGCTTGCCTTCGATCCCGACCTCGCGCGCTACCGTGGTGACCTGCTCGGCGAACGTACCGAGTGTCTCCGTCATGTTGTTGATGGTGTCGGCAAGCGCGCCGATCTCGCCCTTGGCCACGAGCACCAGCTTCTTGTTCAAGTCGCCGCTCGCCACCGAGGTAACGACCTTGCTGATGCCGCGCACCTGGTCGGTGAGGTTGGACGCCATCAGGTTGACGTTGTCGGTCAGATCCTTCCAGGTGCCCGAGACACCAGGCACCAGCGCCTGACCGCCAAGCTGACCATCGGTGCCGACCTCGCGGGCGACACGGGTCACCTCCGCCGCGAATATCCGCAGCTGCTCGACCATCGCGTTGACGGTGTCCTTGAGCTCGAGAATCTCTCCCTTGGCTTCGACCGTGATCTTCTTGGAGAGATCTCCATTGGCGACGGCGGTCGTGACGAGGGCGATGTTGCGCACCTGCGCCGTCAGGTTCCCGGCCAGCGTGTTCACGCTGTCCGTCAGGTCCTTCCATGTGCCCGCCGCTCCCGGCACGCGCGCCTGGCCACCGAGCGTGCCCTCGATGCCGACCTCCCGCGCCACGGTGGTGACCTGATCGGAGAAGGTCCGGAGGGTGTCGGTCATGTCGTTGATGGTGTCCGCGAGCGCCGCGATTTCGCCGCGCGCCTCCAGGACCAGCTTCTGAGACAGGTCGCCAGTCGCGACGGCGGTCACGACCTTGGCGATGCCGCGCACCTGGCTGGTGAGGTTGGACGCCATCACGTTGACGTTGTCCGTGAGGTCTTTCCACGTGCCGGCGACGCCGGGGACACGGGCCTGCCCGCCAAGCCTGCCATCCGTACCGACTTCGCGGGCGACGCGGGTGACTTCGCCGGCGAAGGTGCGCAGCTGTTCGACCATGGCATTGATGGTGTTCTTCAGCTCGAGGATCTCGCCCCTGGCGTCGACGGTGATCTTCTGCGACAGGTCGCCGGCCGCCACCGCCGTCGTCACCGCGGCGATGTTGCGAACCTGGTTGGTGAGGTTCCCGGCGAGCAGGTTGACGTTGTCGGTCAGCTCCCTCCACGTTCCCGAGACGCCCGGCACTCTGGCCTGCCCGCCCAACGTGCCTTCGATGCCGACCTCGCGCGCCACGGTCGTCACCTGATCGGCGAAGGTGCGCAGCGAATCGGTCATGTCGTTGATGGTGTCGGCCAGGGCGGCCATTTCTCCCTTGGCTTCGACGACGAACTTCTGCGAGAGGTCGCCGGTGGCGACGGCGGTCACGACCTTGGCGATGCCTCGCACCTGGTTGGTGAGATTGCCGGCCATGATGTTGACGTTGTCGGTGAGGTCCCGCCAGGTACCCGAGACACCTTTGACATCGGCCTGGCCGCCCAGCTTGCCCTCGGTGCCTACCTCCTTGGCGACGCGCGTCACCTCCGCGGCGAAGGTCTGCAGACGGTCCACCATGGCGTTGACCGTGTTCTTCAGCTCGAGGATTTCACCCTTCGCCTCGACGGTGATCTTCCTGGACAGGTCGCCGTTGGCGACGGCGGTGGTGACCAGCGCGATGTTGCGAACCTGGTTCGTGAGGTTGCCGGCTAACAGATTGACGTTGTCGGTCAGGTCCTTCCAGGTGCCGGAGACTCCCTGGACGTCGGCCTGCGCGCCCAACCGGCCTTCAGTACCGACCTCTCCCGCGACGCGTGTGACTTCCGAGGCAAAGGAACGCAGCTGATCGAGCGTCGCGTTGATGGTGTTCTTGAGCTCGAGGATTTCTCCCTTCGCCTCGACGGTGATCTTCTGCGAGAGATCACCGTTGGCAATCGCCTTCGAGATGGCGGCGATATTCCGGACCTGGGAGGTGAGATTGCCCGCGAGCGTATTGACGCTGTCCGTGAGTTCCTGCCACACGCCAGACACGCCGCGAACGTCGGCCTGCGCGCCCAGCTTGCCTTCGGTTCCGACTTCGCGGGCGACGCGAATCACTTCGGCGGAGAACGATCGCAGCTGATCGACGGTCGCGTCGATCGCGTTTTTCAGCTCGCGGATTTCTCCGCGGGTCTCGACAGTGATCTTCTGGGACAGGTCTCCTCTGGCAATGGCGGTGGAGACGAGCGCAATGTTCCGGACCTGCGCCGTGAGGTTGCCGGCCAGCAGGTTCACGTCGTCCACGAGCTCCTTCCAGGTGCCCGACAGACCTTCGACGCTGGCTTGACCACCGAGCTTTCCCTCCGTGCCCATCTCACGGACAAGTTGGGACACGCCGGAGGAGACCGCACGGAGCCGGCCGACAACCGTCTTCACGCTGGTGCCGAGCTCGCGGAAGTGCCCCTGCAAGGGCGTTCCGCCCATATGGAGCGACATGTCGCGCGAGAGGTCGCCGTCGGCGACTAGCGCGAGGACGGATGTGGCTTCGCAGACGGGCCAGGCCATCCTCTCGATCAGCGAATTGACGGAGTCAACGGCGACGGTCCACGACCCGCCCGCGGCGAGGGCCGCCCGATCGGTCGTTGTCCCTTCGAACCCGACGCTCCGTTCCACGCGCCTGAGCTCTCGCACCAGCGCGTCGTTCTCCTCGACGAGCGCGTTGAACGCGAGCGCGACCTCGCCCATCACTCCATCGGACGCACCATCGGTGGGGAGACGGACCGAAAAGTCTCCTTGCTTTGCCGCGCGGAGGGCATCGCGCAGGGCGTGGAGACCCTCGTCAAGGTGATCGAAGGACTCTCTCCGGTGCGCGCGCTTCGGCGCGACGGCATAGGAAGGATGAGGATGCGCCCGTGCACCATCGTGTGGATGTGGGTGGCCATTCGCTCGTTTCATGTTCATCACCCATCGCGTGTCGTTAGAAGCTCATGCTGGCGCGCGGGTAGCGGTCACGAAATATCGTGATCAGGGATCCGCGTTGAGGCTTTGCCCTCAATGAGTTCGCGGCTTCCCGGAGTTTGTGGAAGTCACAAAAGCACACGCCGTGCCTGGGTCGAGAACCCGAGCTCGGGGCTCCCCCGGAGGAACCATGCGCGGTCGTTCATCGTCTGAGGTGCGTGAGTATGAAGAGATTGCTTATCGTCGGCGCCCTGCTCGCGGCGGTTTCGTCGTCCGTGAGCACCCAGTCAAATGTGACCGGCCGGTGGCGGGGGCTGGTGCTGCTTCCCGGTGCCGACGGTCAGCCACCGGAGATCAGCCTCGACCTCAAAGTCGATGGCACAGCCGTGACTGGAACCATCACGGGTCCGCCGGCCACGATTCGGGACGGGCGCATCGACGGCGACACGCTCACCTTGAATCTGAACAACGCGAACGGACAGCCGACGACGCTCACTGGACAGGTGACGGGGGACCAGATCGTCTTCCGCGCGGTCGGGTTTACGCCGCAGCCGATCAACTTCGTCGCGGTCCGCGACACGCGCGCGACGGCAACCGGCTCGATCACCGACGCGGCGTACATGCAGCAGCTCCTGCAGAAGTTCAGCGTCCCGGGCGTGAGTATCGCCGTGATCCAGGACTTCAAGGTGGCGCTGGCCGTCGGTTACGGCGTGGCGGATGTGGAAACCGGCACGAAGGTGACGCCGGACACGATGTTCCAGGCGGCGTCGATCAGCAAGCCAGTGGCGGCGATGGCGTCGCTCAAGGCGGTTCAGGACGGACGCTTCGCGCTCGATCAGAACATCAACACGATCCTGAAGTCGTGGAAGCTGCCGGAAGGGGAGTTCACCAAAGGCGGGCCGGTGACGCCGCGCACGCTCATGAGCCACGTGTCAGGGGCGGGTGATGCCTTCGGGTTCCCCGGTTATGCGCCCAGTGCAGCAGTGCCAACGCTGCCGCAAATTCTCGACGGCACCAAGCCGTCGAACCTGCGCGCTGTTCGCCTCGAGCGCGCGCCGTACACGGGATTCGAATACTCGGGCGGCGGCGTGATGATTCAGCAGCTTGCGCTGATGGATGCCGTCGGCAAGCCGTTCGCGCAGATCGCGAAGGAGTGGGTGCTCGATCCGATCGGCATGACCAACAGCACTTACGAGCAGCCGCTGCCGGCGGCGCGTCACGCCCAGGCCGCACGCGCACACGATGGCAAGGGCATGCGACGCGGCGACCCGTGGCACGTCTATCCGGAACAGGCGGCCGCCGGGCTGTGGACGACGGCAACGGATCTGGCGAAGTTCGCGATCGAAGTGCAACTGGCGACGGCCGGGCGATCGAAGAAGGTGCTCTCGCCGGCGATCGCGCGCGAGATGATCACGCCCGTTGGCGTCGGTCCGTATGCCGTCGGCTTCGACGTGTCCAAGCAGGGCGAGGGCTGGTATTTTGCGCACGGCGGGAGCAACTGGGGATTCCAATGCACCCTCGTCGCGCATCGCGTGAAGGGCTACGGCATGGTGATCATGACCAACGGCGACAACGGCGGCGCGTTGATCAACCAGATCCGCCAGTTGATCCAGCGCGAGTACAAGTGGGACGCGCTCGACCAGCCGATTCC
>Ga0247825_10002676_pt1 | contig 11758 bp, 6 predicted proteins | sample 13C_Vanillin_Day_FD_194413 | JGI IMG/M metagenome (GOLD analysis project Ga0247825, IMG submission 194413) | Soil microbial communities from agricultural site in Penn Yan, New York, United States - 13C_Vanillin_Day48 | ecosystem: Environmental > Terrestrial > Soil > Agricultural land | place... | reverse complement strand
GGACAGGCCGCCCGACTGGGGCGAGCGCTTCTCGCTGCGCGGCCGCTTCCAGGAGCCGGCGCTGGCGCGCCGCGCGCTCGACGCCGCACGCGGCGGCCTGTCCGGAGCGGGCGACGCGTCGCTGCGGGTCCACCCGGGCGACTGGCGGCGCTGGCGCGGCACCGTCTACGCCGACCTGCCCGGTCTCGACGTCGCGCCGATCCGCAGCGCGGTCCAGCTGCCGGTCGGGCTCGAGCGCGGCCGCGCCGCGCTGCGCGGCTGGTTCGAGGTGCGTGACGGAGCGTTCGCGTCCGCCACGCTGGACGCCGCGCTGCGCGACGTTGGGCTGCGCCTGGGGCCTGACGAGCCGCCCATCGAAGTGAGCCGGGTGGACGGCCGCTTCGTCGGCCGGCAAGCGAAGGACGGCGGCGAGCTGCGCATCCAGCGGCTGTCCGTCCAGGCGCTCGACGCCGCGCCGGCACCGCTGGGAGACGCCCGCGTGGCGTGGCGCCGCGCGGCGGACGGCGCGCTGGTGGGCGGAGAGCTGGCCGCCTCGCGCATCGACCTCGGGTTCGCCGCCGCGCTGCTCGCGCGCGTGCCGCCCGCCTGGCTGCCCGAGGGCGTGCGCCCGCAGGTGGCTCGGCTCGCGCCGCGCGGCGTGGCCAGCCAGGTCGAGGCGCGCTGGGACGCGCCCGCCGGCGGCCCGCGCCGCTACCGCGTCGCCGCCGAGCTGCGCGGCCTGGCGCTGGCCGCCGAGGGCGCGGGCGAGGACGAGGGCTCGGCCTGGTACGCCGGCATCCACCGGCCGAGCGACACGCTCGGACGCCCGGGCGTGGAGGGCCTCGACCTCGATCTCGTCGCCACCGACGCCGGCGGCCACGCGCGGCTGGCGCTGCGCGACGGCGCGCTGGAGCTGCCGGGCGTGTTCGAGGCGCCGCGCGTCGCGCTCGAGCGCTTCGACGCCGAGGTCGACTGGAAGATCGAGCCCGGCGCCGCCGGCGCGCCGCCGCGCGTGGAGCTGCGCACGCGCGGTGCGCGGCTCGCCAACGCCGACGCCGAAGGACGCTTCGACGCCGTGTGGTCGACCGGCGCGACGCGCGCCGACGGCGCGGGCCGCTACCCGGGCGTGCTCGACCTCACCGGCCAGCTGACGCGCGCGCAGGCGGCTCGCGTCGCCCGCTACTTGCCGCTCGGCGTCGGCGCCGAGACGCGGCGCTACGTGGAGCAGGCGGTGCTGGCCGGCCGCGCGCCCAGCATCGACTTCCGCGTGCGCGGTGATCTGCACGACTTCCCGTTCGCTGCCCGCGGCGCGGCGCCGACTGGCGAGTTCCGCATCGCGGCGCGGCTGGAGGGCGTGCGCCTGGACGCCCAGCCGCAGCCGGAGCGGCTGTCCGATGGCACGCTGCGGCGCTGGCCGCCCTTCGACGACGTGTCCGGCGAGCTGGTGATCGACCGGCTGTCGATGGAACTGCGCAACGTGCAGGGCCGCCTGGCCGGGGTCGGCAGCGGCGGCTGGCGCGTCGGCGTGCGCGGCGGCATCCGTGACCTGACGCGCCAGCCGACGCTGACGCTCGAGGGCAGCGGCCGAGGCCCGCTCGACGACGGCCTGCGCTTCCTCGGCCAGTCGCCGGTCGGCGCCTGGCTGGGCGGTGCGCTCGACACCGTCGTGACGCTCGACGGACCCCAGGCGCCGGTCGGGCTGCAGCTGGCGCTGACGCTGCCGCTGGAGGGCGGCGATCATGCGCGGGTGCGCGGCAGCGTGCAGCTGGCCGGCAACGACCTGCGGCTGCGCCCCGACGTGCCGCCGTTCGGCAACGCCCGCGCGCGCATCGCGTTCACCGAGCGCGACTTCACGGTGAGCGGCGGCGCGGCCCGCACGCTGGGCGGCGAGCTGGCCTTCGAGGGCGGACAGCAGCCGGACGGCAGCCTGCGCTTCACCGGCCAGGGCAGCGCCAGCGTCGAGGCCCTGCGGCGCAGCCCCGAACTGGGCGAATGGACGCGCATCGCCACGGCGCTGTCGGGCCAGACCGACTACCGGCTGGCGCTCGGCTTCGTGCGCGGCCGGCCCGAGTGGCAGGTGAGCAGCTCGCTGGTCGGCCTGACCAGCACGCTGCCGGCGCCGCTCGCCAAGGCGGCCGGTGACGCGCTGCCGCTGCGCGTGCAGCTGGGGCAGGCCGCGAGCGGCGCCAGCGCGGCGCCGCGCGAGCAGCTGCGCGTCGAGCTCGGCGCCGACAGCCCGCGGCTTCTGGAGGCTCACCTCCTGCGCGAGCAGAGCGCCGGCGGCACGCGGGTGCTGCGCGGCGGGCTCGGGGTCCGCGACGCGGCGCCGCAGCCGGACGAGGGCATCGCCGCGAGCGTGAACGTGGCGCAGCTCGATGTCGATGCCTGGCAGGGCGTGGCGCAGCGCTGGGGCGCCGCCGAGGCGCCGGCCGCCGTTCCGGCCGGTCGTTCCGGCGCCGTCGGCGGCGCGGCGAGCGCGCCGGGCTCCGCCGCGCCGGCGGGTGCAGGAGACGGGGGCCGCGCGCGGGGTCCGAACGGCGGAACCGGCGCTGCCGCCGCCCCGGCCGGCGCCAACAAAGCGGCCGGCACGGAGTCCTGGAGCGCCTACCTGCCGCGCACGGTGGCGCTGCGCGCCGACGAGCTGCGCGTCGCCGACCGGCGGCTGACGCGGGTGGTGGCCGGTGCTACGCGCGGCCGCGGGCAGGAGGCCGGCGTCTGGCGCATCAACGGCCAGGCCGCCGAACTCGAAGGCTACGCCGAGTTCCATCCCGCCGCGGCGGGCGGCGCGGCGCGCGTGCTGGCGCGGCTGACCCGCATGGCGCTGCCCGAAAGCGAGGCGCAGGCGGTCAGCCGGCTGCTCGACTCCGCGGCGCCGACGCGGCCGCCGGCGCTCGACATCGTGGTGGAGGCGCTGGAGCTGCGCGGCAAGCGGCTCGGCCGCGTCGAGGTGCAGGCGCAGAACCGCGCCGGCGGCGGCTGGCAGCTCGACCGCCTGCGGCTGGTGAACCCGGACGCGCGCTTCGAGGCGACCGGTGAATGGGCCACCGCCCCGGACAGCGGCCAGCGCCTGCGCGCCGGGATCGACTTCCAGCTCGACATCCTCGACGGCGGCGCGCTGCTCGGCCGCCTCGGCCAGCCCGGCGTGGTGCAGGGCGCCAAGGGCCGCATGAGCGGCCGCATTGCCTGGCTCGGCTCGCCGTTCGAGATCGACTACCCGAGCCTCTCGGGCCGCATGAACGTGGCCATCGAGCGGGGCCAGTTCCTGCAGGCCGACCCGGGCGCCGCCAAGCTGCTCGGCGTGCTGAGCCTGCAGTCGCTGCCGCGCCGCCTGCTGTTCGACTTCCGCGACCTCTACGAGAAGGGCTTCGCCTTCGACAGCGTCACCGGCGACGTCGTGCTCACGGAGGGCGTCGCGACGACCCACAACCTGCGCATGCGCGGCGTGCAGGCGCTGGTGCTGGTCGAGGGCAGCGCCGACGTTGCGCGCGAAACGCAGGACCTGGACCTGTGGGTGGTGCCCGACATCAACGCCGGTGCGGCTTCGCTCGCCTATGCGGCGATCAACCCGGCCCTGGGCCTCGGCTCCTTCCTCGCGCAGTGGTTGCTGCGCCGGCCGCTGATGCAGGCCAACACGCGGCAGTTCCACGTCACCGGCTCGTGGCTGGAGCCGAAGCTCGAGCGCGTCGAGCGCCGTGCCGGCGACGCGCTGCCCGCGGCGGCCGAGGCGCCGGCGGCCCCGTCTTCCGGCCCCACGCCCGCGCCGCCGCCGGTGGCGCCCGGTCCGGCGCCGCCGGGGCCATCGCCGGCCGCCGCGTCGCCGTCGTCTGCCGCACCGAGCCCGTCGCCGACCAGCGGCGGCCCGCCACCCGTCACGCCGTCCGGCGCCGCGGTGTCGCCCTCCGCGGCGGCCGCGCCGTCGGACGACGTCCCGTCGTCCGACCCCGGCCGCGCCAGGGCGCGGCCCTTCCCGCCCGGCAAGGAGGCCCCATGAAGATTGCCGCCGTCCAGATGCTGTCCTCGCCGGACCTGCAACGGAACCTCGCGCGCGCCGCGGACCTGATCGCCCAGGCCGCCGCTGCGGGTGCGGAACTGGTCGCACTGCCCGAGTACTTCTGCCTGATGGGCCGGCGCGACGCCGACAAGCTCGACATCGCCGAGCCGCCCGGCCAGGGCCCGATCCAGCAGATGCTGGCCGAGACGGCACGCCGCCACGGCCTCTGGCTGGCCGGCGGCACGCTGCCGCTGCGCATCGCCAGCGCCAACGGCTGGATCGCCGACCGGGCCCTCAACACCAGCCTGGTGTTCACGCCGGACGGACGGCCCGCGGCGCGCTACGACAAGATCCACCTGTTCCGCTTCGACGACGGCGAGCGCCGCTACGACGAGGCGGCGACGCTCGAGCCGGGCGCGGCGCCGGTCGCGCTCACCGTGGTCGACCGCCAGGGCCAGCCGTGGCGCGTGGGCCTGAGCGTTTGCTACGACCTGCGCTTCCCGGAGCTGTACCGCGCGCTGATGCATCCGCCCTGCGACCTGCTGCTGGTGCCGGCGGCCTTCACCCACCCCACCGGCCATGCGCACTGGGAGCTGCTGCTGCGTGCCCGCGCGGTCGAGAACCAGTGCTACGTGCTGGCGGCGGCGCAGGGCGGGCAGCACGAGAACGGTCGCCGCACCTGGGGCCATTCGATGGCGGTCGGGCCGTGGGGCGAGGTGATGGCGGTGCGCGAGGAGGACGGCGAGGGCTTCGTGCTGGCGTCGCTCGACGCCAAGCGGCTGGCCCGGGTACGGGCGCAGCTGCCGGCGCTGGAGCACCGGGTGCTGTAGCGGACCGGCGCGAGGGTCTCGTGCGGCGGCAGGGCCGCACGGGCCTCGCCTTCAGCGCCAGCCGAACATCATCCGCCGCGCCAGCAGGCGCTTGGCCGGCGCGAACGCCTGCAGCGCCGCGAGTCCCGCGCCGCGCGCGCCGGACGCGCCGGGCAGGCGCCAGGTGAAGCTGCGCGCCAGGAAGTCGGTGGCGGCGATCAGCGCCCAGCGGTCCGGGGCGCGCTGCCATTCGACGCGTCGCAGCGCCGCGTCGACCTCGGCCGGCGCGTCGCGGCCGGGGGCGGTGGCGCCGCGCAGCGCGGCCACCAGCGCGTGCGCGTCGCGCAGCCCGAGGTTCATGCCTTGCCCCGCCACCGGGTGCAGCGTCTGCGCGGCGTTGCCGATGCGCACGCTGCGCCCGTCGACCAGCGTGCGCTCCGCATTCAGGCCGAGCGGGAAGGCCTTCAGCGGCGTGACGCCGACGATGCGGCCGGCACGCGGCGGGAACACGTGGTTCAGCAGGGCGACGCGCTGCGTGTCGGCCAGCGGCGCGACCGGATCGTCGGCGGCATCGACGCACCACACCAGCGCCGCGCGCCGGCGGGCGGGCCCGTCCGCGGACGGCGCGCCCGGGCCCGGTCCGGCGCCCGCCGCGGCGTCGGGCAGCGGCAGCAGCGCGGCCGGCCCCTGCGCCGTGAAGCGCTCGTAGGCGCAGCCCGGCTCTGCCGCGCCCTCCAGCGTCACCTGACCCACCCAGGCGGTCTGCCGGTAGTCGACCGACAGCGCCTTGCGCACCTGTGCCGCGAACACGCCGCCCTCGGCCACCACCGCCAGGTCGTGCCGCTCGACGATGCCGGCGTCGACCTCCACGGCGGGCGGCTCGGCCCCGCCGCCGAGCGGCTTGAGCGCCGCGACCGGCGTGCCGAAGCGCGCCGTGAGCCGCTGCGGCTCCAGCGCCACGGCGTCCAGCCAGGCCGCCTGCAGCGGCGCCACGATGGCACCGTAGGCGGCCACCGCGCCGAGCCGCTCGACGCCGCACTCGGCGGCGCTCAGCAGCACCTCCGGCTGCGGCCGGCCCAGCACCGAGGCGAGCAGCGAGGGCTGCTGCTGCGAGACGTGCACGGCCGTGATCGGCGCACTGGCCGCCTCGATCGCACGCCACACGCCCAGCCGCTCGAACACCTGCACGCTGCCGAGCGAGAGCGCCAGCGTGCGCGGGTCGGCGCCCACGTCGTGCTCGACGCGCCGCGCGTCGTAGACCGTGATGCGGGCCTCGGGCAGCAGCGCGGCGGCCTCCAGCGCCAGCGCCAGGCCCACGGGGCCGGCGCCCACCACCGCGAGCGACAGGGGAGTCGTCATCCTCTCGTACCTCTGCATGTCGGTGGGCCGGCCCGAGGCGCGGCCCGGGCCGCCGGCCCGCGCGGCCGGCGGCGAGCGGGGATTGTGGTCGCAGGCGCGGCCCCGCCTGCCGGCGTCCGCGGCCGCCGCGCGGGCTTTGAGCGATGGCCCGCGGTCCCGCGGCGCACCGCGCTCAGCCGCGCATCAGCGCCTCGATCTCGTCGACCGCCACCGGCACGCCGCGGCTCAGCAGCTCGCAGCCGTCGGCCGTGACCAGCGCGTCGTCCTCGATGCGGATGCCGAGGTTCCACCAGCGCGGGTCGATGTCCTCCGCCGGGCGCACGTAGAGGCCCGGCTCGACCGTCACCACCATGCCGGGCTGCAGCACGCGCGAAGGGCGCCGCACGACGCGGCCGCCCAGGCCGTCGGGCTGCTCGAGCGGCGCCTCGTCGAGCGCCAGCGGCTCGCCGACGTCGTGCACGTCGAGCCCGAGCCAGTGCCCGGTGCCGTGCATGTAGAAGCGCCGGTAGGCCGCACCCGCCACGACGTCGTCGACGCCGCCCACGGCGTCGCGGTCGAGCAGGCCGAGGTCGAGCAGGCCGGCGCTCAGGACGGCGACCGCGGCCCAATGCGCGTCGGACTTGCGCGCGCCCGGGCGGGTGGCGGCGATGGCCGCCTCCTGCGCGGCCAGTACCAGCCCGTAGAGCGCGCGCTGCGGGTCGGTGAAGCGGCCGTCGACCGGGAACGTGCGGGTGATGTCGCTGGCGTAGCTGCCGTACTCGCAGCCGGCGTCGACCAGGCACAGTTCGCCGGCGCGCAGCAGCGCCTCCCCGTGGCCGAGGCCGAGCGCGGCCGCGCCGGCGCCGTAGTGGAGGATGCAGGCGTTGGCGCCGGCCGCGACGATCGGCGTGTAGGCCGGGCCGCTGGCACCCTGGCGGCGGAACTCGTAGAGGAGCTCGGCCTCCAGCCCGTACTCGGGCAGCCCGGGCCGGCAGGCGCGCATGGCCCGCGCGTGCGCGGCGGCGCCGATGTCGCCGGCGCGACGCAGCAGGGCCACCTCGCGCGCGTCCTTGAACAGGCGCAGCTCGTCGAGCACCGGGCCCAGGTCGCGCTGTGCCGCCGGCGCGGCAACGCCGCTGCGCGAGCGCGCCCGCACCGCCTCCACCCAGCGGGCCACCGTGGCCGACAGCCGCGGGTCGCCGAACGGCAGCCACACGGCGGCGCGGTCGGCCAGGCGCTGCGGCACGGCCTCCTCGAGCGCGGCCAGCGGCAGCGCCTCGTCGACGCCCAGCGCCGCCGGGGCCGCCTCGGGGCCGAGCCGCAGGCCGTCCCAGACCTCGCGCTGCGGGTCGCGCTCGCGGCACAGCAGCAGGCTGCGGCCGGCGTCGTCGAGCAGCAGCCAGGCCTCGGGCTCGGTGAAGCCGGTCAGGTAGTAGAAGGCGCTGTCGTGGCGGTAGGGGTGCTCGCTGTCGCCGTTGCGCAGCCGCTCGGGCGCGGTCGGCAGCACGGCCACGCCGCCGCCGGCCGCTCGCAGCGCCTGCGCGACGCGCGCGCGGCGGGCGCGGTAGACCTCGGTGTCAGGGGAGTCCATGGGCCTTTGCGGTTCTGGCTACGCTCGGGGCAGTGTAGTGAGCGCCGGCTGGCGCCCGCTCCGTCGGCGCCGCCGCGCTCGCGCCCGACGACCGCTTCGTCACCTTCGCAGGAGTTCACGCATGCGTTACCGCCGTCTCGGCCGCTCGGGCCTTCAGCTGAGCGAGTTCTCGCTCGGCTCGTGGGTCACGTACCACAACCAGGTCGACACCGGCAGCGCGAAGGAGATGCTCGCCGCCGCGTTCGACGCCGGCATCAACTTCTTCGACAACGCCGAGGTCTACGCCAACGGCCAGAGCGAGACCATCATGGGCGAGGCCTTGCGCCAGCTCGGCAGGCCGCGCCTGGACTACGTGCTGTCGACCAAGTTCTTCTGGGGCCTGGACCGCGCCCAGCCCGGCGAGCCGCCGCGCGTGAACCGGCAGGACACGCTCAACCGCAAGTACCTGCACCAGGCGATCGACGGCTCGCTGAAGCGGCTGCAGGCCGACTTCGTCGACCTGGTGTTCTGCCACCGGCCCGACCCGAACACGCCGATCGAGGAGACGGTGTGGGCCTTCCACGACCTGATCACGCGCGGCAAGCTGCTCTACTGGGGCACCAGCGAGTGGAGCGCCGACGAGATCCGCGCCGCCTGGGAGATCGCCGACCGGCACCACCTGCACAAGCCGGTGATGGAGCAGCCGCAGTACCACCTGTTCCACCGCCGCCGCGTCGAGCAGGAGTACGCCCGCCTCTATGAGGACCTCGGGCTGGGCCTCACCACCTGGAGCCCGCTGGCCAGCGGGCTGCTGACCGGCAAGTACCGCCACGGCATCCCGCCGGGCAGCCGCGGCGCGCTGGAGAACATGGCCTTCCTGCGCGAGGACCTGCTCGACCCGGCCCGCAACGCCGCCGTGGGCGAGCTGGAGACGATCGCCCGCGAGCTGGGGGCGAGCGTGGCGCAGCTGGCGCTCGCCTGGGTCAACCGCAACCCACGCGTCAGCACAGTGATCCTCGGCGCCAGCCGGCTGTCGCAGCTGCAGGACAACCTGAAGGCGCTGGAGCTGACCCCGAAGCTCACGCCGGAGGTGCTGGAGCGCATCGACGCGATCTCCCGGCCGCTGGCCGACTGAGCGGCGCGTCAGCCGGCGCGCGGCAGCGCCATCGGGTCGATCTTGGCCGCCGGGTGCACCGGCGGCGGCGGCGGCTGGCGCGCGCGGCGTGCGGCGGCCCGCTTGTCGGCCGCCGCGCGGCGCCGGTTGTCGGCCACCAGGTCCATCTGCATCCGCACGAAGTTCGCCACCTCCTCCACGCGCGCCTCGCCGCCCAACCAGGCCAGGGTGGCCGGCAGCCTGGCGCTGCCGTCGGCCAGGCGCAGGACAAGATGGGCGGCGTCCGGGCGCAGGCGGCGCAGCCCGGCACGCGGCCTCGGGCATCTGGACACCGCCACCTCGCGCAGCTCGGACACCGCGACGCGCCGCGCGCTGCGTTGCCAGCCGCGCCGCCAGGTGACGAACTTGACGCTCGCGGCGACCCGCTCCCAGGTCCACAGGTCCCAGGCCAGCGCCGCGCACCAGGCCAGCAGCGCCGGCTCCATCAGCCAGCCGGCGAGGCCGCCCAGGTCGGCGGCGGCGAACAGGCCGCTCGCCCCCAGCGCGACGCGCGCCGGCCACAGCTCGGGCTGGCCCGGCGTCCACAGGCTGCGGTGGTAGACCGCCGAGTCGATGTGCTCGCCCGACAGCGGCTCGCGCGCCAGCAGCACCGCGCGCAGCAGCCGCGCCGCCCCGAGCTCCATCCCCACCGCCGTCGCGATCCCGGCGCCTCCCCAGGCCACCGCCGCCAGAACGTTCATTTCCGCCTTCCTCGTGCCCTTCGGTTGGCGCGCCCGGCCTCGCGGAGGGCGCGCTCTCATGACGGCATTGAAGCGTGGCCGTGCTGCGGCGGTGTAACGCGCGACGGACCGCGCCGGGGCGGGCGGCGCCGACAGGGGCGGTCGGACCGGCGTCCGTGCGGTCTGCACGGACCTCGCGTGACGGCCTTCACGCGGCCGCGTCGGCCGCGGGCGGCGCGCGGTCGCGGCGCGTGAAGCGCGTCACGCCGTCCGCGCGTCAAGCCCTAAACGTTTCCAATTGCAAGAAACGCAAGCCGGCGCGGCGCTCAGTCCGGCGCCGCGTCCTCCTCCAGGGCCAGCAGCTGGTCCGGCGTGCCGACGTTGTGCCAGGCGCCGTCGTAACGCGCGGCGCCGATGCGGCGCGCGCGCATGCCTTCGTACAGCAGCGGGCCAAGGGCGGCGCGCGTGCCGACTTGCAGGTCGCGGCACAGATCGGCGCGCACCAGCGCCAGGTTGGCGTAGGTGTAGCGACGGCCGTCGGGGCCGGCGCCGTCGGCCAGGCCCAGGCCGTCGGCGCCGAGGCCGAAGTCGCCGGCCGGGTGGTAGGGCGGATTCGGCACCAGCCAGAGATGGGCCAGCCGCTCGCGCTGCGCGAGGAAGCGCGCCGCGGCGGAGGGATCGAAGCGGAAGCCGGGCGCGAAGATGTCGCCCGACACGACCCAGAAGGCCTCGCCGAGCAGCGGCAGCGCCTTGGCGATGCCGCCGGCGGTCTCCAGCGCGCCGCCGTGGTCGTGGCCCTCGTGCGAGTAGCGGATCGACAGGCCGAAGCGCGAGCCGTCGCCCAGCGCGGCCGGGAACTGCTCCTCCAGCCAGGCGGTGTTGATGACCACCTCGCGCACGCCGTCGCGCGCCAGCGCCTCCAGGTGCCAGACGATCAGCGGCTTGCCGCGCAGCGGCAGCAGCGGCTTGGGGGTGCGGTCGGTGAGCGGGCGCATGCGCTCGCCGCGGCCGGCGGCGAGGATCAGCGCCGGCAGCTGCGGCGCCTCAGCCATGGCGGCGGGGCGCGCCGCGCCGCGGCGGGGGGCGGCTGGCGCCCGGATGGGCGGTGCGGTCCTGGCGGTGCATGAGGGGCCCGTAAAATGCGGGATTCTGCCGTCGCTACCGCGACTTTTCGCCGCGAAACACCCCATGGCCGCCCTCGACCTCGAACCGACCACCGCGGCGCCCGCCGCGGCCACACCGACCGGCGCCGACCGCGCCGTCCTGATGGCCAACGCGATCCGCGCCCTCGCGATGGACGCCGTCCAGCAGGCCAATTCCGGGCATCCCGGCGCGCCGATGGGCATGGCCGACATCGCCGTGGCCCTGTGGGGCCGCCACCTGCGCCACAACCCCGCGGACCCGCAGTGGGCCAACCGCGACCGCTTCGTGCTCAGCAACGGCCATGGCTCGATGCTGATCTACGCGCTGCTGCACCTCACCGGCTACGACCTGCCGATGGAGGAGCTGAAGCACTTCCGCCAGATGCACAGCCGCACGCCCGGCCATCCCGAGGTCGGCCTCACGCCCGGCGTCGAGACCACCACCGGCCCGCTCGGCCAGGGCATCACCAACGCGGTCGGCATGGCGCTGGCCGAGAAGCTGCTGGCGCACGAGTTCAACCGCGACGGCCACGCCGTGGTCGACCACCGCACCTACGTCTTCCTCGGCGACGGCTGCCTGATGGAGGGCATCAGCCACGAGGCCTGCGCGCTCGCCGGCGCCTGGAAGCTCAACAGGCTGATCGCGCTGTACGACGACAACGGCATCAGCATCGACGGCGCCGTCGATCCGTGGTTCATCGACGACACGCCCAAGCGCTTCGAGGCCTACGGCTGGAACGTGATCGGGCCGATCGACGGCCACGACGTCGATGCGGTCGACGCCGCGCTGGCCGAGGCGCAGGGGAGCGGCGAGAAGCCCACGCTGATCGTCTGCAAGACCGCCATCGGCAAGGGCTCACCGAACCGCGCCAACACGGCCAAGGCGCACGGCGAGCCGCTCGGCCACGACGAGATCGCGCTGACCCGCACCGCGCTCGGCTGGCTGCACGAGCCCTTCCACCTGCCGGACGCCGCGTACGCCGCCTGGGACGCGCGCGCTGCCGGCCGCGAGGCCCAGGCCGCCTGGGACGCCACCTTCGCCGCCTACCGCGCCGCGCATCCCGAGCTGGCGGCGGAGTTCGAGCGCCGCGTCCGC
>Ga0247825_10002675_pt1 | contig 11759 bp, 11 predicted proteins | sample 13C_Vanillin_Day_FD_194413 | JGI IMG/M metagenome (GOLD analysis project Ga0247825, IMG submission 194413) | Soil microbial communities from agricultural site in Penn Yan, New York, United States - 13C_Vanillin_Day48 | ecosystem: Environmental > Terrestrial > Soil > Agricultural land | place... | reverse complement strand
CACCAGCCGTTTATGCACCTCCGCGACGCCGAGACTGGTGAGCGATACAGCGTGCACGTGCAGGTCCACGCGGAGATGCGGGGCAGGTATCCGCTGCAGATGTACCTCGGAGTGCGCCTGCCCGCCTCTGACTAGCGGAGCGTCTTGACGAACGCGGTGATCGCCGCGTTGACCGGCTCGGGGTGTGTCCAGTTTGCGGCATGGCCGGCCACCGGGATCGTGACAACTGGCGCAGCACCGAGAAGACCTGCGCTGAGCTCGTCCGCCTTCTCTTTGGGCGCTGACAGGTCATTTTCCCCACGGATGATCAACGCCGGAACGCCAATGTCGGAGAGTCGGTCCACGATGTCGTCGCGTTCGATAAGGCACTCCGCGGCTGGTCGGACAGCCATACGATCGCTGCTGTTCCATTTGCTGATCCACGATGTCCAATCCGCAGGTTCTCCACCGATCAGTTGGGGGGCAAGTGCGCTGGTGAGGGGTTCGAGTGGCTCTGTGCTGCACCACTGATCGAACAGGACGCGGTATCCGGACTTCTGCTCGGGTGTACAGGCTGAGGCTTCCGTGTCGAGCAAGATCAGCGCCCTTGTGCGCTCCGGTGCGAGGAGTGCTGTGCGCAGCGCGGTATAGCCGCCCTGGGACATGCCCCCGATGATTGCCTTCTCGACACCGATGTCGTCGAGAACGGCGAGGGCGTCGCGCGCAAGGTCCCAGTATGTGAACGGCTCGCCCGTATCGGTGGTTTTCCCGTGGCGGCGCGCATCCCAGGTCACAACCCGAAGATCCGGGGATAGATCGCGCACCTGGGGCGTGAACATGGATGAGTCCATGAAGAACCCGTGCCCGAGTATAAGTACGGGCCCCTCTCCCCCACTGTCGGTGTAAAAGATGTCGGCGTCGGGCGTTGTCACTGTTGGCACGTAGCCGATCCTAGGGTGAGGTGAGTATCCCCGGTCCAGGCGAGCCTCGAGGAACGCGGGTGCCAGTGCTCTTTCAGACGTAGCCGCTCACTCTCGACAAGGCCCTCTCGCCACAACCTGCGAAGACTATCGACGTGTTGTTTCGACCGATGGTCCGTGACCGGCAGGGCCCCTCCCCGCTCAGGTCACCGGCGACTGGGTGCGTTCGGTTCGTCCATTCGATAAGAGCGCGGGCGATCCAGCATCGCGCTGCCGCGGAGTCCGCCGCACAGGCGGCGAGGGACTCGAATGCCAGCGCGATCGCGACCGTGAACTCGGGGTGCGGTTCGTCGATGCATTCGAGTGCGATGTCGTTCGCCGCCGAAAGCACCAGATATGCGGCCTCCAAACCGGATACGTCCGATCTTTGGGTTGATCTCTCGGTGCCACGTACGCCGCGCGCCACACCTCGGGGTTGAGCTCCTCCTTTCCCGATGTCCGGCACATACCAGCGACGCGCTCGAGTTCGTGGAGTACGTCGTCGCCGGCGGACGGGAGCCGGCCGGTCAAGCCCCAGTCCGGGTCGAGCACGTCGGCGAACCAGCACCAGCGAGCGAACTCAGGCGCGTCTTCGAGCGCGAGTTCAACGGTTCCGGACGCCAGCTGCATCACCGCATCGGCGACCGACATCTCGTTCAAAGCGGAAGAAAATGACTCATGCATGACCGTTTCCCGTCTCCGTGTCCAGCGAATGGGACTTGAGGGTCGAGCAAGATTGAGACATGTTGTGGTGATTGATAAAAGCAACATTGAGGAGCCGTGCACGACCGAGCCCCGGCCGGGCCGAGAGCGTGGTCAACCATTCGCCGGAAATCGACAGGCATCAGCGACCCCGAACAAGGTTTGCCTGGGCCGACCGCGATGGGATGCCGAAGCCGTTCGGCAGCGCGATGCCATCGTTGACGCGAAGACTGGCAGGCCCGGCGGCGGTTGCCAGCGCTCATTCGAGCTAGTGCAGTTCCGTTTAGCACCTGCGGCTCTCGTTGATCTCGATCGGCGGGCCAGGCGACATCGCTTCGGGTGACGGGATAGTCGCCAGCTTTCGCTGGGGTCGCTTGCTCCCCGATGCGGGCACCCCATGATCCGGTACCGCACGAACACAGCCAATCGTCGCCTCGTAGGACCTCGCGCGTGCTGCGAGGACGCCAGTCCAGTGGGGACCTATCGCACTCCCCCGGCTGGCGAAAGCCCGCGTCTGCACGTTCAGCCTGGCGGTGGCCGAGAGACTGGATCCCGTCCGACATAGCTTCGGCTTGTCGCGGAGAGTCAGGATTGTGCGCGGTTGTCAGTTCGGCTGCGGCAGCGACTGGGCCAGTCCCGCCCTCTTCACGCTCACCTGTGGGCGCATCGGTCATCCGCGCCACTATCTCCTCCGTCGAGGAATCGGCGGAACCGGACCCGCCGGCGTCTGCCTGGATGAGAGCACGGCGATACCGGCTCAGCTCGGTTACGGCCGAGTCGTATTTTATGGCGAGCTTGTCCGCGAGCACGCTCGGTGACCAGCGCTGCTCGTAGGCCATCCGTAGAATTTCTTTTCGTTCGCAGTTGCGCATCGGGACTTGTTCGCCAGCGAGGCGACGAACGATGACGACCTCGTCCGCTGGGACCGCACCCACGGCCCGCTCGCGCTCGTGACTACGCGCCTTGGGGTTGTCGATCTCGTCGTCGTCCCATCCCAGGGGCGGCACCACGCCTGCTGCGCGTGATTGCTCACGGAGGTCCGCGTCAGGGCCGGGGCGCATGGAAAGCTCGTCGTAGATCTCGTGGACGGCTTCCCACAGTTCACTGGTGATGAGTCCTTTCTCCGGCATCGAGGTGACGACGTCGATCTCGATATTCAGCCGATGAGCAAGGGCCGGATCGCCGTAGCCCATGGCATTGAGTGCGCGCAGTCGGCGGCGGGCCCCCACTGCTGGTGTCAGGTCACGCCCGCGGCTCGGGTGAAATGTGATGGAGAGGATGGCGTCTGCGGTGGCGGGTGTGATCGTGCGAGTCGTGGTTCTCCGCAACGACCGGATCGTCGCGACCGGCACAGAGGCCAGGTCAGCGATCAGAGCGGTGGTCATTCCGGCGCATATCAGGACGTTGATGTGATGTCGCACGTCAACCATCTCGTCGTCGTTCCGGTGGACAGTCGGACCATCGCCGACCTGCGGAATCTTGCAGAAATGACACAGAAACACGTCGCAGAACGAACTGGACTCAGTACCACCACGATCGGCCGGATCGAGCGGGGCGAAGGGACCCTGTCCGACCGACATAGCACCGCACTCGCTGTAGCTCTTCGCCTCGAAGAACGGACAAGCCGGGAAGCGTTCGTCCGCGCACGGAATCGGCCGCTTCCTCCTCGCTAGCTCGGCAATGATCACCCTGGCGCTCATGCATTGTCTCCACTACGCAACCGTCGCTGCCGGTGGAGATCGATCGATCGTCGCGCGCCGCTCAGCGCGAGAGCTGCGGAGACCACCAGCACTGCCGCGACGACGACCAGCCGGCGTAGATCTAGGCCGGAGCCTTCCGTGCCGGGGATAGTCACCAGTGGTGATGCCGAGGCCGCAACGATGAGCTCGTGAGTGAGCAGCCAGGCCGTTGCCTTGCTCGATATTGCGGGAAGAGCCGCCACGGCGAGGCCCAGAATCAGCGGTGCGGCCATCAACAGAGCCAGTTGGTCCTCGTCGGACAGGCCTGCTGCATTCTGGGCGGATTTGCGTGGCGGCTGCGACTGAGTGGGTTGCATTAAAGTCTCTCCTCCTGAAGTGGGCTTCTTTGCGGAGGAAGATCCGGTCAAGTGGGTGTGTGTGACAGACGCCGGCTCGCTTATTTCACAACAGAGCGCGAACAGGTTCGCTACCGCTCACCCGAGTCGGCGCCTGACACTGGTCTTGAACCTTCCACCGGTCCTCAGACCGATACCTGGGTGGGTTTGCGAATCGATACGTAGGAGCTATCAGGTAAGGCGAGTTCGCCATACTCATCGGTGTCGCTGCGCCAGGTCAGGGAAAGCAACGAGTGGTCGATGATGTCCAGTTCGGGATCGGTGTCGACGACCACCCATTCGTCGAGGTCTTCTATCAGGAGTAGGTCCCCGAGTGCCACGTCCGCGGCGCGAACGTCGCGGACCGGTCCGTACTGGTCCTCGTTGGTCTGATGCGAATCGGCCCGATCATCGACGAAGTCGGATTCACCGGCCATTGCCGTCTCCCGCTCCGTCCCGACCGGCTCCTTAACCAGGGCGAGCCGAGTGTGTGGGGACTCCGCACTGGAGGAGGTTTCACCGAGTTGTGGAGCAGAGAGCTGATCGAGAAACGAAGCGGGATCGGTCGCGCCGTTCGTGGCGGTCAACGAGTAGCAGTTGTCGTCGGGCTCTCCCGTTGCTTCGTTGGTGGGCTCGCCGCCGCCCCCGAGTAGGCCGAGGAGCGCTGTCGGTGAAGCGAGACGACGATCGACTTCGTGGGTCACGTTTGCTCTTCTGAGTACTGGGTCGAGGTCGGGCCGGTCGGTGGCCAATACCCATTCGGCGTCGATGTAGTCGAAGTATGTCAGCGGCGCAGGTTCGGAGGTGTCGTCGGTGGCGTCAATATCGGGAAGTTCGTCCGGCGGAACGATCAACAATCGAGGATGGCGTGTCACCGTGGGCCGGAGGGTGTTGAGCAGATCCGCCTCGAAGGTGCCCGGACGCGTCTTACGCGGGTCGGGTATGCGGTAGCACTGGATCTCGATGGGCTGATAGTTGTCGGTGACGGTGGTGCCGCGGCCGCGGCACTTGCGAGGCACGCTGGTACCGATCGTCGGTGATTGCCACATCATCAGCGCACCTTGTGGAGAAAGCCGGCCCATCGAGATGCGCATGGCGAAGTTGTCGCGCATGTCACCGAGGAAGTACTGCGCATCGGGACGCTGAGTTCCGAAGACCAGATGCACCCGCGCAGTGCGGGCCTTACGCGCCATGGACGCGAGCATGGTTACCACCGGCGGCAGACGGGGTCCGCCCTTCGATTTGACTCCCACGTACCAGTCCTCGACGTTCCCGCGGAATTCAGCCCATTCGTCGAGGAAGACCAGAACTGGCTCGAAGTCGGTTTCGGTCGCCTCGCCGGTGACAATCTTCTGGTACCGAAACTCCATGAGATCGCGGGCGCGATGGACCAATGCCACTTGCTGCTCGATGGTGGTGGCGACCACCTGCACGTTGGGCCAGTCCTGGAATCCCAGAAACTCGACGTACTTGCCATCAAGAACCCAGATCGGCCATCCACGTCGTGAGAAGTTAACCAGGAGATTGTGCGCGGTGACGGTCTTGCCGCTGCCCGGTGGACCGATCAACATCATGTTCGGGTCGATCGCCGGCCGCCACACTACTTCGTTGCCGTCCTCGTCGATACCGTAGGGAATCTCCACCGAGTCGTAACTGGCCAAGAGGTCTACGTCGGGGTCGAGGTCCGGCGCCGGCAACCAGATACTGTCCGGGAACGCTGTGCGTAGCGCGAACCGCACCCAGTCCGTCTCCAGATTCCACCGTGCTCGCCAGCGACCGGGCAGCGTCGCGCTCACTCCTCGTTCGACTCGCGTCCGGTAGCCCTCCGACTCCAGTTTCGGGCCGAGCTCATGACGGACCTCCATCGCGCTCACGTCGCCAGTTTCGATGTCGACATCGATCGCCGTCGCGGCTGCGGTCGGCCCCAACAGTTGAGTGACGATCCGCTTGGCACGCGCAACCTGGTCACTGTCTGCGGCTTCCCGTATCGGTTCGGCTGCGGAGGTAAAGACCAATCGTCGGCGGGCGGGGTCATGCTTGTCGAGTTCGAAGAAGCCCCAACCCTGGTGTTCGAAAACCTCGCAAATGTCGGCGAGCCACGTCTCATCATTCAGCGCTTGCGTCGAGTCGTAATGCACGGTGAGTTTTCTCGGATGTCCCGGCCATCCGCGACGACTCCATCTTGCTGTGGACAGCACCGCCCGCGTCGCCTCCGGCAACCCCACGATCGGGCATAGCCTCTCCACCACCTCGTCGACGTCGGCATCGCGAAGCTGTCTACGTTTGCCTGTCACTCCGGTGTAGGCGGCAGCGATCGACAATCCGGTTGCGGCGGGAATTGCGAGGGTGCTGTACCCAAACAAAGGAGCAGCGGCCCAGACCCCCACCGCGGTCATACCTAAGCAGAAGCTGTCGCGGATCCACGTGCGTGGCCGCGGCGGTAAGGAAGGGATTCGTGACGAACGCGTAAATCGCGTAGCACTTTGTTGCGGTGGTATTTTCGTCATCAGGTGGGCCTCACGTTCGCCATTCGTCGGCATGGAGATCACGAGCGGTTGTGTGCATTCAACTTCTGCGCAAATCTTGAACTCCGATCGGTTTACTCCACCGCCTTCGCGATCGGATCACGGAAGTGGTTGGTCATGTCCTGCAGTGCCGTAGTGCCTGATGCATCGACGACGAGTTCCCCGTAGTTCTGGTGAGTTCCGGACCCGATGAATGAGGCGAACTTCAGCCCTTCGGCGCCGATCCGGGAAAGGGCGTCTGCACCGTCAGAGCCTGCCAACGCGGTGAGGCTCGAGGCGAGCCCTCCAAGGTCCCCGGCCTGGGACTGCTGAGTGATCTGCTCTCCGGTCGTCGTGGACGTCGTCACCGCACCGAGCTGGGATGCAGCGGCCTTCTGGCCACCGCTGAGTGTGCCCACCGCGATCTTCGCGAAGTCCAGGATGTGGGGAAGTGCGCCGAGGCCGGCCCCGATGATGTCGCCGGTCTCGATGGCGTGCCAGAGCTGCTTTTGGAGTTCGCCGGCGGTGTTCGCCAGACCGATGATGTCGAGATTCCCGACGAGGCCGACGATCATCGAGATGATCTGTGCAGCACCGGATGGGTCGGGAATCATCGCGATCAGGGCCGCAGCCGTCTTGTAGTCAAGCCCGGCGGCGAGCTTGATGAGTGGCTCGAACAGGACGTTGATGCGGTCGAATTCGGCGTGGACAGCCTTGACCTTGGCCATTGGGTCGAGACCCGGATCGAGAACAATGTGCGGGATCCGGTTGAACAAGATGTCGAGGACTGCAGGGATGTTGTCGGCGAGGTCGAATGCGTTCGTCCCGATGTGCGTGACCTGGTTGATGAGCACGCTCGGCTTGATGACCGAGAGCGCGTCCGCCGCGAGTGACAGACCATCCGCCGGAGTAGCGGCCAAGGGCGAGACCTGAGTGGACAACGTGTCCACCGATGTCTGCAGCTGCTGCACCTGGTCCGGCGTGGAGGCATTCTGAACCGTCCGCGCGATGGTGTCCGCGGCTTGAAATGCACTCGTCAGGTCAATGCCTGTGGCCTTGTCGACGATCTGGCCAGCGGCGTACTCGGGAGTCGAAGCGTCCGCGGTCTTGAGCGTCTGTTCCACTGCCGGATTCTGGGTAACCCAGCTGGTCGTATCGGCCACCGGAACAAGAGTGTTGGCAACATCTGTCGCCGCCGATTCCATGCTCTTCAGGTCCGGCGCGCCGGACTGCAACTGCTGCTGCAGGGTCTCGATGTTGCCGGCCAATCCCGGAAGATCGACCTTCGAGTAGTCGGACACCAAGGCGTTCTGCAGACCCGCGGTGGTGGGCTGAGATCCATCGTTCTGCTGCGGCCCCGAAGCAATCGGGGGCTGAGCAAGCACCCGTCCGAGTCCTGCGAGCAATCCATCCTTGCCTGCGTTGGTCGAGCAGTAGAGGTCGTCGGGGGCGCAGTACGAACGCGTGACTGCAGCAGTCTTTCCGAACCCGCCCGGCCTGGCCCCCGCGATCCCTACACCGTCGACGGGAGGACCGACGAGAGTGTTGTCGCCATTCGTCTGCCGTGGGTCAGCAACAAGACCGACGGCGATCAACCTCTCTGCCGGGATAGGACCCTTGTCGTGTCCGATCAACCACGTCAAATCGCCGGCCACATCCGCACCCTGGCTGTAGCCGCCGAGTGCGAACAGAGTGTTCGGGCATTGTGCTGCACGAGTCTGCATCACGCGCACGCCGGCCTCGATGCCAGATGCCTTACTGGTGCCGTAGGTCTTGCCCTTGTTGAAGGCGGACGCTTCGTACGCCGGATAGGTGATCTTGATGGAGGTACCAAAAAGCTGGGAAAGAGGATCGGTGACCTGCTTGAGCAGACCCTTCGCGACGTCAGGATCAGCGGTCGAGTCCGTTTCGAACGTTCCCGGCATCATCACCACTTCCACCTCCGGGCAGCCCGATGATGCCGGCGCCGCCCCGGCCTGACTTGGCGACACAACCGCGGTGAGCGCGGCGAGGAGTGCAGCGAGCAAAGAGGCGACGAGCATGCAAACCCAGCCGCTGTAGTCGGGGCGACCGTCCGCAGAAGTTGGTGCGTGAAGGTTCGTCATGAGTGTTCTCTCTTCGTCAGAGATACAGCGCCGGCACGATGATCCGACCGCTGTCGATGTGAGTGGTGACGTCGCGAGGCAGAAAATCAGCGACAGTGAGAGCGACTCTGCTCATCACATGCGAGGCCTCGGCGAGCAGTCCGGGACGAGCGATTGCGGGGCGGGTGAGTGCAGCCTCGAATCCTCGAGTCGCTTCGAGGAGCAAGGACGTTTCGGTCAGCAGAAACGCCGTCGCGATGAAGACCATGACGGTGAACAGAGGCGCGAGCGAACGGGTCATCAGATTGCCGCAGTAGCCGCTGCAGTCCGCCGACGACCGCGTGCAAACCGGGGTCGAGAAGGCGGCTGATTGGAGGCGACGACACTTTTACGAATGCGCGTGACCGCGCGGTAGAGCCGCTGGCGAAGCGCTGCCGGAGTCATCCCTACCTCCGCGGCAATCACGGCCAAGTCGCAATCGGTCTGCTCGAGGTATGCCCGCTGAATCAGGGTGCGATCGAGGTCGTTGATGACCTTCTTTTCGACCGCCCATGTGAGCAGAGCCGGAGCAGAGATATCCGCTCCCAGCTCGTTCTCAGCACTGTCGGACTCCCCCATGACATCGGAGGCGGGGATCTCCTGGGCGAAGGTTTCCTCGCGCGTGATCTTCTTCAGCGTGTGCAGGAAGAGCGCCGCGTAGACGTTCTCACCGGACGGCCTGTAGGTAGCGATCAGAGACATGAAAGTGGCCACCGTGGAGGCCGCTCTCTCATCGCACGCGTGATACCGATCGTGCCCACTGACCCGTGCATGGCGCGTCAAAGAGATGAGCTTGCCGAGCATCAACTGCAGCAGCGCTCGCCCGGCAAGGGAGCTTCCTTCCTGATGCAGTGTCAGCAGCGCCAGAAGCACACCATCACGATCTCGGCGGTGCGCCGCGGCGAGATCGTTGAGATCCGTCACCTCACCGAGCGCGGCGTGGTTCATCGGCCACGTCAAGACTTCGGCGGCGGCTGCGGGGCGAGCGCAGAGGTACATCCACTCGGTGTTCAACCGGCTGTACAGATTGTTCTGCGCGGTGCTGCGAACCGGCGTTGCCGATGACGCTGTGGTGGCGGTGGGTGCGTGGGTGGACGTTTCCACGATCGGTCTCCTCTGGGCGCGGGCGAGGTGGTCTCGCGCCCAGTACAGCAACCGGATATTGCCTCTGAACTGCGTGTTTGTTGTTGCCGGAGGGGTTGTCGTTGTTGCCAGGGCGTTGTTGCCGTGAAGGTTCCGGCTGTGTGGCGGTGGGCAGGGAGTGCCCCTCACGTGCGCTCTTTCGGCTGAGGCAATAACCCCTTGGTGACGCAGAAAAAAACTTCAAAAAAGTTTCGCGAGCGATGTCACTCAAGCCCCCCGGACCCGGATCTTCCTCCACGTAGAAGCCCACTTTTTCTGTGTGGCGCTCTTCCACACCCCAGTCGCCAGGAGGACCGGATGCACGAGCTCGACAACTCGCTGCAAGCCCAGCTGCACGATCTCGGCTACGTGCACGCCGTCACCGAGGAGATCCGCCGAGTCGCGGCAGCCCTGGCGGTGAACCCTCTCGATGAAGAGGCGAGCACTTCGCTGTGGCTGTTGGTGTTCGTCGAAGCGTCAGCCGCGCGCGCCGCGCTGTCGCGGGCGTCCGCATTCGACATCGCGGATCCCGTCCCCGATTGCGCAACGTCCGACCCGACGACAGAAGCCGGCATCCGATGAAAATCGACCTCGCGAAAATCAACAACTTCGGCCGCAGCCTCAAGAGCAAGACCGATCCCGCGACCGAAAATAGCGTCGACTCCGTTGTCGACGGAGCCGAGGAGTTGGCGCGCGCGGAACGTGCACAGTGGGGCCTTCGGCAGGTGTGGACCACCCGACTTCTCAAGGCAGGAATCCTCGCCGCACTCGGCGCCGGAATAGTGGCCCTGATCCTCGTCGTCTTCGGATCCTCGCCCACCCCGAACCTCACCGACAACGCCACCGAAGACACCGCGGACGTCGACACAATCGGTCAAGCGAGCGCCGAAGATCTTGCTCGGCAGTTCGTCGTTGCCTGGCTCCAGGCATCGCGTGGAAATGAACAAGAACTCGATCATTTCGTCTCGGGAAAACCGAGCCTTCCGACCGCGCCGTTGTTTGCCGCGACTGATCCGGCCGTCGCGTCGATCGACTACGAGCAGAAGTCACGGACATACGCGGTGACGGTCTCGGTGTCAGTTCGAGCCGCCTCGGCTGCGAATGCGCCCACAGTTCGTCGCTACTTTCAGGTGCCGGTTGTGGTCACCGAAGCGGGCGTGCGGGCCGCCGCACTCCCCGCCGAAGTAGCTGGCCCGTCGACCTCGATCGACGTCGAACTCGGCTACAAGTACCGGGTCGCCAACCATCCCATCGCCACGTCCGCGCACGAGTTCCTGTCCGCGATGTTGACCGGCAACGGGGAAGTAGCCCGCTATCTCACGCCGGGGGTTTCGATCGCCCCGATTGTCCCGGCGCCGTATCGCAGCGTGGCAATCACCGATGTCTATTCGTCGGAAGACCTGAGTGCTGCCAGTGCATCGGCACCGCTGCCTGACGGTGATGTGGTGCGCCTCCTGGTGACGGCAGCGCAGAAAGTCACCGAGGTCGATTCGGTCAGTGGGCAGTACGCGCTGACGATGACCTCCCGCGGCGACCGGTGGGAGGTCAGCGCGATTGACGCAACGCCGTTGTACCCGCCGGCGGCACCCCGAACACCATCCTCGTCAACGACCGCATCGAGCTCGACCACACCGAGTGCGGGTGCCCCGGAGTCCGCATCGCCTGATTCAGGACAGACCCCCGCACTTTCGGTGCCGCCTGCCGGCGATGTGCCGCTGTTTTCCCCGTCAGGAACCGATCCTCATTCATCCGGAAGGTAACCCATCATGTCCATTGCGCTCGCAAGCACCGATCCCAACAACGCGGTCCTCGCCGCAGGGCTTTTCGACAAGGCGCAGGAGTTCACCAGCAACGGCAAGCTGCTCCTCCAGTCGGCCGCCGGCTGCCTCGTTTTGTTCTTCCTTCTCAAGAATCTGATGGCCTCATTCACAGTTGCCCGACTCATCAGTTCCGCGCTCATCGGCGGTGCAGCACTGTGGGTCGTCTTCAACATGGACGTCCTGAAGGACTCGACAGGTGAGGAGTTGGAGAGCGCTCCCGCCGTGGTGCACATCGTGGCCGAGCCGAGTTCCGGCTTAGACCTTCCCGTGTGATCTCCGCTCGTTCGCACCGGCTGAAAGATGCCTTGCCAGCACTGACATTGCGCCACCGACCTCGACAAGGAGGGCCCCCATGTTCGATGTAGCTAGCACTGCGGAAGCGGGTTCGCGGCTTCGCCGGCATGAAGTCACGAGTGGGCCGGTGCTGCGATGAGTGACGATCGCACCACCGGGGAAGTCATCAAGAACTTCACCCG
>Ga0247825_10002674_pt1 | contig 11761 bp, 10 predicted proteins | sample 13C_Vanillin_Day_FD_194413 | JGI IMG/M metagenome (GOLD analysis project Ga0247825, IMG submission 194413) | Soil microbial communities from agricultural site in Penn Yan, New York, United States - 13C_Vanillin_Day48 | ecosystem: Environmental > Terrestrial > Soil > Agricultural land | place... | reverse complement strand
GGCTTTCCGGCCGCCGCACAGCAGGCATTTCCCGGTCCGCGGCCGATCGAATTCGTGGTGCTGTTCCCGGCGGGGACGTCCGCCGATGTCACGGCGCGCGTGCTCGCCGAAGGCATGGCGCAGCGGCTGGGCACTCAGATCGTCGTGGTCAACCGGCCCGGCGGGGGCGGGGCGGTGGGCTACCGCTACGCGGCCGCGCAGGCAGCGGACGGTCATCACCTGGTCTGGAACTCCAACTCGATCTCGACCACCTACCACACCGGCGTGCTGCCGTTCGATTACCGCGCGTTCGCGCCGGTCGCGCGCGTGCAAACCGAGACGCCGCTGCTGTTCGTCCGCGGTGAATCGCAGTGGAAGTCGCTGCGCGAGCTGTTGCAGCACGTCAAGGCCAACCCGGGCAAAGTCACTGTCGGCAATTCGGGCACCGGGAGCCACACGCATTTCTCCTCCGTTTGGCTGTTTCGAGCGGCCAACCTGCAGGTCTTGGACGTGCCGTTCAACGCCGCGCAGGTCGTGCCGAGCCTTGTTGGCGGCCACGTCGACGCCGTAGTGCAGCTGCCGGGCGCGCTCGCCGGCCACGTGAAGGCGGGTACGGTGCGCCCGCTCGTTGCGCTGAGCGCGGCTCGCGATGCGGCCTTTCCCAACGTGCCGACGGCGCGCGAGCAGGGACTGAACGCGGCCGCCGAGTTATGGCGCGGGGTGGTCGTGCCCCAGGGCACGCCGCCGCGCGTCATCGCCCGGCTCGAGGAGGCGATACGCGCGACGGTGACGAGCCCGGCGTTTGCCCGCTCGGCCGAGAAGCTGCTCGTTGTGCCGGCTTTCCTGCCTGCCGGCGATTTTGGAAAGTTGATCGCCAAGGAAGACGGGGAGATCGCGACGGCGGTGCAGGCGCTCGGACTCAAGAAGAACGCCAACTGACGGGCCAACGAGGCTCCGCGCCGGCCAGTGCACGCATCCGTCGTCAAGCAATTCCTGGTTGGGCTGCAGCAGGCGCTGGTGGAGCGCCTCGCCTGGCTCGACGGACACGCCTTCCGCCGCGACGAATGGACGCGGCCCGAGGGCGGGGGCGGAATCACGCAAGTGCTCGAGGAAGGGGCTTTGTTCGAGCGCGCCGGGGTGAATTTCTCGCATGTCTCGGGCACGCAACTGCCGCCGTCAGCCAGCGCCGCGCGGCCGGAACTGGCAGGACGCTCGTTCCAGGCGATGGGCATATCGCTGGTCCTGCACCCGCGCAATCCCTACGTGCCGACCGTGCACCTGAACGTGCGGTGGTTTCTCGCCGAGCGCCGCGACGCCGCGCCCGTCTGGTGGTTCGGCGGAGGCGCCGACCTGACGCCGTATTACCCGTTTGCCGAGGATGCGAGGCATTTCCACCGCACCTGGCGCGACGCGCTGGCCCGGTTCGGACCGGACTGCTATGCCCGTTACAAGAAGTGGTGCGACGATTACTTCTACCTGAAACACCGCGGAGAACCGAGGGGGGTCGGCGGTATTTTCTTCGACGACCTCAATGAGCCCGATTTCGACACGTGCTTCGCGCTGGCGCGACTCGTCGGCGAGCACTTCCTGCCCGCGTACGAGCCGGTTATCGAGCGCAGACGGGGGCTTGCTTATGGCGAGCGCGAGCGCGCGTTCCAGGCTTATCGCCGCGGCCGCTACGTGGAGTTCAACCTGGTATACGACCGCGGCACGCTCTTCGGGCTGCAATCGGGCGGGCGCACCGAGTCCATCCTCATGTCGCTGCCGCCGCGGGTCGAGTGGCGCTACGACTGGAAGCCCGAGCCCGGCAGCCCGGAGGAGTCGCTTTACCGGGAGTTCCTCGTGGCGAAGGACTGGGCCGCGGATTGAGACCCGAGGAGCAGCAGGGGAAGCGAGAAAAACGTCCGCGCAGTTGCCCCTGAACCTCTCGCCGCAACTTTCGTCAGAACCAGCTTTTCAGCGCTTTGACGCGCGCGAGGATCTTTGCGCTGACCGATCCGTCGTCGCCCGCCGCGGCCACCTGATGCTGGCGCGTCAGGTGAGGATTCTGCTTGAACGATTGATAGCGCGTCAGCGCCGCCTGGGAGTGCTGCTTGAGCCTGTCCAGGTTCACCGGCTTGTTGATGAACCGGAAGATCTGCGCCTGGTTGATGAGCTCGATGACGAGCTCGGAATCCGAGCTTTCGGCGAGCACGATCACGAGAATCTCCGGACGCTCGTGCTTGAGCACCTTGAAGGCGGCCAGCGATTCTTCGCCCCGATTGGCGATGTCCGCAATGATCAGCGCCGTCTCGTGTGCTTCCAGCAGTCCGACCGCGCGGTCGAAATCCGGGACTTCTCGCACGGGGCAGGCGCCCCCGATGAAACGGTTCACGGCGGCCGCAGTATCCCGGTCCGCCCCGATCACCACCACTGCGGCGTCCATTTTCTCCGGCAGGATGGGAGGCGAGGCGGCTTTTTCCGCCAACTCGAGGGCGATCCGGGCGGCCTCGGCGATGATGTCCTGGATTTCCTGGTTGTCCCAAGGCTTGGAAACGAACCGGAATACCTCGCCTTCGTTGACCGAGCCCACGATCGCGGCCAGATCCGAGTAGCCGGTGAGCAGCAGCCTCACGGTGGCCGGCGCCGCTTCCTTGACCTGGCGTAGCAGCTCCACGCCCGTCATTTCCGGCATGCGCTGGTCGCTGACGACGACGTGAGGGCGGAACTTCTTCACCAGTTCCAGCGCCGCGGCACCGTTGCCTGCGGTGAGCACCTCGTAGTTCATGCGGAACACCGAGCGCAGGGCGTTCAGGATGCGCTCCTCGTCGTCGACGAACAGTAATCGTGCCTTCGTTCCCGGCGCCGCCGTCCCGGGTTGCACCCTGGCCGGCGCGGGCACCGGTGGCGGAGCGGCGGGCGCGACAACGTTGGGCTGGGTCGGCGCATCCGCGATCGGTTGTGGCTTGAGTCCGGCGAGCATGCGCGCAGCCTGGACGAGATTGGGGTCAATACGCTGCGTGGGCTCGTCCGCCATATTGGCCGGCCCGGCCGCGCGCTCGCTCTGCCGGATACTCGCCTCGATGCCCTTGACGAAGGCATCGGAGAATTCCTTCGCGGTCTGAAAGCGGTCGGCCTGCTTCTTTGCCAGCGCCTTTTGCGTCGCCCAGTCAAGTTGCACCGAGATTTTCGGGTTGTATTCCGAGGGATTGACGGGCCGCTCGCCCAGCACCTGCCGCATCACCTCGGCGTTGTTGCCGGTAAACGGCCGCCGATTGGCCAGCAGCTCGTAGGCGATCACGCCCACCGAGTAGATATCGCTGCGGGCGTCGATATCGGTCCCCAGAAACTGCTCGGGTGACATGTAGCCGGGCGAACCCATGATCTCGCCGACCTGGGTGAGCGTCGAAGAGTCGATGCGGGCGATCCCGAAGTCCGTGAGCTTGAGACGCCCGTCCTCGTTGATGAGGATGTTGGAAGGCTTGATGTCGCGGTGAACGACTCCGAGGGAATGCGCGTAGCCCAATCCGTCGAGCAACTGGCGGATCATCTCCCCGATTTCCTTCAACCCGAAGCGCGCCTGGTTCTGGATATGGTGGAACAGCGATTGGCCGTTCACCAGCTCCATGACGATATAGGCGAGGTCGGCGTCCTCACCGTAGTCGAAAATCGCAGTGATGCGGGGATGCGTGAGCCGCCCGACCGCCTGCGCCTCGTGCCGGAACCGAGTCAGCGCGTACTGGAGATCGGCGGGATCGAGCGACGATTTCGTGATGGTCTTGACGGCGACCGCCCGGTGAATCGCGGGATCGAAGGCGCGATAGACGACGCCCATGCCGCCCTGGCCCAGCACGCCCTGGATCTGGTACTTGCCGATTTGGGACGGCAGGCTCATGCGGTGGCGGCGGAGGCCGCCGGGGCGTCTTCTGGTGCGGGTAAGGGCGGAGTCAACGGTAGCACCACGGTGAACCGCGTGCCAACGCCCACTCCCGAGTCGACATGGATCGTGCCCCCGTGCTGCTCGATGATCTTGTAGACGATGGACAACCCTAGGCCGGTGCCTTTGCCGACGTCCTTGGTGGTGAAGAACGGATCGAAGATCTTCGGCAGCACGTCCGCGGGGATTCCCTTGCCATTGTCCTGCACCTCGACCGCGACGTGCGTCGCGTCGGCGCGACGCGTCGTGAGCGAGATGACTCCGCGCCCGGACTCGATGGCCTGTGCCGCGTTGTTGATGAGGTTGAGAAAGACCTGGTTGATCTGCGAAGGGGAGCAAGTGATGCGCGGAATATCCCCGAGGTTCTTCTTTACGGTATGGCCCTTGAGTTCGTGCTTGGCCAGCAGCAGCGTGCTCTCGATGCCTTCGTTGAGATCGAAGCTGTCCATGCGGCTGCGGTCGAGCCTGGAGAAATTCTTGAGATTGATGACGATTTCGGATATCTGGCTGATGCCGTAGAGCCCGTCCTTGAGCAGCGTCTGCAGCTCCTCCAGCACATGATGGTCCTTGAACTGGCCGATCAGCTGCTCGGTCAGCGCAAACTGCTGGGCGAGCTGATGCGGGTTCGCGGCGCCGGTGCGCAGCAGCTCGAGCAGCTTTTCGGCCTCGCCCGTGAGCTGCGCGAGCTCGGGCAGCTTCCCGGTCACCGAACCGAGGCTGTTCTTCACATAGGCGAGCGGCGTGTTGATCTCATGTGCGACGCCCGCCACCATCTGCCCGAGCGACGACATTTTTTCGGTCTGAATGAGCTGCGCCTCGGACTCCTTGAGCTGCTGCAGCGCTTCGGACAACTCGCGGGTGCGCTCGACCACCCGCTGCTCCAGTTCCTCGTTTGCCTGGTGAAGCAGGCGGTAGCTCGCGACCAGTCGCATCGCGAGGTAGCCAAGCAGGATCAGCAGGGCGCCCGAATAGGCGACGAGATAGGCGCGGTAGAACTCCTGGCGCGTGAGCGTGGCTTCCATCTCGCCGGAAAAGGCGGTGGTCAGGCTGTCGACGCGCGGTCCGGCGGTCAGGAACGAGAGCCGGGTATAGAGCTCCTCTTCGACGGGGCGCGCGGCGAGCAGTTGCTGCACGTGATCCTCGAGCCGCAGCATGCCGTCGCGCAGCGCGGGCGGCACGCGGCCGGCGGCGTGCTGCAGGTCCTGCGCGACGGTTTCCACCACCTTGCGTTGCGTCTCGCTCGGCGCGTAGTGATAGCGCTGCGCCTCGGCGATCGCCTGCAGCGCGGTGTTCTCGGCCGCGACCAGCCGCTCGCGCTCGCGAAAATCCTGCCAAGAGCCGCGCACGAGCCCGGCGATCTCGGTGTCCGCGCCCAGGACGCGGGCAAGGGCCTGCCGTGTCGTGGTCCCGGCCTGCCGGTACTGGCCGATCATGTCCGCCTTGCGCGAAAAATCGCGGGTGAGCCCGGGCAGGCCCTGCGCCAGCACGGCGCTCTCGAGCGACTGCGCGGCGGCGGCAAGATCCTTCTGCAGCCGGGCGAGCAGCGGGCGAGGGTCCTCGGCGGGCAGCGACTGCGGATGCAGCTCGGCACGCGATCGCAGGACGTCGACATCCCAGCGCGCGTCGATCTGCTTCAGTTGCCTCAGGGCAGCCAGCACTTCGCCGCTGCGCTTGACGTCAGCGCCCTGGGTCTTGAAGAAGAGGAACGCGAGAATCGCTGCCAGCAGCAGGCCGGCGCCGGCCATGAGCGCGTAACGCAGTGCCCTGATGTCCAGCAGCCGCCGTCCCCGCTCGAGCAGCACGCCCGGCTGGATCGTCGGGGTCATCATTCGCCGAGGTAAGCCTGGCGCACCTGTGCGCTGGCGAGCAGTCGCGGCGCGTTGTCGGCGAGGGCGATGGTGCCGCTCTCCATGACGTAACCGCGATGGCAGGTTTCGAGCGCGAGCCGGGCGTTCTGCTCGACCAGCAGGAGGGTGGCGCCGTCGGCGGCGATCGCGCGTATGGTTTCGAAGATCTTTTGCACCATCAGTGGCGCCAGTCCCATGCTCGGTTCGTCCAGGAGCAGCAGTCGCGGCCGGCTCATGAGGGCGCGCCCGATCGCCAGCATCTGCTGCTCGCCGCCGGACAACGTGCCGGCAAGCTGCCGCCGCCGCTCGGCCAGCCGCGGCAACCGTTCGTAGACCCGGTCGAAATCAATCTTGATGCGCTTCGGGTCGCGGCGACTGTAGGCGCCCATCGCGAGATTCTCCTCGACGGTGAGCCGGGCAAACACGCCGCGCCCTTCGGGCACCAGGGCCAGTCCTTCCCGGACCAGCTCGAATGCCGGACGCGCTGTTATGTCCGCGCCATTATAGAGGATGCGGCCGGCGGTCGGCCGCAGTATCCCCGCCAGCGTCTTGAGCGTGGTGGTCTTGCCGGCCCCGTTGGCGCCGATGAGCGCGACCAGTTCGCCGGCGCCCACGTCGAGGTCTATCCCCTTGACGGCCTCGATGCCGCCGTAGGCCACCTTCAGACTCCTGACCTCAAGCAAAATCGCCTCCGAGGTAGGCGGCGATCACGGCGGGGTCGCGCCGCACGGCCTCGGGCTGCCCTTCCGCGATCTTGCGCCCATAGTCCAGGACGGCCACGCGATCGCACAGTCCCATGACCAGCTTGACGTCATGCTCGATGAGCAGCAGCGTCGTGCCGTCGCGACGTATGGCGCCGAGCAGACGCTTGAGCGCCTCGCGCTCCGTCGGATTCATGCCGGCCGCAGGCTCGTCGAGCGCGAGCAGCCGCGGCTCGGTCGCCAGCGCGCGCGCAATCTCCAGCCGCCGCTGGTCGCCGTAGGACAGGCAATTGGCCGCTTCCCCGGCGCGGTGGCCGATGCCGACATAATCGAGCAGCGCGCGGGCGCGGGTCTCGGTTGCCGCCTCCTCTGCGCGCGTGGCCCGGTTGCGCAATACCGCGCCCAGCACGCCGGCCCGCGTGCGCGCGTGCCGGCCCACCATGACGTTCTCGAGCGCGGTCATGTTCGCGAATAGCCGGATGTTCTGAAACGTGCGCGCAATGCCGCGTTCCACGACGCGATGGGGTTTCATGCCGGTCAGCCGTGCTCCCGCGAAGACACATTCGCCGCTATCGGGCAGATAGAGCCCGGTCAATATGTTGAACAACGTCGTCTTTCCCGCGCCGTTGGGGCCGATCAGCCCGAAGATCTCGCCGCGCCGCACGGTCAGGCTCACGTCGGCCAGCGCGGTGAGGCCGCCGAAGCGCTTGCCGACGGCGCTGGCCGTCAGCAGGGCGCCGTCTTCCGTGGCGCTCATGGGCGCGTGTTCACGGGCGTTGCTTCCGCCGCGTCCGCGGCCATTTCGCGGCGCCGCAGCGGCGAGGGCCATATTCCCGATGGACGCAGCAGCATGACCAGGATCAGGGCCAGCCCAAATACCAGCAGTCGCAGATCGGCCGGGTCGGCGAGCACCTGGCCGAAGAGTGCCTGCTGCAGCGGTCCCAGGTAGCGCAGCGCCTCGGGCAGCGCGACGAGCAGGACCGCGCCCAGCACCACGCCCGGGATATGACCCATCCCGCCCAGCACCACCATGCACAGAATCATGATCGATTCGATCAGCGTGAAGCTCTCGGGACTGACGAATCCCTGAAAGCCCGCGAACAGCCCGCCCGAGACGCCGCCGAAGCTCGCGCCGATCGCGAAGGCGAGCAGTTTGATGTTGCGGGTATTGATGCCGGCCGCCGCAGCGGCCACCTCGTCCTCGCGGATCGCCACCCACGCGCGGCCGATGCGCGAATCCTCCAGGCGCATGGATACGAAAATCACCAGCAGGGTCAGGGCGAGAAAAAGGTAGTAATAGTTGTAGACGGCGGGGAAAACGACGCCGCCCAGCGTATGCGAGTGCGCAAGCGAGAAGTCGCCGAGGCGGATGGGATCGATGAGGTTGATGCCCTGCGGCCCGTTGGTGATGTTGACCGGCGCGTTGAGGTTGTTGAGGAAAATGCGGATGATTTCGCCGAAGCCGAGCGTGACGATGGCGAGATAATCTCCGCGCAGCCGCAGGGTAGGCGCGCCGAGGAGCACGCCGAACAGGCAGGCGATCACCGCGCATCCCGGCAGCAAGGCCCAGAACGGCAGATGAACGTTGAAGTGGGGGGACGCGAGCAGCGCGTAAAAATAGGCGCCCACGGCGAAGAACGCCACGTAACCCAGGTCGAGCAGTCCGGCGTAGCCGACCACGATGTTCAATCCCAGCGCCAGCATGACGTAGAGCAGGATGAACGACGCGATACGCACCCAGGTGCGTCCCAGGGCCCAGTCGGTGAGGAACGGCAGCGCGAGAAGGATTGCGCCGAGCAGGAGGTACGCGCCCCACGCGAGCCGCGGGTCGCGTTTCCATTTCTGCCAGTCAATCCCGGGCCGGGTCACCGCTCATCCTTGGCGCGCTACGCGCGCTCGCTCACGCGTTCGCCCAGCAGTCCCGACGGCCTGAACACCAGCACCGCGATCAGCACGAGAAAGGCGAAAACGTCCTGGTAGTGGCTGCCGAGAAATCCGCCGGTGAGCGGTCCGATATACCCGGCGGCCAGGCTCTCGATGATCCCCAGCAACAGGCCACCGAGCATGGCGCCGGCGAGGTTGCCGATGCCGCCGAGAACCGCGGCGGTAAACGCTTTCAGGCCCAGCATGAAGCCCATGAAATAGTGGGCGATGCCGTAGTAGGCGCTCACCATCATGCCCGCCACCGCGGCGAGGGCGGACCCGATGACGAAAGTGACGGAAATGATCGTATTGATGTTGACGCCCATGAGGCCGGCGACTTCCGGATTCTGCGAGGTGGCGCGCATGGCGCGGCCGAGCGGCGTCCGGTGCACCAGCAACAGCAGGCCGGCCATGATGGCGAAAGCCAGCATCACGATGAAGATTTGCAGGTCGCTTACCGCGGCACCGCCCACGGAATGGGTCGTGACCGGCAGCAGCGAGGGGAACGAATGGTATTGGCGGCCCCACAGGAGCATCGCTGCGTTCTGGAGCACGATCGACATGCCGATCGCCGTAATGAGCGCGGCCAGCCGCGGGGCGTGGCGCAGCGGGCGGTAGGCGATGCGCTCGATGGCGTAGCCCAGCGCCATGCAGGCCGGGATCGCGGCGGCCAGCCCGAGCGCGGCGATGGCAGGACCCGGCAATGCGATACCGCTGCCGACGAGTAGCTGGATGACGGCGAGCCCCACCATGGCTCCGATCATCACCACCTCGCCGTGGGCGAAATTGATCAACCCGAGGATGCCGTACACCATGGTGTAGCCGAGCGCGACCAGGGCGTAGATGGCCCCGAGGACGATTCCGTTGATGAGCTGCTGGAGGAAAATGTCCAAGCGGGAATTCTCAACGCAAGAACGGCACCCGAAGGTGCCGTCCGCAGGATGGCGATCTCACCGCCGGCGCGCTATTTCGTCCCGGCGGCCGCAGCCGCCTTTTCCGCGGGTGCCGGCGCGGCGCCCCCGATCGTTTCCAGCGCGCTCCATTTTCCGCCCTTCACGACGTACAGCGTGACGGGGCCGTTCTTCAGATCGCCCTACTCGTCGAGAGCGATCGGTCCGCTCACGCCCTGGCGGCTGATCTTGGAGAGTTCCGCCACCACCTTCGCCGGCTCGACGGAATTGGCCTTCATCATCGCCTCGATCAGCGTCATGGTGGCGTCGTAGGCATAGGGCGCGTAGATCTGAATCTGGCCGTATTTGGCGCTGAACTTCTCCCGAAACTCCTTGCTGCCGGGCATTTTCTCCAGCGGCAGTCCGGGCGAGGACGCGATCACGCCCTCGGCTGCGGCGCCGGCGAGCTTGATGAATTCCGCGCTCTGCGCGCCATCGCCCCCCAGGAACTTCGATTGGATGCCCAGCGACTTCATCTGCGCCGCCATCGGGCCCGCCTGCGCATCCATGCCGCCGTAGAAAACCAGGTCGGGCTGCTTGCCCTTGACGCTGGTGAGGATCGCGCGGAAGTCGGTCGATTTGTCGCTGGTGAACTCGCGCCCGACGATGGCGGCGCCGGCCGCCTTCGCGGCCTTCTCGAACTCGTCGGCCAACCCCTGCCCGTAGGCGGTGCGATCATCGATGATGGCGACCTTCTTCGCGCCGATCTTGACGGCGTACTCGCCCAGCACCTTGCCCTGCTGCGCGTCGTTGGCCATGGTGCGGAAGATGTTCTTGTAGCCTTGCCCGGTGACGGCGACTGCGGTGGCCGACGGCGAAATCTGCGGAATGCCGGCGTCGTGATAGATACGTGAAGCCGGAATGGTGGTGCCGGAATTGAGATGCCCGATCACGCCGGCCACCTTGCTGTCCACCAGCTTTTGCGCCACGATCGTGCCGGTTTTCGGATCGGCCTGGTCATCCTCGCTCACGAGCTCGAACCGCACTTTCGAGTCGCCGATGGTAGGGCCCTTCGCGTTGGCCTCCTCGATCGCCAGGCGCGCGCCATTGTCGTTGTCCTTGCCGAGATGCGCCTGCGGGCCGGTCAGCGGCGACACCTGCCCGATCTTCACGATAATCTCGGACGGGGGCTTGGGGGCCTCGCCCTTGGCCGATTTCGACGGCGCGGATTCCTGGCCGCAGGCCGACAGCAACAATGCCAACAGGGTACTGGTAAGGGATGCGAAGAGCGCTGCGCGCATGGAAAAACCCTCTCGATAAATCATTGTTGCCACTGGAAATTTATTATTCCTTAGCGTCCGGGCCGTTGTCAATTTTCCCGCCGTGGCAGTCGCGCAGAATCGTAAAAAAAAAGCCGGCGCGAGCCGGCTTTTCGTGGCGACGGGACCCAGCCTACTTGAGCGACAGAATCCACTGCACTATGGCCTGGATGTCGCCATCCTTGACGTGGGTGTTGGGCGGCATCGGAATGTCGCCCCACACGCCCTTGCCGCCGGCCTTTACTTTCTTCACGAGGCTCGCTTCCGCGCCCTTGTCCTTGCGGTATTTTTCCGCGATCTGCTGGTAGCTCGGACCCACCAGTTTCTTGTCGACGGTATGGCAGGCGAGGCACCCGTTGCTCCTGGCGAGGGCTTCCCCGGCCTTGGAATCGGCGGCATTGGCGCCGGCGGCGATCGTGGTGGCCGCGAGGAACGCGGTGATGGCGATACGCTTCATTCAATAAACTCCTGTGCGTGTGCGGTAAGGCCCGCGATTGTAACTGACCCGATGCCGGGTGCAACGCCGCCCGTCAGCGGCGGGCAGCGAGCAGCGGCTCGATCTCGGCCAGGCGGGTAACGGCCGGCAGACAGCTAACGCCGCGACAGACCCAGGCGTTGACGGCGTCTTCGTCGGCGGCGGGCTTGTCGAGGACGGCCGGGAGATCCCGTGCCCCCGACGGAACGCCGACAATCATCGTGTCCGGCCGGAATGCGCCGGCGAGCGAGCGCTGCCACCGCGCCATCGTCCGAGGGTTTCCGCGCAGGACCACCAGTTGCGGCGGTGACACGAACTCCTCGAGCGCGGTCCCGAGGCTCACGAACCCGCTTGGCTGGTGCTCCATGGCCGGAAAGAAGACTTTGAGCGCGCGCTCGGCCGCCTCCAGGTAGCGCGGGTCGCCGACGAGGTGGCCCAGGCGCTGCAGCGCGAACGCGGCCACGCCGTTGCCCGAGGGCGTGGCTTGGTCGTGGCCGGGCTTGGCGCGATGAATGAGCTTCTCGTGATCGTCCGACACGAAAAAGAAGCCGCCGTGCGCGTGGTCCTCGAAGCGCTCGAGCAGGATGTCCGCCAGGTCCCGGGCGAAGCGCAAGTCTTCGTCGCGAAAATCCGTCTGCAGGAGCTCCAACAGCGCGTCGAGCAGGAACGCGTGATCGTCGAGATAGGCGTTGAGGTGCGCCGTCCCGTCCT
>Ga0247825_10002673_pt1 | contig 11765 bp, 9 predicted proteins | sample 13C_Vanillin_Day_FD_194413 | JGI IMG/M metagenome (GOLD analysis project Ga0247825, IMG submission 194413) | Soil microbial communities from agricultural site in Penn Yan, New York, United States - 13C_Vanillin_Day48 | ecosystem: Environmental > Terrestrial > Soil > Agricultural land | place... | reverse complement strand
GTACTCCGCTCGAGGCTCCTCGGGCCAGATATGGAAGGAGGGCAGGCCACTGGCCCGCTGCCGCTCGATGACGGCCTCCTTCTCGCTCGCTGGGATGAGCTGGCTGAAGCCAAGGCCTTGAACCCCGGGATCATGACGCTTCAGGCCGAGCCGCTCGACGTAGAGGCGGAACTCCTCGCGGGTGACCTCCTTGCTGGCGGCGAAGAAGCCAGCGGCGCCGCTCAGCAGGGTGGTGTCCGAGTCCAGGTGAGCCGAGATCCGGTCCTGGGTGGTGTGGATCTGGTGCTCGAAGCGGGCGGTGTCCCGGCCCCGGGCCGTCACGAAGAAGAGGACCGTGCTGGCGGCCGTCAGCAGAAGCGAGGCGGCCAGGACGGTGAGCGGTGCCAGGGTCGGGCGTCTGGAGAGGGAAGGAGGGGCCACGTTGGGACGGACACGAGAACGGCCCCAGATACCATTGAACCCTCTGGCCAAGCCGGCCCTGCTGATCTCAAGCGTGCAGGGGCCGACGCCTCTCCGGTACCGCCCCAGTCATGAGGTAGGGGAAAAAACCGCAGCGGGCCCCCTCTGCACCATCCCCCGAGGATGCAGAAGGGCAGGCCCGCTGCGCACTACCCACCCCACTCAGGAGCGGACTGCTGTGATGGCAGACGGCCCATCACTCGCCCCCGGGTGTCCGCGTGCGGGTGGCTCTGAATCAACCCCTGGTGTCTGGGGATTGGTCCAGCTATTCCGGATACTAATGTAGGTCGTAAGGGACCGGCAACTTCAAACGCCTCATAAGGGCATGTTTCTTCGATGTTTTTTCCCTCCGCGACAGGTGGGCAGAAGTTTCCAATAAGGCCGTGATGCCATATCCCGGATTTTACGGCAAGCCCGGATTTATCCGATGAGGAGGCTCGGTGAGGGTGTTGTGTCGAGGGCAGGAGCAGGCGTGCCATCATCGAGCCGCTCCAGGGGACTCTCCGCCATGATTCCGTTCGACGAGTTCAAGGGCATCGAGGTGTCGGGCCGTAACGTGCTGGGACTGGTGCAGGCATTTGGCCAGTTCAAGTCGATCGCGAGTCAGATCCTGCTGGCCGAGGGGATAGGGCTCAAAGGCCCGGATGGCTTCGTCGTGGTGCAGACGGAGAACTGGTACCCGTTCGACGCGTTCCTGCGGGCGTTCGCTCGGGCCAGCCAGCACATGGGCGATGCGGTGCTGCACCAGATCGGCGTGTCGGTGATGAAGAACGTGGAGTGGCCGCCCACCGTCAAGGACATGAAGACGATGCTGGAGTCCATGGACGCGGGCTATCACCTGCACCACCGCAAGAACGGGCGTCCCATGTGGGATCCGCTGACGAAGAAGATGAAGGAAGGCATCGGGCACTACCGGTGGAAGCCGCGGCCGGATGGCTCGGTGGAAGTGGAGAGTGACAACCCGTACCCCTGCGCCTTCGACAAGGGGATGCTCTTCGGCGGCCTTCGGCGGCTGCATGCGGTAGGGTCCATCGTTCATGATGATGGCCAGCCGTGCCGCAAGCGGGGCCACGCTTCCTGCATCTACATCGTCACGGCATAGGCGCCCTGTGTTCGAGCTGGAAGGGGTCTCCAAGAGGTTCGGTGTCACCCAGGCGCTGGGCCCGGTGGACTTGAAGCTCCCGCCGGGGCGCACCACCGTCATGCTCGGCCCGAGCGGGTGTGGCAAGTCCACCCTGGTGCGCCTCATGAACGGGCTGCTTCGCCCGGACACCGGCCGGGTCCTCTTCGATGGCCAGCCGCTGCCCTCGGAGGAGGCGGCGCTGCTCACGCTGCGCCAGCGCATGGGCTACGCGCTCCAGGGCGGCGGCCTCTTTCCGCACCTCACCGCGGGGCAGAACGTGGACCTCATGGCCCGCTACCTGCGCTGGCCCGAGGCGCGCATCCGCTCGCGGCTGGATGCATTGGTGGAGCTGACTCGCTTCCCAGGTGATGCGTTGGGGCGGTTCCCGGCCCAGCTCTCTGGCGGCCAGCGCCAGCGTGTGGGGCTCATGCGCGCGCTGATGCTGGAGCCGGACGTGCTGCTGCTCGATGAGCCGCTGGGAGCGCTGGATCCGATGGTCCGCTCCGAGCTGCAGGCGGATCTGCGCGCCATCTTCGCCCGGTTGGGCAAGACGGTGGTGCTCGTCACCCATGATCTCGGCGAGGCGGCGTACCTGGGCCAGCACGTGGTGTTGCTGCGGGATGGGCGCGTGGTGCAGCAGGGGGCGCTCTCCGAGCTGGAGGCACGCCCCGCGGATCCGTTCGTCACCCGCTTCATTCAGGCACAGCGGCTGCCGCTGCAGGGGAGCGCATGAGGGCGCTGCTCGCGAGCATCTTGCTGGTGCTGCCCTGGCTCGGGGCGTGCGCTCCCGAGGCCGCGGTGGCGTCCACGCCGGAGGTACGCGTGGGCTCCAAGAAGTTCACCGAGTCCGTCATCCTGGGCGAGATGGTGGCGCGGCTGGCGCGGCTCTCCGAGGCGCGTGCGGTGCATCGGCGCGAGCTGGGCGGCACCACCGTGCTCTGGGAGGCTCTGAAGCGCGGCGACCTGGATATCTATCCCGAGTACACCGGCACCCTGCGCCAGGAGTTGTTCGCCGCGCGCGGACTGCGCGATGACGCGGCCCTGCGTGAGGCGTTGGCTGCCGAGGGGCTGGGGATGAGCGCCTCGCTCGGATTCAATGACACCTATGCGCTGGGCATGAAGGAGGTGGAGGCCGAGCGCCTGGGCATCCGGCGCATCTCCGACCTGCGCGCCCACCCGGAGCTGCGCTTTGGCTTCAGCAACGAGTTCATGGAGCGCGGCGATGGCTGGCCCTCGCTGCGAGATCGCTACCAACTCCCCCAGCAGGAGGTGCGCGGGCTGGATCATGATCTCGCCTACCGGGGCTTGGAGAGTGGGGCCATCCAGGTGACGGATCTGTACTCCACCGACGCGGAGATCGCCGCGTACGGCCTGCGGGTGCTGGAAGATGACTTGAAGCACTTCCCCGCCTACGACGCGGTGCTGCTCTACCGCGAGGACTGGGCACGGAAGAACCCACGCGTGCTCGCGGTCATCCTGCGGATGCAGGGGCTCATCTCCGAGCAGGAGATGGTGCGGCTCAACGCCAGGGCTCGCCTGGAGCGCGTCCCCGAGGGCCAGGTGGCCTCGGAGTTCCTCACCCGCAAGCTGGGCATCGAGCCGGAGGTGCAGGCGGACAGCCTGGCCTCGCGGCTGTGGCGCAGGACGCGCGAGCATCTGTTCCTCGTGCTCGTGTCGCTGCTCGGGGCCGTGGTGGTGGCCGTGCCGCTGGGAATACTCGCGGCGAAGCGGGCGCGAGTGGGCAGGGCGGTGCTGGGGCTGGCGGGCATCATCCAGACGGTGCCCTCGCTGGCGCTGCTGGTGGTGATGATTCCGCTGTTGGGCATCGGCTCGAGGCCCGCCATCGTGGCGCTGTTCCTCTACAGCCTGCTGCCCATCGTCCGGAACACGGCCGCGGGGCTCAGCGGCATCCCGGGCGACATCCGCGAGTCCGCCGAGGCCCTGGGCCTGCCGCCGCGCTCGCGGCTGTGGCGCGTCGAGCTCCCGCTGGCCGCACCCTCCATCCTCGCGGGCATCCAGACGGCCGCCGTGATCAACGTGGGCACGGCGACCCTGGGCGCGCTCATCGGAGCGGGTGGCTATGGGCAGCCGATCCTCACGGGCATCCGGCTGGACGACACGGGCCTCATCCTGGAGGGCGCCGTGCCCGCCGCACTGCTGGCGCTCGCTGTCAGCGCCTTGTTCGAGCTCATCGAGCGGCTCGTGGTGCCTCGGGGGCTACGGGTATCGCAGGGGCAGGGGACGTGACGGCCGTCTCACCCCATGCGTGAGCCCGAGGCCGAGGCTGTGCCGGCAGGGCTCGGGCGCAGCTCGGCTCTCGGTGCATCCTCCGCGAGCCCCGCGGCGGCGAGGCGCACCAGGGAGAGCCACACCAGGTCCGCCAGCAGCAGGTGGATGAGCTGCATCCAGATCGGCGCCAGCAGCACCAGGTTGATGATCCCCACGGCGAGCTGCACCCCATAGAGGATGCCGAGCAGCGCCGCCCCTCGCTTGACCTCCGCCGAGGGCCGCAGCCGGGCGGCGAGGGAGGCCATCGCCACCACCAGCGCGCCGACCCCCACCGCGAGCAAGGGGTGCAGTACGCGCAGCCGCAGCAGGACGTGGGCTGTCTCGGAGACATCCTGCTGGAGCCCTTCCGCCAGGCTCGAGGCCGGGAAGAGCGTGTCTCCCAGGGCCGCGATGGCCCCGGTGACTCCCAGCAGCGTCAGCGCCACCAGCCCGGTGCCCACCAGCGCCCCCGTGAGCCCCTGCCCGCGCAGTGCCAGCCGCGAGCGCCCACCCGCGAACCACACGGCCAACATCTGCGCGCCGATGAGCAGGAAGGTATTGATGAGGTGCGCCGCCATCCAGAACGCCCGTCCGATGGACTGGTTGTGCGCCACGTACTGGAAGAGCACCAGCCCCGCGCCGATAGCCGCCTCCGTCAGCATGAAGAAGAGCTGCATGGAGGCGGCGCGACGGACGGGATGCCCCTTGGCGTGGGCTCGCAGTCCCCACACGCACAGCGCCACCGAGAGCACCAGGGCCAGGCCGCTCGTGAGCCGGTGCGTGTACTCGATGAGGGTGGCCACGGATGGCTCGCGCGGGATGACCACGCCGTTGCACTGGGGCCAGTGATCTCCACACCCGGCCCCTGAGCCCGTGGCGCGCACGAAGGCACCCCACAGCACCACGGCCAGTGTGTAGGCGAGCACGGCGTAGCTGAAGACCTGGAAGCGGCGTGAGGAAGCTGGGTAGGTCATCGGTGCGGCAGCCCCGGTGGGTGCAGGGCCCCTCCCTAACGCAATTCGCCCCCGAGCGCCTCCTCCCCGCGGCTTGCGCCTCCACGCCTGCCACCTTCCTTCCATCAGTTGGGGTGCTCGTCGGCGGCCAGGCACCGTCCACGGCCGCGGACGGTCACCGTCCACGCGGCGAGACGCTGGCTCCAGGCAGGTGGCCAGCAGCTGCGAGGGTGCGCTCGTTCACTGCAGGGATCCCCAGTGTCTATGAGGGCTTATGTCGCGGAGCCACTGTGCCGAGGGCTTGGCACGCCGCATGCTCTCTGCCTTCGCAACGCCGGACTGACTACCCGGTGTCTCGGGATTCCAGGTCAACAATCTCGAGGCGGCCGTGGGCTGAGGGTACCCCCCGCTTGGCCCACGGCCGCAAGCAGCTTGAACATCATTCTTTCCTCTTTTGGGCGCGTGGCGAGCAGGTGTGGCCTTCATGGCACCTCTGCTCGCCACGCGCTTTTTCGGGCTTCGGGTGTCGGCTCGTCCGGAGGGGAGGCGGAGAAGCTTCTTCCCTGAGGACCGAGGGAAGTGGTTAGCCTTCACTTCGTGATCCCTGATCCGCCCAAGCCGCCCCTTCCTTCTTTCCGGCTCGACGACCGTCTGCACCGGTTGCAGGACGCGCTGGCCGAGGGCCAGGAGCGCCGGGCCCGGGAGATGGAAGCCTGGGTGCGGGAGATGGGCCGCCTGCCTACCGAGCACGAGCGTCGCGAGTGGGAGAGACGCTGGCGCAAAGAGGCGAAGCGAGGCGTGAGGCACGCGGAGAAGGAAGCCCGGCGTGCCGAACGGCAAGCACGGGAGGAGGCCTCACGCAACCCCATGCTGGGTGTGATGTTCGCGCTGGGCGCGCTGGCGACGCTGGTGATCGCCCTGCGCTATCCCAGCATGTGGTGGCTCATCTTCATCGCCATCTTCGTCTTCGGGCAGGGAGCGGCCCGCCACCTGATGCCGCGCCGATCCTCGGGAGAGCCGCTGCCAGTGGCGACCGAGGAGGAACCGCTCGCGCTGCCCCAGAAAGTGCCCGAGGCGGACGATCCGCGCATGGTGCGAGTGGACACGCTCTGCGACAAGCTGCTGGGGGAGCTGCGCGGAGGGCCCGCGGTGCTGCGCGAGGTGGTCCACTCGCCCGAGCAGACGGTGGAGGCGCTGCGGAAGAGTTGCCACGAGCTGGCCCGGCGTGAGCGTGAGCTGCGCGCCCTGTTCTCACCCGAGGATGAGCGCAGGCTGGCGGACGAGCACGCGGCGCTGACCACCCGGGTGGAGGCGGAGAAGGACGCGGTGGCGAAGGAGCGCCTCGCCTCGGCGCTCAAGGTCCTGGAGGAGCAGCAACGCCAGCGGGCCGAGCTGGGCACGGCGGCCTCGCGTCTCGAGGCGGAGCACACGCGGCTCTACTACACGCTGGAGAACCTCTACACGCAGGTGCTGCGGGTGCGCACCGCGGACTCCATCTCCGAGGATGTGGCGGGCACGGGCCTGCGCCACAGCGTGGAGCAGCTCGGCGCGGAGATGGAGGCGGTGACGGAGGCGCTGGAGGAAGTCCACCGCCCCCCTGGCACGCGCGTGCCTACTCGTTAGCCGAGGCCTGGGTGGGCGCAGCCACGGTGCCAGAGGAGATGCGCACCGTCTTGGCGTTGAGGAACTCGCGCAGGCCGTGCCGCGCCAGCTCGCGGCCGTGGCCTGAGTTCTTCACCCCGCCGAACGGCAGCCGCGGGTCCGAGACCACCATCTGATTGACGAACACCATGCCGGACTCGATGCCATCGATGAGCCGGCGAGCCTCTGCCTCGTCATGCGTCCAGACGCTCGCGCCCAGGCCGAAGGGTGAGTCATTGGCGAGCTCGATGGCGTGGTCCACGCTCTTCGCCTTGAAGAGAACGGCCACCGGACCGAACATCTCCTCGCGCTCGGCGGGCGAGCCCGGCGCCGCATCCGTGAGCACCGTGGGCGGGTAGTAGTTCCCCGGCCCCGAGGGCAGCTTGCCGCCCAGCAGCAGCTTCGTCCCCGCCGCCACGCTCTGCTCCACCTGCGTGTGCAGCCCCTGGCGGATGCTCGCCGTGGCCAGCGGACCCACCTCCGTCTTCGCATCCATCGGGTCACCCACCACCACCCGGCTCATCCGCTCCACGAAGCGGCGCTCGAACTCCGGGTAGATGGACTCGTGGACGATGAAGCGCTTGGCCGCGATGCACGACTGGCCGTTGTTGATGAGCCGGGCCTTCACCGCCGTCTCCACCGCCAGCTCCAGCTTGGCGCTCGTCATGACGATGAACGGATCGCTGCCGCCCAGCTCCAGCACCACCTTCTTCAAGGCCTTGCCGGCCTGGCTGCCCACCGCGCGCCCCGCACCCTCGCTGCCGGTGAGGGTGACGGCCTTCACGCGCGGATCGTCGATGACGCGGGGGATGTCTCCCGACTCGATGAGCAGCGTCTGGAACGCTCCCTTCGGGAAGCCCGCGCGCAGGAACAGCTCCTCGAGCGCGATGGCGCACCGAGGCACGTTGTGCGCGTGCTTGAGCAGCCCCACGTTGCCACCCACCAGCGCCGGAGCGGCGAAGCGGATGACCTGCCAGAAAGGGAAGTTCCACGGCATGATGGCCAGCACCGGCCCCAAAGGCTGGTAGCGCACGTAGCCACGGTCGCCTCCGACGTCGATCAGCTCGTCACGCAGGAACTCCTCGCCGTGCTCCACGTAGTAGCGGCAGGCCAGGGCGCACTTCTGCGACTCGGCCCTGGCGGCCTCGAAGGGCTTGCCCATCTCCTCGGTCATGATGCGCCCGAAGTGGTCCGCCTCGGTCTCCAGCAGCTCGGCGGCGCGAGCCAGCCAGCGCTTCCGGTCCGCCAGGTGCGTGTGGCGGTACGTGCGGAATGTCTCTTCCGCGAGCCGCAGCCGCTCATCGAGCTCCGCTGCGGTGAGGGCGACAAAGGTCTGGAGCGTCTTGCCGGTCTTCGGGTCGATGGTCGCGATGGCCATGGGGAGTCCCTCCGTGGGCGCAGTGATAGCAAGCTGGCAAGGAAGGACAACGCAAAGCACCATGCCGCGGAGGCTGGACGTTCAAGGGCGCACGCCCCTGCCGATGGGCGTAGGGATCTGTGCACTTCCGTGCGACGGAGGCAGGCCGGGCGCCGCGAGAGGGCTCGGAGTGCATAGTGTGAAGTGCATGGTCCGCCGCTTCCGCGAGTGGAGTTCCACATTGCTGGGTACGGATGGAGTCCGGCTGCTGGGAGTGCTGCTGGCGCTCGTGGGCTGCGGCCTGGGGTTCGTGGCCCTGTCGGACGAGATCCTCGAGCAGGAGACGCAGGGCTTCGACGAGGCCGTGGTGCGCGCCATGCGCCGGGCGGACGATCCGTCAGTACCCATCGGCCCCGTGTGGCTGCGCGGTGCGGCGCTGGATGTGACGGCGCTGGGAGGAGTGACGGTGCTGACGCTCGTCACGCTGGCGGTGTGCGGCTTCCTGGCGCTGGTGCGGCACTTCCGCTCTCTGCTGTTGGTGCTCGGGGCCACGCTGGGCGGCGCGGCGCTGAACTCCGCGCTCAAGGCGCTCTTCGCCCGGCCACGGCCGGCGGTGGTGCCCCACCTGGCCGAAGCCTTTTCGACGAGCTTCCCCAGCGGCCACGCGATGCTCTCGGCCATCGTGTACCTCACGTTGGGCGCACTGCTGGCACAGCTCACCAAGAGGCAATGGCTCAAGGCCTACGTGCTCGGCGTGGCGCTGCTGCTGACCTTCCTGGTGGGGCTGACGCGGGTGTTCCTGGGGGTGCACTACCTCACGGACGTGCTGGGAGGGTGGATGGCGGGCCTGGCCTGGGCGCTCTTCACCGCGCTGCTGGCACGTGCGGCCAAGCGGCGCAGCCCCGCCCTGCGCGAAGAGATGCGCCAGGGCGCGGACGTCCCCGAGGGCCGTGCTTCTTCGGGAGAGCGCGCGGGCTGAGCCCCATGGCCTGGCCTATTGGGCCACCTGCTCAGAGGGGATGGTCTCCGGCGCATGGCGGTGCGCGACACGCCACGCGAGGGACACGGCTCCGATGATCAACACCGCGGAGAGCAGGTACGGAGCCCCAGGCAGGTGCGGAAGGCCGTCACCGCGAATGGCGAAGGCGAAGATCTGCGTGAACAGCAACGGGCCTATCATGCCCGAGATGCCGCGCATGCTGCTCAGCGCCCCCTGGAGCTGCCCATGCTCCGTGGGCTTCACCCGCTGCGTCATCAGGGCCTGCATCGCAGGTCCCGCGAGCCCCAGGAACCCGCCGAATGGGATACCGACCAGGAAGAGCAGGCTGGTCGGAGCCAGGCCGTAGAACAAGAAGGAGAGGGTCCCGAGCAGCAGTCCGGAGAGCAGCGCCCTCCGCTCTCCCAGACGGGCCACCGTGGGGCCGACGAGGGCCCCGGAGAAGATCGTGGAGGTGATGCCCACCGCTGCCAGGGCGAGGCCGACGTCACGCTCGCTCCAGCCGTAGCGGTAGTCGGTGTAGAGCACGTAGATGCTCGGCAGGGACTCGTGCGCCAGGTAGAACAGGAAGGCGGCCGCGGACAGGCCGATCAGCCCTCCATGCGAGCGCAGGAGCTTCAGCGAGCCCAGCGGGTTGGCCCGCCGCCAGGTGAAGGGCGATCGCCGCTCAGGCGGCAGCGACTCCGGCAGCACGAAGAAGCCATAGCCCGCGTTCACGAGGCTCAACCCCGCGGCGGCCCAGAACGGCAGCCGCAGGCTGATATCGCCCAGCACCCCGCCCACGGCCGGGCCTACGATGAAGCCCAGGCCGAAGGCCGCTCCCAGCATGCCGAAGCGCGCCGCGCGCTTCTCTATGGGCGTCACGTCGGCGATGTAGGCGCTCGCGGTGGAGAAGCTCGCGGCGGTGATGCCGGAGATGAGCCGGCCGACGAAGAGCCACTCCAGCGACGGCGCCAGCGCCATCAGCACGTAGTCCAACCCAAGGCCGAAGTTTGACAGCAAGATGACCAGCCGCCGCCCGTAGCGGTCCGACAGTGAGCCGAGCACGGGCGAGAACACGAACTGCATCGCCGCCCAGGTGAAGCCGAACACGCCGGTGACAGAGGCGGCGCCCGCGATGTCTCCCCCCTTGAACGCGAGGACGAGCTTCGGCAGCACCGGGACCATGATGCCCAGCGCCAGCATGTCGAGCATGACGGTGACGAAGACGAAGATGAAGGCGGCGCGGCCTGGCTTTGGAGGAGGTTGATCGGTCATCGGGGCGAACCGCGGGAGCGTGAAGCCGCTGCACACCACAGAACCTGCCATGCGGGGAGGAAAAACGTCAGGCGCCCCGCGTGTGTGGACCTGCCAGCGTCAGGGGTGGCATGCTGCCCGCGCCCTGGCTCCTGGAGCCTCAGGGGGGGAAACGGAAGGACTTCGATGCAAGGTGCTTGGAAGTGGATGGCCGTTGCGCTGCTCACGCCCATGGTGGCCCTGGCGGATGTCGCGCCTCCCGAAATGACGGAAGTGCCCGTCGAGCAGGAGGAGGACGCGGCCGAGGCGGCGCCCCAGGGCGTGAAGCCGGGCCCCGCTCAGGTCGAGCTCGGCCACGATCTGGCGCTCGATGTGCCGGAGGATCATGTCTTCCTGGAGAAGCCCGTCGCCGCCAAGCTCCTGGAGCAGAACGGCTCCTTCTACCACGACAACCTGCTCGGCATCGTGGTGAGCAAGGATGAGCAGGCGCCGTGGTTCGTCGTCATCCGGTACGAGGACGAGGGCTACATCAAGGATGACGAGAAGCTGGATGCCGACGAGATCCTGGACGCCATGAAGGAGAGTCAGGAGCAGGCCAACGAGGAGCGCGTGAAGCGTGGCTTCAAGGCCCTGCGGATCGGCGGCTGGACGGAGGCCCCGCACTACGACCAGGCGCAGCACCACCTCGTCTGGGCGCTCAACGCCTCCACGGACGATGGCACCTCGGTCAACTACAACACTCGCGTGCTCGGGCGCCGGGGCTTCGTGTCGCTGAACCTGGTGGCGGACCCCGAGAACCTCGAGGCGAGCAAGCCCCACGTGGTGAAGCTGCTCAAGAACACCGCGTTCAAGCAGGGCGCACGGTACGCGGACTTCCAGGAGGGCACCGACAAGGTCGCCGAGTATGGCCTCGCCGGCATCGTGCTGGGCGGCGCGGGGCTCGGAGCGGCCAAGCTCGCCAAGGTGGGCCTGCTGGCCAAGGCGGGGAAGTTCCTCTTCGCCATCCTGATCGCGGGCAAGAAGTTCATCATCATCGCGGTGATCGGCCTCGCCGTGCTCCTGAAGAAGCTCTTCGGCGGCAAGGGCTCGTCCTCCGACTCCAACAATCCCTGATCGGCCGGAAGGCCCATCTCTCTCCAGCCCCCGCGGGCGGAGGTTCGCCCGCGGATGAGAGGCTGGCTGGAGGAATGGTGGTCGCGGCTGCGCCCGGAGCGGGCCCGGGTGCCCGTCTTCTACGACGAGTCCTACCGGCTGCCGTTCGCCGGGCTCGAGCTGTCCACCGGGATCGAGCCGCGCCGGGTGGACTTCACCACCTGGTACCTGCTGGAGACGGGGGTGGTGCGCCCCGCGGACGTGCATGGCCCGCAGCCCGTCTCGTACGCGCAGTTGGCCCGGGTGCATGACGCGGACTACCTGGAGTCCCTGGGCCGCGCGGAGACGCTGGCGCGCATCTTCGGCGTGGACCTGTCCGACGTGCCGGTGAATGCGCTGATGGACACCGTGCGCCGCGTGTGCGGTGGCACGCTGGAGGCGGCTCGGATGGCCCTGGCGCGTGGACGCGCGGTGGCCAACCTGGCGGGCGGCTTCCACCATGCCGCGCCTGCCCAGGGCGGTGGCTTCTGCCCCGTCAATGACATCGCCGTGGCGCTCGCGGAGGTGCGCGCGCACGGCTTCACCGGAAGGACGGTGGTGCTGGACCTGGACGCGCACCCGCCGGATGGCCTGGCCGCA
>Ga0247825_10002672_pt1 | contig 11765 bp, 6 predicted proteins | sample 13C_Vanillin_Day_FD_194413 | JGI IMG/M metagenome (GOLD analysis project Ga0247825, IMG submission 194413) | Soil microbial communities from agricultural site in Penn Yan, New York, United States - 13C_Vanillin_Day48 | ecosystem: Environmental > Terrestrial > Soil > Agricultural land | place... | reverse complement strand
ACCGCAGCGCGATCCGCAAGTACGTGTATGACGCCGCGATCGAATACATCGAGGACGGCGCCGGGCGGCTCGAGTCACGCGAGCGTGCGGCCGAGTTTGCGCTCGAGTTCCAGAGCGCCGATCGCTTCAGCGTCAACTACACCAACTCGTTCGAGTTCCTGCCGGTGCCGTCATCGATCGTCGGCGTCATTCTCCCAATCGGCGAGTACACCTTCGATACGTTCCGAGTCGGCTACAGCATCAGTCAGCAGCGGGTCGTCTCGGCCAACGTGACTGCGGAGTTCGGCACCTTCTACAACGGTCACAAGAAGTCCTTCAGCGCCACGCGCGGACGGATGCCGATCACGAATCAACTGTCAGTGGAACCGACCTATACGTTCAACCATGTGACACTCGAGCAGGGGAAGTCCGTCACCCATCTGGCCGGGTCGCGTGTGACGTACTCGATGACGCCGCTGATGTTCGTCAGCGCGCTGCTTCAGTTCAACTCTGGAACGAGTTCAGTGTCGACGAATGCGCGGTTCAGGTGGGAGTACCGGCCCGGCAGCGAGCTGTTCGTCGTCTACAACGAGGAACGCAACACCGTGACGCCAAGCTTTCCCTCGCTCAACAACCGCGCGTTCATCGTGAAGATCAATCGACTGTTTCGCGTCTAGGCAGGGATATGAACATACCTTCGCCGTTTGTTGAATGACTCCGTAGAATGGATCTGATTGGAACCCTCAGAGATCGGCCATTACCGCATCATTCGGAAGCTGGGCGCAGGCGGCATGGGACAGGTCTTCCTCGCGGAAGACGGAAAACTCGGGCGCAAAGTTGCCATCAAGATGCTGTCCGAGACGTTGGCCGGCAGTCATCAAGCCAGGGAACGGCTGATTAACGAAGCAAGGGCTGCTGCCGCGCTCGATCATCCCAACATCTGCCCCATTCACGAAGTCGGCGAAGAGGACGGCCACGTCTTCATCGTCATGCAATACATCGACGGCCAGAGCCTCGCCGAGAGGATCTGGAAAAGCCCACTGCCTCCCGCTGACGTGATCGATGTCGGCATCCAGACAGCGCAAGCGCTGGCCGAGGCGCACGCCGCCGGCATCATCCATCGTGACATCAAGCCTTCGAACATCGTGATCACGTCGCGAGGACAGCTGAAGGTGCTGGACTTCGGACTCGCGAAAATCGCACAGGCAGGTGATCTCGACGGTCCGGATACACCGACACGGGAGCGCCTGACCGAGGCCGGAAGCATCCTTGGCACGCCGGGATTCATGTCTCCAGAGCAGCTGCGGGGAAAGACGATCGACGCACGCAGCGACATTTTCTCGCTCGGGGTCACGCTCTACGAGTGCGCCACCGGTATCCACGCATTCGAAAGGGGAACACCCCTCGAAGTATCGCTGCGGGTCGTGGCTGACACTCCACCTCCGCCTTCCGAGCTCAACCCCGCAGTTCCGCCTGGTCTCGACCGGATCATTGCCCGCGCGATGGCCAAAGATCCTGCCGCGCGCTATGAGTCCGCTGAATCGCTTCGATCCGATCTACTCGAGCTCCGGCAGAACATCGACGGATCGGCAGCAGTATCGCGCCCGGTGTCCACGGCTCTGTCAACGCCGAACGAGACTCGGCGGTCGGTTCGATTCAAGGCGCTGGTCGCCACGGCCGTCGTTGCCACATTGCTGGCGGTGTGGTTCGCTCCGTCTCTGTTTCGGGGCGGCCGGCACGAGCCCCCGCCCGAGGCCGTCGTCTGGTACAACCGCGGGACCGGCGCCATCCGCGAGGGAGCGTACTTTCAAGCGAGCAAGGCGTTGGATCGCGCGCTCGAGATCGACAACTCGTTCGCCCTGGCGCACGCACGACGGTCCGAAGCGTACGCGGAGCTCGAATTCACCGACAGAGCCCGGGAGGCACTGCTGCAGGCGATGGCGCTGCTCCCCGATCGCTCGACGTTGTCCGACGCGGAGTCCATGTATCTGGACGCCCTCGCGGCGACTTTGAGCCGCAACTTCAAGACGGCTATTGAGAAGTATTCGGACATCGTGGATTCGGTTCGCGACGAGGAGAAGTCTGCGGCGTACGTCGACCTCGGTCGCGCGTATGAGAAAGGCGAGAATCTCGACGGAGCCGTTGAATCGTACGAGCGTGCGACGCAACTGGACCCGCAATCCGCCGCCGCATTCCTCCGTTCCGGCATTCTCTACGGCCGTCGTCAGGAACTCCCAAAGGCGAACGACGCATTTTCACGAGCGCAGGACATCTATCAGGCCATGTCCAGCCAGGAAGGGCTGGCCGAGATGTATTACCAAAAGGGATCGTTGCTGGCCAGGATCAGGAGGCTGCCCGAAGCCAAAGAGCAACTGGAACGGTCTCTGGAGATGTCACGAAGTTCGTCCAATGAGTACCAATCGATCAGAACCGAATTGCAACTGAGCAACGTGTATTACGCAGAGGGCGACAGCAATCGCGCCAAGACGATCGCCGCGGACGCCGTCAAGGCCGCGCAATCGGCCAACATCCGATCGCTGGCGGCCAACGGCTTGATCGACCTCGGGTATACGCTGCTGGCACGTGGCGAATTCGCCGACACGCGCTCCTACCTTCAGCAGGCTCTCGATTTTGCGCGCCAGGACAAGTCGAGTCGACTGGAGGCGCGGGCCCGACTCGCACTTGGCAGCCTGGGTACCCAGGATGGCCGCTTCGATGAGGCCGTCTCTCATCTCGAGTCGGCGCTGAAGTTTTACCAGCCGGCGGGCTATCGCACAGAAACATCCAACGCCCTGATTCTGCTTGGGCGAGCGTATCGCGACAAAGGCGAGTACGCAGTCGCCATGAAGGCATTTTCCGAGCAGTTGGAATTGGCGAAGGAGTCCGGCGATCCGGCGAGACTGGCGGCGACGCATTCCAGCATCGGCGTCCTTCTCGGCGCCAACCAGGAGGTCTACCCCGAGGCCCTCCCGCATTTCGACGAGAGCTATCGGATCAACAAGTCGATCGGCGCACGAGTGGGCATGGGATGGGACCAGGCCAATCGTGCGGCGGCGCTGTGGCCGTTAGGAAGATACGAGGAGGCCAGGGCGGCTCTCGACGAAGCCCATTCCATTGCCGCCGGGCCAGAGGCGGGATTCAGGTCCCAACTCGCCTATGTGGAATCGATCGGCGCGCAGATGGCGTTCAGCTCGGGCGAACGTTCGGAAGCCACGACGCGAGCGGCGGCGGCACTCACATTGGCTGAACGCGACTACAAGGACACCGCGCTGCAGGCGAAGCAAGTCCTGGCGCTCATCCAGGCGAGTGCTGGCCAATCGAAAAAGGCGACGGCACTCGTCGAAGAAGCCCTGGGCGCGGCCAGGGAGTTGAAGCTTCCCCGGCTCCTGTCGACAGCGCTGCTCACGTCGGCCGAAGTTCGCCTCGCCGGCGGAGACGGACGAGGCGCGCTCGCCGACGCGCAGGCGGCACAAAAGATGTTCGCCTCGGCCGCACAGCTCGAATCCGAATGGCGCGCGTGGCTGGTGTCGGCGAGGTCTTTATTGCTTGAGGGCGACAGCTCAACCGCATACGATTACGCCACCCGCGCCGAGTCCAGTCGAGCGGCTCTCCAGGCTCGCTGGGGCGAAGACAACTACCGGGGATACGTGCGAAGGCCTGACATTCAAGGCCACTTGAAGCAGCTCAGGCAACTGCTGGAAGCAAAGACGATCGTTCCACGCACACGAGGAGACTGAACATGGCTCGAGGTCAAGAAGGCGATCCGGGAGGCGGCCAGGGCGGAGGCGGAAAGAAGAAACCCGTCAAGACCGCAAAGAAGGCGACGAAGAAGAAGTAGAACGCGAGGACATGGCTGAAGTCGAAGTAGGCAAGCGGCTGGAACTGCTCGAAATCGCCGATTCACCCAGAGCCCGCAGAACACCGCGGGATCTGGGGGCCTTCCTCGATTCGTGTGAACGACAAGCACAACTCTCCAGGCAGGAGCGTCTTCGCATCGTCGAACAGGCGCTGCTGCTGATGGAGATGCACTATGTGCATCTGCCGATGAAGCGCGCCATTCACGCGATCGATCCGATCCGGCAGCTCAAACTCCTCCGATTCCAGCTCGCCGAGGGGAATGTGGTCCTCGAGAGCACCATCGGCTTCCATCGGCGCATGCTGTCGATATTTGGATCGACGCGCGACCTTCACACGCTCTACCTGCTGCCCAAACCGTACAAGGACTACACCGCCTATCTGCCATTTCTCATCGAACAGTGTTACGAGCGAGGCGCCGAACGATTCATCGTCACTCGGACGGCAACCAGCGGCAACGCGGCGACGGCTCCCGACGATGGTGATGGCGCCAGGTTCGAGCCTGGAGTCGAGGTATTGGGTTGGAACTGCGTCCCTATTGCGAGGGCCATCGAAATCAACGGTGAGTCGCAGGCCGGCAGCAACCCCCATGCGCGGTTTGCGCGGGGGCTCGACAATCTGACCATCCGACCTCTCAACAGCTCGCTGCCCCCGGATGAACATTGGGTGGACATCCTGTATTGCGCGAAGAATGGAGTCTTCGCGAGTCATCGGGAGTACTGGCTGGTTCACAAGACCAGTGACGCCGATGAATCGTCCACGCCGCACAGCAGGAAGCGAACAGCGTTGGATCTGAAGCGGACGCGCATCCTCGAGGTCAAGAAGACGCTGTACCCGCGCGACGACACCGCCACGCTCGGGTCGATCAAGGATGTCTTGTACGCATTGAAGAAGACTGTAAACGGCCAGACTCTGGGCTATATCCGGCTCTTCAGCTTCGACGTGGACCATACCAGTGAATTCGTCAAGTCGTTCACCGACCTGATCACCAAGGACGGCTTTCCCCAGGACGGCCTCATCTTGGACGTGCGCGGCAACCCGGGTGGAAACATCCGCGCTGCGGAATCGCTGCTGCAATTGTTTACGCCGCAACGAATCGAGCCGGAGTTGTTCGAGTTCATCAACACGCCGCTGAACTTTGAGATCTGCAAGTCTGCGCCGGATGACTGGGGTCTAAAAACATGGGTGCCATCGATCAGCGACTCGGTGTTGACGGGCGCGACCTATTCAGCTGGATTTCCGATGACTAGCGACGAACGGTGCAACGGCATCGGGCAGGTTTATTACGGTCCGGTCGTGCTCATCACCGACGCGCTGTCGTACAGCGCGACGGACATCTTCGCCGCGGGTTTTCAGGACAATGGAGTTGGAGTCGTGCTCGGCACGAGCGGCAACACTGGAGCCGGGGGAGCCAACTTCTGGTCGCTGGACGATCTGCTCCGGGCGCACAAAAAGAATCCCAAATCTCCTTTCAAAACACTTCCGAAGGGAGCCGAGATGATCGTGGCTATGCGCCGCAGTATTCGCGTCGGCCGGGGCGCAGGCAAGCCCCTCGAGGAATTCGGCGTTGCGCCCGACGAGCTCCATTTGATGACCGAACGCGACGTCCTGGAGGACAACCGCGATCTGCTGGCCTGCGCCGCACGACTCATTCGGCAACAGCCGTCGTTCAAGCTGTCGGTCACGCCGGTGAGCCGCAAAGGCGCGCGCGGGATTGTGGTGAGCGCGGCGTCGAAGGTTCCCTCGTCGAAGGCGAGCCAGGCGATTTCCCGCTTGGACGTTTACGTGAACAAACGACCCGTGCGTTCCATCGACGCTAAAAAAGGCGCAGTGCCATCGACCCAGGTCACGCTCGGTAAGGAGCACAAGAAGAAGGCGACCGTGGAAGTCGAGGCACGGAACCAGGCTGGAAGACTCGTCGCATTTCGCCGGACAGTCATCAAATGACTTCTCGTCGTTGCCCCGTGTGAACCTTTCGGTCTCAGATCCGTATTCTCCCTTGGCTAATCTACAAGAGAGAACGAATGAGCGATCAGACCGACGTCCTGCAGGGCACTCTCGACCTGTTAATCCTGCGTACGATCGCCCTCGAACCGATGCACGGCTGGGCGATCGCCCAGCGAATCCAGCAGGTTTCCGACGAGTTACTGCGCGTCCAGCAGGGCTCGCTCTACCCTGCCCTGCACCGCCTCGAGCACCAGGGCTGGATCACGGCGGCATGGGGCGCATCTGAGAACAACCGCCGCGCGCGTTTCTACTCGCTGACGAAGGCGGGCCGGAAGCAGCTCGAAACTGAGATCGCGAAATGGGAGCGACTGTCGGCCGGCGTCAATCTCGTGTTGCAAAGGACATAGAGCCGTGCGTCTTTGGAACATTCTGCAAAGTCGGCTGCGATCGATCGTGTTCCGCGACCGACGCGAATCAGACCTGAGCGAAGAGCTGCAGCTCCATCTCGAACGCGAAACAGAGCGCTTGCAAGCGAGCGGCATATCGCGCGATCAGGCGCGACTCCAGGCGCGTCGGCTCTTCGGCGGCGTCGAGCAGATCAAGGAAGCGTCACGCGACGCGCGCGGGACGGCCGGCTGGGACGCGCTCGTGCGCGATGCGCGCCATGGCCTCCGTCGACTCGCGCGCGATTGGCGCTTCACCACGGCGGCGGTGCTGATCCTCGGCCTCGCGATCGGCGCCAACACCGCGATCTTCAGCGTCGTGAACGCAGTCCTGTTCCGTGAAGAGGCGCTCGCCGACCCCGATCGCCTCGTCAACATCTACCAGAACGACCGCGCCGGCAGGCCCCTCATCGTCACTTCGTACTCCACCTACATGAAGATCGCGGAGTACACCGACATCTTTGCGGCGACGATGGCCGGCAGCATGCCGAACCCCGGCCGCTATCTCTACGACGGCGCCGTCCGCGATGCGGTCGTCGAGTTCGCGACGGCCACCTATCTCGACACCCTGGGACTCCGGCCCTCGCTCGGCCGCTGGTTCGACGAGACGGAGGAACGGCCCGGGGCTCCCCTCGTCACCGTTCTCGGATATCAGGCGTGGACCCGACGATTCCGTGCGGACCCATCCATCGTCGGACGCGTCATCCGGATCGAAGGCTGTCCGGTGACGATCGTGGGCATTGCTCCGGCCAGTCACCGCGGTACTGTGGACATCGGTCTCGGCACGGACTTCTGGCTGCCGATCACTGCGGTGCCTGCGGTTTTCGCAAACCTTGCTCCGCGCAACGCCATTACGATCATCGCGCCCTTTCTCGTGAAAGCCCGTCTGCGCGAGGGCGTCACTCTGGCGCAGGCCAAAGCGGCGATGGACGTGCTCGCGCAGCGGCTCGCGGCCGAGAATCCGGGTCAGTTCCGCGCCGAGGGCGAGTTCGCCGTGGGCCCAGGCATCACGGTCGTTCCGTCGACGGACGTGCGAATCCACCCACAGGCAGACACACCGTTCATGGCGATCGCTTCCCTGGTGCTCGTCATCGTCGGCCTCGTCCTCGCGATCGCGTGCAGCAACCTGGCAACACTGCTGCTGGTCCGGGGCACTGCACGCGCGAAAGAAGTCTCTGTGCGGCTGGCCATGGGCGCCACGCGGCGTCAGCTTGTCCGGCACCTGTTGATCGAGAGCCTGCTGCTTTCCCTGGCGGGTGGCATTGCCGGCTGCGTCCTGGCATGGTGGGGCATGCGCGTGCTGCAAGGGATCGACTTCCCCTTCAGAGTGGATCTGACGGTGGACTACCGCGTGCTCGCCTTTGCGATCGTGCTGTCGCAGATCACGGGTGTCGTGTTCGGCCTGGCGCCGGCTCTTAAGGCGACAAGGGTCGATCTCCTGACGACATTGCGCGACGAAGGACTGCAACCGATCGATCATCGCCGGCTCACCCTGAAGAACGCGCTGATCGTCTTTCAGGTGGCAGTCTCGGTGCTGCTGCTCGGCGGCACGAGCATCTTCCTCCAAGCCGCGGCAGCCGCGAGAGCGCTGCGCGTTGACTATGCCGTCAACGGCGTGGCGATGCTCGAAACCGATCTACGGTTCGCCGGCTACTCGGAGTCCGACGCAAGGAGGGTGTTCGACGATCTGCTTCGCCGGGTCGCGGCGATTCCAGGCGTCCAATCCGCAGCGCTGTTGCGGGGCTTGCCGATGGATGTGAATGGCGTGGGGATCGTCGTTGACAGCGGCGACGGTCAGAAGGGATCGACGCTCGAAGCGGCAGCGATCACCGCAGCACCGGGCTTCTTCGACACGCTCAGCATCCCGCTGCTGCACGGCCGCGTGTTCGACGAACGCGACCGCGTGGACTCGCCGCGCGTCGCGGTGATCTCGGAGCGAATGGCGCGGCAATACTTTGGCGCGGTGAACGCGGTCGGCCGGCGATTCCGGTCGGTCAACGATCCCAACTCGTGGGCGGAGGTGATTGGTGTCGTGCGCGACACGGGCACGGGAGACTTCGACGACGACGTCCTCGATCCGATCGCGCCGCTGTTCTATACCTCGTACCTCCAGTCCGTCGCGCTGCCGACGACAGTCGTCGCGCGGACGTCGGGCGACGCTGCCCCACTTGTCGCGGCGATGCAGCGTGAGCTGCGCGCCGTCGACATCACACTGCCGGTGATGACGGCGCAGACGATGGCGCAGAAGCTGGCGGGCTCGCTGGCGATACCGAATGGGATCGCCACACTCTTCGGCGCCCTTGGCGGCCTCGGTCTGGTACTCGCCAGCATCGGGCTCTATGCGGTCGTCGCCTTCGCGGTCACGCGGCGCTCGCGTGAGATCGGCATCCGCATGGCGCTCGGCGCGCGCAGTCAGCAGGTGGTCTGGAGCATCGCGCGAGGCGTGGCTGGACTAATCGGAGTTGGCACCGGGATCGGTCTCGTTCTCCTGGTGCTGGTCATGCTCGCCTTGCGCGCCGGGTCGGGATCGGCAGACATCGGCATCGGAAGCCTCTCCGTATATCAACCGAGCATCGACCCGGTGGCGCTGCTGGCCATCGCTGCCGTGACCGCCGTCGTCGGCGTTGCCGCCGCATTCGTGCCCGGGCGCCGCGCCGCCCTGATGGATCCGCTCGTGGCGCTGCGGCACGAGTAGAAGTTTCCGTATAATCGCGACCGCATGACGATCTCCCCTGGTTCGCGCATCGGTCCCTATGAGGTCACCGCTCATCTCGGCGAAGGAGGGATGGGCGTCGTGTTTCGCGGCCGCGACTCACGATTGCAACGCGACGTCGCGCTGAAGTTGCTCCCCGAGCACTTCGCCCACGACGCCGACCGCCTTCCGCGATTCGAGCGGGAAGCACAGGTCCTCGCCTCGCTGAACCATCCGAGCATCGCGCAGATCTACGGCCTCGAGCAGGTGGACGAGTCGACCTGCATCGTGATGGAGTTGGTCGAGGGCGAGACGCTCGAGGAGAAACTCAAGAAGGGACCAGTCGCTCTCGACGAGGCGGTCGGCATCGCGAAACAGATTGCCGACGCCCTCGCGGCGGCCCACGAACGCGGCATCATTCATCGGGACCTGAAACCGGCGAATATCAAGCTGACACCCAGCGGGACCGTCAAGGTGCTCGACTTCGGGCTGGCAAAAGCGCTCGGGCCCAGGACCTCCGATCTCAATGCGACGACCGCGGCAACGGTCGCCGGCGGATCGGTCGCAGGTGTCATCGTCGGCACTCCCGGCTACATGTCGCCCGAACAGGCACGCGGCAAGGACGTCGATTCGCGCACCGACATCTGGGCGTTCGGCTGCGTGCTCTTCGAGATGCTCACGGGGCGGCAGGCCTTCACAGGCGAGACCATCACCGATGTCCTCGCGAACATTGTCTCGACTCCGCCAGACCTCGACCTCCTCCCGAAGAGCACACCCGGTTCGATTCGACTGCTGCTCACTTCCGCGTTGAACAAGAACAGCAGCCAGCGTCTGCAGCACATCGGCGATACGAGACTCTTCCTCGACGGCCCGCTCGCGGTGCCGACAACAACTCCCGTCGCGACAGTGTCTCGACGTCCACGAGCAGCGGCGCTGGTTGTGGCCGCGCTCGCCCTCATCGTCGTGGGTGCAGGCATCTTTGCCGCCATCGCTCTTCGAAGCACGCCCGAACCCGCTGTGAACATGCGCTTCGAGATCGCGCTGCCGGACCTGGTGGGCACGCCGCTCGTCTCACCTGACGGAAAGTGGATCACGTACGCCACTCAGCCCACCAACGGAAAGCGCGTGGCGTGGCTTCGCCCGATTGGATCGGACAACGCTCAACAGATTCCCGGTACTGAGAACGTCAACGGCACCATCTGGTCGCCCGATAGCCGACGGCTTGCTACATTGGCAGATGGAACGTTGAGGCTGTTCGATCTGGCAAGCGCCTCTTCGCGGCCGCTCGGCTCGATGGGAGCGCTGCGGGGCGGCAGTTGGAATCGCGAGGGCGTGCTCCTTCTGGCGCGCGCGAGCGACAACATCATCGTGCGCATGTCGGACTCGGGCGGCGACGTGACGCCGGTCACTAAACTCGACGCGAGCCGCAAGGAGATCGTCCACGGCTTGCCCGTATTTCTCCCTGACAACAAACGCTTCCTGTACGTGGGTGTCGCAGGAAAGGCGGAGGACTCTGGAATCTTTCGCGCGTCGCTCGACGGGAATGAATCGCCCACCCGTGTCATCGCGATTGAACCGAACAACTTCAACGGCATGGCGTACGTTCCCTCCGGACACCTCTTGTATATGAATGAAGGGAGATTGAGCGCGCAGCGCGTCGATGCGTCGGGTCAGCCGCAGGGCAATCCCATCGTCGTTGCGGACAACGTCGATGGTAGCTTCATGGCCTCCAATAACGGGCTGTTGTTCTACCACAGGGCTACGCCCAGGGCGGGGAGACAGCTTCGCTGGTTCGGCCGGGACGGCAAGTCAGTTGGACAAGTGAGCGTCGAGGCGAACTACGGCAACGTGGACATCTCGCCGAAGGGAGATCGCGCAGCGGTCGATATCGTCACGAACGGCAACCGCGACATCTGGGTCGTCGATCTCGAGCGCTCCGTTGCGCAACCCATCACGTTCGACCCCGGCAGCGACTGGACCGCATCATGGTCGCCGGACGGCAGTCGGCTGGCGTTCGCATCAAACCGAGGATCGAGGGACCCTGTAAACCGAATCTATGAAAAGTCTTCGACCGGCACTGGCATGGAAACGGTGCTGCCTTCGGGTGACTTGCCGTCGATTCCGGTGAACTGGTCCTCCGACGGCAAATACATCGTCTTCTCACGCTTGAGGCAAGTCGGGAACACCTCCGGCTACGACACGTGGCTGTTGCCCACGTTCGGCGATCGGAAGCCGACTCCCCTGCTCGAGACCGGGTTCGACAAGTTCCAGGCGCGCGTGTCGCCCAACAGCAACTTCGTCGCGTACTCCACCAACGAGTCCGGCACGTATCAGATCGTCGTCCAGACATTCCCCGATGCCAGCGGCGGCAAGTGGCAGATCAGCGCGGATGGTGGAGTCGAGCCGAAGTGGCGGCGCGACGGTCGCGAGTTGTATTACCTGAGTCTCGACGGGAAGCTGATGTCGGTCGCCATCGGCGGCCCGCCATTCACTGCCGGTCGTCCCGTGGAATTGTTCCAGACACCACTGACGGTCAATCGATCGCAGCCAACACGAGACCGCCGCTACGACATCGCTCCCGATGGCCGCTTTCTCATGGTGATTCCTTCCGCCACAGGCGCACCCACACCTTATTCGGTCATCGTCAACTGGACGGCCGGACTCGAGAAGTAACGAAGCCAGTGCCCTACTTCGTGAGCTGCGCGCGATACAGCGTTCGCGTCCTGATGCGCCAGCCCTCTGGCGTCCTTTGATACACATCCTCGTAGTGGCCGCCGAGGAATATGGTGCCGGGTGTGCCCTTCGCTCTTGCCTCGGGTTCAGGAATGTCCACGACCACGAGATACTGT
>Ga0247825_10002671_pt1 | contig 11767 bp, 6 predicted proteins | sample 13C_Vanillin_Day_FD_194413 | JGI IMG/M metagenome (GOLD analysis project Ga0247825, IMG submission 194413) | Soil microbial communities from agricultural site in Penn Yan, New York, United States - 13C_Vanillin_Day48 | ecosystem: Environmental > Terrestrial > Soil > Agricultural land | place... | reverse complement strand
CACCTCACCCGCGGCCAGCTTCAGTGAGACGTTGTCGAGCGCGCGGAACGCTGCCTGACCACGTCGGCCCGGGTAGACGACCGACACGGTGTCGACGTCCAGGACCGGCGTGGTCGGGTCGGCGACCGCGGCGACCGGTTCTGCTACGTCACTCGGCTGCGGCAGCCGCAGGACCGAGTCGAGGAGGTGTCGGGTGTATTCGTGCTCGGGTCGTGCGAAGATCTCGGTGACTTCTCCCCGTTCGACGACCTCGCCGAGTTGCAGTACCACCACGCTGTCGGCGATATCGGCGACGACACCCAGGTTGTGGGTGATCAGCAGGATGCCGGCATTCGTTCGATCACGCAGTCGGCGGAGCAGGGAGAGGATCTCGGCCTGCACCGTGACGTCGAGCGCGGTGGTGGGTTCGTCGGCCAGGAGTAGGACGGGGTCGTTGGCCAGCGCCAGGGCGATGACCACACGCTGCTTCTGGCCGCCGGAGAGCTGATGCGGGAAGTAGTCGACGCGCTTGTCCGGCTCCGGGATCTCCACGAGGGTCAGCAGTTCGATCGCGCGGTCGCGCAACTGCTTCCGTCCCGAGCGGCCGTGCGCACGCAAGGCCTCACCGATCAGCCAGCCAACCGTCCGCACAGGATTGAGCGCCGTCTGCGGCTCCTGGAAGACCATCGCGACCCGCCCGCCGCGGATGGCCCCGAGTTCGCGTTCGGACGCGCCGAGCACCTCGACGCCGTCGACTTTCACGGAACCGGTCGCTGTAGCGGTGGGCGGAAGCAGGCCCATCGCGGCGCGGGCAGTGATCGACTTGCCGGATCCGGATTCGCCGACGAGCGCAACGATCTCACCCCGGTTCACGCGGAGACCGATGCTCCGGACGGCGGGGCGCGGGTGGCTGAACGCCACCTGCAAGTCCGTCACGTCGAGGGCGGGGGTCGTGGGTGCTGCGGTCACGAAGGTGGTCCTTTCTACAGGCGCCGCGCGTGCGCGAATGCCTGGGAGATCAGCAGAAAGCCGAGTGTCAGCAGGGAGACGACCACCAGGGGGCCGACCGCGAACAGCGGGTTGGTCTCGAGATAGCGGTTGCCGTCGCTGAGGATGGAGCCGAGTGACGGAGTCGGTGGAACCACACCGATGCCGAGGAAGCTCATCGCGCCCTCGATGAACACGGCGATCGACATCGACAGTGCCAGTTGTACTCCCAGCGGTTCTATCGAGTTCGGCAGAACGTGCTTGCGCAGAACCCAGCCGATGCTCGCACCCGAGACCACGGCGGCCTCGACGTAGGGAAGTTCGCGCACCTCCAATACGGACGTACGTATGAGCCTGCCGAACACAGGTATCTCGGCGAGGACGATCACCAGCACGATCGCGCGGACTCCGGGCCCGAGCACGGCGGTCAAGGCGATCGCCAGAACGAGTGCCGGGAACGCGAGGATCACGTCGAACACGCGCTGCGCGACGACATCGGTGTATCCCCGGATGCCGGCCACCAGACCGATCAGTGATCCGAGTATCGCGCCGACCGGCACCGCGACGAACACGATCACCAGGTCGGCGCGGATCCCGAACAACACCCGCGACAACACGTCGCGGTTCACGTCGTCGGTGCCCAGCCAGTGCGTGGAACTCGGGCCGAGGAGGAACGACGCGTCCAACTGATCGTCCGGCGCGAACGGTGCCAGCACAGGGGCGAGCGCCCCGAGGAGCACCACGATCCCGACGAGCACCGCGCCGACCAGACCTCGGCCGTGTGTCAGGCTGCGCCACAACGGTTCCGTGCCGCGGCGTGGATCCCGATCCGCCGGGGTTTCCGGGACCAGGCCGGGCCGGACGTCTGCGAGGCCGCCGGGAAGCGACGCTTCCGGTGTCGCCACATTTCGATCGACCAGCTCACTCATGCCTGTCCTCCCAATCGGATACGGGGATCCAGCCAGGCGTGGGCGACGTCGGTGAGCAGTTGCAGCACCACGAACACCGCGACGGAGAGGACCAGCAACACCTGCACGAGCGGATAGTCACGGCTGTTGATCGCCTCCTCGGTGAGAAGCCCCAGGCCGGGCCAGACGAAGATCGACTCCACCAGCACGGCCCCACCGAGCAGCCCGCCCACCGTCAGTCCGAGAACGGTCAACACCGACGGCAGTGCATTCGGCAGCGCGTGCGCCAGCACGATGCGGCGGCGGCTGACGCCGATCGACTGTGCCGTCACGACATACGGTTGCCGCAGCTCGGTGTGCAAGGCCTCCACCAGGAATCGGGTCAGGGCGGCGCCCGCCGGGATCGCCAAGGTGATCGCCGGGAGGATCAGATACTGCGCGGCGATGTCGGGCCGGGTCAGGAACCCGTCCGGTGGGGTCCCGCCCGACGGCAGGATCGGCCACAGGATCCCGAACACGAGCACCAGCAGCGTCCCGGTGATGAAGATGGGCAGCGCCGCCGCGATCGAGTTGTTCACCGTCACAACGGCGTCGAGCAGCCGATTGCGGAAGATCACCGAAGCGGTGCTGACGACGAGCGCGTACACCACCGCGATCAGCAGCGCGGACGCCGCCAGCACCACCGTGTTCTGGGCACCGTAGGCGATCAGGTCACCGATCGACCCGCCGACGATGTAGGACTTGCCGAGGTCGAAGCGGAACAGGGAACCGAGCCAGGACAGGTACTGCGCGACCAACGGCCGGTCCAGACCGAGATCAGCACGCACGGCCGCCAACTGTTCCGGGGAGGCGTCCGCACCGGCGAGTGTCTCCTCCGGGCTGCCGGGAACCAGGCGGAGGATCGCGAAGATGAGGAGTGAGGCGAGGAAGAGTACGAGGACGGCCGACGGGAGCCGCCTGGCCAGATAGGTCACCATGATGTCGAGTCCTGTGTCGGTGGGTGTGCGGGCGGTCGTCGGATCAGGTGCGCAGCAGGTACGTGGAATCGAAGCGCGGATCGTTGGTGCGGGACCAGTCGAATCCGCCGAGGTCGGTGGACACCACGACCTCGGTCTGCACCACCCCGATCTCCACCAGGAACAGCGACTCCAGCAGGTCCGCGTTCAGCGCGCGGTAGGCGTCGATCGCCGCGGGTGACGTGGGGTCCTGCTGCTGCCAGGCCGCCACCGCATGCGCCTGGTACTCCGGGTCGAGGAAGTTGGAGGCGTTCTTCACCGCGTTGAACGGGAAGGCCGCCACGGCCAGGGTGGACGGGGTCATCTGCGCGAAGCCGTGCTGGGTGACCCACAAACCCGGGAACTGGCCGGCCACCAGCAGACTGGTCATCTGGGCTGCGTCGGTGGGGATCAGGTCGACGTCGATGCCCACGTCGCGAAGGTTCGCCTGGATGATCTCCGCGATGATCCGGGAGGTGCGGTCGGCGGGGTAGTTCAGCGGGATGGTCGGGACGTCACCGATCTCGGCGACGAGTGCGCGCGCCCGTTCCTCGTCCCGGCCGTAGGTGTTAGCGGTCTGTTCGTCGTAGGCGGGCGAGGTCCGCGGCCACGGCAGGCTGGACGCGTAACCCTTGCCGCGGTAGACGTCGGTGAGGATGCGGTCCCGGTCGATCGCGTACGCGATCGCCTGCCGGACCCGCAGGTCGTTCAGTGGCGGTGCGGAGACGTTGATCCCGATGTACTGGTCGGACTCGGCGCCCTCCAGTACGTGGGAGCGGAACCCGCCCCGGGAGACGGCGAGTTCGGCGTCGAGGGAGGGCAGATCGTAGGCGGCGTCGATCTGGCCGGTCCGCAATTTGGTCACCAGCGCCTGATCGTCGGAGACGACGGCGAACGTCACGCCGTCCAGGTGGGGCGGATCACCCCAGTAGTCGGGGTTGCGGGCCAGCGACAGTGAGACCTTCGGCTGCCAGGAGAAGAACGTGAACGGTCCGGTGCCGTTGAACACCCGCCCCTCCTTCAGTCCGTCGACCGTGTCGCCGTCGAGGATGGGCGCGACCGCCAGGAGATCGAAGATATTCCCGGTCGGCTGCGACAGGGTGAGCACGATGCGGTGCGGGTCGCTGGTGTCGAACGCGGTGATCGCCGCCGCGGTCCGCCGGAACTGCGCGTTCCAACTGGGATCCGTGTAGGTCCGCAACGTGAATTCGACGTCCCTCGAGGTGAATTCCTTGCCGTTGTGGAAGCGGACGTCGTCACGCAGCGCCAACTCCAGTCGACGTCCGTCGTCCGACAGCTGCCACGAGGTGGCCAGCCGGGGTTCGGGCTCGAGACTGCCGTGCGGGTACTGGACCAGAGTGTCGAAGACGTTGGCCGAGACTCCGCCGTTGGTGGGGTTGTTGCCCAGCGACAGGAACGTCGCGGGGATGAGGTCGGCACCGACACCGATCCGCGCCGTCCCGCCCGTGGGCACGTCCTCTCCCTGCTGGAGCACCGATTCCGTACCCGACCGCTGCAGGCCGACCGCCGAGGTGCACCCGGTGACCAGCATCACGAGGGCAGCGACAACCGCCGACACGACAAGGCCCCGTCGCGGGTGCGTGGTCGACGTGCGGAAACGAGAAGACATGGCTGTGTCCTAAGGGTCACCCGAAGGGAAGTGGAAAGGGCAGGAGAGACGCGGAACCCGTGAACACCCCGGATCGAGTTGTCCGGATGACGAGAGGCGTGAGGGGACGTTCAGCTACGGCAGCGACACCGCATGGAGGCGCGGTCGCAGCTGGTCGGGGTACCCACGGGATCGAAGCTAGCACCGGCTCGGAGGCCCGACCAAGTTCGATCAGTGGTTGAAATCTGCATGATTCTAACTACTCGACGGGCTCGTGGGCGACCGTAGTATTTCCCGGATTGCACGGGGAAATATTTCTCCGATTCTGTGGGGAAACACGCCTCGGCTAGTGAAAGGGATTGTGATTGTGACGGATTCGGCAACCAGCGGAGACGGGCAGGGTTCCGGGGGACAGCAGCTCCCTTCGGGAGCGCGAGGGTACGACGGATTCGGCGGACATATCGGGCGGACGAGTGCGGAGTCGACGCCGTGGTGGGCGCCGGAGACGAAAGCCCCCGCCGGTGCGCCGAACATCGTGGTCATCCTCATCGACGACATGGGCTACTCGGACATCGGACCGTTCGGCTCCGAGATCGACACCCCCAACCTGAACCGGCTCGCCGACAGCGGCTACCGGCTGTCGAACTATCACACCACCTCGGTCTGCTCACCGGCTCGCGCGGCGCTGCTCACCGGCCTGAACCCGCACCGCGCCGGCTACGGCAGCGTGGCCAACTTCGATCCCGGCTTCCCCGGACTGCGCATGGAACTCGCCGACGACGCGCTCAGCCTCGCCGAGATTCTGCGCGCGAACGGGTATGCCACGCACGCGGTCGGCAAGTGGCATCTCGCGCGCGACACCAACCTCGCACCGGGCCGCACCCGTGACTCCTGGCCCCTGCAGCGTGGATTCGACAGCTACTACGGCTCGCTCGAGGGGTTGAATTCGTTCTACTACCCGAACGAGCTGATTTCGGACAACTCCGTGGTCGACGTCGAGGAGTATCCGTCGGACTACTACGTCACCGATGACATCACGGACAAGGCCGTCTCGCGGATCAAGAGCCTGCGCGCCCACGACGCCGACAAGCCGTTCTTCCTGTACTTCTCGCACATCGCGATGCACGGACCGCACCAGGCCAAGCCCGAAGACCTGGCCAAGTACCGCGGCCGCTACACCGAGGGCTGGGACGCAGTGCGACGCAGCCGCTTCGACGCGCAGCTCGAGGCAGGGTTCTTCCCGCCCGGCACCCAGATGGCCGAACGCAACACCGAACCCGGCTACGACGCGCCGCCGTGGGACGAGCTCACCGAAGAGGAGCAGCTGCGGTTCGCCCGGTACCAGGAGGTCTACGCCGCGATGGTCGACAGCATCGACCAGAGCGTGGGGCGGGTGCTCGACACCCTCGACGAACTCGGCGAGACCGACAACACCATCATCGTGTTCACGTCCGACAACGGTGGCACCGCCGAGGGCGGCGCGGCGGGAACGCGTTCGTACTTCAGCCAATTCGTGCACGGACCGGTCCCGTCGGACTGGGTGCGCGACGTTCCGCACGACGAGGAACTGATCGGCTCGGAGAAGATCGGCGTCCACTACCCGCGCGGCTGGGGGCAGGCGTCGAACACCCCGTTCCGGTTCTACAAGGGGCAGACGTTCGCCGGTGGTGTCCGGGTGCCGTTCCTGCTGTCCTGGCCGGCCGGACTCGGGCGCGCCGACGGCGACACCGGACTGCGCAAGCACTACTCGTACGTCACCGACATCACCCCGACGCTCCTGGATCTCGCCGGACTCGAGACTCCGAGCCACCGGAACGGGCTTCCCGCCCAGGAGCGTGACGGTGTCAGCATCGCCGACGTCCTGCGGGACGCCGCGCAACCCACCCCCCACACGGAGCAGTACGCCGAGTTCGGCGGTCACCGCGGGTTCTACCGGGACGGCTGGAAACTGCTGTCGCTGCACACGGATCCGACTCGGGTCGACGATCCGCAGTGGCAGCTGTTCGACGTCGAATCCGACCCCGCCGAGACCACGGACGTCGCGCATCTCTTTCCCGAGAAGGTGCGGGAACTCGCCGAGGCCTGGGATCAGGCGGCGTGGCACAACACTGTGTTCCCGATCCTCAACGACCGCAAGGCCGTGCAGCGGCGGCCCGACGAGCGCCGACTCGCGGAGCCGGTGAAGATCCTCGCGGGCACGCCGACGCTGGAACGCTATCGGTCCAGTGTGCTGGTCCAGTACCGCGACTTCACCATCGACGTCGCCACCCACGCGATCGCCGCAGGCGACGAAGGGGTGCTCGTCGCCCACGGTGACCCTCACGGCGGATACGTGCTCTACGTCGAGGACGGCCGGATCGTGTTCGCGGTCAACAGCTACGGCCGCGTCGCGCACACTTCCGCGCCTCTCGGTGCGGATGTGGTGGGTGTGCAGGTCCGGGCGGAGGCCACCGAATCCGTCCGGTGGAACTTCACCATCACGGTCACTGACTCGGCCGGGGTCAGCACCGACGTGGCCACCCTCGACGACCAGTTCCAGCTGGTCGGCATGGCGCCGTGGACCGGGATCTCGGTGGGAGTCGACGCCCGCGGACCCGTCGTGTGGGATCTGCGGGAACGCCGCGGAACCTTCCGATTCACCGGCAGGCTGCGGTCGGTCACCTACACCCCCGGCCCGGTGCGGGTGCCCGAACCCGTCATCCAGGAGGTCGAGGAGCTGGCCGAGGCGATGGCCGACTGACCGGAGAGGTCGGGCGCGCGAAACCGCGCCCGACCTCTGGTCGATTCCCGGCTAGCTGTCGTCGTCCGAATCCTTCTTGCCGTCGGAATTCCTGCGCCAGTGCGTGAACCGCTCCTTGATGTCCGCCGCGACGTCGCCGACGCCGTTTCCGACGGCGTCCACGGTCGTGCCCAGTCCGCTGCCGATCTCGCGGAGCATGCGGATCAGCGGGTCGTTCGAGGTATCGAAATTCTGTTTGTACGATTTCGCGGCCTTGCGGAATTCTTCGCTGATCTTGGCGTCGTCGTCCTCGCTGCGGCGCGGGTATTCCCCGCGCAGGATCGCTGCGTAGGCGCCGCTGTCCACCCACTTCTTCAGCTCGGCGGCGCGCAGCACCGAGAACGGGTGGGACAGCAGTTCGATGTTGAGGAGCTTGAGGACTCCGTCGCGCAGGTCGCCGCTGGCGTCGTACTCGGCGGCCTGCGCCAGGAAGGCGTCGGTGTCGATCTCGCTGACCCGGGAACCGCCTGCCAGCTTCAGCTGCACACGGAGGGCGGTGTGAACGTCCTGCCCGCACAGCAATCCGGCACGGTCGCCGGACAGTTCCGATTTGCGCTGCCATTCCATGAGCGCGGCGATGATCGCCCGCAGCGCCCACCCGCCGATCGGAATCCAGCCGATGGTCCCAGCCAAGCGCATCAGATGCATGAGGATCGTGCGATACACCGCGTGCCCGGACAGCGCGTGCCCGAGTTCGTGGCCGATGATGAAGCGCTGCTCCTCGTAATTCATCACGTCGAGCAGCCCGGTGGTGACCACGATGAACGGCCGGTCCATGCCGATGGTGAAGGCATTCACGATCGGGGTCTGCAGCACGAACAACTCAGGTGTCTCGTCGGCGCCCAGGATGCTCACGCAGTCGCTGCGGAGGTCGTGGAGATCGCTGAACTGCCGTTCGTCCACGCGCACCGAGGTGGCGAGGTACATCAGCCGGTGCTGGCGCTCCTGCAGCAGACCCGAGATGGTCCGGAAGACGGTGTCGAATCCCTTCAAGGTGCGCAGGGTGACGAGCGCCGCCCGATCCGCCGGGTGCTCCCACGCACGCGAGCTGATCTCCGGAAACGCCGTGCGAACGCGGTCTGGTGTGGTGGTCAAGCTCTCCCCCTGGGTCAGTGTGCGTGGCCTCCAGGTCAGGGTAGCGCCGGAGGGTAACGGCGGCGGTCGTGCTGGGCATTTTGCCAACCGCCGACCACGGCGGCTGCTCCGAATATGCGCAGTATGCTCAAACTCGACGCTCGGTATTGCTCAAAGTGCGTTCCGATGTTCGACTGTTGTGAGAGATCTGCACACGAGACCTCGAAGATGCGGTGAGGTCGGTTCCCAACAGGTCCGCCTGCCCGTCGCCGCCGATCCGCCTCGCTCACGAACTGGGCCGAGGAGGATCGGATTCGGTGCCAGGAACTCACAGGCAAGGACGAAACGATGAACGACGCCCGCACGATCGACGACCACACGGCGCAGCTCACCCCGCGCTCGCCCACCCCGGAAGCGCTCGTGGAGATCGAGCAGCGTGTGTTGTGGTTGGCGACGTCGATGATCCACCACGCCAACCGGGTTCGCCCGAACCCGTCGGGGTTGAAGGTGGGTGGTCATCAGGCGTCGTGCGCGTCGATGGTGTCGATCATGACGTCGCTGTGGTTCGAGCAGCTCCGCCCGGGTGACCGGGTGTCGGTGAAACCGCATGCCTCTCCGGTGCTGCACGGCATCAATTACCTGCTCGGGGAGCTGGACGAGAAGTATCTGACGACGTTGCGGGAGTTCGGTGGCCTGCAGTCGTACCCCAGCCGGTCGAAAGATCCCGATCCGGTGGACTATTCGACCGGGTCGGTGGGGATCGGGGCGACGGCCCCGATCTGGGGTGCCATCGCCCGCCGCTACGTGAATACCCAGATCGGTTCGGCGGGCACGGGTCGGCAGTATTCGCTGGTCGGGGACGCCGAGCTGGACGAGGGTGCGGTGTGGGAGGCGATCCTCGACACCTCGGTCGCCGAACTCGGTGAGATCGTGTGGATCGTGGACCTGAACCGGCAGTCCCTGGACCGGGTGGTGCCGAACATCGCCGCCGGCCGGCTCGAGGCGATGTTCTCGGCCGCCGGGTGGCAGGTGCTCACCGTGAAGTTCGGGACCCTGCTCGAGTCGCTGTTCACCCGGACCGGTGGGCCGGCGCTGCGGACCCGGATCCTGGACATGCCCAACCCCGAATACCAGCGGCTGCTGCGCTGTGACGCCGCGCAGGTCCGGGACCGGTTGCCCGGGGACGGCCCCGACGCCGCGGCGATCGCGTCGCTGATCGCCGGCCTCGACGACGACACCCTGCTGCGCGCGATCCGCAACCTGGGCGGTCACGACCTCGACGCGCTGCGCGCCGCGTACGCGCAGATCGACGACACCCGCCCGACGGTGATCATCGCCTACACGATCAAGGGCCGCGGCCTGCCGACGCAGGGGCATCCGCAGAATCACTCGTCGCTGCTGACGGTGGAGCAGTACGAACAGTTGGCAGCCGAGCTGGGTATGGACCCGGCGAACCCGTGGGCCCGGTTCGAGGCCGACAGTGCGGCGGGCCGGGTGTGCGCGGCGACCGCGGACCGGTTGAGGCGGGAGAAGATCGAATTCGGCACACCGCCCGCGATCCCGACCGATATCGGCCGCACCCCGTCGGGGACGTCCACGACGCAGGCCGCATTGGGCCGGGCGCTGCTGGACCTGTCCCGAGAGGCCCCCGACGCGGCGAAACGGGTGGTCACCGTCAGCCCGGATGTCTCGTCCACCACCAACCTGGCCGGGTGGCTGAACAAGGTGGGGGTGTGGTCGCCGCACGAGCGCCGCAACTGGTTCGACGACGACGCCGAGACGATCATGCACTGGCGGGAAAAGCCCACCGGGCAGCACATGGAACTCGGCATCGCCGAGACGAACCTGGTCGGGTTGATGGGTGAACTCGGCGCGACGTGGAGTCGGTGGGGGCAGCCGCTGTTCCCGATCGGGGTGATGTACGACCCGTTCGTCGAGCGTGCCCTCGAACCCTGGTCCTACGGCATCTATGCGGGTGGGCAGTCGATCCTGGTCGGCACCCCGTCCGGGGTGACCCTCGCCGCGGAGGGAGGGGCGCATCAGTCGATCAAGACCCCGTCGATCGGCCTCGAACAGCCCGGCTGCGTCAGCTACGAACCCGCCTTCGCGATCGACGTCGAATGGACGCTCCTCGACAGCATCTCCCGGTTGGGACGGCCGGACGGCTCCTCGTCGTACCTGCGGCTCTCGACCCGCCCGGTGGATCAGACCCTGGCCGCGGTGCCGTCAGATCCGGCGGCGCGGGAGCGTCGCCGCCGTCAGGTGGTCGCCGGCGCGTACACCCTCCGGCACAGCGACAACCCGGCGGTCACCCTGGTCGGCATGGGTGCGATGATCACCGAAACCCTCTCCGCCGCGGATCGGTTGGCCGAGCAGGGGATTGCCGCCGACGTCGTGTGCGTGACCAGTCCCGGACTCTTGTTCGAGGCGGTGCAGGCCCGCCGCGGACTCGCCGACGGCCCGTCGTGGATCCTCGATCAGGTGTTCCCCGCCGGCCGGGCCACACCGATGGTGACCGTCCTCGACGGCCACCCGCACACCCTCGCATTCCTGACCGGCATCAACCACGTCCCCGGCGCGGCACTCGGTGTCAGCCGGTTCGGGCAGGTCGGTTCCCTCGACGACGTCTACCGCTACCACGGCATCGACACCGACAGCATCGTCCGCGCCGCCCTCGACCTCTCCTGAACGACCCCTCAGCGCAGACGAGACCGACGATACCTTTCGGGTATCAGAAGATCCATAACTAGTGTTGGACTTGAATGGTTGACGCTCCTAGCCTTGTGGACACAGCGCGCACCGACAGTGACGCGATTGCGAACGAGGAGAACGAAACCCATGACCACTGCGTCCCCCCACGAGATCGCCCACAAGCTCGGCTCCGGTCTGTTGTCGTTCCCGGTCACCCACTTCAAGCATGACCACTCGTTCGACGAGGCCGCGTACCGCGAGAACATCGGCTGGCTCGGGCAGTTCGACGCCTCCGGGTTGTTCGCCGCAGGCGGCACAGGCGAGTTCTTCTCGCTCACCCCGCCCGAGGTGGAGCAGGTGGTCCGGGCAGCGGTGCAGGAGGCACCCGACGGTCTTCCGGTGATCGCGCCCGCCGGTTACGGCACCGCCACCGCCGTGCAGATGGCCCGGTCGGCCGAGAGCGTCGGCGCGCACGGCATCCTGCTGCTGCCCCCGTATCTCACCGAGGCGAGCCAGGACGGCCTCGTCGCCCACGTCAAAGAGGTGTGTGCCGCAACAACTCTCGGTGTGACGATCTACAGTCGCGCCAACGCCGTCTACACCGAGGCCGCCGTCGCGGAGCTCGCGGACAGCTGCCCGAACATGGTCGGGTTCAAGGACGGGGTCGGCAACATCGAGCAGATGACCCGCATCTACGCGAGTCTCGGTGACCGGCTCACCTACATCGGCGGACTGCCTACCGCCG
>Ga0247825_10002670_pt1 | contig 11768 bp, 9 predicted proteins | sample 13C_Vanillin_Day_FD_194413 | JGI IMG/M metagenome (GOLD analysis project Ga0247825, IMG submission 194413) | Soil microbial communities from agricultural site in Penn Yan, New York, United States - 13C_Vanillin_Day48 | ecosystem: Environmental > Terrestrial > Soil > Agricultural land | place... | reverse complement strand
GAGGTGGGCCAGGCCCCCGAGCCCGCCGTGAACTTCAGCGGCCGGGCCCTGGAGCGAGGCACCCGCCGCCCGCTCAATGGCGCCGAGGTGGCCCTGCCGGAGCTGCAGCTCACCACCAGTACGGACGAGGAGGGCCGCTTCTCCTTCCGAGGCGTTCCTGTGGGCACCCATGAGGTGCTCGTCATCCTCAGCGGGTATGACCGGTTCCGTACCCGGGAGACGATCGCCGAGGGCCAGGAGACGCAGGCCACGTACTACGTGCAGAAGCGCATCTTCAGCCAGTTCGAGACGGTGGTGCGCAGCGAGCGGGAGCGCAAGGAAGTCACGCGCACCACGATCCAGGTGGCGGAGATCCAGAAGGTGCCTGGCACACAGGGAGACACGCTCAAGGTGGTGCAGAACCTCCCTGGCGTGGCGCGCCCCGCCTTCAATGGCGGCCAGCTCGTCATCCGCGGCACCAGCCCGAATGACTCGGGCGTCTTCCTGGACGGGCAGCGGATTCCCCTGCTGTACCACTTTGGCGGCCTCACCTCCGTATACAGCTCGGATCTGCTGGAGGCGCTGGACTACCTGCCCGGCAACTTCTCCTCGTACTACGGCAACATCACCGGCGGCGTCATCAACGTGCGCAGCCGCGCCCCGAGGATGGACGGCTTCCATGGCACCGCGGGTGTCAGCCTCATCGAGTCCAACGTCCTGCTCGAGGGCCCCATCACCGACAACCTGGGCTTCTCCGTGTCCGGCCGGCGCTCGTACGTGGACGCGGTGCTCACATTTGTGCCCCAGAACGAGGATGGCCCCTCCATCCAGGTAGCGCCGCGCTACTACGACGCCCAGCTGAAGCTGCACTGGACGCCCAGCCAGCAGCACACCTTCACCCTGCAGGCGCTCACCTCCAATGACGTGCTGGGATTGGTGTTCGACAGGCCTGCGGACCAGGACCCGAGCGTCAACGGGGACTTCAACATCACCACCGGCTTCAGCCAGCTGCGGCTCGGCCACCAGTACAAGGCAGGCCGCTTCACCTTGGACAGCCAGGCCCTGGTGGGCAGCACCCTCATCGAGTTCATCCTGGGTGACCGCTTCCTGCGCATTTCCGGACGGAACTTCGACGTGCGCTCCACCGCCGAATATAGCGTGATGGAGGGGCTCAGCGTGGCCGGTGGCCTCGACATCAACTACTCGCGGGCCAACGTGAAGGCGCGGGTGCAGGCCCCGCTCCGAGAGGGTGAGCCAGTGGGGCCTGGTGTCACCGATGAGATCCTTACGGCCAATGCCAATTCCTACGAGTACTTTCCCGCCATCTGGGCCGAAGCGCGCTGGCGGCCTCTGAAGGGGCTACTGGTGGTGCCGGGGTTACGCAGCGAGAGCTACCTCTTTGCCAATCAGACGGTGAACAAGCGCTCGCTCAACCCTCGGCTGGCGGTGCGCTATTCGCTCACGGATCATCTGACGCTCAAGGGCGGCGCGGGCATCTACCACAGCCCCCCCACCAACGACGAGCCCAACAGCACCTTTGGTAACCCCGAGCTGAAGGCCAAGCGCTCCTATCAGTACAGCGTGGGCAGCGAGTGGCAGCCCACGCCCGAGTACTTCATCAGCGGAGAGCTCTTCTACAATGACCTGCACCGTCTCATTGTCCGATCGGACCGGCTGGTGGAGCGGAACGGGCAGCAGGTTCCCGAGAGATTGAGCAATGGTGGCTCAGGCCGCATCTACGGCTTCGAGCTGTTGGCGAGGCGTGCCCTCACCGAGCGATTCTTCGGATGGGTGGCCTATACCTTCAGCCGCAGCCAGCGGCGGGACAGCCTCGGGGCGCCGCTGCGCCTGTTCGACAACGATCAGACGCACGTGCTGACGGTGATTGGCAGCTACAAGCTGCCGGCTGGGTGGGAGCTGGGCGCGCGCTTCCGTTTTTCCAGCGGCAACCCGCTCACGCCCATCACCGGTGCGCGGCGGGATGACTTGACGGATGTCTTCATCCCCACGTTCGGCCCGGTGAACTCGCAGCGGCTTCCCAACTTCCACCAGCTGGATATCCGGGTGGACAAGAACTTCATCTTCGACAGGTGGAGCCTGGACCTGTACGTGGACCTGACCAACGCCTACAACCGCCCGGCGAAGGAAGGCGTCCTCTACAACTACAACTACTCCGAGTCGGCGTACCTGGAGGGCTTGCCCATCCTGCCGGTCATCGGTGCCAAGGGGAGCTTCTGACATGCGCGCGCCCGTTCTTGTCTGCCTGAGCCTGGCGGTGGCCGCGTGTGGCCCGGACTTCGAGCTCCAGCAGGAGATCCGCCGGGTGCGGGTATTGGCCCTCAAGGCCGAGCCCGCGGAGCTGACGCTCAACCCGGATGCTCCCGCGCTGCCGCCGCCCATCGTCTTCACCTCGCTGGCGGTGACTCCGGACGAGCGTCCCGTGGACGTGGATCTCGCCCTGTGCCGGCCGGGCAACGCGTACAGCGGCGAGCTGGAGTGCCCGGGAAAGGATGGCGCCTCGCTGCCAGAGAGTCAGCTGTCGCTGCAGGATCCGAACGTGCAGCAGATCCTGCAAGAGACGGCGGCGGCGGGCAGTGGCGGAGCCCCTCTGGACTTCAATGATCCCCAGGTGCGCGCCGTGCTGGAGCGGGGCATACCGCTCTTCATCGGCTACAGGGCCAGCGATGGCACGGACACGCCCGAGGGCTTGGAGGAAGGCGTGCGCCCGTTGACGCTGCGGCTGACGGCCACCCCCAACCAGAACCCTCGCATGGAGGACATCCTCCTGGACGGCGCGCCGCTCTCGGGTCCACTGCCGCTGGCTACCGAGCTGGTGCTGCGGCCGCAGCTCGCTGTGGGCAGCATGGAGCAGTACGAGACAGCCGAAGGGCCTCGTACGGAGCAGGTCTTCTACAGCTGGTTTACCACCGGGGAGGGTGAGGTGAAGCAGCTGCGCTCACTGGAGCCGGTGGATGGCAAACCGGGCGAGCCCACCATCAAGTACCTCACCCCCAGCACGCCCCAGCGGGTGACGATCTACGTGGTAGCGCGGGATGGGCGCGGCGGAGTGGACTGGCTGGCGCGCACCGTGGACGTGGGGCCGTGAGCTCACGCCTGAGCAGGCGCTGAGTGCTGGAGCGCGGCGGAGGCTCGGCCGAGACCTTCCGCCACCGAGGTGAATGCATCCGCCGTGCGCACCCGCCCCTCGCCAAAGCGGTCCACGTAGAGCTGTCGCACCGCGGGGATCTGCGAAGAGCCGCCCGTGAGGAACACCGCGTCGATCTCTCCCGCTCCCGCGCACCTGTCCAGCAGCCCCTGGGTGACTTGCTCCAGCTCCGTGAGCAGCGGCTGGCAGAAGGTGTTGAACTCGGTACGGGTGATGCGCTCGTGCAGCTGGATGCGCGCCTCCTCGAAGTCCAGCGTGGCTTCCTCCTCCTGCGACAGCCGTACCTTCGCCGCCTCGATGGCCCGGAAGAGCCGGTAGCCCAGGTTCTCCATCACCAGGTCGTACAGCGCCTCCGCTGTCTCTGGCTTGTCGCTGGACTCCAGCATCAGCTCCAGCAGCTCCTGCGTGGACTTCTCCCGGATGAACGACATCTCATGCCAAGACAACAGCTTCGCCATCACGTGCTGGGGCACGGGCAGCCGCTTGTCCGTGAAGCCTCGCACCTTGTACGTAGTGCCAGCGCCGAAGCGGGGCAGAAGCTTATGGCGCATGATCTCCGCGTCGAACCTATCGCCCCCAATCCGCACGCCCGTGGAGCCCACCACGTCCAGCTTCCGGTCCAGCTGCCCCCGCCGCGAGGGCCCCAGCCGCATCAGCGTCAGGTCCGTGGTACCCGCGCCGAAGTCCGCCACCAGCACCAGCTCGTCGCGTGACAGTTGCGCCTCGTAGGCGAGCGCCGCGGCGATGGGCTCGATGAGGAACTGGATCCGTGTGAAGCCGGCCAGCTCCGCCGCCTTGCGCAGCCGCTGCTCGGCCAGCGCGTCTGCCTCGGGCTCCGGGGAGAAGAGGGCCGGGCGCCCCAACATGACGGCCTCGGGCTGGCTCCCCAGGTGCACCCCCGCTGCCTCGCGCACCCGGCGCAGCAGCACCGCTACCAGCTCCTCGATGGTCCAGGTGCGGCTGTGCACCTGTGTAGCGCGGAAGGAGCGGCTGTGCAGAAAGGACTTCACTGACTGGATGAAGCGCCCGGAGTTGTCCTCCAGGTAGCGGGTGATGGCGTCCGCTCCTGTGTAGACGGTGCGCTCGTCCTCCGGGAAGAAGAGCACCGAGCGGAAGAGGCGAGGCTCGGAGGTACCCGGGGCGATGGGCAGCACCTTGCCGTCAGGCAGGGCCGCCGCAGTGTTGCTCGTTCCGAAGTCGAGGCCGCAGACGTGCATGGCACCCTCAGGAGCTACAGCTCACCGCCAGGTGCTTGCCCCAGGCGGGGGATGAGGCTGCCAGGGCTTCGTGCTCGGGCTGCTCATCAAACGGATGAGAGAGCACCGCGAGCAGGCGGTCAACCTCGCTGAAGTCACCCGCCTGGGCGCGGGAGATGGCCGTCTGGGCCAGGTAGTTGCGCAGCACGTACTTGGGATTGACCTGATCCATGCGTGAGCGTCGCTCGGCATCCTCGCTGCCCTCGGAGAGCAGCCGGGTGCGGTAGGCCGCGGCCCACGCATCGAAGGCCGCTGTGTCCAGGAACAGATCGCGCAGCGATGCATTGCTCGCACCCGCGGAAGAGTCGAACTGCCCCAGCCTGCGGAAGAAGCGGGTGTAATCCACGCGCGCCTCGGTCATCCGGACGAAGAGCGTCTCGAGGAGCTCCGCGTCTTCGGTGCGAGACTCGCGCAGGCCGAGCTTCTCGTGCACCCGCGCCAGGAAGTGCGTGTTGAAGCTGGGAGCAAAGGAGTCGAGCGTGGCCCGGGCTTCTTCCTCGGAGATGAGGGAGAGGAGCGCTTCGCCCAGGCATGCCAGGTTCCACAGGGCGATCCGCGGCTGCTTGTTGAAGGCATAGCGCCCCAGGTCATCCGAATGGTTGCAGATGAAGCCCGGCTCGAAGTCATCCAGGAAGCCGAAGGGCCCATAGTCCAGGGTGAGCCCAAGGATGGACATGTTGTCCGTGTTCAACACGCCATGCGCGAACCCCACGGCCTGCCACTGCGCGACCAGGCGCGCGGTGCGCTCCACCACCTCCGCGAAGAAGCGGGCATGCCGGTCCTTCGCACCCTCCAGGTGCGGGAAGTGCCGTGCGAGCACGTACTCCGCCAGCGCCGCCACGTGCTCGTGCTGACCGGTGTGGTGAAAGTACTCGAAGGTGCCGAAGCGCACGTGAGTGGGGGCCAGCCGGACCAGCATGGCGCCCGTCTCCTCCTCCTCGCGGTACACCTTCTCGCTCCCGCTGATGATGCAGAGGGCCCGCGTGGTGGGGATGCCCAGCCCGTGCATGGCCTCACTGCAGAGGTACTCGCGGATGGTGGAGCGCAACACCGCGCGCCCGTCACCCATGCGCGAGAAGGGCGTGATGCCTGAGCCCTTCAAGCTCAGCTCCCACCGCTCGCCCGTGGAGGTGCGAACCTCGCCCAGCAGCAGGGCGCGCCCGTCCCCCAACTGGGGCACGTACACCCCAAACTGGTGGCCTGCATAGACGGTGGCGACCGGCTCCATCCCCGGCAGCGGCCGCAGCCCACTGAAGGCCTCCACGAACTCTGGGCGCTGCACCTCGGAGGGCTCCAGCTCGAGCAGCCGGAGCGCCCCCGGGCTGGCGCTCACCAGGCGTGCATCCTGGAAAGGGCGAGGGGGCACTCGCACGCTGAAGCCGGTGGGCAGGCGGGCATAGGTGTTGTCGAAGTGGAGCTGCTCGAGCGAAGGCATGACTGGAGGTAACAGCGAGGCGCTCGCTGGCGCATCCCGTTCCTGAGGCTACAGGTTCGGCACTTTCATACCCCGCTGCACGGCGGGCCGAGCCCCTACACGCTCCATCCACTGGATGACGCCCGGCCGTGAGGTGAGAAGTTCTGGGAAGATCTGCCGGCCCCATACCAGAAAGGGGTACATGGCAATGTCCGCGATGGAGTATTCACGCGCTAGGTAGTCGTGGCTGCTCAGGTGCTTGTCCAGCACACGCATCAGCCGCTCGGTCTCGGTCTGGAAGCGCTCGATGGCCAGCGGAAGCCTCTGGCTGGCCGTGCGGCTGAAGTAGTTGAGCTGGGCGATCATGGGGCCCACGCCCGACATCTGGAACATCAGCCACTCCATCACCTCGGCCTTGCGCACCGCGTCCGAGGGCATCAACCGCCCAGTCTTCTCCGCCAGGTACACGAGGATGGCGCCGGATTCGAACACCTTCAGCCCGCCGGGCACGTCATGGTCCAAGATGGCCGGGGTCTTGTTGTTGGGGTTGATGGCGAGGTACTCGGGTTTGTGCTGCTCACCCTTGGTGAGGTCCACCACCTTGACGGTGTAGGGCAGCCCCAGCTCCTCCAGGGCAATGGAGACCTTGCGGTTGTTGGGCGTTGCGTACGCGTAGAAGTCGATCATGTTTTGACTCCCGTGAGCTCCTCGCTCACCTGCCAGAGCCGCTCGGCGAGCTGCTCATTCCGCGCGGTGCGGGAAGGCGTTCTCCGGCGGCAGTTGATGAAGTACTCCCCCGAAACTCCCTCTACTTCGGGCGACGACGCCAGATACACCCCCGTGCGTGCGCCCTTCTCCGCGGAGAGGAAGAACATTCCAAAGGCTTTCACCGTGAAGTTCATCCACCCTTGCGTGTTGTGGCCAAAGCCCGAGCGCACCACACCGGGGTGGAAGACGTTCGCCGTCACCTGTGTCTCCTTCAGCCGGCGGGCGAGCGCCCGGGTGAAGAGGATGTTGGCCAGCTTCGAGGCTCCGTACACGCGCAGCATGTTGAACCCGCGCTCGCTCTGCAGATCCGAGAAGTCGAGCTTGGGAAAATAGAAGCGGTGGGCTTCGGAGGAGACATTCACCACGCGCGCCGGGCCACTGGCCTTGAGCACGTCCAACAGCAGGTGGGTGAGGAGGAAGGGTGCCAGGTGGTTGATGCCGAGCATGGCCTCGAAGCCGTCCTTCGTGACCTGGCGCTCGTGCAGGATGAGGCCCGCGTTGTTGAGCAGCACGTCCAGCCGGGAGTGACGGGCCTTGAAGGCCTCCGCGAGCGCGTGGACCTCCTTGAGGCTGGTGAAGTCCGCCTGGAGCGACTCCACCTTCGCGTCCGGGACGGCCTGGCGCACGTAGGCGAGTGAGGACTCGATACGGCCCACGTCCCGGCCCACGAGCACCACGGTGGCTCCCAGGCTCGCCAAGGCCTTGCAGGCCTCCAGGCCGATGCCACGGGTGGCGCCGGTGACGAGGCACACTTTTCCGTCCATTCGTGCAGTGCGGACCATGGGGGAGGCTTCCTCCTCGGCCTCAATGAGGCTGCCTTGTATACAGCCGAGAGGAGAGTTCTGTCGCGGCTCGTTCGCCGGACTCCACCGCTCCGTCGATGTAGCCGCAGCCCTCCACCGCTGTCTCCGTCCCGGCCCAGTGCACCTGGCCGCAGGGGGCCCGCAGCGCCTCGCCAATGGCTGTCAGGGTGCCGGGCCGGGGCAGACCCACGTAGCAGCCGGTGCTCCAGGGCTCGGCGATCCAGTCCAGATCCGTGTACGCGGTGGGCTCGAGCGCAGGAGGGCCGAAGAGGCGTGCCAGGCACTCGAGCGCGGCGCGCCGGCGGTCCTCGGCCGGGCGCCCCGTCCAGGCCCGCGCCGTGTCTCCGAGGAAGAAGCCCACCAGAGCCGGGTGGTGTCCGTCGGGCCCCGTGTCATCGAAGCACAGCCGCAGCGGGCCCACTTCGCTCACGGCCTCACCGGAGAAGCCAGCCTCGCGCCAAAAGGGCCGAGCGTAGGTGGCCACCACCTTGATGACGCTGCCCATGGGCAGCTCCGCGTGGGCGCGGTGGCGCGCGGCGGGCAGCTCCGCACCGAAATCCATCCGCTCCGCGAGCGCGGGCGGCACCGCCACCACCGCGTACTGGGCACGCCAGCTTCGCCCGTCTCCGTGCACCACCACACCCTGCTCCTCCTGGAGCACCGCGCGGACGGGTGCCGAGAGCACCACGCGGGCCCCGAGCGGCTCGGCCAGGCGCAGGGCGATGCTCTGCGCGCCGCCGCGAATTCGCTCGGCCTGGCCGCCGTTCTCCACATCAGCCATCTTCATCAGCCCGCCATTGGAGTGGACGTAGAAGAGGAAGTGGAGGAAGGACAGCTCGCTCGGCTCGGCGCCAAAGAGGGCGCGGGTGGCGATGTCCAGCGCTGCCCGGGCGCCCCAGGTGGGGATGTGCTTCTGCTTCCAGGCTTCCAGGGTGAGCGTGTCCCACTCTGCGGCCTTGGGCGCGGCGTGAGGACGGTCGCGAGGCACGCGGCGGGCAAGCCCGTCCAGCCGCCAGATGTTGCGCTGCAGATCCAACAGGCTCAGCAGCGGCAGTGCCGGCACGTTGCCCCGGTATGTGCGCCGCTCTCCGCGGAGCTCCAGCACCTTGGTGCCATGGTGGTACTGAGCAAAGCGCTTCAGGCCTAAGTAGGTCCGGAAAAGTCTTTGCACAAGTTGAGCGAGATGCCTACCCATGAGGCATGAGCCGAGCGGGGCGACATGTAGGGTTGGGGCAGGTACGTCGAGTCGTCCGTCAGACGCGTGATGCGCGTCTGGCGCGGCGCCTGATGGCGGTGTTGCAGGTGCTGGACGGTACGTCGCCTCAGCAGGTGGCAAAACGGATGGGGGTGAGCCCCCGCTCGGTATACGGCTGGGTGGAGCGCCTGTCGCAGGAGGGCCACGCAGAGGCATTGGCGGACCGACCTCGCAGTGGGCGGCCGCGCCTGCTGTCCGCCAAGCAACTGAAGCACTTACGGTGGCTGCTGTCGCACTCCCCCGCGCAGTTCGGCTTCTCGTGCACAGAGTGGACGGTAGCGGTGCTGCGCGCCCAGCTTCAGCGCGAGGGGGGCCCCGAAGTGTCCGAGGATACCCTGCGAGTGGCACTGCATCAGTTGGGCTACGTGTGGAAGAGGCCCCGCTACGCGCTGGCTCCTGATCCGGAGCGAGAGAAAAAAGCGTGCGCTTCGCTGGAAAATCCACTTCTGGATGCCTCTGGCCCGGGTGCTCTTCGGGGATGAGACGGACCTGCTCCTGTTCCCGCCGCTGCGCGCCGGGTGGGCCGTGCGCGGCCAAGCCAAGCACGTGACCCTCTCTGGCCGTAACGCCAAGTGCGTCCTCTTTGGCGCCCTGGACGCACTCTCCGGCCAGTTGCACCTGCTGGCGCGCCAGCGGCAGCGGGCAGAGGACTTCTGCGCCTTCCTGCGCTACCTGCGCGCCTGCCACCAACAGCAGGTGCTGGTGCTCGTGTTGGATGAGGACCCCAGCCACACCGCCCAGCTCTCCCAAGCCTTGGCGGACCAACTGGGCATCATTCTTCTCTTCCTTCCCAAGCGCAGCCCCCACCTCAATCCCGTCGACCACCTCTGGCGCGCCGTCAAGAAGGGCATCTGCGCCAACCACCAGTACGAGAACTTGGAGGACGAGTTGAATCAGGTCGTCAACTACCTGTACTCCCTCCCGCCTCGGGAGGTACTCACCAAGGCGGGCATCTGCTCACCAGACTTCTGGGTCGGCTGCCTCCGCTCCTCCTTGTGCAAAAACTTTTCCGGACCTACTTAGGAGTGCGGCTTCGGCCTGGGCTCGGGCGGTGGAGCCGCCTCCTGCGCGCTGTCCGCATCCGCGTCCGCCAGCAGCAGCTCCCGCACCTTGCGCAGGCTCTCGCGCGTGCGATCCACGAAGACGTTCTGCGAGCCGATCCGCTCCGCGGCCTCCAATGTCCGCTCGTAGATGTTGATGGACTTGGTGAGCAGCACGCGGATCTTCTTGCGCAGCTCCTGCCGGTACACCTGCGCCTCCTCCGGATTCAGCTCCGGCGGGGCCGGCGTGTTCACCATGTGATCATACAGGTTCTCGTACATCGCGCCGATCTGCGCGCCGGAGGCCGTGGCCCAGTCGCCATGGCCCACCCGGATGGCGCGCAGGTAGTGACCCTGCGCTGACAGCAGCAGCTCGGACTTGAAGTTGAGATCATCGGCGAGCTTGTCCACGCCCTTGGAGGGATCCAGCTTCACTCCCTCGAAGTACTGCCGGTAGATCTCTCCCATGTAGAAGTGCGCCTGGGCGGGCAGGTGCTCCTCCACCTCGTCCTTCTCCGAGAGCACCTCGTAGTCGCTGAGCGCCTTGCGAAGGAGGGCCTCGGCCTGCTCGGGACGGTCCGCCCTGTGCTCGCAGATGCCCTGCTGCACCCGCGCCTCCATGCGGCGGCCCACGGGGAGGTCCTGCCGGCCAGCGATGGTGGCGAGCACCGCGGCCGCGTCCGCGAAGCGATTCATGTAGTAATACGCCTCGGCCACGCGGAAGGCCGCCTCCAGGGCATCCCCCTGGCCCTTCTCCGCATCCGCCAGCTCGGAGAAGCGCAGCAGGGCCTGCTCCCACTCATCGAGCCGCTCGTGAGAGAGCCCCGCGTTGTAGAGCGCCTGGTTGCGGTGCTTGCTGTGGGGGTGGAAGTCCGCCAGGCGCCCGAAGTAGCGCGCCGCCTGCTTGTAGTCCTCCGCCGCGTACGCCGCCGTTCCGCCCGCGAACAGCTCCTCGTCGTTGAGCTTCTCCAGCTCGAGATCCGCCGTGATCTCCACCGGATCGAACTCAACCTCCTGGATGGGAGTCTTCCCGTCCCCACGCCCTGCCGAGCCCGCCGTCCGGCAGCCGACAAGGCCAATCACACCCACCAATACCCACCGTCGCCATGTGCCCGACATGTCCATTCTCTTGCTCATGGTCACCGACCAGGCCCTCCCGAGCCGACGTTCTCCAAGACAGCGCCGGTCCGCATGCGGTTCCGTTGTGTGCGGCCCCAGCTTAATGCGCACGCGGCGTTCTGGCTCCCCCGGCTGCCTGCTCTAGAGGTGCTCGTCGCCCAGCAGATAGCGGCCCGTCCGCCAGAGGGCGGTGAGGTCATGTACGTCCAGCTCGAAGCGGGGCACCTGGATCAGGGGGGTATCAGGGCATGCGGCCGAGAGCTGAGCAATGGCGGCGGCGTCCTGCTCGGCCAGCAGCTTGAGCTCGTTGAGCGTCTCCTCCACTTTGGTGCGGCGGGAGCGGGTGAGCCGGGCCGCATCGTCCCACAGCGACGGCGGGGGCCGTGGATGGACGCGGTTCACCACCAGTGCAAGCACCTCCATCTGGTTCTGCTTCAGCAGCGTGCGGAAGTGCGTCACCTCGTCGAGCCGCTCCAGGTGGGGGCCGGTGACGAGCACGAAGCCTGTGTGCTCATCCTTCAACAGATCACGCACGCCTCGGGCCCGCTCCCGGAAGCCCTCGTTCATGGAGGAGAGGGCCAGCATGAAGGCGGACAGCTCCTGCAGCGTCTCGCCGCCGGTGAGCTTCGAGAGCGTCTTCAGCACGTAGCTGCTGCCCAGATTGAAGAGCGACAGGCCGATCTTCCCCGCCTTGAGCGCCGGGGTGAGGAGCCACTTGGCCGCCTCGTTGTCCAGGAAGTCCAGGATGCGGTTGGGCGCGTCCAGGAAGTCCAGCGCGTGCGCGGTGGGCGGGGTGTCCAGGATGATGAGCTCGTACTCGCTGCGGCGGCGCAGCTCCCAGAGCTTCTCGAGCGCGATGTACTCCTGGCTGCCGGCCAGCGCCGTGGAGAGCGACTGATAGAAGCGGTTGGAGAGGATGCGCTCGCGCTGCTCGGGCGGGGCGAACCGGGTGATGAGGTCGTCCCACG
>Ga0247825_10002669_pt1 | contig 11770 bp, 8 predicted proteins | sample 13C_Vanillin_Day_FD_194413 | JGI IMG/M metagenome (GOLD analysis project Ga0247825, IMG submission 194413) | Soil microbial communities from agricultural site in Penn Yan, New York, United States - 13C_Vanillin_Day48 | ecosystem: Environmental > Terrestrial > Soil > Agricultural land | place... | reverse complement strand
TTGCCGCACACCGTCTGACTCCAGCCTTGATCCTCACAGTGCTCTCCCTGTGGTCGATACGGTGCTCGCGTGTCCGGCCGCCCGCACGAATCTGCCTGTGCGGCGGGCGCCGAGCACCGGTGCCGGCTCGCCGCCGCCGAATACGTACTCGCCCCCGACGAACACTGCGCTGACCGCGTCGTCGTTGCGATTGACCATGCGAGAGAGGTTGTCGAACAGCGGGATCGGGCATTCGGCGTAGTCGTCGAGCGAGTCGTCGAGGTGTGCGGGATCGATCACGACGAGGTCGGCGTGGTCGCCCTCGCGAATGTGCCCGGTGTCGAGGCCGTACCAGTCGGCGAGTTCGCCGGTGAGCCGGTGTACCGCCTGTTCCAGTGACAGGAATGGTCGTCCGGCACGTTCGGCGTCGCGCACTCGGCGCAGGAATCGGAGTCCGAAGTTGTAGAACGCCATGTTGCGCAGGTGCGCGCCCGCATCGGAAAACCCGAGTTGAACACCGGGATCGGCCGCCAACCTGTCCAAGACCTCCGGCCGATGGTTCGAGATCGTGGTGCGCCACCGCACCTTTGTGCCGTGCTCGACGACGAGATCGAGAAACGCGTCGACGGGATGTACGCCGCCCCGATCGACACCGACCTGGCCGAAGGTCTTGCCGATCACCGTTTTGTCTGGGCAACTGACGATCTCGGCGTCGAAGAAGTCGCGGTGCCACACCCGCGGCCCGTACTTCTTGTCGTAGTCCTTCCGGAACTGCCGCCGGTAGCTTTCGTCGGCGAGCAATGCCTGTCGCGCGTCGATCTGGTTGGACAGGTCCAGTGCGGCGGCGCCGGAGCCGAACTCCTCGAACACCGGAAGGTCGATGCCATCCGAGTACACCTCGAACGGCACCGGCAGGTGCTGCCAGCGGAAGTCGCCACCCAGTGCGTTGAGCACCCGCGCAATCAGCGGGAAGATGTGTACCACAGCGGGTATCGCCTTGATGTCGGCCGCCGACAGTAGGCTGACCTTCAGTGGCTTGCGGAAGAGGCCCAGGCTACTGGCCGCCATCGCCACGAGGCTCTGCGGGCGGGCCACGTCCGGGCCGCCCTGCAGCGCCCGCCCGCGCCGCCGCAGGATCGAGTTGAGCCTGCGGCGTTCCCGCGTCGTCGCGTAGGTGGACGGCAACGTGCGGGAGCGGCACACCTCACCGTCGAGCTTGTCGAACAGCAGTTGTTGCGAGGACATCCCGACGAATCCCGCGTCGAGTGCCTCCGTGAGCTTGGCTTCCATCGCCGCGAGTTCGGCCGGGGTGGGCTTGATGTCCTTGCGGGTCGACCGATCGAGGCCCATCTGTGCGGCCCGGATGTCCGAGTGACCGATGAAGGCGGCGATGTTCGGCCCGAGTGGAAGTGCTTCCAGCGCTGCCACGTACTCCCGGGCCGAGGTCCAGGTCTTGGCGTCGGCGACCGCTCTGATCACGTGTGTGCGGGGGATCGCCTCGACCCGGCCGAAGAGGTCACCGGCGTCGGTGGCACCGGCGTGCACCGTGGAAAGTGAGCAGGAGCCGAGCAGCACGGTGGTGATGCCGTGCCGCACCGATTCCGTCAACTCTGGGCCCTGCAGCACTTCGACGTCGTAGTGCGTGTGGATGTCGACCATGCCGGGCATGACCCACTTGCCCGCGGCATCGACGACCCGCGGGCATCCGCCCTCGTCGAGGGGCTCGGCCGAGACGGCGGCAACGCGCCCGTCGCGGATACCGAGATGGCGGATTGCCGAAGCCGAACCGGCGCCGTCGAACCAGCGGCCGTTCTTGACGATCGCGTCATAACTCATCGCAGACCACTCCATACTCGAACGTCACGGGTATCCGGCCATCGGCACATCAGAGAACCACCTCGGCGCGGATCGTCTTGCCGGTCGCGTTGCGCGGTAACGGAACCGTGGTGATCCGCCACCGGACCGGGACCTTGAAGTAGGCGAGCCGTTCACCCGCGAACCTTTCCAGCTCGTCCTCGGTGACAGCGCCCTCCGACCGTGCGACGACCACCGCGGCCACCTCCTGACCGAGGTCGGGGTGCTCCACGCCGATCACCGCGCACTCGGCGACCGCGGGGTGCTCGTCGAGGCACTGCTCGATCTCGACGGGGTATACGTTCTCGCCGCCGCGAAGGATCAGGTCCGAGCGTCGCCCCGTGAGCCGGAGCCGGCCGTCCTCGCGCACGCCGTAGTCGCCGGTCCGTAGCCACCGGTCGGCGGTGATCGCGGCAGCGGTGGCCTCGGGATCCTCCCAGTAGCCGAGCATCACGTAGGGACTGCGGGCGCAGATCTCCCCCTCTGCGCCGTCGGATACCGGTTCGCCGAGCGGATCCCGGACCTCCACGTCGACCCCGATGATGGGCCGGCCGAGTGTGCCGGGGAACGCCGCGAGCTCCGGGGGCGTCGCGACGGACACGGCCGTGCTGCACTCGGTGAGCCCGTAGCTGTCGACCAGTGCGTTCTTCGCGAACGGCAGCGTGTCGCGGAGTCTGCCCTGGAAGGCCGGTGACGACGGCGCGGACGCCAGCGCGAACGCCGTGACGGACGAGAGGTCGTACCGCGACAGATTCTCGTGGTCGAGCAGACGGTTCGCCATGGTGGGGACGGCGGCCCAGTTGGTCACGCGTTCGCGTTCGACGAGCCGCAGCATCCGATCCACGTCGAACGAGCCCTGGTAGATCACCACCGCGCCACCCGTGGCCAGCCGGGGGATGGACAGATTGTGCAGGCCGGCGATGTGGAACAGCGGAGAGGTGAGCAGGTACCGCCGGTCGCTCGGTGCATCCGAACTCGGGTCACCGCCGGTGAACGCGGCGGCGAGGGCGTCGCTGAACCGGTGATAGTCGATGACCGCGAGCACGTTCCGATGGGAATGCACGGCGCCTTTGGGTCGTCCGCTGGTGCCGCTGGTGTACAGGATCACCGCCGGATCGTCCTCGTCGACGTTGACCGACGGCAGGTCGGCGTCCGCGAACTCGGCGACCAGACGGGGGACGTCCGCCTCCATGGTGAGCACCGGGACGCCGACGCCGAGCTCGTCGAGCAGGGCGGCGCGCTTGGCATCGACGACCACGACGGTGGGCCGGGTGTGGTCGATGCCGTACGCGACCTCACGCGGCGCCCACCAGGCGTTGAAACCGACCGCGATCGCGCCGAGCGTCTGTGCCGCCCAGAAGACGACGGGCCATTCGGGGGTGTTGGCGGCCAGGATGCCGATTCGGTCGCCCTTGCCGACGCCGTACCGCTCACGGAGTGCGGTGGCGAGCGCGGCCGCGGCGGCGCCGTGCTCGGCGTAGCTCATCCGACGGTCTTCGGTGACCAGGTAGTCGCGGTCGCCGTAGGCGAGTGACGCCGCCAGGACGTCGCCGAGCGCCCGGTCACGCTTCTTCATCACGGGGATCTCGGCCCCGAGCACGTTCTCGACGCCCAGTTCGAACCGCCCACCCGGACCCGTCAGTCCCGCCGTCACGGAGGCGATGTACGCCTGGGGGTCAACAGACTTCGTCATTGTCGTTCCTTTCGGATCGTGCCGTACCCGGTCATGGAACCAGCACCGCGCGTCCGCGGATCTTGCCCGCGTCGAGTCGGTCGAACGCTTCTCGGGCGTCGGTGAGGTCGAACCGGTCCACCTCGACCGTGAGTCGCCCGGCCTGGGCGAGGGCGATCGAGTCGATCAGATCGCGTCGGGTGCCGCCGTACGACTTGCGGATCGACGCGCCCCACGGCCAGCCGGGGCCACCGGCGGGGTCGGCCGAGATGCCCGGCGCACCGCCGCCGAGCCCGATCATCCGGTACGCGCCGTTGGGTGCGACGGCCTCGACTGCCATCCGGGCGGTGGCATCGACACCGACGAAGTCGAACACCGCCTCCGCGCCCCGGCCGCCGGTCAGCTCGAGAATCCGGCGTGCGGTATCCGGACCGGATTCGAGGGTGACGTCGGCGCCGCAGCGCTTCGCGAGGTCCAGTTGATCCTGGCCGACGTCCACCGCGACGATCCGGGTCGGGCTCACCGCGCCCAGTATCTGCACCGCGACATGACCGAGCCCGCCGATTCCGATCACGACCGCGGCGGACCCGGGGACGAGGTGCTCGCGCGCACCGCGGATGGCGTGGTAGCTGGTCAGCGCCGCGTCGGCGATCGGCGCTGCCTGCAGGAAGTCCAGATCACCGATCGGCACGAAGGAGCGGGCGGGCACCCGGACGTACTCGGCCATGCCCCCGTCGGGACCGAGGCCGGGACACGGTGGCATCGCGGTGCGGCCGGCGGCCAGGCACACGTTCTCGTTGCCGGCCACGCATTCCCGGCACACTCCGCACGACCAGCACAGGTAGACGACCCCTCGCTCGCCTACCTGCCGAACGTCGACGTCGCTGCCGACGGCCTCGACGGTGCCCGCGATCTCGTGCCCGATCGTGAGCGGTTCCTCCCGCATCCTCACCGGGAAGTGCAGCAGATGCAGGTCGGAATGGCAGATGCCGGCCGCGCCGACGCGGATCAGCAGATCGGACGGGCCGATCTCCGGCGTCGGGACGTCCCGGAGTTCGATGACACCGGGACCCGTGAGCTGTAGGGCCTTCACCGGGAGACCTCGCTTCGCGCCGATCGAACGGCCTCGTTGGTGGCGTGCAGATAGGCGTCGCTGCGGTCGGAGCCGATCAGTCCCGCCGCCATCTTGTTCATCGCATAGGCGAAGGTGACCCGGTTGTCGAGGTCGTTGACGACCATCGAGCCGCCGAATCCGGCCCACCAGCACACCCGGCCGTCGGGCACCAGCGGCGCGGTCTGCGGGTGGGGCAGTCCGTAGCCGATGCCGAACCGGACCGGCGTGGCGATCCCCAGGTCGATGCCGTCGGCCTGCTGCTCGAAGATCAGTTCGACGGTGCTCGGGGAGAGCATTCGTGTGCCGTCCAGTTCGCCGCCGCAGGAGATCAGGGACTGCAGGCGGGCGATCGAGCGCGCATTGCCGTGCCCGTTGACGGCCCCGATCTCCGCCTGCCGCCAGGCGGCACTGTTGGTCTTCTCGATGTCGAGCAGCGGGCAGGTCAGCGTCTTGACCAGGATGCTGTCCTGGTCGAGCGTGGACATGTCGAACTCGATCGCGGGCGGCGGGACCATCGGGGCGATCCTGCCGAAATGCTCGGGGCCGGTGCCGATGTGGAAGTCGGCGCCCAGCGGCCCGGCCAGTTCCTCGGCGAAGAACCGGCCCAGGCTGCGACCGTCCACTCGCCGGATCACCTCGCCGACCAGGTGCCCGTAGTTGAGCGCCTGGTATCCCGACGCGGTACCCGGCTCCCACCAGGGCGCCTGCGCGGCGAGCCGGGCGCTGGAGGTCTCGTGGTCGTAGATGTCTTCGAGTTCGATCGGCCGCTCCCAGCCGGAGACCCCCGCGGTGTGCGAGAGCAGGTGCCGAACCTCGATGTCCGCCTTGCCATTCGCCGCGAACTCGGGCCAGTAGTGCGAGACCTTCCGGTACACGTCGAGGCCGCCCCGGTCGACGAGGAGCAGGGCGCTGAGCGCCGTCATCGTCTTGGTGATCGAGAAGACGTTGACGATCGTGTCCTCGGCCCAGGGTGTGGTCTGTTCCTCGTCGGCGTATCCGCCCCAGATGTCGACGACCGGTTCACCGTCGACGGTCACGCAGACGGACGCCCCGAGTTCCTCACCCGAGGCGAGTTGCTGTTCCAGCGCCTCACGGACCGGCTCGAAACCCTCCGCGCAGAATCCCTGTGTCGGTGTCATGTCGACTCTCCCTCAGGCGTTCTGCAGAGCGCGGGCCGGGACGGGCAACGAATTCCCTGCGGATCGGGCACGCTTGCCGCCGCTGACGATCTCCTTCTTCATGTTGCGAACGTAGGGATCGAATTCGCACTGGATGGTGTGCCGCGGCGAGTCGTAGTAGCGCCCCAGATAACGGGACTCGTCGGCGGCAATGACCCGTTCCATCTCGTCTTTCGTGGGCGGCAGGTACCGACCGGTCAGATAGGCGGCGAGCAGTTTGCTCTGCTGCTCGGCGAAGTTCACCAGGGTCGGCATCGGCTGCGCGAGGCCCATGAAGAAGAGGTTGTCGATACCGGGCTTCATCATCCTCTTGAACAGTGGGAAGCGGTTGTCGCTGTCGGGCAACAGGTTCGGATCGGAGAAGAACGGAAAGCTGATGTGGTACCCGGTCGCGCAGACGATCACGTCCACGTCCACGACACTCCCATCGGCGAAGCGCACCTGCTTGCCCTCCAGCGCGGCGATGGCAGGCTTGAACGCGATGTCACCCGAGCCCGCCCGGCCGAGGAACTCTCCGCTCGCGGACGGATGCGCCTCGAAGGGGAGGTGATCGGGCGCGGGCAGGCCGTAGCCCTCCATGGTTCCGATGTTCTTGCGCAGGAAGCGGCGACTCAGCGCGAGGGAGAACCTGCGCGGGATCCAGGCCGGCACCGCCATCTTGTCGCCGGCCTTGCCGCCGACGTACTTCGGCAACACCCAGACCCCGCGGCGGGCGGAGACGATCAGCTCTTTGGCGAGGTAGCGCTGGGCAAGTTCGGATGCGATGTCGAGGCCGGAGTTGCCCATTCCGACCACGACGACGTTCTTGCCGCGCATATCGATCGGGTCGAAGGGATCGTTGTAGGAGTGGCTGTGCATCAGTGTGCCGTCGAAGTATCCGGGGTAGTCCGGAATGTTCGGGTCCCAGTGGTGGCCGTTACACACGACCAGCACGTCGTAGGCGCGTGTCTCGCCGGTGGACAGCGTGACGGTCCACAGCCCGTCGTCGCCCCGCTCGGCCCGGTCGACCGAGGTGTCGAAGATGATCGAGTCCCGCAGACCGAAGTGGGCGACGTAGTCCTTGAAGTATTGGAACAGCTGGGAGTGGTGCGGGAAGTCGGGCCACTCCGCGGGCACCGCAAAGTCCTCGAATGCCAGGCGCCACTTCGAGGTGTCGATGTGGAGGCTCTGGTAGCAGGCCGACATTCCGTTGGGGTTCTTGAAATACCAGTTGCCTCCGACCTCGTCGGACGCTTCGAAACAGTCGAACGGGATGCCGAATTCCTTCAGGCGCTTGGCGGTGGTGATTCCCGACGGGCCGGCGCCGACGACACAGACACGAGGCAAATTCGGCGAGTGCATTCCGTTCTCCTTCTGCTCGGGTCCGTGAGCCGCGACCTCGACCACTCGATGTGACTCACGCCATAGAACATGTTCAGTGACGGAGTGTCAAGTGAATGACAGAAGAATCAGTCGATGCCAAAGCGACTACTGAACACACTGCGCGTACACTGACATCGATGAAAGATGCGGTGACGACCGGCTACAGACGCGGAACGCTCCGAGCGGAGCAGAAGCGGGCAACCCGCGCCCGGCTCATGGAGTCGGCGCGTGGCCTTTTCTCCGCCCGGGGCTATGCGGCCGTCACGGTCGACGACATCGCCGCCGAGGTCGGGTGCAGCCGGGCAACCTTCTACCTGCATTTCCCGGCAAAAGTGGACATCCTCATAGCACTGGCCGAGGACGGCATGACGCCGAGCGCCTTCGCGTTCTACCAGGACCTCGACCGTGTTCTCGATACCGGATCGCGCACCGAGTTCACGGACTGGATCACTCGGGCCATCGAGTGGTTTATCGAATACAAGGATCTGCTTCCGGCCTGGGACGAAGCGACAGCACTCGAACCCGAATTCCGAGCCCTCGCCCGAGAAGGAATTCTCGCCCTCCCGAACTCGATGACGCACTATCTCGCGCGCTGGCCGGAGGACAGACGAGACGAAGCCCGACTGCGCGTCGAACTCCTCGTGACGCAGCTCGAACGCTTCTTCACCCGGTGGGCGATGCTGGGAACAATCGATGTCGCCGGCGATCGCGCCGCGGAGGTCCTGACGGACATCTGGTTCCCGGCGCTGACCGCGCCGCCGAATCGGTGAGACCCCCGCCGAACGAACGGGACGCTCGTTCGAGCTGACGCAACGAGCGTGCCGTTCGTCGCGGGGTGGGGGTGGCGACCGGGGTGGGGTGTATCTCGTCGGCTACGCCACCGTGTATTACCTCCTTTCCACCGCCGAGCCACACAACTTCAACGAGCCGCTGACGCGGCTCGATGCTCTCTATTTCTGCGTCACCGTGTTCTCCAGGGTGGCGACATCGTGGCGACCGCGGAGACCACCAGAGCGGTCGTGCTCACGCAAGACGGCCCTCGAATACGGCGCGGTGACCACCGCCCGTGCGGACGTCGACTTCGTGGTCACCGAGCACGGTGTCGCGGCCTTGCACGGGTGTTCCCTCGGGGAGCGTTCACGTCGCATGATCGCGATCGCAGCACCCGAGCACCGCGCCACACTGGATAGTCGGCAATCTGATCCTGATCGGGCTGGGCGTTCGGCTGCTGACCGCCTCCGTCCGGTGGCGCCGACAGCAACGACAGAGCACAGTGCCCGGCACCTTCTCCGGCCAGGAACGAACAGCGCCCGGCGGATGGTCGCCCGCACCACCCCGCCGATAGACAAGCGTGTCCGGCGAGGCACCCCGCGGCGCGCTGCGCCCGGTCTGCGGGCCCGGTCGGGCGGTGGTGATTCAGAGACCGGAGCGTGCTTCGACGCGGCCCGCGGTGACGGCGGCGGCGAACGCGGCGTGGTCGCGTTCGTTCTGGTCGGCGTAGGTTTCGGCGAAGTCGGCGATCGCGGTGTCGAAGGCGTCGCTCTTACCGAGGTAGGCGGCGAGTGCGACCCGATCCCCGGAACGGGCGTGGGCGCGGGCCAGGGTCCAGCCGCACTGGCCCGCGTAGAGCGCCATGCCCTGGGGGAGAAACAGTTCGATCGGGAAGGAGAATTTCCAGTCGCGCAGCTGGCGGACGTAGAAGTGGCGCTCGACGCCGTCCGGCCCGGTGGAGGGTTGCCACCCGAGGAAGATGTCGCTGGCCGCCTGGATCAGGTGCTGCCCGGCAACCACCCGCAGCCCCTCGTCGGCGAATTCGCTGCGGCCGCAGAAGTCCGCCAGCACCGACGCCTGCGCCTCCTTGGCCTGCAGGAACAACGGTTCCTGCCCGCCGGCGGCATCGAGCAACAAAATCCACGCCCGGCTGCCGACGCTGCCGACCCCGACGACCTTGCGCGCCATCTGCACCAGGGCGAACTGCCGCACCAGGTGCCGGCGGTCGGACCGCAGGGTGCCCACATAACCGGTCAGCAGCTCGGTGAGCTGGGCGTAGAGCGCGTCGGCCTGCACCCCGGTGAACACCTCCTCGACCGGCACGATCAACGGCGGATCGCTGACGATGCGTTGCCGCCCGTCGACGGTGGTGGTCAACTTGCTCACCGCCTGCATGCTGTCCCGGGTGCGGGCCTTGGCCAGCGCCTTCTCGGCCTTCTCCGCCCGCTTCTTCGTCAGCTGAGACCTGAGCTGCCGCATGACGTCGTCGACGTTCAGATGGGCGTACCAGACGTCGAGGAGCGGCATGTCCGCGAACTCGCGCAGCGCGGTGCGGTAGGCCCCCACCCCGGCCAAGATCACCCGCCGGCGCTCCTTAGCGGAGAAGTCGTTGTCCCGCCCGGCGACGGCGAGGCTCGCCGCCAGCCGTTTGACATCCCACTCGAATGGACCGGGCAGCGTCTCGTCGAAGTCGTTGACGTCGAACACCAGCCGGCGTTCCGGTGAGGCGAACGCGCCGAAGTTCGACAGGTGCGCATCCCCACACAACTGCACCCGCAGGCCCGAGGTCGGGGTCGTAGCCAGGTCGGCGGCCATCGGCAGCGCCGCGCCCCGGTAGAAGGTGAACGGCGAGACCAGCATTCGGCCGTGCCGGATCGGCACCAGCTCGGGCACCCGGGACCGTGCCTGACCGAGCAGCAGTTCCACCGGATCCCGGCCCGGCGCCGGGTCGAACGCGCGGTGCGCCTCCCGCGGTGCCCGGGCGCGGGCCGCCTTCCCCGCCGCACGCCGCTGCTCACGGGTCACAGGCTGCTCCGGCATCACCGCGCCTCCCCAATCCCTTTTGCCGAGATCCTCCGACCGGGGCCATCACGGCGGCCTCACGTCTTCAGGAGTCGACGCCCACAAATCCCAGCCTACGTCGACCACGACCACGAAACAGTGCCGCCGGCCCAAGCCCGGCGAACAGGGAAAACCCGGCTGTCACGGTTCCGGCCGACGACGGTGCCGGCGAGGTCATCGAGGTCGCCACCTCCACCCGGCAGGTGGTGCGGACGATCCCGAACCTGTCCCAGGCGCATGGCGTCCTCGTCGTTCCCGAGCTGGGCCGGGTCTATGTCACCGCCACCGGCGACAACCGGCTGGTCATCCTCGACGAAGACACCGCCGCCGTGCTCGGGCAGGCCCCCACCGGTGACTACCCGGACGGGATCGCCTACGACCCGAAACGCGGGACGGTGTGGACCACCAACGAATCCGGCGGATCGGAAACGGTGGCTCGTCGACGCGGGCATCGCCCCGTCCGCCGGAAGCGTCGGGGACAGCTTCGACAATGCGCTCGCCGAAAACCGGCGGGTTGTACCAACCATCGATGTAGCGGAACAACGCCGCCTCCGCCTCGGCTCTGGTGGCGAATATTCTTGCGGGCCAGTAGATAAGCTCGATCTTGAGTGTCGACCACACACGCCGGTTCCGGCAGTACCACCCCCGTCGCAGGCTCGCGCCGATCGCGACTCAGCCGATTCGTGTACGCACCGCAGGAAGCGTCGAAATCGCACTTACTGGTCTGTTTTCTGAGGTGCGAAAATTACTGCAATGGTATGGCTCACACTCCCTGGACTTCCCTGCTCCGGCTCACGAAGATCATTGATGCGCTGCTCGTTACTACGTGCAGGTTGTCCGTGTAGCGCCCCTGCCAGCTGATATACATCGTTGGCGGGGGCTGCGCTTGGCTGCACCACAACACACCAATCGGAGCCGCCGCCGCTCTGGGCGCCTCGGACGCGGCGACCCTCGACTGACGTGTCACCCTCGCAGCGAGCCACCCTCGCCCCAACCTGTTTCGTCTACTTCTGGGCATGCATCCTCGACGCCGCCCCCCTTCGCTGCCCGGACATGATGCAGACCATCGGCGTACCCCACCTCGGCAGACCGCTGGCCCGAAGCAGTCGACTATGACTGGTGGACACTGGGGTTCGTGTACGAGTCCAGAGCCGATCCGAAACCTGACCCCACGGCTGACGTCTCCACACGATGCCGCGACGTGTCTGCAGTCCCATGGAAACGGGCGAGGAACGTGCGCGCCTATTGCCATACTGTGTTCCCGGTGGGCATCGAACGCATGTCACTGGAGTTGCCGGCCGGCGCGGCCCGTGAGGACGCGGAGAAAGAGGCGGTCGCACAGTTGCGGGCACAGGGCGTCCGCGCCTGGTCGGATCTGTCCCTGCAGACGATCCTGACCACCGATTCGCCCGGGATCAGCCGGTACACCTTCACCTACTGGGTCGACGACAACGACCGGCACTGACCACCAGCGACCACCCACCGCCCGGCGATCACGCACGCGACGATCCTGTGCTGCCGGCACCAACGAGGCAACCGCCCAGCACAACCCGCTTCGAAGGTACTTTTGACGCGGCCGCCCCGCCGGCCGCTACCTCACGTCCCGCTCCGCCCCGAGTCAGCTCCAGGGCTGTCGCGACCTCGGCGTGCCGCTGTCGCGTATTTTCTCCCGCCCGACCTCGTAGTAGTCGGGGAGGCGGAAGTGCCGGCCGACCATGTCCGCAGGATCGGCCGTCTCCGCTGTTGCGTCATCATCACTCACCCGGGCACACACTGCCG
>Ga0247825_10002668_pt1 | contig 11771 bp, 10 predicted proteins | sample 13C_Vanillin_Day_FD_194413 | JGI IMG/M metagenome (GOLD analysis project Ga0247825, IMG submission 194413) | Soil microbial communities from agricultural site in Penn Yan, New York, United States - 13C_Vanillin_Day48 | ecosystem: Environmental > Terrestrial > Soil > Agricultural land | place... | reverse complement strand
GCCGCGATCAGGCTCGCCGGCGGTCCCTCGGCGATGATCCGGCCGCGGTCGATAATCGCCACGCATCCCGCCAGTTCCTGTGCCTCCTCCATGTAGTGGGTCGTCAGGAAGATCGTCTTGCCCAGGTGTTGCAGGCCGCGCACCATCTCCCAGGCTCCGCGCCGCGCTGCCGGGTCGAAGCCCGTCGTCGGCTCGTCGAGGAACAGAAGGTCGGGGTCCCCGGCCAAGCCGACGGCGACATCGAGGCGGCGCTGCTGGCCTCCGGACAGCTTCTTCACGCGGTTCCGCCGCTGCTCCTGCAGTCCCACCAGCTCGAGCACCTCGTCCACCGGCCGCGAGTGGGGATAATAGGACGCGAACAGCTCGACGGTCTCCTCGACGGTGAGATAGCCCTCGACGCCGGTTTCCTGCAAGACGATGCCAATACGCCGTTTGTACGCCTGCTCCGCTTTACCGGGGTCATGACCGAGGACGCTGACGTCACCGCCATCGCGCTTGCGATGGCCCTCGAGGATCTCCACCGTCGTTGTCTTGCCCGCGCCGTTAGGCCCGAGCAGCGCGAACACCTCGCCGCGCTCGACGCGCAGGTCGATGCCGGCAACGGCTTCGAAGTCGCCGTACGCCTTGCGCAGCCCTCTCACATCGATGGCGATCTCGGACGTTGACATACCCAGAGCATAGTCCCGTCTCTGCTTAAGGGTGAGAGGATTTGGGAAGCGTCACGCCGTGTTCGAGGCGGGCGCTACTCCATGGGGAAGCGGTAGCCGACGTTCCGCACGGTCTCGATGTAGATCGTCGAGCCGGTCTCGATCTTGGCGCGCAGGCGGCGGATGTGGACGTCGACGGTGCGAGCGCCGCCGAAGTACTCGTAGCCCCAGACTCGGTTGAGCAGGGCTTCGCGCGTGAACACTTTGCCGCGGTTGGTCATGAGGAAACGCAGGAGCTCGAACTCCTTGAAGGTCAGGTTCACCGGCTGCTCGGCGACGAACACCTTGTAGTTCGCGAGGTCGAGCATGAGCTCGTCCTTGCGCAGGATGTTAGCGCTGTCGACGCCGGTTTTGCGCCAGATCGCGCGTCGCAGGCGCAGGGCCAGCTCATCGGCGGCCGTCGGCAGGACGACAAAATCGTCGACCGGCCAGGTGGCGTCTATGCCGGGGAGTTGCTCGTGGCGGGCGATGAGCACCAGCGGCGCCCTCGTGGGGCGCGCCGGCGACTCGAGGAGGTGCCGCGTCTCGTCCAGATTGCTCGAAGCCTCGACGACCAGGAGGTCGATGGTGGGGTCGAGCATGGCGGTCTCAGCGTCCTGGAGGTTGACGGCCTCGACGTCCATGTCGAACCCGGCCATGTCCCTTCGCAGCACGGAACCGCCCTCGGTCTGGTAGAGAAGCAGTACCCTTTGCATAGTCAACAAGTATAGCGACGGACGCCGACTATAGAAGTACCTGTCAAGTCTTGTCGATACGACGTAACCTGAACTTAACGCGCCTCACGCGTGCCTGGATTGTCCCAGAAAACACCGCCAGCCGTATCATTTATCCATGGCTAAAGACGATCGCGATTTTGTGCTGCAGCAGTGCCGTCAGCAGGACGTCAAGTTCATCCGGCTGTGGTTCACCGACATCCTCGGCTCTCTCAAGAACTTCGCCATCACCCTCGAGGACCTGGAAGACGCGATGGATGACGGTGTCGGCTTCGATGGCGGCGCCATCGCCGGCTTCGCGCGCGCCGGCGAGAGCGACATGGTGGCGATCCCCGACCCGTCCACGTTCCAGATCCTGCCCTGGCGCCCCCGCGAACGCCGCGTGGCGCGCATGTTCTGCGACGTCCACCTGCCCGACGGCTCGCCGTTCCCCGGCGACCCGAGACAGGTGCTCAAGCGCAACCTGGAGCGCGCGGCGGCGCTTGGGTTCACGTTCTACGTCGGGCCGGAGGTCGAGTACTTCTACTTCAAGGACTCCGAGCACACCGAACCCCTCGACCACGGCGGCTACTTCGACCTTACGCCGCTCGACGGCGCCAGCGACCTGCGCCGTGAAACCGTACTCACGCTGGAAGAGATGGGTATCGGTGTCGAGTCCAGCCACCACGAGGTGGCGCCGTCGCAGCACGAGGTGGACCTGCGCTACACAGACGCCCTGACCATGGCGGATAGCGTGCTGACATGCAGGCTCGTTGTTAAAGAGGTAGCGATCGCCGCCGGCGTCCACGCGACTTTCATGCCCAAGCCGCTGGCGAACGAGAACGGCTCCGGCATGCACACCCACTTGTCGCTCTTCCGGGGCGAGACCAACGCCTTTTTCGACGCGGATGACCCCATGCACCTGTCGGCTGTCGCGCGAGGGTTCATCGCCGGACTGCTCAAGCACGCCGGCGAGATCACGCTGGTGACGAACCAGTGGGTCAACTCCTACAAGCGCCTGATCCCGGGCTTCGAGGCGCCAGTGCGCGTGGCGTGGAGCCGCCGCAATGCCCTGCAACCGGCGACGATGCCGCAGGCGCGCGCCGCCCATCGCGTGCCGGGCGACCTGCTGCGCGTTCCCCAGTATCGTCAGGGCCGCGAGATCGCCTCCCGCGTCGAGTACCGCGCGCCGGACGCGGCGTGCAACCCGTACCTCGCCTTCGCAGCGCTGCTCGCTGCAGGCCTCGAGGGCATCGAGCGCGAATACCCGCTACCGCCCAGCCGCGACGCGACCGATGAGACGAGCATCGAGCAGGCAGAGACATTGCCCGGCAGCCTGTACGAGGCCCTGCAGGAGGGGGAGAAGTCGGACCTGCTGCGACGCTGCCTCGGCGACCACGTGTTCGAGAGCCTGATCACGTCGAAGCAGATCGAGTGGGAACGCTACCGCTCGCACATCACGGACTACGAGCTCCGGGAGTATCTGCCGATCTTGTAGTTCGTAGTTATCAGTTCACAGTTCATGTTCCACGTGGTACTTCTTGGAGTGGCGGAAGCAAACGCACCCGGCTCGCTTTGAAATCGAAATGCCGGTGTAATGGTTGGAATCCACCCTTGCGGATGCGGCGAAGTGAATGGTGCAGCATCTTTAGACTCGCAACCTGCTTTTCGCAGCCGGGAACTGTCAACGGTGAACTGATCACTGTGAACTCTCCTGCAATGAGGCCGTAACGCTTTATCGGACAAACCCTAATGCTGCTGAGGATTTACGATGCTATACTGCGGTCTGGTCGGGTCGGAGCCTGACTGGTTTGCTTGGCGGCAAACCCCATAGAACGCCCACGGGAAGAAGTGGCGGGGCGCTTAGAAGGCACAGGGTGCTGGAGGGCGTAATCCCAACGGGCCAGACCTGGACTCATGTGTTGGGGTCCGGGATTTCCGGAGGTGCGTAAAGCAATCATGTCACTATCGTGGAAACTCTTGCCTTTCGCGGCGATGGCCGTGCTAGGCGCATTCTTGGTCGGAGGAGCCTTCAACAGCGCTCCAAGGGCCGACGCTGCAATTGGCAGCATCACCAGCAGCGCTCCGCTCACAGTAGGTGACAACGAGGTCACCATCACCATCGAGGCCGAGGACGACTCAGGAGACATCACAGTCGGTGTGTCCGGCGGCGATGACGCGGAGATCGATGACGCGGCATGCGATCCCGAATGCGATATCGACGATGATCCGACGCAATTCGTGGTTGATTCTACCGACGTTGAAGGTGACAACGACACAGCCAACGACGATCTCACTATCACCTTCACACTCATCGTGACCTGCGAAGAAGAAGATGACGAAGTTGTGGTGTCCGTCACTGAAAGCGCTGGCGACGAGGACGACGACAGCGAATCCTTCGTCTGTGAGGAAGCTCTGACCCCCACGGTGGGTGCTGCCGCGACCGTAGTCGCGCAGGCTTCGCCGAGCACCGTGAACTGCAACGGCACCAGCATCGTCACCATCCAGGTGAAGACCGCCGGTGGCACCCCGGTTGCGGTCGGTACGGCTGTGACCATCCAGGCCAGCATCGGCTCGGTCAGTCCGAGCTCCGGCCAGACCACTTCGGCCGACGGCTCTGTGTTCGTCTTCTACACCGCCCCGAGCAACGCGGGTGGCGCGGCGACAATCACGGCGCGCGCCGGTAACGCTCAGGGCACGGCGACTGTCACAGTCAACTGTGCCGCCGCACAGCCGACGGCGACCACGGCGCCGCCGCCGCCGACGGTTAACCCGGGTTCGATCTCACCGCCCAACACGGGTGACGCGGGCATCGCCAGCGACCGCACGGACTGGACACCCTTCGCGGGTATCGCAGTCATCGTGGCGACGCTGATCGGTGGCGCTGTCGCCGCGGTGAAAACGCGCGAATAGCGCATCAGGCTCCGGAGACCCGGATGAAGAAGGGGAGGCTTAACGCCTCCCCTTCTTCGTGCATAGGGCATAGGACATAGTGCAGAGGGCGTAGAGCTTCGGAGTGGCTCCGTGCTTCTCCGCGAAGTTCGCCGTTCTCGTGGCCGCTTCGCGAAGTTCTATGCACTGTGCCCTATGCCCTATGCACTCCAGCTTTTGTAATGCCCTTACGGTTGCGACACACATAGGCCATCCGTATTCTGGATCAGGCAGCTTCTTGCAAGCTGCCAATATTCGTACCCCGAGGTTTCCCACGAATGGCCCAGGACAACCACTCTGGCGGCGGTCTGCTTGATAGCATCAAGTCCGGTCGCGCCCCCCTCCCCGTGATTGGCGGCCTTGCCGCCCTGGTGGTTATCGGCATCATCTTCGTCGCAGTCGCCCTTAGTGGCGGTGGCGGCGACGGCGATGGCAAAACAGCCGCCGGTGCGACGCCAACCGCCAGCTCAGGCGGCCTCCAGACCTCCGAACCAACTGTCGAAGCAACGATAGACCCGGCACGCCCGACGGCGGCGGCGGCGGAGAACCTGACCTCCGTGGGTCCGGGTGACCGATTGGTGATCCCCAAGTTCGGTGTCGACGCTCCCCTCACCTACCGCAGCGTGGGCCTGGACGGCGTCATGCCCAACCCCGAAGGCTCTGACGACATCGCCTACTACGACTTCAGTGCGTGGCCGGGCAAGGGCGGCCGGCCTGGTGCGGGCAATGCGGTCTTCGCCGGGCACGTCGACTCCGGCTCCAAGCCCTGCAAGAACGGCACCGTGCCACCGCCATGCCAGGCTGTCCTCTGGGACCTCAACAACCTGCGCGTGGGCGACGAGATCCAGGTGGTCGTGCGTGGCCAGACGCTAACGTACCTGGTCAAGTCCAATCAACCGATCAGCGCCACCAGCGGGCCGTGGGACACCATCGTCTCGGCGACCCAGACGCCATCCATCACGATCATTACTTGCGGAGGCGACTTCAACCGGGAGACTCGTGAGTACACAAACCGCCAGGTGGTGGTGGCCGAGATAAAGGCCTAACAATTTCCGGAATTTGACGGCGTGGTTGTTGCGGCCACGCCGTTTTCCTTTACGATAACGCAAGTCGACCGCGCCCCGTCATGAAGCCCAGCGCGGTGGAGGGAGATCTGTGAGACTACCTGCATTCTTGGAAGGACTTCCGCGAACTGCCTGGCTCTTCGCCATTCCGGCCGTTGCGTTCCTCGTCACCATCGGCATTGTCGTGGCAACGAGTGGCGGCGACGAGCCGGAAAAGCTCACCGCCGTACCGACGCAACGCGTGACAGGCAACAACCTGGACGTTGCGCCGACGGTGGCATCGACGCGGGCGCCTCAGGCAACGGTCGCGCCGACCGCGGAGCCCAACCGCGCCGACTGCAACCAGATCCGGGGCACGGACTACCAGTCCGGCACGGAGCGCGAGTGGTACCTGGCCAACTGCAGCGGCAGGGGGCCGAGCACCGCCAGCGGTGGCGGTGGAGGCGCGCCCGCAGGTGGCGGCGGCACGGCAAGCGGCGGTTACGCCGTGGAAAGCGGCCTCGGCGCTCGTCTGGTGATCCCCGCAGCGGGTATTAACGCACCCGTCACTCAAACGAACGTCGGGGCCAGCGGCGCCATGCCTGACCCCGTCGGTTATGACAACGCGGTCCTGTACAACTTCCCGAACCACCCTGGTCTCGGTGGCTCGAACAGGGTGCTTGCAGGCCACGTCGACTGCGGCCGTTGCCGCAACGGCGGACCCGGTACGGCGGTGTTCTACTCCGTCCGCAACCTGGCCGTCGGCGCGACCGCCCAGTGGATCAACGGGGACGGCAGCGTCCAGAACTACGTGGTCACAAACTCCTACGCCATCAGCGCCCAGACCAACTTCGCCAGCATCGTCGCAAGCGGCAATGCCGACATGACGATCATCACCTGCACCGGTACGTTCAGCGGCGGTGAGTACAACAATCGCCACGTCGTGACACTGCGACTGCAATAGAGCTCCTCACTCAAATTAGAAGGGGGCTGGTCGCACGACCAGCCCCCTTCTCTATTGGCAATGACCCCTGTAACCGTCGCGCCGTCGATACGTACCGCTTGTTAATTGTTACCTGTTACTAGCTACTTCGGTACACTAGCGAGTGGAGAGGTGGCAGAGCGGTTGAATGCGACGGTCTCGAAAACCGTTATAGGCTTCGGTCTATCCAGGGTTCGAATCCCTGCCTCTCCGCCATTCCTGATTCTAGAATCGGTACTTACGGGAACAATCTAGCCGCCTCAACGGGCGGCTAGATTGTTCACTGACAGCAGCGCTGACGGCAACCTCGGCGGACGTCCTCAACCTTTCGCGAACAATACCTGCATCTTGCTGGCAGCTGCCGCGTGGATCGCTGGCGTCACATGGGAGTAGATGTCCATGGTCACCGCGATGGTGCTGTGGCCAAGCATCTCTTGGACCACCTTGGGGTTCTCACCACGAGCTAAGTGCAAGCTTGCGGCCGTGTGGCGGAGGTCATGAAGCCGAACCCGCTTGATACCTGCGGCCTTTAGCGCGATGTGGAAAAGCCTCGAAGCATTCGCCGGTTCAACCGGTCGCCCATCAGAGCGAGTAAAGACGAGGTCGTCGCTCTGCCATTCGCCCGGGAACCGGAGCATTGCTTGGATTTGGAGCCGGCGATGAGCCTTCAACGTGTCTCCGGTGCCTTGCGGGAAGTAGACACTCCTACGGCTTTTTGCAGTCTTGGGCTCCACAAACTGCAGACCAGCTCCCTTCTGACGCTGAAGTGCCCTTCTCACGAAAAGTCGATCGTTCTCGAAATCGATGTCGGACCACCGCAGGCCAAGCGCTTCACCCAGGCGGAGGCCGGTGCTCGCGAGGACGACCCACAACCCGTGAAGGTCGTCTCCAACCGTAGAGGCAAACAGCTTCCTGACTTCCTCTTCGTCCAGGGTCTGCATCTCTGTACGCGGCGGGCGAGGCACGCTGACTGCCTCACACGGATTGAGGCCGATGAGGCGCCACCTCACGGCCTTCTTGAGTGCGTTGTGCAACACCGAGTGGGCTTGCACGATGCTCTGTCTATGGAGACCAGCCTTGGCTAGCGAGTTGTACGCTGCCTCAATCACTGGGGCTGTGAGGCTAGTGAGGCGTGTCTTCCCAATCAACGGTGTCAGGCGCCTGACGTTGAGGTCGTACGACTCGTAGGCTCGCGGCCGGACGCTCGTCTTAACTGAGGCTAGCCATGCCTGAAGGTACTGGCCCACAGTCTGGTTGCTGGAAACGATCGGGATGCCCTTCTGGCGATCGGCAAGCGCCTCAGTCATCTTGGCCGCGACTTCAGCACGGGTCTTGCCGAGGAACTGCTTTCGCTTTGTCCCTCGAATTGTCAGTAACGCGGCCCAGCGGCCGTCCTTCCGCTGGTAGATCGTGCCTTCGCCGTTAGCCCTCTTCGCCACTCTTTCGCCTCTTTCTGTAATCCCGCTGTGCGTCCCGCAGCCAGGCGCTTGATCCGCAGGTCGGGCAGTAGTTGCGCCGCCCTGCCTGTGGTCGGCGTCCTGTGCGGATGTACGGGCGACCGCATCCGCTGCAGATCGCAAAGCCATGCGCCCGAGTGACCGCGTTCATCAATTGGAGCCCAAGAATGCCGAACGTATCTGCCGACATCTGGAACTCCGGTTCGCCGGAGTACCAGAACAGGACCGGCTGAATGCCGCCAATCCGCATCCACTCTGAGACGAGCGTGCTGATGAGAAAACGTCCGTGGCCAAGGTGACCCGGCACCTTGACCTGCTCCGCCATCCATTCGCGGGTGTAGAACGGCAGCCCCGAAGCAATCCAGTCCTCGTGCTCGCCCAGCGCACCCTGATGCGCCGCGGCAGCCAAGTTGAGGATCGCCCGAGCTGCTCTCGAATAGAGGAGATAGAACTCCAGGTCTTCCTTGTTCGAGAGCCAGAGCCCGTCCGTCCAGCACTCACCCAACGTTGGTTCTGGTTCACCGAACTCGAGTGCTGAGTGTTGGAAGGTTCGATGCGAAGAGGGCAGGCCGTGGGCACAGATGTCCAGTGGGCCCCAACGTGTAGCGAATCGCAGCACGTCCCCGGCCGTCTCGATGCGCACGAAGGCGTCGAGCATTCCGTCGGGGTTATCGCGCTGTTTGTCCGGCATCCGGTCATAGCGGAGCTGGTTTTCCTCCAGCCACAGGTTTCGAGGAACGAGGATGTGGCCCACAGAAAACGGTGCGATCCCTAGCAGGCCGCTGTCTGGAGACTCCATGCCGGCCATCTGCCACCTCTTCCGAAAATGTAATGGTGAAATCATGGTGAGTGTATAACGCAACGGACGTCAACCTGTCCACACTGATCCTCAGCGGAATCAGAAAAGGAGTCCTCACTCCCCGCAATAGGAGGTCTCACTTGGACGAAAAGCTGCTGCTGACCATTGAGGAGGCTGCACAGCGCCTGGGCATCGGCAGGTCGCACGCTTACATCTACGTAATGCGTGGCGAGCTGCCCAGTGTAAAGCTCGGTCGGGCCCGTCGGGTACCGGCGATTGAGCTAGAGGTCTTTGTTGAGCGCTTGCGCTCAGAGCAGGAAGCCTAGGATTGCTCACCCACAAGACCCGGCGCCCCGGCCGCGCCGGCGACATAGCAACTGTTCCCGCAAGTCCCAGGGTATCTGCGTCTTTCGCAGTAAGCGGTTCGCCGTGCCGGCGGCGCCTGGCGCAGTAGCCAGGGCGTGGGATGACCATACCAATTCAATACACATTCCAGGAAGAAGCGAGTAGCGCTTGCCGCCCTGGAGAGAGGACGAGTCCTGGCTTCACGCCGGGCAGCAGGGGCATCGTGGGAGGGCACTGGCCTGCTTCGAGTCCGATCTCCCTTACGACAGCGACCCGACCGACGGCGACTCCGACGGTGAAGGAGGAAGCGGAGTAAATCCATGTAGGGCTTACTCCGCTCTCCTCATTCGGGCTCGTCCTCAGGTGGAGGAGTGCTGAGCATGGCGAAGAAACCAGACGAAAAGTGGTCCCCTCGGGACCTAGTAGTCGTGAGGAAGCGGCTACGAAAGAACAAGACTAAGCGCCTGCCCTCTGAGGAGGACCTCCCGAAGCTCGAACGAGAGGCAGTCCGGGAGATGCGGCGGTCGAACGCGGATCTCGGGGTGGGGTGAACAGAAAGGTGTTGGCCGGGCCCGCCGCAGGGGTTTCGCGTAGCGCCCTAGAGGCGCAAGCGAAGCGAAACCCCGCTAAGGGCCCTGGCTGCCAAGCTCCTTAAGAAAGGGGAGGCGAGTGGAAACCAAAGTTACGGATGTACGGGGGGAGGGGGAGGTCTCGCCCCCAAGGGCGATGGCCTCAAGGGAGGATGGGATTCGCTGCCCCAAGTGCAAGGTGCTGTCCGGCAGGGGAGAGTGGATTCGGGTGTACCGTCGGATTGTGGGTGAAGCCGACACCGATCCCGCCCTTTCACTCTTCGAGCACCGCCCGTGCAGAGAACTGGTCTACCAGCCATGGCGGAGAAGCTCGCTAGAAGGGCGTATTATTCGCCACAGGAGCAGAGGTTGACCGTCGTCTCCATAGATCGACCGCCATTCACTGGCATCTACTCGGTGAGAGATGCCGCTTTGTACTTTCGAGCAACGACGCCTCCTTCAGACGCACCTCTAAGCCTCTGGAAGCGACGAAAGTCTAGGTTCACAAAGCCGTCTTCTAGGCATCTCTACTCTTGGATTCGACACGGGTTGGAGTGGGGCGACCTGGTTCATGCCGATCGCCGGGAACTGATACTCAACTTTGAAGACCTTGTCCGACTACGGCTTATCGTGATCCTTCGCTCTCGCGGCCTTTCGTACAAGGCCATTCAGGCTGCCGAACGGGAAGCTCGGGACCTGACTGGAAGTCCACAGCCTTTCGTCACTGAAGCTCTTTGGACCGCTGGTTCAAGCGTTTTCCTCGAGCTGGCGAACCTCCTCATACGCCTTTCTCCCGGCAAGCAACTCGCTCTTGATTTCCTCCGCGAATTCCTCTCGCCAGTGAATCATGGACTAGTTTTCGACCATGGTGTGGCAGATGTCTGGCGGCCATCAGAGGGTGTAGTTATCGACCCTGAAGTCCAGTTCGGTGCGCCATGCATAGAGGGGACGCGGATTGAGACCGAGGTGATCTGGTCCTTCAGGCAAGCCGGGACAGAGCCCGAGGAACTGGCTCGTCTGTACGGAATATCACTCGATGCTGTGAAACAAGCACTCGCATGGGAACGTGACCTCGCCGCCGCTGCCTGACCCGTTGTTCTATCTGGACGAGAACTTTCCGTACCAGGTAGCTGACGCACTGTCCCTCGTTGGCTATCCGATCACTCATCCTTCAGCCCACAGTCAGCTTGAGGCAAAGGACCCGAAACTCATTCCATTCCTTGCTGAGAAGCGGTTCGTCTGGATCACGAAAGATGACGACGCGCGCTCGAGGCATAGAAAGGAGCTGCTGGCCAACGGAATTAGCGTCGTTTGGGTTCGAGGTATAGACCGGCAGAAGTCCCGCATGACTCCGAAGCAGCTTCACCTCCTCTTAGCATCCAAACTTGACGAGATCGAAAGGAGGGTCCGCTCCGCACGCAGCTCGGTCTACTTTCTCCTTTACATGAATGGCGAGCGTCCTGCACTGAAGGAAACATCTGTCATCTCTGCTGTCGGACGACTGGGAGAGCCAAGGCGGAGAAAGGGCGCAAAACAGGTAGAATAGGCTTAGCTTTCGAATAGGCCGCTGCGCGGCCCGCGGCGTAATGAGCCAGCCCAGGCTTCTGGAGCTGGCTTTTTTATGCCCGCGAACGGAGGCGGACGATGACAACTACACACAAACCGCAGCGGACGGAACAAGCACCGCGACCCGTCTATGAGGTCTTCGAAGTCCCCATCGACGATCTCAGGCCCGACCCGGCGAACCCGCGCCGCATCTCCGACGCGCAACTTGAAGCCCTGACGAAGAGCATCAGGCAGCACGGCTTCGTCCAGGCTGTGCTGGCGAGGCGTGAGGACAAGACAGTCATCGGCGGCCACCAACGCCTCCTCGCTGCGCGACGCCTCGGCTTCAAGACCGTCCCGGTTGCCTGGCTGGATCTGACCGTCGAAGAAGCCCGCCTCCTCAACCTCTCCCTAAACAAGATCAGCGGTGAGTGGGATAACGAACTCCTCGCCCGTCTCCTCGGCGACCTCACGCCAATCGATGGCATCGACCTCTCCCTCTCAGGCTTCTCGGAGGACGAACTGACGAAGCTGCTGAAGTCACTCGATCTCCGCGAGAAGAAGGACCGCGTCGAGTCGTTCGACCTGGACGCCGCCATGGAGGCCGCCCGTGCGGCACCACGCGCCCAAGGTGGCGAGCTGTGGGCGTTGGGAGACCACCGCCTGCTCGTGGGCGATTCCTGCGACGCGGCCGACGTGTC
>Ga0247825_10002667_pt1 | contig 11773 bp, 12 predicted proteins | sample 13C_Vanillin_Day_FD_194413 | JGI IMG/M metagenome (GOLD analysis project Ga0247825, IMG submission 194413) | Soil microbial communities from agricultural site in Penn Yan, New York, United States - 13C_Vanillin_Day48 | ecosystem: Environmental > Terrestrial > Soil > Agricultural land | place... | reverse complement strand
GCAGAAAACCGTACGGCGAGGCCGCCATCCGCCCCACCCTGACCGGTATGAGCGATTCCACCCGACCCTGGTGCGACACACCGATCTGATCCACCACATCGGGGCGATCGTCCGGTGCGCGCCACTCGCCGAGCGCGGACCGCGGTGTCTGCTTGCGCAGGCGTTTGCCGAGTGCGAACCGCTCCGCCCTCGGCGTGGCCCGGCGGCGCAACGACGCGAACGACTGCCCGTCGATGGTCGGCAACACGATGTGCGCGTCCACGGTTACTGCGCGCCGACGTCGAGGATCGCGCCGACCACCACGACGTGCGGCTTGTCCGGTTGGCCACGTTGCGCATCAGACAACTCGATCACCGTCTCTTCGCTGTGAGCAGTAAGGATGCGTGCAGCATATCGACGGGTACCTCACACTCGCGGCGAACGGTCGCTAGCCGTCCACCCGGTTGCCGGGGCACTTCATCCCTGACGGCCGGTGCGGGGCGGAGCGGGTGTCGCCCGACAGTTCTCGTACGTCGCCCGCCCCTCCCCTATCACTTCGTCAGCCCTCTGCGCTGTCCTAGATTAGTTCGCGGCTGCCCGAGAACTCCTCGGTGTCGGCCGCAGTTGCAACAGTGAACGGCATCCGAGGCAGGGGGGTGAAATATCGAAGCCTTCGTCGACGGCAGCGTCCTTGAACCGATGTCACCGTCTGCAAACGGTGGACTCGACCGGCTCGTCCGGGAGCATCCCTGCAACATGCGACAACCGTCGCAGGGGACGGACTGGAGATGCGGTGTGTGAGGATTCGTCGACCGTTGGACGACCGCGCGGGATGCGAGCGGGCAATCCGCGCGGACCGCACAAGTCAACCGCCCAAGTAGGCTGTCAGAAGTGCACCGTCGCGGCGAATCAAGGCTGATGTGCTGGCCCGTCGGCGCGAAAGTCCCACACGGGGAAGGTGTGTTCGTTGTCGGCGAGACTCATCACCAAGGCGACGGGGGCTGCGAATTGTGTGCGGTTCTCACGATGATCTCGGGTGAGCCGAGGTCACAGTTCGGCGCCGATCGCCTTCACGATTGATTGAAGCTGTGGATGGTGCGATCCGGGCCAGTAGATCTGACCGCATTCCGTACAGCGGCCGAACTCGTCGTAGTACCGGGCCGTCAGCGGCTCGAGCCGATCGATCACCTCGGCTTTGGGCGCTGCGACCAGTGGGCCGTTGCAGCGCAGGCACCGCGTGAACGGGGCGAGCTGTCCCCCGAGGTCGAGGCGGCGGACGACTTCGACGGTCTGATCGAACGGCCGGTCGGCGTGCACGAAAAGTCCGTGCGTAATCGCCCGACGTTTGAGCAACCCCCGGTCACGGGTCAAAAGGAACCGCTCCTGTTCCCGGCTGACAAACGCCAGCGTCTCGTCCTCCGCGTCGGACGCCCAGGTAACGTCGAACCCCAAGCGCCGAAGCAAGCGGGCCAGCCGACCCAGGTTGACGTCGACGACGAACCGTGGCTCGCGCAGCGGCGCCGGCCGCAGCCGTGCCACCGGTGGGATGTCGAGTGTCTCGAAGGCCGGGTACACCGCAATTCGATCGCCGTCCCGCGGCCGATGCGCGAAGTCCACCGGCTCGCCGTTGACCAGGATGAGGTCTATCTCGGTGTGGGGTATGCCCATCGCCTCGATGACGTCCTTCACCGTCTGGTGTGGACGGAACGCCCGACGCACCGCCAGGTCGCGAGACTCAGCGGCCAGAAAGTCATTGAGCTCGGCGTACGCCCGGACGTCCACACAGCCGGCCACCGCACCATGGTCTCGCCGAGCGGCGGCCCGGCGCAACCTCGTGCGGGTGCGTCGCCGCCAGTCCCGTGCAGCTCCGACGCTCGCGTCCAGACGCGCAGGTCCGCGGCGGATACACGACTATCCCACCAAACACTCGCCGTAACGAGGAGTTGCCAGAACGCCGGCCCATGGTGCGTCTCACAGATGTGCGAGCTCATGTGCCAGCACATGATCGACGAATGCAGGGCGTTGGCCCCAGTGAATGCGCACGTGCCCATTGGGGAGCGCTGAGCCCCACTTGTTGCCGAGATCGGCGACTTCGATCGTCTGGGGACCAACTCGTAGCCGCACCGGAGCAATCCCCACCGAGATCGACCTGCACGACTCGATGTTCTCCGGAGGCACCCGCCCTCCAATAGCCGCTCCCTCGACCACGGCGAGACACCGCACCCCGCGCGCACCGGCCATGGCAGCGGGGCAGCGGCTCGCCCGATCACCGCCTGCCGGGATCCGCGGTGAGGTCGTCGGTGTCGACGAAGACCAGACGCCCGTCGTCGAGGGCGACCGCCCACCGATGGACCGGCGCCCAGGCATGACCACGTTCGCCGGTATCGGTCAGTTCGGCGTAGTCCTCAACAATCCGACCCCTCTGCGCCGACTCCGACCGCCGGCGCACCAGCACCCGGGCACCGACACCCAGCGCACCGGGCTCCGGTTCCGGCGTGCTCCCCTTCTCCGACATCCGCCCGCACCTTCCGCTCGGCGACACGCCCGGATCATAAGCACGACATCGTCGCTGCCGCTGACCGATCGGTAAACAGCCGCCGTTCCCAGATCGATCGTGGCCACACAAAGCGTGCCGAAACCTCAGGGCCGATCATCGGTATTCGTCGGCGAGGGCTCGCAGGAACAGTCGCAGGCTGCGTGGCAGGTGGTAGCGGCCGTCGGGGTCGCGAATGAGTACGTCGTGTGCGTCGGCGCGAGTGAGGGCGATCTCGATCTGCGCGGTCACAACGGTTGCGGGCGCCAGTCGGAGGAGGGCGGTTCGGACGGGCTGGTCCATGCGCTCCCACGGGGCGTGGTAACTGAGGTTCGGCGGAACGGCCGGCACGGTGGCGGGGGACGGCCCGAGGAGGTCGCACGGGTCGTGCACTTCCTGGCCGCCGACGCCTCCTCCTAGATCACCGGACAGGTGTAGAGCGTCAACGGCGGCATGGACATGTGATCCTGACCCAACCCGACAGATCCACCCTGGTCTAGCCTCGATGGGGCGAGGAAAATAGGGACCATGGTCGACATCTATGAGGTACCCGCAGGAGAGCCACGCCTGACGTCATTCCTCCAGGCGCAACACACCACCCAGATCGCCCGGCGCGGCGAGTTGGTCGACGCACGCGACCGCCCGGCCCTGATCGCATCGACCGACGACGAGACGGTCGGGGTGCTGATCTACGACATCGACGGCACGAACTGCGAAATCGTGAACATGCGCGCATCCGGCCAATGGGGCGGCGTCGGCACGGCACTCATCGAACGCATCGCCGAAGTCGCCCGTGCACAAGGCTGTTCGCGACTGTGGTTGGTCACGACGAACGACAACCTCGACTCGATGCAGTTCTACCAGCGGCGCGGCTTCCGCCTGTCGGCCGTTCGATGCGGCGCAGTGGACGAGGCGAGACGGACCCTGAAGCCGGACATCCCCGACGTGGGCTACTACAAGGTCCCGCTTCGGGATGAAATCGAGTTCGAGCGCCACCTCGACCCCGCGTAGGCGGGCCCGCCCCACTCCCCCGCGCTCGATCGAGCCCGAACGGCTCGATGCGCGCAAGTCGGCAGACGCTCGGATCCGGCCGACCCGTCCTCGGTCGAGGCAGTGCTCAACCGGTTGCCTGCGATGGTCCACGCCGATCTGGTCGGCAAATCAGATGCAATCGACATTGATGCGCACCGCCCGTACGCCGTGCTCCGCTGGCGGGAAACAGGGTGACATTGCGCAACCCTCACGGTAAGGAAGGCACGATCGGGCCAGCGTACGCGAGTAGAGACCCAGGTTTCTGATCGACGTCGGTAAACGCCGCAACACAGACGCCGAGGTGATCGTCGGCGCAAAAGCGCAGCAGGGGAAACACCGCAGGGCCGGCCCAGAGCAGAATCTCCGCGATGCGATAACCGTCTTGTCTGTCGATCCCCCTACAGGACAACCCTCGACGCTTCCGGACACGATCGGACTCAAAGGCGGACTCTCCGAATCGAGTCCTGGTTATCAGTCCTGCATGTGGGTCCCGTATAGGTAGCCCATGACGGACCAGCGTGTCCTGATGGCAGAGATCGTCGTGGGGTATGCCCGGTGTCAAGTCGAGGGCAGGATCTGCGCGGACAACCGGAATCAATCTCCAGGGCGCCCGCAACAGCGACTTACGTGAGCCGGTCCTCGAGGTCTGAGAAACCGCCAACTGAGCTGCAGGTACACCCTCGGTCACACGCCATCATGATCGTCCGTGAACGCGGGCCGGACTTGCCGATCAGAAGTTGTCGGCGACAATCATGTCCAGCACGCCGGCACCGAAGGGCACAGTCACGCAAGCAGGAGTCACGGCGGAGTCAGGATCCAGCGCGTTGACTATGAGCTGCAGAGTGAAGGGGTCATACGGCATCCGGAAATGGCCGGTCTGATTTTGCGGCACAGGTCTTGAATCATGACATTCGTTGCCGCCGAATCGCGCAGCGCAATGCTCGTGTTCGGCTGGACCACTTCGTCGACTCGTGAGCCGATGGTGGTGTATTCGGTACCCGCGACGGTGTCACCACCTGCGTTGAGGTCTGTCATGAAGTCCGAATCCTGCGCCTGCTGTCCCCACGCGGGCGAGATCAGTGTCGTAGGCAGCAGCCCGGTCACCAAGTCGAAGGCCCCCGGGATCTGGGCGAGAAGCACAGTAACGCATTCAATTGTAGTGCCGCGGAACCGCAAACACTTATCCTTGCGGGACACGAATGTTTTCATTCTGAGACAGTCGCCCAGGTAGGGCAATTCTGACATCGCGGGCGAGGACGCAAGAGTGACCATTGATGCGCCCGGTCGTCGAGGGTAGGTCGGGTCGACTCAGTGCCGTCCAGGATGGGGTACTGACGTCTCTGGCTGAACTATTGCGAAGCATCCAATCCCACAGGGGATCCGCTCCGGTGTCTCACAGCCCGATGCCTCAGCAATGGTCGAATGAGAGACAACCCGAAACTGCTCATAACTATCCAGGACAGATCAATTGGTGTCCCGTTCGTCGCCCCGGTTCGGGATTCCTTCACCGGACGGGGCTATCGCGACCCGTGCAGACAGCTCGTTCCGGACATGGGCCGGCTTTCGGGACGTGCCTGTCATCGTTCCTCAGCGGGAGCCGGCCAGTCCATCGATCTTCAAATCGCTTGCCTGAACTCTGTCCGACGGATTGCCGTTTCTGTGTCGGCCTTTCCGAGCCGCCCGGAAGGTCCGACACCCCGGGGTGGTCACTCCCGGTACAGGACGCGTGCTCGGCCCCGACCGGACGGCAGAGGGTCACGACCGCAGGCGGGATGAGGCATGAGCGACAAGCAGCCGAGCATCGTGTTCTTCATTCTGGGGAAACATCGGATGGGGTGAGCTCGGGTGTGCGAAGGAATCATGTCCTGGCGGCAGGGTCCTCCTCAGACCCCAGGTTCCGCACCAGCCACCGATCGTCGACGAGATGCATCAGGATCGGAAACACCGGCCGGGGAACGTTCGGCTCCCACACACCGCTCTCGAGCGTCGACATCTCGTGCACATAGAGGACCTCCACACCGGGGCCGACGATCCTTGTGCCGGTACCTATCCCCCACGTCGCCGGATCCGGCAGCATCGCCCGGAACGACCGCACATGCACACGCTCGAAATGCACCCACAGCGGGTGATCCGGCGCCGGACCTGAGAGGGCCGAAGCGACCGCCTCACCCTCCCAACCGTCAACCGTCATCTGATAATGGTTGTCCCGCACCCACCGCCATGCGAGGACCGCCCGGAAGTCGGGATCCACGTTCGGCCACACCGACAGCAGATCACCGTCCACGCATACCGATGTCAAGAACGCCCACGCCGCACTCACCAGCCGCGTATGCCCTAGGAACCGCAACAATTCCGCCGGATCCATCGCACGAAGCTCGAGGTAGGCCTCCCGCATCTCGGCCGGTACGGCGCTGATCTGTTCGTCGGTCAACTCCGGAAGGGAGGACGCCGCCGGCACCGCACCAACGTCGGGAACCTCGCCCCGGGCGACGAGCAATGCGCGGACGGTGTCGACGAACCGCGGGGTCAGCCGCTCCAGCAACTCGAGCAGCTCCCCTACCGTGCGCGGCGGGAACATATTTCGGTCCACCAGCACGCGCAGGCACTCGAACACCGCGTCCGGGTCCAGATCGAGCAGATCGCAGAGGAATTCGTCGGGATGGATCGCCTCGACGTCGAACGGATCGAGGGCCGCCTTCGGGAAATCCGCCAGGGTTGCGGTCACGATCACACCCGCACCGGACCGCACCGCCGCAGCCAGAACATGCCGGTCCTTCGGCTCGGTCGTCATCGCCGGGATCAGCTCCCGGTAGCCGCGTGACTCCTCCTCCGCGAAGGGAAATGCTCTGCGCATCTGCTGCACTCGCCGCGCCGCCTGCTCCGGCGACTTACCGAACCTCTCGCCGGACAGGGTGCGCTCGACCTCGTCGAGCAGATCCGGCGTCCACACCGGCCGGAACAACTCGGCATCGGCGAGGGCGAGCAGCAGATTGTTCAGAGTCTGGGGAAGCAGGACGCACCCGTCCAGAACCACCCGAAAGACAGCCATACGGCGCCCTCCCCCGGATCAGCGGGTCGACACGAAGCCGTCAGTGGCATCGCCGGGGTCCGGGGTTTCCTCGTGCGCCATCTCGTCGAACACCTGGCCGCGGCGCACACGCTCGCGCTGCAGGTATTCGAGCACGTCCGCCAACTCCACCCGCCGATGCCGGCCGGGCGAGGTGTACGGGATCTTCCCCGCCTCCAGCAACCGCACCAACGTCGGCCGGGTGATGCCCAACAGTTCCGCGGCCTCCTGCGTCGTCAATACGGTGCGATGCGGCTCCACCGTCACCGCCTGCCCTTGATCCAGGGCGGTGACCGCGTCCACGAGCAACCCCAGAACACTGTCCGGCAGCGGCACCGACCCCTCCGGGGTCGAGATCGACACCTGCTCATGACCAGTGAGAACGGCCTTCAGCGCGGCGAGAAGGTCCCGATCGTCGGTGGCCGGCGGCAACACCGTGTGGTTCATCCCAGCACCCATACCCCACCATAAAACGAAAAAAACGAACACACAATGCGGGTGGAATCGTTCGGGGACGGTGGGTGACGGGCACCCGACCACGCCGCGCAAGTCGGCCGCACCGTCGACCCGTGCAACGAGATCGACGGATTCCGCCATCGTGTTTGCCTCGCAGCCGGGATGACGCCGGGCCGCCATTGGCATCATGCGTGGGTAGTCGGACGCTGTTTCGGGTAACCGGACCGCAGGCGACGACGCCGGTAGCCGGTGACGGTGGCTGACGTCGAACCAGCGGCGCATTCGACCGACCGGATGCGTCTGACCGAGAGGGTGTACAGACCGTGCCTCGCATCGAAGAAGCAGACTCCACTAGCGGCAGCGGCCCTGAGTTCCGATCGGAAGACGATCCGATTCGGTGGCCGGATCCGAGTCCGTTGCACCTGTGGTGGCAACGGGTGATGTCCGAAAGCCTCCGTCGGTCCCCGGGACCGGCGACCCGGCCGGTGGTCCCGCCCGTGTCGAGGGACGGACGTGTCGAGATCTCCGCCAGTACGCGAGTTGGACCGACCGGACCCGACGCGACGTCAAGGCGGTGGGGGCGTACCCAATCGGCAGTGCCGGATTAGAACCCTCAGCGACGCCCCCAGTCCTAGCCCTTCACCCGAACATAGAGGCCTCATGAACATCACCGCACTCCCTCTGGCTGTTCTGCGCGTGCAGTACACGATCGCGCGCTACCCGCTGCACCTGATCGACGAACAGGTAATCGCGCACCTGGCACCCGCAGCACCGGTCCGGCGGCTGTACCGGGGCAGTCTCAGCCTGCTCGATTGTGCCGTCGGCACCGTGCTCGGTCACCAGGACCGAGCCCACGATGCCGCCGACACCGCACCCCGCACAACCACGGTCTCCGGCACTGCATCCGACACCGATCACGATCCCAGCGCACCGGATATCGCTGCAGCTGACTCCGAGACCGCCCCTCGGTCTACGACCGTCGAGACCGCCGAACTGAATGAGAAGGCGGCCCACCAACTCGACACCGACTTACTCGCCGAGCACCTCGAAGACATCGAGACGCAACACCGACTCGAGCACCCCCCGACGACCGACACCGTCATCACCCAGCTCGCGGACGCTGCGAGCACCGAACCCGACACGACACTGACCGGAGAACTGGCCGACCGCGTAGCCGAACTCGCTCGCGCCGAGACCCCGCCACCGGGCACCCGCCCTACCCCGACCGACAAACGCCACTAACGACCTCGCGATTGCCACCAGCAGCGACGACCCACTCGTCTTCGGGTTGACCGACGCCGGCGCACCGACCTGGACCTGGACCTGGCCCTGCGCGACCACTTCGACACCGAACCCGTCGACCTCGTGCTCTCCGCGGACGTCACGCCAACTGGGCGGCCCAATCGGCGAAGCTCTGCCACCCCACCTCGGGGTAGAGCCGACCCAGTTCGCCGATCTTCGCGTCGTACCCGGTGTCGGTAAGGAAGCGGAACATAGCGCGCATGTCCGGCGATGCGATGGCGTCCGCGTCGGACGAGTGGGCATGAACCGGCGTGCCCAGCACGTTACTGAGCACCTCGGCCATCCGACGTGGCGTCGGATCATCCGACGCCAGGTCGATTCGTGTCCGGACGAATCGGTCCGGATCGTCGAACACGAGCGCAACGAACCGACCGAGGTCGCGCCGCGACAACTGCTGCAGCGGGGTATCGACTGGCAGAGGCAGATCGAGCCGGCCTCGGCGGATGCCGTCGAGTCCACCGAGCAGGTTGTCATAAAAGTAGGTCGGCCCGACGATCGTGTACGGAACGGATGATTCTTGCAGCAACGACTCGGTCGCCGCCTTCGTGTCGAAATGCGGGACCCCGGTGCTCTTGTCCGCGTCGGCCACCGAAGAAAACACTACGTGTGGAACACCGGAATCACTGAACGCGCCGACAAGTGCGGCGCCCTGAGCGATCTCCGCTTCCGGGCCGTCTTCGAAAGGCGTCGTCATGGCAAACACGCCCGCGCACCCATCGACGGCAGACGCGATCGCAGCCCGATCGGTGATATCGGCCACGGCAATGTCGACGCCTCGCAGGCGCAACGCATCTGAGCGAGAAGAGCTTCGACGGACAAGAGCTCGAACCTCACACCCTCGTTCGAGCAGCGCGTCGACGACAGCGCCTCCTTGACCACCCGTCGCTCCGACCACCGCATACGGCTCACTCATGGGCACAACACCTCTCTTCTCGACCGGGCCAGCGTACTCGCAGACTCCGTCCGCTCACCAAAACGTGTGCCCCTGTTCGATGTCCTCAGTTGGCCGATGGATGACAACGAGCGACCCTCGGATGGAAGACGAAACGGCCCGATCACGACATTCAGGAGAGAGACGAGGACAGCCAACCCGGGTGCAATCCTCGAACCCGCCGTGCAAGCATTCATCCGAGTCTCTGCTCGGTTCGCGTGATAGATGGAGCCCGGTAGAGAAGCACCCAGGTGGCCCGACCAACATCGAGCAGGGCCGGACATCTGCAAGCTCCGGCACTCGCACCGAACAGTCAGTTCGCTGCCGAAGGCGGCGCCCACGCCCCTGGTGTCCGGCCACCGATCAGAGAAGAATTTACATATGCCCAGCTCACACCGGACGCTCCGGAGGAGAAGGAGATGATTGGGATGGCTGACGAACATCCCCCGCCCGTGTCGGCAGCGGCGGCCGCTGCGGCCGCGTTGCGTGACATCGCGGATGTGATCGGAAAGGAGTCGGAGAACGCGACGGCGGTGATGCCGACCGAGGAGGGCTGGTCGGTGGAAGTGGAGGTGGTCGACGACCGGCACATCCCTCCGTCGGCGGACATGCTCGCACTCTACGAGGTGGTGCTGGACCTCGATGGAGAATTGCTGTCGTACCGCAGGACTCGCCGGTACCGGCGCGGCTCCGCCATCGAGGTGGCAGACGAAGCGCTGCCCATCGACGAAGATGAAGAGCCCCACCGTGACGGAAGCGACGGCGCCCGGTGACAGGTGCCGGTGAAAGTTCGCGCCCGCACACCACAGGTCCTCGGCGCTCACGCCGGTGCGCGTGTCGACGAGGAACTATCAGGAGGGTGAGTGTCGTGGAGAGCATGAGAACACACCACCTCGATGGTCGGCAGGTGCGCCGACGACTGTGGCCGATGCTCCCAACCGACGAGTAGCGGAATTCGCCGGCAACTCGCGAACCCGATGCGTACCTCACGGAATTCATCACCCGGCGCGCCGGCTGGGGGTGAGCGCCTAGGACAGGGCGAGCCGGCGGTCGGCGAGCGTCACGTGCTGTGCGAGGACGGGGCCGATGCCGGCGAGCGCTTCCGGACTCGTCATCTGCTGGTGCGATACGGGAACGGCGTGTTCGAGGATCTCGCCGCTGATGTGCGGCCTCCACGCGGAGACGCCGGTGGGTGCGTCCACAGAATCCGCCGCACCGAAGTACAGCAGATCGAGACCGATCGGTGTCGACGGGCGGTGTGCGAGGGCGAGGTCGACCGTCTGGGTGAACACCCGGTGGACGGCGTCGAGGTCGTCCACGGTCACACCTGCGAACAGTCCGCCGGTGCGGCGCAACACTTCCACGGCGCGATCCGTGGTCGCCGCCGCATCCTCGTCACCCGGGACCACCGCGCCGAACTCCGCCAGAAGTGCTGCCACGGTGGGCTTCTCCGTCGTGTGGCCGAACCCTCCGGCCAGGTGTGTGTCGAGCATCGCGAGGGTGGCCACCTCGTCGCCGTCACCCGTGAGCTGCACCGCCATCTCATGGGCGATCTGACCGCCGACCGAGTAGCCGACCAGGTGATACGGGCCGTGCGGTTGCACCGAGCGGATTCGTCGGACATACCGGGCGGCGAGCTCCTGCAAGGAGTCGACACGCAGGTCCGGGTCGGTCAGCGCCGGGGATTGCAGCCCGTACACCGGACGGTCGCCGAGGTACTGCACCAGTCCGGTGAAGCACCAGGCCAACCCGATCGCGGGGTGGATGCAGAACACCGGGCTCCCGGTGCCGGTGGTCCGCAGCGGCAGCAGCACGTCGAGCGACTGGTCGGCGGCGTCCTCCGCCCGGGAGTCCTCCGGCGCCGTGGCGATCATGTGCGCCAGGGCTTCCGGCGTCGGATGGGTGAAGATCCACTGCACCGGCACGGCGCGCGCGGACGATTCGGCAATCCGGGCGATCACGCTCGTCGCGGTGAGCGACGTGCCACCGAGCGTGAAGTAGTTGTCGTCGAGGCCGACCCGGTCGAGTCCGAGCACCTCGGCGAAAGCGGCGGCCACGACCTCCTCGGTCGCATTGCGCGGCGCCCGGTACGCGGCGCGCGCCGCGGTGAAGTCGGGCTCCGGCAGGGCGGCGCGGTCGAGTTTCCCGTTCGCGGTGACCGGCACGGCGTCGAGCACCGTCACGGTCGCGGGGACCATATGCGGGGCCAACCGCGCGCGGGCGTGCGCCAGGACGGCGGACGTGTCCAGTAGCGAACCCGCAGCGGGGACGACGTAGCCGGCCAACCGGTCGCCGCTGGTGTTCACGACGGCGCGATCGATACCGGGGTATCCGAGGAGAGCCGATTCGATTTCGCCGAGTTCGACCCGGAAACCACGAATCTTCACCTGAAAATCCGAGCGACCCACATACTCGAGCACCGGCCCACCCTCCGAACGCCGCCACCGCACCACATCCCCCGTCCGATACATCC
>Ga0247825_10002666_pt1 | contig 11774 bp, 9 predicted proteins | sample 13C_Vanillin_Day_FD_194413 | JGI IMG/M metagenome (GOLD analysis project Ga0247825, IMG submission 194413) | Soil microbial communities from agricultural site in Penn Yan, New York, United States - 13C_Vanillin_Day48 | ecosystem: Environmental > Terrestrial > Soil > Agricultural land | place... | reverse complement strand
TTTGCGGTCCGCAGGCAAGCAGCCAGGGTGCAGGTTTCCATGAGCCACGAGCTGCAACTCCAGAAGTTCCGGAGGGTATTTCGCACGGAAGCGCACGGCCACGGGACAACCCTCGATTCCGCGGAGTCCCGCACCCCTGTAACCGCTCTAGAGACTCACGACGTACAAAGAGTGACCAGGGGTTCTGCATAAAGAGCTGGCCGAAGTGGCCCGAGCCCGTACCCGTACGTGGACCGAACACAGTTCCTGGCTTCAGCAGAGCCGCCTTGGGAGCCAGCGGCCTTACCAACTCTCGCAACCGCTCAAACTCCTCCAAAGGTACGGGCCAAGCGTTGGACAGTTTCTGGAGGTCCCTTCTTGGCAGACTCGACAGATCAACGCAGGGATATTGTAGGCCCACCCAGCCCCCCGGGGAGCCGCAAACCGGGCAGTGCATTCCTGGAAGTCCCCACGGGTGCGCGGTGTTGCTGAGATCGCCCGTATAACGCGGCGTCTTCTCCTCGATGACCTCGTAGAACCTCATGTCTCCTCGCGATCGCCCGGCTCTACAGTCAGTTTCCGTAAAGCTGGGGGCCAATGGGCACAACTGGGCGATTGTACGGCACAATGGGTCCTGTCAACTCGTAACGGAGGGCCAACTCCAGCGCGTGGCGTAGGAGAACATTAGGGTGTTGGGGCTGGGGGTGGGCTCGATGGAACTGCCGCCATGCCTCGTTCCACAGTCCGCCGCGGCCAGTTCCACTGTGAATCTGACGGTGGATGTGCTCTGGGATGAGCATCGTGTACTGGTGCACATCAATACCCGACCTCGCGAACCAGTCTCTAAACTCCCGCGCTTGGGGGAAGAGGTGGTGTTTGACCACCCTGCCTTCATACCGGGGGAAGGCCGGGAGGTAACCGAAGCGGTATTGGAAGTGGAACGTCATCCGAGGCCGGGCACCCTCCCGCACAGCGGAGCGTCTCCAATTGCGCCAGGGGCCTGGGCCGCGCATCGGAGGGCGGTAGGCGCCTCCCCGCGCCAACTCTGCACCATGCGCGAGCGATGCGCTGGCCACTGGATCCGGATCCAAGTCCGCACAGTTGAAAACGCCGCACAGGCCATCCTCTCCATCGCAGGCGAGAACGGTGCACTGGTCGGTGCCTGGATCTTCACATGCATGGGCCCCTTCCTGCGTGGCCCCCTCCCATGAGCCCATAGCAGGAACCGTAGTTCCACATCCAAACAGTAGGAGTGCAATGAGGGGGAGGCAGAGCAGGGGCGGCAGGATGTGTCTTGTCATGGTAACCAAGATAGTAGCTCTGGAGCTGACACTCCTGGTGGCGTGGTCTCTTGCGCAACTGCCAGCTGAAGGCGGTTCAGCTGTGTCTGTGGTTGGGCTCAACGCAAAAGGGAAGCGCTATCACGCCGCCACGGGGAGCTGCTCCAGCCCGTGGATGAGCAGGCCCGTCCGCCACCTCAGAGAGGAGGGATTCGCTGCCAAGTGCAGGCCGGGCAGGTGCTTCAGCAAGAGGTTGATCGCGATCATCGCCTCCATTGGGCGTGCGGTAGATGTCGAACCGCCCGGGCTCCTCGAACTGGTTGGGATCGTGGTTCGCTGATTGCAGCGAGGCCATGATCATCTCCCCCGCGGGGATGCGCTGGCCCAGGAACTCCGTGTCCTGGAGCGCGAACCGGCTGGTGGTATGCCGCCCCGGCCCGCAGTAGCGCAGCATCTCCTCCACCGCCCGCTCGATGAGCGATGGCTCCGCCCGCAGCCGCTTCATCTGCGTGTCCTTGTAACGGCTCACGATCCAGACAGGAGTGCGTTGGGTGGGACTCAGGATGCGCGATGGGAGCTTCCTGCCTCATCCGCGCGTAGAGAGACAGTGGTGCACCGGCGGGCTCAAGCGGTTCTCCAGGACGGCTTTGCTCATGACGCCTTCCTTGGCCGGGGAGGGTGGCGGACAGCGACGAGCCCAAGGATGAACAGCTCGAGGATGGACCGGTGGACGGGAGCGTGCAGTACGACTGAGTCGCGATCTTTGTGTTTCGTCCGCTCCAGGGTCAGGACATCCTGCATCTCCTCCATCAGGGTTCGCTTCTCCTTTGGGGCCTTGGCGCCCGAGTAGAACTTCCGCTGCCTTCCGGCCAAGGTGGCTACGAACCGCACTCTCCTTGCCTTCTCCGTAACGGTGCCGGCCGGCTGGTCATGCGCATCGACGATTCGGAACGAAGCCTCGAATCCCAGCGCGGGTTGATGGATGGCTCGGAGTCTTGGAGCGCGGTCCCCTGTGCGTGTCAGCGACCACTCCCGGTTTGAGGAGCCCGCGCGTTGGATCGTGAAGAGGGTCTCTCTTTTCCTCCCTCTGACGCGCACCAGGCGGGCAGAGCGGGCCTTTCCGGAGGTACCCCACTCGAGCCGGAAGGTGCCAGTGGACTCAAGCCAGTCCTCGGCGGAGATGGTGGGCGGAGCCACTGCGCGGGGTTGGGGCGGGGCCGCAGGAGTGTCGAGCCCCGGCTCGGCTCGGAGCGCCCGGTAGGGGATGTGCTCTCCTGTCCTCGGCTCGTAGAGGATGACGAGCTCCACGTCCGTGCCGAGCTCCGCGTCCATGTCGATGACGATGTCACCCAGGCCTCTGCCGTAGGCCGCGTGCATCGCGTCGTACCCGCCCTTCAGGTGTTGGACCTGGAGCTCTCCCCTGGCATCGAACCACGCATAGCTGGCGGTGAAGTCATAGTCCTCGCCGCCCCCCGAGCTGGAGTAGTGATAGACGAGGCCCCAGGTGGCGAGGCCGTGGCGGAGCAGGGGCTTGTACTGGTGCTGGTAGCGAGGCTGGGACAGGTAGCCTCGCTCGCCCCAGACGTCCGGCCGAGGTGGCGCGGCCGTCAACTCGGGCGGGAGCGGCCGGTGTTGCAATTCCCGGAGCCTCGCGAGGGCCTGCGGGCCGGGGGGGGCGGCCCCCTGGCTGAGCGAGGAGAGGAGTTGAGAGAGGAACTCGAGCACGCGAATGCCGGCCAATGTAGCTCACCGGCTCTTCGGTGCTCAGCGTTCCCGTCACCTCAGAACTAGAACTGCCCAGCGCGGGCCTCCTCGAAGGACACCCGGTGCTTCATGTAGAGGGTGTCCAGCATGTGGTTGCTGATCGGGTTGAGGTTGCCGTCCGTGAAGCGGTGCACCACCGCGCCCTTGCCCGCGTCCTTCAGGAAGGCCAGCGGATCCAGGCTGCCACCCAGGCCCGTGAGCGTGGGCACCGGGTCCGCCTCGTTGATGTAGTGCACGTACTGGGGCCCGTCCGGGTACTTCGTCGAGGCCGCGCCGAAGGTCTCCACCTTGAGGTGGCTCATGAGCTGCTCCACCTGCGCCTGGGACATGCCGTCCTCGATGCGCAGCCGGTTGGCCACGTCGAAGAGCGCCCGCGCGGTGATGAGGCCACCCTGGCTGTAGCCCATCAGGTGCACGTCCCGGCCGGCCTTCAGCTCCGAGTAGACGGTGTCCGCCAGCGTGTCCACGGCGGGGTTGGTGCCCTTGTCCAGCTTGTCCGTCACGCACTGGGCCAGGTCCGTCACCAGGCCCTGGGTGGAGTTGTGGATGCCCACCACCTTCGCGCCCGAGGTGTCCGCGACGGCCTGCATCTCCTTCAGCTGGCCCTCCAGCGGCGTCATGATGCCGTTGACGTAGAGGATGGTCTCCGAGGGGTTCGGGTTGCCCTTCGGCGTGACGCCGGGGATCCGGCCCAGGTCGGTGCCCGGCGGGAACGTCTGGCCCTGGGTGCCCACGAACTGGCCGTCGAACATCCGGTCCGGCTTGGCGTTGCCGCCAAAGAGCTTCTCCAGCTCGGCCACGTGCGAGGCCTGGAACACGTCCAGGCCCATCTTCACGAAGCGCGGGATGTCAGCCAGGCCGTCCTTGGCTAGATCCACCAGGTTCCCCAGTGGATTCAAGGACTTGGACTCGGCTGCCGCCGCGTGGGGAGCGGAAGTCCTCGCTGGGCTGAACGTGCTCTGGCTGCGGTGGATGGTCGACATGGACAGCTCCTTCGGACCCAAATTGATGCGTTGCTTCATTATCCCACATGGTGGGGAAAAGTTGCTTATGTGGGTCCGAAGGAGGGAAAGCGCTACGCGCGGCGGATGCCCAGATGGACGTGGTCGAAGTGGCCCGACACTCGCCAGAGGAGCTGGAGCCGGTAGTTGGCGCCGCCCACGCGGATGGTGTGGCTGTTGAACGTGCCGATGTTGCTCAGGGGGATGCCGTACTTGCGAGCAATCGCCCGGGCGAGCTGGTCGCCGCGTGCGCCGGCCACGCCGAGGTCCACCGCGTAGGCCGTCTTGTTACCGGTGTAGTGGTCAGAGTCCGTGCTCGAGCCCGCGGCGATCGTCTGAGCCAGGTTGCGCTTCTCGCTGGTGACCGGGATCCCCATGGAGGCGGCGATGCGCTTGGCCGCGTTCGCCACGTTGGCCGAGCCACCCCAGCCGCCGCCCGCGGAGATGGGGCCGGCCGCGCCGGGCTTCTCGACCTTGCCCTTCGCGTCGATACCGAGCAGGCGCCACGTCTTTGGGCCCACCACCCCGTCCGCCGGGAGCCCGAAGGAGCGCTGGAACTTCTTCACCGCGCGCTCCAGCTTCGGGCCGAAGACGCCATCATTGGCGCCGTTGGCGAAGCCGAGCTGATCGAGCCGCTGCTGCAGCTGCTTCACCGGATTGCCGCGGTAGCCCTCCTTCAGGGTGGGTCCGGAGCCCGGGTCCTGCTTCGCCCGGGCCATGACCTTCATGCGCTCGAGCTGATTCTCACCGATGCGTCCGTCATCCCCCAGGCGGCCCTTGAAGCGCTGCTCGAAGGCGCGCGAGGCCTTCTGCGTGGCGCGATCGAAGATGCCGTCCACCTTGCCCGGGTTGTAGCCGGCCTTCTTCAGGAGCTTCTCGCTGGCCAGCACCGCCGCGGAGCGCTCGCCGAGCGACTGCGCGGGGCTGGTCCGATCCTTGGCGAGGATGAAGGACTTGCTCAGCTTCGTCCACGTCCCCGAGCCAACGAGCCCCGTCTCCTTCAGGCCCGACTTCTGCTGGAACGTCCTCAGCGCCTGCTCCGTCCGCTCGTCCCACACCCCATCCACGCGCTGCGGATCGTAGCCCGCGGCCTTGAGGTGCCTCTGGACGTTCTCGATGGCGCGCTTGCTCGAGCCCTCGCCGATGCCGCGCGTGCCGTCCGCGTTCTGCTTCTTCGCCGCCGCGGCGGTGAACGCATCGATCCGGCGCTGCTGCGCGTGGCCCTCGGTCATCCGGCGGCGGTAGGGCGCGTGCTGGAGCTCATTCACCTCGCGCTGGAGCGACTGGAACGTCTTCTTGTCCACCAGGCCCGACTTGCTGCCCTTGGCGAGCTCAGGCTGGTCCTTCTTGAACTGGCGCACCGCCTCGGCCGTCTTCTGGTCGAAGACGCCGTCCGCCTTGCCGGTGTCGTAGCCCAGCCTCTTCAGCCGCCGCTCGGCGTCGAAGGCGTCCATGTTCTTCTGGCCCACGCCGATCGAGCCCTGGAAGCCAGGCTTGTTGCAGTCCGGGCAGCCGCTGCCGTGCTTGCGCGCGCGCTTCAGCGTGTGGTCGAGCTTGTTCAACGTCTTCTGATTCAACGCCCCCGTCACCTCGAGACCCCACGCGGCCTGGAACTCGCGCACCGCACGCGCCGTCTCGGCGGTGAACTTCTTGTCCTTCGTGCCTGGATCGAAGCCGACGGTCTGCAGGGCCCGCTCCAGGAACGCCACCGCGCGCTTCTGAGCGCCCTCTCCAAGAGGTCCTTCCGTGAGGGCCTGCTTCATCAGCTGGCTGCCGAGCTGATCTCGTTGCTGCACGCTCTTGAGGGACATGGGGGGAACTCCAGGATTTTCCGGTTATCAGGGGATCCATAGCATATCGGGATCAGCGATCAGAAGGGGTGCAGGCCAGAATCCGGCGGCGACGCTCTGCGGCAAAGGCTGCGGGCGCGCATGCCCGACGGACTGGCAGAAGGGCGGGGGGCTGCCACTACCCGGGCTCTCGCGGCAAGCTTTGAGGCACCGTCTGTTTGCGTCCGTATCTACCTACAAGGTATTCAGTCTGCTCCGGCCCATAAGGGGGAGCACATGAGCATCCTCATCAAGAACGGTCGCATCGTCACCGCCGTGGATGACTACATGGCGGACGTGTTCATCGAGGGAGAGAAGATCTCCCTCATCGGCAAGGATCTGAAGGTCCAGGCGGACAAGGTGATCGACGCCTCGAACCGGCTGGTCCTCCCCGGTGGCATCGATCCCCACACGCACTTCGACATGCCGTTCGGCGGCACCACGTCGGCGGATGACTTCGCCAGCGGGACGAAGGCGGCGGCGTTCGGTGGCACCACCACCATCATCGACTTCGCCATCCAGTCCAAGGGCGAGTCCTCGCTGAAGGGGCTGGACGCCTGGCACGACAAGGCCAGCGGCAAGGCGACCATCGACTACTCGTTCCACATGATCATCACCGACATGCCGGACGAGCGGCTGCCGGAGATGCGCCGGCTGGTGGACGAGGGCATCACCTCGTACAAGCTCTTCATGGCGTACCCGGGCGTCCTCTATGTGGACGACGGGACGCTGTACCGCACGTTCCGGCAGGCGGGGGAGAACACCACCCGCATCTGCATGCATGCCGAGAACGGCATCGTCATTGACGAGATCATCAAGGCGGCGGTGAAGGACGGGAAGACGTCGCCCAAGTGGCACGCGCTCACCCGGCCCACGCGCATGGAGGCCGAGGGCGTGCACCGTGCGGTGGCCATCGCCGAGGTGGCCAAGGTGCCGCTGTACATCGTCCACCTGTCCAGCTCGGACGCGCTGGAGCAGGTGAAGATAGGCCGGGCGCGCGGCGTGGACGTGGTGGCGGAGACGTGCCCCCAGTACCTCTTCCTGGACCAGAGCTACTACGAGCGCGAGGGCTTCGAGGGCGCCAAGTGGGTGATGACGCCCGCGCTGCGCGAGAAGTGGAACCAGGACGTGCTGTGGCAGGGCCTGAAGTTCCGGGATCTGGAGACGATCGCCACGGACCACTGCCCCTTCTGCTTCAAGGACCAGAAGGAGCTGGGCAAGGACTCCTTCACGAAGATCCCCAACGGGGCGCCGGGCGTGGAGAACCGGATGAGCCTTGTCTACAACGGCGGCGTGGTGGCGGGGCGCATCAGCCTCAACCGCTTCGTGGAGCTGACGTCCACGGCGGCCGCCAAGGCCTTCGGGCTCTTCCCGAAGAAGGGCACCATCGCGGTGGGCTCGGACGCGGACATCGTGATCTTCGATCCGAACCGCAAGGAGACCATCAGCGTGAACAACCCGCACACCCACCACATGAAGGTGGACTACAGCGCCTACGAGGGCTTCCAGGTGCAGGGCTTCACGGAGACGGTGCTCTCGCGCGGCCGCGTCATCATCGAGAAGAACGAGCTGAAGACGGAGCGTGGCGGGCAGTTCATCAAGCGCGCCGTCGTGGGCTCGCTGCTGCGCTGAACGATTTCCTCTCTCTCTGCCTCAACACGCCTAGAGCATCCTCTCGAGGTATTCATGGCACGTAAGGTCATCGGCGGGCTCATCCAGATGTCCAACCCCATCAACGATCCGTCCGCCTCCGTGCAGACGATCCGCGATGCGATGTTCGAGAAGCACCTGCCCCTCATCGAGGAGGCGGGCAAGCGGGGCACGCAGATCCTGTGTCTGCAGGAGGTGTTCAACGGCCCCTACTTCTGTCCCTCGCAGGACGCGAAGTGGTGTGACCTCGCCGAGGCCATCCCCGGCGGCGCCACGGTGGAGCGGCTGAGCGCCTACGCCAAGAAGTACCAGATGGCGATGGTCATCCCCATCTACGAGCGGGAGATGGCGGGCGTCTACTACAACACCGCGGCGGTGGTGGACGCGGACGGCACCTACCTGGGCAAGTACCGCAAGAACCACATCCCGCAGACGAACGGCTTCTGGGAGAAGTACTTCTTCAAGCCGGGCAACCTGGGCTACCCCACCTTCCAGACACGCTACGCGAAGATCGGCGTGTACATCTGCTACGACCGGCACTTCCCCGAGGGCGCGCGCCTGCTGGGCCTCAATGGGGCGGAGATCGTCTTCAACCCGTCTGCCACGGTGGCGGGCATGTCGCAGTACCTGTGGAAGCTGGAGCAGCCGGCGCACGCGGTGGCCAACGGCTACTTCATCGCGGCCAGCAACCGCGTGGGCACCGAGGCCCCGTGGAACATCGGCAAGTTCTACGGCACCAGTTACTTCTGCGATCCGCGCGGCAGCTTCCTCGCCATGGGCAGCGAGGACAAGGATGAGCTGATCACTGCGGAGATGAACCTGGACATGATCGAGGAGGTACGCCGCACCTGGCAGTTCTTCAGGGATCGCCGGCCGGAGACCTACGAGAACATGGTCAAGCAGCTGCCGTAACCGTAGCCCCGTTGTCGAGGTCTCCCCCACATGAGAGTCATCGAAGAGAAGCGCTTCGAGCTACCCCCTGGCCGCGCGGAGGAGGGCTTCAAGGACAAGAAGCCCCTCTACACGCTGGCCGAGGCGGTGGCCGAGGCCAACCGCTGCCTGTACTGCGCGGACGCGCCGTGCATCAAGGCGTGCCCCACGGCCATCAACATCCCCGAGTTCATCCGGAAGATAGGCACGGGCAACGTGAAGGGCTCGGCCCGCACCATCCTCACCGCCAACATCCTGGGGCAGAGCTGCGCCCAGGCGTGCCCGGTCGAGGTGCTGTGCGCGGGCTCCTGCGTCTATACCGGCTGGGGCCGCGAGCCGATCAACATCGGCCGGCTGCAGCGCTACGCGGTGGAGACCACCCTGGCGAAGACGCCGAACCTCTTCCAGGCCAAGCCCCCCACCGGCAAGCGCATTGCCCTGGTGGGCTCTGGTCCGGCCTCCATCGCGGCGGCGGGCCTGCTCGCGCTGGAGGGGCACACCTGCATCATCTATGAGCGCAAGGCCATCCCCGGCGGGCTCAACTCGCTGGGCATCGCCCCGTACAAGCTCAAGAGCGACGAGGCGCTCAAGGAGATGGAGTGGGTGTTCTCCCTGGGCCGCATCGAGCTGCGCACGGGCGTGGAGGTGGTGGAGCAGGCGCAGGGGCCGGGCCAGGTGTCCGCCTCGGAGCTGCTCGCGTCCCATGACGCCGTGTTCCTCGGGCTGGGGCTCGGGGCGGACTCGAGGCTGAACATCCCCGGTGAGGACGGCGAGGGCGTGCACGGCGCCACCCACCTCATTGAGCGCCTGAAGACGGAGCCGGGGCTGAAGCTCCAGGGCGTCAAGCACGCCATCGTCGTGGGCGGCGGCAACACCGCGCTCGACATCGCCCACGAGCTGGCGCTGCTGGGCATCCAGGTGGACATGGTGTACCGCCGCTCCGAGCAGGACATGGGCGGCTATGTCCACGAGCTGGAGAGCGCGCGGAAGGATGGCGTGCGGCTGGTGGAGAACCGGCAGCCGGTGGAGATCGTCCGCAAGGACGGCAAGGTGGTGGCGGTGAAGCTGGCCGCCACGCGCGACGGCAAGCCCGTGCCGGGCACCGAGGAGGTGGTGCCCGTGGAACTCGTGGTCATGGCCATTGGCCAGGAGCGCGCCACGGGCGTGGCGAAGGCCTTCCCAGGCGTGGAGCTGGACTCGCGCGGCCGGGTGAAGGTGGAGGCCTCCACGCACCGCACCGGCCACGCCAAGGTGTGGAGCGGCGGGGACTGCGTCAACGGTGGCAAGGAAGTCGTCAACGCCGTGGCGGAGGCGAAGATCGCCGTCCGGGATATCCAGCGGCACCTCACGGGAGCGTAAAGAGATGGCCGATCTATCGATCGAGTTCTGTGGGGTCCGCAGCCCGAACCCCTTCTGGCTGGCGTCCGCGCCACCCACCAACACCGGCGACCAGGTGATGCGCGCCTTCGACGCGGGCTGGGGCGGCGCGGTGTGGAAGACGCTGGGCAACCCCATCGTCAACGTGACGAGCCGCTTCGGCGGCATCGACTACGGCAACACCCGGCTGATGGGGCTCAACAACATCGAGCTCATCACCGACCGTCCGCTGGAGGTGAACCTCCGCGAGATGCGCGAGGTGAAGAAGCGCTACCCGAAGCACACGCTCATCGCCTCGCTGATGGTGGAGACGAAGGAAGAGTGGCGGGAGATCATCCGCAAGGTCGAGGACGTCGGCGCGGACCTGCTGGAGCTCAACTTCGGCTGTCCCCACGGCATGTGCGAGCGCGGCATGGGCTCGGCGGTGGGCCAGGAGCCCAAGGTGCTGGAGGAGATCGCCCGGTGGGCCATGGAGTTCGCGAAGACGCCCGTCATCGTCAAGCTGACGCCCAACATCGGAGACATCCTCGAGCCCGGTGAGGCGGCGGTGCGCGCGGGGGTGCCGGCGCTCTCGCTCATCAACACCGTGAAGTCCATCATGGGCGTGGATCTGGATCGCATGGTGCCGCTGCCGCGCGTGGGCAACGCCTCCACCAACGGCGGCTACTGCGGCCCGGCGGTGAAGCCCATCGCGCTGCACCTCATGTCGCAGCTGGCGCGCCACCCGCAGTGCGGCAAGCTGGCCATCTCGGGCATCGGCGGCATCTCCAACTGGCGCGACGCGGCCGAGTTCATCTCCCTGGGCGCCACCTCCGTGCAGGTGTGCACCGCGGTCATGCACCACGGCTACCGCATCGTCGAGGACATGATCGAGGGGCTCTCGAACTTCCTGGACGAGAAGGGCATGAAGTCCGTGGAGGAGCTGCGCGGCCGCGCGGTGCCCGGGTACCAGGAGTGGGGCGATCTGGATCTGGCCTACAAGCTGGTGGCGAAGATCAACCCGGACAAGTGCATTGGCTGCCAGCTCTGCTACGTGGCCTGCATGGACGGCTCGCACCAGTGCATCCACGTGCCGGGGCGGACGGAGGAGGAGTCTCGCCGCGCGGGCCACACGCACATTCCGAAGAACATCCCCAACCACGTGGTGACGGCGAAGGCCGGCACGCCGGGTGCCCGGGTGCCCTTCGTGGACGAGCAGGAGTGCGTGGGGTGCAACCTGTGCCAGCTGGTGTGCCCGGTGCCGGACTGCATCACCATGGAAGAGGTGTCCTCGGGCGCGCCCCGTGAGACGTGGAACGACCGCGTCGCCAAGGGGACGGACTACGTGCCCGGCGGGCTGGAGGCCACCGAAGCCGCCCGCAGGAGGAGCCGCTAGTCATGTCGACGCTGTCGAACGAGGATCTCGCGGCAACACCCCCGGAGAAGCGTACCTGGGAGATGAAGCACTTCGCGGCCCTGTGGGTGGGCATGTCGGTGTGCATTCCCACGTACACAATGGCCTCCGGGCTGATCGATCAGGGGATGAACTGGTGGCAGGCGCTGCTGTGCGTGGCGCTGGGCAACACCATTGTGCTGGCGCCCATGCTGCTCAATGCGCATGCGGGCACCAAGTACGGCATTCCCTTCCCGGTGTTCGCGCGGGCCTCGTTCGGTGTGATGGGGGCCAACGTGCCGGCGCTGCTGCGTGCCCTGGTGGCGTGCGGCTGGTTCGGCATCCAGACGTGGCTGGGCGGACAGGCGCTGTGGCAGCTGCTGCTGGCCATGGCGCCGGGGCTGCAGGGGCCGCTGAGCTCCGAGGCGATGAAGGGGGCTATTGGCATCCACCCTGGCGAGTTCCTCGGCTTCGCGGTGTTCTGGCTGGTGAACCTCTACTTCATCGTCAAGGGCACCGAGTCCATCAAGTTCCTGGAGCTGTACTCCGCGCCGTTCCTCATCCTGGTGGGCCTGGTGCTGCTCGTCTGGGC
>Ga0247825_10002665_pt1 | contig 11777 bp, 10 predicted proteins | sample 13C_Vanillin_Day_FD_194413 | JGI IMG/M metagenome (GOLD analysis project Ga0247825, IMG submission 194413) | Soil microbial communities from agricultural site in Penn Yan, New York, United States - 13C_Vanillin_Day48 | ecosystem: Environmental > Terrestrial > Soil > Agricultural land | place... | reverse complement strand
GGTGCGCGCCGTGCGCATGCCGGCGAGATGCTGGATCGCGCCGCTGATGCCGACCGCGACGTAGAGCTCCGGGCTCACCACCCGGCCGGTCTGGCCGATCTGATCGGTCGCGGGCCGCCAGCCGTCGTCGGTCACCGCCCGCGTGGCACCCACCGCCGCGTTGCCGAAGGCATCGGCCAGCTCTTCCACCAGACGGAAGTTCTCGGCGCCGCGGAGCCCTCGCCCGCCACTCACGATGACGGCCGCCTCACCCAGATCCATTCGCGCCGCCGCGCGCTGGGCCAGTTCGGTGACCACGACCTTGGCCGAGCCCGGGTCCACCGCCGGCGCGGCGGTCTCGACCCGCGCCGTGCGCGGCTGTTCGGCCGGCGACACCGCCCCGGGCCGGAGCGACACCAGCGCCGGGCTGCCGCTGAGCCGGAGGGTGACGATGACCTTGCCGGTGTACGCCGGGTGGGTCGCGGTCAGGGTGTCGCCATGCAGCTCGAAGCCGGTCACGTCGGAGGCGAGACTCACGCCCAGGCGCGCGGCGACGCGCGGAGCCAGGTCCCGGCCTTCGGCCGACGCGGAAAAGAACGCGGCCCGGTAGCCGCCCGCCCGGATCCGCTCCGCGGCGGTCGCGGCGGCGGCTTCGGGGTTGTAGCGCTCGAGCCCGGCGTGCTCCACGACCGTGACCAGGTCCGCGCCGTACCGGCCCAGCTCCGCGGCCTTCGCGGCGACGCCCGGGGCGCCGACCAGCAGGGCGTGCACCTCCCCGCCCCCGCCGGCGTCGGCCGCCTGCCGGGCGGCGGTTACCGTCTCCAGCGCCACCTTGCGGAGCTGGCCACCCCGGGCCTCGGCATACGCGAACGTGTTGGCCATCAGAGCACCTTCGCTTCGGTCCGGAGCAGCCGGACCAGCTCGGGCACCGCGTCTGCTCCCTCGCCGACGATGCGTCCGCCGGCGCGCTCGGGCGGCAGCGCCATGCCCTCGACCACCAGCGCGGGTGTGCCCAGCGTTGCCGGCTTCACCTCCAGCGGCTTCTTCTTGGCCGCCATGATGCCCTTGAGCGACGCGAGTCGTGGCCGGGCGATGCCTTCGTCGATCGAGAGCACCGCCGGCAGGGGGAAGGTGACCGTCTCGGCGGCGCCTTCGAGGTCGCGGCCGGCGGTGCCCCGTCCGCCCTCGATCTGCAACCGAGAGATCGCCGTCACGCAGGGGAGACCGAGCAGCTCGGCGACCATCGGACCGACGGTGCCGCTCGCGGTGTCGGTGGCCATGCGGCCGAAGAGGATCAGATCGTAGCCGCCGTCCTTGAGCTGGGCGGCCAGTGCCCGCGCGATGGTGAGACCGTCGAACGGAACCTCGTCGGCCTTGAGCTGGACAGCACGGGTCGCTCCCATGGCCAGCGCCTTCCGCAGAATCTCCTGCACGCCATCGGGGCCGAGTGAAATCACCGCGACTTCGCCGCTGCCGGCCTTCTCCACCAGCTGCAATGCGATCTCGACTCCGTATCCGTCGAAGTCACCCATCTCGTATTTCAAGCCGGCGGGGTCCAGCGATCGCCGGTCCGCCGCGATGGCGAACCGCATCTCCATGTCCGGCACCCGCTTGACGCACACCGCGATCTTCAACCCACACTCCCGTCAGAGGTTCGCGCCGCCCCCGGGGGCGGCCCGCGGCAAAGGTAGTCGGGTCCGCTGCGGGCCGCCATTCATCCGCGAGCGACCCCCTCGGCGGTTCGGCGATCGGAACCTTCGCGCGCGATCCGTCGCCGGTCGTAGCCCGATCGGGGGACGCGCCCGTCGATCAGAGCCGGCGGCGGGCCCGCCGTCGGCTCCGGTCTCGGTGGCGCGCGGTAGGGCGGCTCGGCCCAGCGGTCGAGCAGGCGAGCCGCCCGGTCGCGTCCGCCCAAGCCGAACGCGAGTCCGCTGGCGAGGGCCACCGCGCCGACGACGCCGATGATGAGCGCGTTCACGACCGTGGCCGCGATGCCGAGCTGACCCAGCGCGATCACGACGGCGAGGACCCACACGGCCACCTGTGTGATGGTGGCGAGGAGGTCGGGATTGCCCACCCGGGTGCCCGCGGCGGAACGATGCACTACGGTCGCGAGCGCATTGGCGGCCAGACCGCCCAGCACCAGGACGACCAGCGCCACGGCGAGATTGGGGAGCCACAGCAAGAGCCGCTGGAGCAGCACCGACACCGCGGGCAGGTCCAGCAGGTCGAACGCCACGACCAGGGCGATGAGGCGGATCGCCCACTGGGCCAGCAGCGTGACCATTCCGGTAGGATCGGCCCGGATGCCGAGTCGCTCGGCGAAGGCGGTCACCCCGGACCGGCGGGCCAGATCGTCGAACCCCGCGGCCTGCAGCACGGCTCTCACCCCGCGGGCCAGGAGCGACGCGAGCAGCCACCCGAGGCCCAGGACGAGCAGGAAGCCCACGATCCGGGGGAGGAGGGTGACGACGGCGTCGAGTGCATCCGAGGCCGCGGCCCGCAACGTCCCGGTGGCCGCGCGAGCTTGCATCGGGCCTCCTGCAGACAGGCGTGAGAGGGGGTGGTGGAGCATGCGACGGACCGCACCGGATGTCGGTGACGGGGCTCACCTAAGTCCATCTGGCATTGTCGCCGACGGGGGGTATAGTGCGTCATGCGCTTCACCCACTACGTCGCGCTGGGCGACTCGATGAGCACCGACGAGTATCCGACCTGCGATCTGCTCCAGCTGGATGCGGTCCCGGGCGAGCTGATTCCCGCAGGGGCGGCAGCCCTCTTCTACCGCAATCGCGACGACCTGTGGCCCGAGTTCGCGGGGACCGACCTCGCCACCCTCTGCCCCGGCATCGAGGCCCGGGTGCTGGCGTGGGACGGAGCCATGATCGAGGACGTACTCACCGAGGAGCTGTCGCGGGTCGGTCGCGATAACGCGGGGGCGCGGCTGCTGATCACGCTGACGGCGGGGGGGAACGACCTGCTGGACGCGCTGACCGTGGACCGCCGACTGGCGGAGGTGCTGGAGGAGATCTCCGGGCGCTACGCCGAGCTGGTCACGACGCTGCGGGACGAGTTTCCCGGTGCCACCCTGCTGCTCGCTACCGTGTACGACCCGACCGACGGCAGCGGCCTGCTTCCCGAGCTGTCCGACCGCTACGGACGACTACCGATCGAGCACCTGCAGCGGTTCAACGACCACGTCCGCCGTCTCGCCGGGCGCACCTCGGGCGCGCGGCTGGCCGACGTGCATCGCCACTTCCTGGGTCACGGGGTCAGCGCATCGCCGGCGGACCGTTGGTACTGGAAAGGAAGTCTCATCGAGCCGTCGGCCCGGGGCGCCAGCGAGATCCGTCGGCTCTGGTGGCGGGCGCTGGCGCGCTAGCCGGGAAGCTGCAGCACGGCCCTCAGCCTGCCGAGTGCCCGCCAGAGCCGGGTCCGCACGGTCCCCTCGCTCACGCCCAGGATCTCCGCCACCTCGGCGCCGTCCAATCCGCTGCCGTACCGCAGGCCGATCAGCTCACGGTCGGCGGCGGTGAGGGTGGCGACCGCGTCGAGCAGGCGTCCGATCTCCTCTTCGCGGAGGAGACGCTCCTCGGGGGACGGGGCGTCCCATTCGAGATCGTGGAGGTTGCCCAACGCGACGTACTGCCGGAGCCGCCCGCGCCGCCCCCAGTCCCGGAGCACGTTCCTGGCGATCGCGAGAATCCAGGTTCGGGCCGAGCCCTGAGCCGGATCGTAGCGGCGCGCCGAGCGGACCAGCTTCAGGAACGTCTCGGCGGTGAGGTCCTCGGCCACGTCGATGGAAGGCACGTGGAAGCGGAAGTAGCCGTACACCGCCGGGCCGTGATCGCGGTACCACTCCCGGCAGCGCTCCTCGAGCGCGTCGGTGGGGTGCGGAGACGAGCCGACTGGAACGGGAGGAAGAGCGTCGCTCACGCGAACGCGCTGTGCCCCGTGATCGCCTGCCCTACGATGAGCGAGTGCATGTCGTGGGTGCCCTCGTAGGTGTAGACCGACTCGAGATTGGCCATGTGCCGCATCGAGTGATACTCGACCAGGATGCCGTTCGCGCCGAGCAGCCGGCGGGCCTCCCGGGCGCAGTCGCAGGCCATGTTCACGTTGTTCCGCTTGCAGAGCGATACCTGGTCCGGCGTCATGGTGCCGGCGTCCTTGAGCCGACCCAGCTGCAGGGTCATGAACTGGGCCTTGGTGATCTCGGTCAGCATCTCGGTCAGCCGGACCTGCTGGATCTGGGTCGCCGCGATCGGCTTGTCGAACATGACCCGGCTGCCCGCGTACCGGCGGGCCTCGTCGAAGCACGCCATGGCCGCCCCGATGGCGCCCCAGGCGATGCCGTAGCGGGCCTGGGTCAGGCACATGAGCGGGCCCTTGAGCCCGGCCGACTTGGGTAGGATGGCGTCCTTGGGAAGGTGCACGTCCTGCAGGTGGATCTCGCTCGTGTCGCTGGCGCGGAGCGAGAGCTTTCCCTTCTGGTCCTTGGCGGCGTAGCCCGGCGTGTCGGTGGGAACGATGAAGCCGCGGATCGACTTGGGATCGTCCACGCTACCCGTCTTGGCCCAGATGATGGAGACCGTCGCCTGCGAGCCGTTGGTGATCCACATCTTGGTGCCGTTCAGTACCCAGCCGTCCTTGGTCTCTCGCGCGGTAGTGATCATGCCCGCGGGGTTGGACCCGTAGTCGGGCTCGGTCAGGCCGAAGCATCCGATTTCCTGCCCCGACGCGAGGAGCGGCAGCCACTTCTTCTTCTGCTCGTCGGACCCGAAGGCGTAGATGGGATACATCACCAGCGCGCCCTGCACCGAGGCGAACGAGCGGATCCCCGAATCGCCCCGCTCGAGCTCCTGCATGATGAGACCGTAGGCCACGTTGTCGAGGCCGGCGCAGCCGTACTCCTCCGGCAGGTTGGCCCCGAACAGCCCCAGCTCGGCCATGCCCGGAATCAGCTGCTTGGGGAACCGGCCCTCGATGTACGCCTCACCGATGACCGGGATCAGACGCTCGTCCACCCAGGCCCGGACGGTGTCGCGCACCGCCCGTTCCTCCTCGCTCAGGAGGCTGTCGAAATTCAGGAAATCGACCCCGGTGAACTGGGACGTGGCGGCGGCGGTGGCCATGGGCATCCTCGTGCAGGGATTGGTGATAGACCGGGAAAGATACCCCGGCGAGAAGGCCGATGGCAGGGTCGGTCAGTGGCGGAAAGAGACCCCTCGAGCCTGCAGCGAGTCGGCCAGCGCGTCGCCGACGATGCGGTTGCCGTAGACGGTGAAGTGGATATCGCGGGAGAAGAATGGGACCCCGCCGGCCATCCCCGCTTCCATCGGCCGGTAGAGGTCGATGGTCGCCAGGTGGAGGCTGTCCAGACCTCGACGCACCTCACCGACCGCACGCAGGACCGGGGGATAGGCCCCGGCGGCGTACAGTTCCTCCTTGCTCGGGATCAGGACTACGAAAAGCTGCCCGTGGTCGCCCTCGACGGCTTGTCGCAGCGTGTCGAGGGGGCCGAAGAAGACTCGCGCGAGGTCGGGAAGCCCGGTCCGCTGCATCCCTTGGGCGAGCGTTTCCTCGGTTTTCCGGGACAGATAGAGCGTGTCCCCGGCCGCGAGCGGGATCCGCTCCGGCATGGAGCCGTGCTCGCGCTTCCAGGCGACCCCCAGGCCCGCGGCGACGCGCAGCAACCGGGAGCTGCCCCGAATCGCCCCGGCAAGGCCGACGGCTTGGCCGGGCCTGGCCTTGGCCTGGCCGCTCGTCCGGTACTCCAGGAAGTTCTGCCCGGCGCCGCTGGCCAGCCAGCGCTGGAAGTTGAAGGCGTTGGTCACGTCGCTCGCGACCCAGATCACCGCCAGCACCACCTTGGGATGCAGCGGGGCCACGTAGCGATGGTAGATGCGGAGCTGGTGCTCCGGGGAAGCGCCGCCCAGACCGAAGTTGACCACCCTCTCCGTGCCCAGCCGATTCGCGACCAGGGTGCTGAAGCCGCGCTCGATGCCGACGCCCTCGCCCACCACCAGCGAATTCCCCAGGACCGCCAGATCGGCGGGGCTGGGCCAGGGCTCGCGATTGGGGAATCCCGCCGAGTCGAGCGCCGTGACGAAGGTGAAATCGGGCGTGCGCACGGTGTCCCGGATCGACGGCCGGGGTCGGTTGCCCAGCTCCGGGTCGCGCACGAACTGCAGGGAGTCCACCCCGCCCGGCCGTTTGAGCAGCGTCTCCACCTCGCCCGGACCCTGCGGGAGCGCCGAGCTCACCGCGGTCCAGACCGCCGGGATCCGGAGCACCAGCTCGGCCGCGACGATGAGGCCCAGCAGCAACAGGACGATGCGTTTCACAGCTCGCTCCCGGGTTCTCGCGGAACGTCGGGCCTCGGCGCCTTGCCCATCCCCAGATCGGCCGAGGTGACCTCGCGGGTCAGGATCAGGGCCCCGACATAGATCAGCCCGATCAGGCCGATCTTCGGGACGACCCATGCGCCCCGAACCGGCTCCAGTACCTCGCTCACCGCCACCGCGATTCCTGCCGCCAGCACCACACGCAGCAGAGTGCTGAGCCGGACCAGCGCGCCGAAGCGCCGCCAGGTGACCGCGCCCATGATCACGACACCGCTGCCGAGGCCCAGGGCCAGCGACATCGCGGCGCCCACAGGGCCGACCCGCGGGATGAGCAGGACGTTGGAGAGCCAGGCGACCGGCAGCAGGCAGAGCAGGATGGCCGCCGCGAGCCATTGCCGGCCGGCGACCACGAGGGTGTGAGCGTAGGCGTCCAGCAGGCCGTAGACGCCGAACGCGAGGAGCTGGTATTCGAGGAAGCGGCCGCCCGGCGAGTACGCGTCGGAGAAAATGGTGCCCATGATGACCGAGGCGTCCGGAGCGAGCATCGCCAGGGCGCCGGCGGCTGCGATGAGCGCGAAGCGGGTGGCCTCCTGAATGTGCCGCTGCACGGCCGGCAGGTCGTTGGCCGCCAGCGCCCAGGCCAGCGAGGCGAACAGCACGCCGGACTGCACCGTCGGAATGATGGTCAGCGTCCGCGAGATGTTGAGCGCCGCCACGTACCGCCCCACGACCACCTCGTCTCCGCGCCACAAGAGCTGCAGGGCCCAGAGGTCCATGTTGCTCAAGACCTGAGCGGCGATCAGGTAAGTGCCCATCGGCACCGCGATCGCGCCGATCCGGCGCAGTAGCTCTGGCTCCGGACGGAAGCCGCTGGGCGGAAACTTGACCAGCAGGAACGCACAGGCCACCATCGTCGCCAGTGCGTTGGTGAGCAGGACGCCCGCCACGCTCATGCCGATCGCCAGCAGGATCAGCACGCCCAGCACCTTGGCAGCCGCGTACACCATCTGGGCGATGGCCAGATGGCCGAACCGTCGGTGCCCTCCCAGAATTCCGGTGTAGCTCACGTAGAGCGCCGTCGCCGGCACGTCGAGGCACGCGATCCGGAAGAGGTAGGTGGCGTTGGGGACGTTGAACGAGCTTTCCACCAGCGGCGCCGCGAGCCAGCATAGACTGAAGGCGAGAAAGCCGATGCCGAGCAGCAGGGCTCGCGCGGTGGACTCCACCGGACGGGGATCGTCCCGGTGCTCGGGGATCAGCTTGGCGATCGCGCCAGGGATCCCCGCGCTGCTGATGAGCTCGACGCGGGTGATGAGGGAGACGATGATCCCGTAGTAGCCGTAGAGTCCCGGGCCGAGTCCCCGCGCCAGTATGACCGAGACGACGTATCCCGACGCGATGAAGGAGGCACGGCCGGCCAGCAGCTGGCGGGTGCCCTTGCGCTGGCGATGATGCGCCTCGTCGGCGCTTACCGCCGGCGCGGCGGGGACTGCGCTCATCGCAGCCATCCAAGCGGCCGACCGACGAGGGTCTCGGTCTCTCGAACGTCGTCCTGGAAGAATTCCCGCAGGTAGGCCGCCGAGCGCTCGTCCACCCGGCCCTTGGCCCCGGCATTGAGCCCTCGCACGGCATCGGTAAGCCGGCCCCGCACGCCCGCGGGCACCACCGCGCGAGCCAGGGCCGCGAGCGGACTCCGCTTGGAGATCAGGCTCGCCACCACGCGGGAGCGCGGCTGGCTGGAGGCGTTGAAGGTGTGTGAGGTGTCCGGGCGTACCGAAGGGTCGATACCAAGCCAGCGCCACAGGTCGGCCAAGGTCGCCTGGGGATCGGCAATGAAATCCTCGAAGCGGTAGACCCGCACCCGGTCCGCCCCGAATGCCTCGAGGTAGCGCCGGAGCCGCCCGGCATAGCGGGAGCTGGCGGCGTACCGCCAGATCATCGACCAGCCCCGCCGGGTACGGTCAGCCTCGGCCTCGAGCGCCTCGAAGAAGGGCAGGGTTTCCCGGCCGTCCCGGACCAGGTGCATGTACTGGGAGAAGGCCTTGCCGATGGGATCACGCAACAGCACCACGATCCGGGCCTCGCCCAGCTCTCCGCGCATCGCCGGGGCCACCTCGGCGAAATCGAAGTAGGATGGGGAGATGTCCCCCCGGATCGGCTGTCCGGCGGCGGCGGCGAACTCCGCCTCGTAGGTCGCCCGATCCGAGCACAAATGCTGCAGCACGGTGGCATCCCCTGGTCCGGCGACATCCCGGGCAAGCTCGGCGCGGGTGAAGTAGTGCAATTCCTTGCGGGCGGGGAGATAGACTTCCGGGTGCTGCTTGAGGTAATGGTACAGCGAAGTCGTACCGCACTTGGGTGCGCCAATGACCACGAGGTTGGGAAGCCGTACCATGTCCGCGTGCTCCCTGACGGTCTCGGGTCGTTGGGAAGTTAGGGAGCGTGCGCCGCGCGCGGAAGGCCGACGACAAATCCGCCAGAAAGCGAGATGACCCTGCGCCTTCATCCGATCGTGGCGAACCTGGGCCTGCTCGCGGGCAGCCTCGTCGTAGCCCTCGGCGTGACCGAGCTGGTGCTTCGGCTGAACCCGGACCTCCTTTCCGAGGAGGCCAAACTCCGTATCACCTGGCAGGAGCAGCGGCTGAGTCACGCCGCCCGCACCCGCCCCGACTCTGCCATTGGCTTCTTATACGCGTCGTACGGCCACGACGTGGTCCGGCAGGGCGGAATCGATTTCTCCTACACCACCGATCGCGACGGCTTCCGCAACGCCGGCCCCTCACCCGATACCGCCGAAGTCGTCGCCGTCGGGGACAGCTGGACCTTCGCCTTCGGCGTGGACGATTCCGTGGCCTGGCCCCGCCTCCTCGCCGACTCGCTCCAGCCCGTGCGGGTCAGGAACCTCGGGCTCATCGCCTCCGGACCCGGCCAGTACACACCGGTGCTCCAGCGGTTCGGCCTGTCCCTGCACCCGCGCGTCGTCCTCTACGGCGTTTTCCCCGGCAACGACCTCGACGACGAGGAGGCCTTCGACCGTTGGGCGCACGATGGTCGTCCTGGCAACTTTGCCGAGTGGCGGACCTACGGCGTCCTGGGACATCCGCAGCCGTTCTGGGAGCGGAGCTATCTCGAGGCAGCGCTCGAGGAGGCCTGGAAGCACAGGCACGAGCGGTTCGCTGGCGTCACCACTCGCCTTGCTGACGGGAGCCCGATGCAGCTGGTCCCGGAACGGCTGGTGTCCAGAGCCGCGCGCAGTCACCCGGGGGACTCCACCTTCGACCGTGTGCTCGCCGCCGTGGACCGGGCCCGCGAGATGGCGGCGGACCACCAGGCGCGCCTGGTGGTCCTGGTCTTTCCCACCAAGGAGGAGATCTATCTCCCGCTCCACCACGACACCGTGCCGCCGCTGACCCCCGACTGGGTCGCGGCCCTGCGCGCGCGCGGACTGGACTGCCTCGACCTCACCGGTCCCCTGCGGGAGCACGCCGATGGCGCCCCGCTGTACTACGAAGTGGACGGCCACGCGAACGCCGCGGGCAACCGGGTGATCGCCCAGGCGGTCCAGAACTACCTGCGGGCTCGCCAGACCGAGCTCGGCCTTCGCCTCGCCCGGTGAGCGGCGCCGCCCCCGATTTCCCTCCCGGATTCCTCTGGGGTGCCGCCACCGCGGCGCATCAGGTCGAGGGTGGCAACCGGCTGAGCGACTGGTGGGCGATGGAGGAGTCGGGCGCACTCCCGTTTCGCTCCGGCGACGCCTGCGACCACTATCGCCGGTTCGCCGCCGATTTCGATCTGGCCCGCGACCTCGGCCATACCGCCCACCGGTTCTCCCTGGAATGGAGCCGCATCGAGCCCGCGCCAGGGATGTGGGACCCCGACGCGATCTCGCACTACCGGAGCGTGGTCCTGGCCCTCCGGCAGCGTGGCCTCGAGCCGCTCGTGACCCTGCACCACTTCACCAACCCGCGCTGGTTCGCCGAGCGCGGGGGCTGGCTCCGGCGCGACGCACCGGCGCTGTTCACCCGGTATGCGGAGCGCATGGCGGGGGCGCTTCCGGAGGTGCGCTGGTGGTTCACCATCAACGAGCCCACCGTCTATGCGAAGAACGGCTTCGTGGCCGGCGAGTGGCCGCCCAAGGTCAAAGGCTCCTGGCGCCGCGCGGCCCGGGTGCTCGGCACCATGGCGCGCGCGCATCGCGAGGCCTACCGCGCGATTCACCGGTCGCTCCCCGACGCGCGGGTCGGCTTCGCCCACAGCCTGCCCTGGATCGAGCCGTGTGATCCGGGCCGGGCGCTCGATCGCCTGGCCGCATGGGGGCGCGACCTCCTCCTCAACCGGGGCTTTCTCTCACGCATCGGCGGCGCGAGGCACCTCGACGTCCTCGGGATCAATTACTACACTCGCACCGTGGTGCGCTGGGCTCCGTCCGGGCTAGCGATGCTGGCGGGACGGGAGTGCCTCGACCCGCACCACGCCCGCGGGCCGGTGAGCGACATCGGCTGGGAGGTGTATCCTCCCGGCCTCGGGCACGTGCTCGACCGGTACGCCCGTCTCGGCGTGCCCTTGATCGTCAGCGAAAACGGCATCGCGACGATTGACGAGGAGCTGCGCTCCCGCTTCCTGCGCGACCACCTGCGCGAGGCGCGCGACGCCCTCCGCCGCGGCGTTCCCCTGCTCGGCTATCTGCACTGGACGCTCATGGACAACTTCGAGTGGACGCTGGGGACGGGGCCGCGCTTCGGCCTCCTGGCGAACGAGTACCGCACCCAGACTCGCACTCCACGCCCCGCGGCGCTGGAGCTCGCCCGGGTCTGCCGGAGCGGCCGGTTGCCGGACACTCGATGACCCTGATCGACCTGCGCGAGTCCCCCCCGACGCCGGTGATCGAGACCGACGTGTGCGTCATCGGCGCGGGCGCCGCCGGGATCACCGTGGCCACCGAGCTTGGACGCGTGGGACGGGATGTAGTGCTGCTCGAGAGCGGCGGGCTCGCTCCCGAGGAGGACACCCAGGCGCTCAACGATCTCGACGTAGCGGGGTATCCGGTGCGGGAGAACTTCATGTCCCGGGCCCGCTACTACGGCGGCAGCTGCAATCTGTGGGCTGGGCGCAGCATGCGGCTCTCGCCGGAGGACCTCGCTCCCGAGGCCGATCCCGAGCGCGCCGGATGGCCGCTCCCGCACGCGGAGCTGAGCGAGTGGTATCCTGCTGCCGCCGGCGTGCTGGGACTTCCGGACATCCGTTTCTTCGAGCCGTTCACCCATGCCGAGCACCTGAGCCGGGTGGAGCGGGCCCTCTTCGACGGCGGCGAGGTGACGCCGACCGTCTCGCTCTGGGCCAAGGGGCCGATGCGCTTCGGCGCCACCCACCGCGGCGCGCTGCGTCGCTCGGCCCGGATCCGGCTCCTCCTGCACGGCAACGCCCTTCGCCTCCGCCCGACCGCCGACGGCC
>Ga0247825_10002664_pt1 | contig 11777 bp, 12 predicted proteins | sample 13C_Vanillin_Day_FD_194413 | JGI IMG/M metagenome (GOLD analysis project Ga0247825, IMG submission 194413) | Soil microbial communities from agricultural site in Penn Yan, New York, United States - 13C_Vanillin_Day48 | ecosystem: Environmental > Terrestrial > Soil > Agricultural land | place... | reverse complement strand
TAGACGGAGCCTTCCATGACGGTGCGGATGGCGCGCACCAGCTCCGCCGGCGCGGCCGACTTGACCAGATAGCCCGCCGCGCCCGCCTGGAGCATGGCCCGCACGACGTGGGCCTCGGTATGCATCGACAGCGCGATGAGCTTGGGGTCCTCGCCCCGCTCCTTGCGCAGCCGGCGTGCGACGTCGATACCGTCGAAGTCCGGCAGGCCGATGTCCAGTACCAGCACATCGGGTTGCACGGAATGGACCATGCTCAGCGTCTCACGGCCACTCGCTGCCTCGCCGACCACCACCATGTCGGGCTCCCGGCCAAGCAGGGTGGCGATGAGCTCGCGCACCAGGCGCTGGTCTTCCGCGATCGCGATACGAATCGTCATCTGCTCGTTATTGTGCCGCTCTGCGGTGCCCATGGTCTATGCCGCGGACGCCGGCTGCCGCTTGAATGCCGGCCGGTGCCCCATCGCCTCGGCAATGGCATCGAGCAGCGCCGCCTCGTCCAGGGGCTTGCGCATGTAGCTGTATGCGCCAACCTCGAGACAGCGCCGGCGCGAAAAGGGCTCGTCGTGCGCGGTGATCATGATCACCGGAATAGCGATATTGCGGGCTTTCAACTCGTGCATCAGCTCGAGCCCCGACATGCCGGGCATGTGCAGGTCGAGAATCAGGCAATCGGGGTGGGTAATGGCGAGCGACTCCAGGAACGCCTCGCCGCCCTCGAATGTCACGGTATGCAGGCCCGCGGCGCGCAGCAGCCGGCTCAGCGCCTTGCGCACGGGCTCCTCGTCCTCGACCACGGCAATCAGGAACGGCAGCATGCCGTATTAAAGCAGCGGGAACGCGTCTTGCGTATTGGACCTAGGTCCATACTCTTAGTGCGGCAGCCAGGCTAGTGCGGCAGCCAGGCTAGTGCGGCAGCCAGGCGAGCGGGCCGGAAGGAGGCAGCAAGACGTGGAACGCTGCGCCCGCGCCTGCGCGCGACTCGCCCCAGAGCTTGCCGCCGTGCGCGGCGATGATCGAGCGTGAAATCGGCAGCCCGAGCCCGAGGCCTTTGGGCTTGGTGGTGTAGAACGGCTCGAACAGCCGCTCCGCGTCGTTGGGCTTGAAGCCGGGGCCCTGATCGTAGAACGAGATCTGCACGCCGCCTTCGCCGGCTGCGCGGGTCGACACGGTAAGGCGCCGAGCGCCCGCAGGTGCCGCCGCCATGGCTTCGGACGCATTCAGCACGAGATTGAGCAGCACCTGCTGGAACTGCACCCGGTCGGCGCGCATCGCGGGGAGCGGCTGCATGAGATTGGTGACCACCTCGATGTCGCGCGCGGCGAGGTCGCCGCGCGCCAGCCCAAGCACCTCGCGCACCAGCTCGTTCGCATCCAGGTCCTGCGCCTGGATCACCTCGTTCATGAATAACGCGCGCAACCGGCGGATCACCTCGCTGGCGCGCCTGTCGGCGGCGACGATGTCCTTGAGGATTTCCTCCAGCTCGCGCATGTCGATCGTGTCCGAGCCGAGCATGTACTGCGCCGCCTGCGCGTTGCTCAGGATGGCAGTGAGCGGCTGGTTGAGCTCGTGTGCCAGCGCTCCCGAAAGCCCCCCGAGCGTGGCGACGCGCGCCAGGTGCGCGAGCTGCTGGCGCTGCTCCCGCGCGTCGCGCTCCGCGCGGCGGCGCTCCTCCAGGAGCACCGCGAGCAGCAGCAGCGGCACGCTCGCCGCAATGAGGAAGAGCTGCACCGCCCGCGCGTTGTCCTCGGGGGAGCCGCCGGCGAACGGCCCGAGCCCGTTCATTGCGCCCCAGATGGCTACCGCGGTGAGTAGCAGGTTGGCGAAGCTCATGCCCAGCGGTCCGAGGCGCGCCGCCGCCCACAACATGAATGGCAGCGGCGCATAGAACAGCGCCGGCGAGCTGCGCGCATCCGGCTCGAGATTGGAGAAGAGGATGAACGCGACTGTCGCGAGCCCGGCGAATAGCAGCGCGGCCTCGACGAGGAGGCGCCGCGGCGCGGTCGCCAGCGCCTCGCGCGCGTTCTGGACGAGGGTCATGACGAGCGGCACGACGATGAGCGCGGCCAGGGTGTTCGCCGTGGCGCGGATGCGCACCAGCTGCCAGAAGGTGGTGTCGTTCCAGCCGATGGCCTTCACCAGCGCCGCGTCCAGGAACGAGGAAAGGATCGGCGCAAACAGGGCGCCGCACAGCAGGATCACGCAGGCGTCCGCGAAAGAATCGAAGCGCGGCGGGCGCGGACGCAGCAGGCGGATCGCCACGGCGCCCAGCAGCGCCTCGGAGCAATTGCTGACGAACCAGCCGAAAACCATCGCCAGCGGCACGCCGCTGTGAAGCTCGGCGGCGAAGTGCGCCGGCAGCACCGCGGCCACCAGCATCCACCAGCGCCGCGGCTCGGTAAGCAGCAGCGCCGCGAGCAGCAGCGCGTTGGGCGGCCACAGCATGGAAATCGGCAGCCGCTGCGGCGTGAGGACGAAGCCGAGCTTCGCCCCAAGGAAGTAGGCGACAGCGAGCAGCACCAGGCCGGCGGCAAACGACAGCCTGAATCGCTCCAGGCGCAGGCCTGCCGGCAGCGACAGCAACCCGCCCGGTGTCATGCGCTGGGTTTCGTCTCGGCCGGACGCCGCCCGGCACGCTCCGTCATCCGAACCAGGCTGGCAATGGAGCGCGCGGCCATCTTCAGCAGCACGTTCGCGCGGTGCACCTTGACGGTCTTCTCGGAAACGCCGAGCACGGCGGCGATCTGCTTGTTGGGTTCGCCCAGGACCAGGCGCTCGAGAACCGCGCGTTCGCGCGGCGTGAGACCGGCGAGGCGCCGCGTCACCGATGCGATCTCTTCGCGCTCGGCGCGCGCTGCCCGGTCACGCTCGAGCGCAGTCTGCACCACGGCGACGAGCGCGCCCGCGTCGGGCGGCTTCACCAGGAAATCCACCGCCCCGGCCTTCATCGCCTGCACGCTGCTCGGCACGTCGCCGCGACCGCTCAGGAAGATGACCGGCAGCGGCCAATCACCCTTGGCAAGCGCTTCCTGCAGATCGAGGCCGCTCTGCCCCGGAAGGGCGAGGTCCAGGATCACGCAGCCGGGCACGGTTTGGGAGTCGGCCTCGAGAAAGGCTTGCGCCGTGGGGTAGGTGCATACGCAAAACCCGGCGGCGCGCAGCACCCGCGCCAGCGAGATCCGCACCGCGGCGTCGTCGTCAACGATGCGCACGCAAGGCGCAATTTCGCCGCTGGAGTCCACCGTCTCCATTGTGCGGATTGTGGTCGGGGATCACCACCGCGGCCAATACCGTAAAACGTGTAGCAATATCTGTAAACCGTGTAGCGAGATCCATGACTTCGAGGCGACCGCCGCGCTGACGCTCGTAGACCAAAGGCCAATTCCAACTTTTTCGCCGCGGACGACAATAGGCCACCGGCCATGCCTGCCAACGTCCGAGTCATCCGTTCCAACGAGTTCCTGCGCGAGACCACCGAGGGCTTCGCCGACATGGCGTGGGCGGAGCAGGTCATAGCGGAATTCGTCGCGCGATCCGAGCCGCTGCAGGGTGACTATTCGATTCTGGTCGACACGCGGCGAGCGATCGGCCTGCTTTCGGCGACCCAGTTATGGTATCTCTCCGAGAAGCTGGCAAGGCACCAGAGCACCTTCTCGCACCGGACCGCGATCCTCTGCCCCGCCGAGCGGTTCGACCACGCGCGCTTCTTCGCGCTGTGCGCGGAAGGCAAAGGCTGCAACGTCCGCGCCTTCACGCGCTATGAGGACGCCATGGAGTGGTGCCTTGCCGAGGAGGGATCCTCGCCGTCCAGATGACACTTCGGCGCTATAGGCTAGGCGAATGACGCATTCAGAAACCCGCAAGGAAGCGGCGCAGGCGTTCCTGCGCCTCGCCGCGTCAGGCAACGTGCGCGAAGCCTACGAGCGTCTCGTCGACCGGGCTTTTCGCCATCACAATCCCTACTTTCCCGGCGATGCGGAGTCCCTGAGGAAGGGTATGGAGGAGGCCCGCGCGAAATTCCCGCACACCACGATCGAGATCCAGCGCGCGCTGGAGGAGGGCGACCTGGTGGCAGTGCATTCACGCGTGAGGCATGAGCCGAAGGGCCGCGACATCGCCGTAGTGCACATCTTCCGCTTCAGCGGCATGCGCATCGCCGAGCTGTGGGACATCGCCGTGGAGGCGCCGCCAGACTCGCCGAACGAGCACGGCATGTTCTGAGCTGACCGCCACGCAGTGCGCGGGCATTCTCCTCGGACTGGACGGCGCTCGCCTCGCTGCTGGCGGCCTGTTGCAGACGCCTCGAGTGCGATGACAATCACCCGGTGCATGGCCCGGGACCGTGTCGGTCCGGGACGACTCCGCCCAAGTGCCAATAGGCAGAAGCGGCCTTCTGCTGTGTGCTGGGCGCGTGCGTCGCGATCACTGCCCGCCGCGTGATGGCCCAAAACCGCGGCACGTTGCAGCCCGCACGAAGCCGCTTGCCGCAGCGGCCGCGCTTTGCCTCGCCGCCGTCGCGGCCGCCTGCACCCGGGACGTGGTATTGGCGATGGTGCCGTCGCCTATCGTCATGCAGGACGAGCGGCTCGATTTCTCGCGCGACGTCCTGCCTGAAAGCCGCGGCACCGGCGTCGACGTGCTCTTCGCAACGACGCGCGCGCCGGCGCCACCCGAGGGGCCCGAGCGCTACACCCAGCGCGCGGGCGACGCGGTGCGCCTCGGCATCGCGCAGGTGAGGCTCGGCGAGCCGGGATGGTCCTTCGAGGAGCTCGCGGAGTCGAACCGCACGAGCCGGCCGGAAACACCGCGCCCGGCGCGCGTGGTGGCGGTCGCCGAGCTCGGCGTGCGCGGTGCGCCGGGCGGTGACGCCGAGCAACGGTTCGTCGCCGCAATCGATCGCCAGCTCGAGCGCTCGCCGCGCGGCTCCGTGGTGATCTACGTGCCCGGCTACCGCGCCACCTTCGACCAGGTGATGGTGCTGATGGGCAGCTGGGGACACTTCCTCGGGCACCATTCGCCGATCGTCGCGTTCTCGTGGCCGACGGGCACGTCGGTATGGAACTATCTCACCGACTGCCCGCGCGCCCGCGGGTACGTACCCGAGATCGCGGCGCTGATCGCGCTGGTGGCCGAGCGCACCCGGGCGCAGCGCGTGAACCTGGTCGGCTTCAGCTGCGGCTCGCCGCTGCTGGCGGAGGCGCTGGTGCGGCTGCGCGAGGCGCACCCGGGCGAGGATGCGGAGGCGCTGCAGCAGCGCTACCGCATCGCCAACGCGATTTTCGTCGCGGCCGACATCGACCTGCAGACCTTTGCCCGCTCGCACCTGCCCGCGCTTTCCGAAATCGCGAGGCGCACGGAGGTGTACCTGTCCGAGAACGACGGCGCGCTGAAGTTCGCGGCGCTGCTCGCCCGCGCCTCGCGGCTCGGACGCCCGAGGTTCGAGGAGCTCACGCGCGAAGACCTGGAGACGCTCGCGAGCAACGAGCGCCTGGTCACCGTCGACGTCACCGGCGTCTACGGCGCGCACGAGCTCACCGGCATGCGCGGCCACGGCTACTGGGTCGCGAACCAGCGCGTCTCCAGCGACGTGCTGCTCTCCATGGTCTATCCCTTCGACCCGACATGGCGCGGCCTTTCCCACGGCCCGGGCTTCGGCATGTGGACCTTTCCCGACGATTACCCGCGGCGCGTCGGCGACGCGGTGTACCGGGCGGTGCCTCACATGCGCCGCTAGACCATGGCCGACGCGCTTATCGGCGGCAGCGGCGATCGCCCTTGAGCCTCTGCGCGCAGTTCCTGGGCGCGGAGCTGTGCAAGGTCGTGGCTCAGCGCAGGGCGTTCTTGTAGATCCTGCCGTCCTTCATGATCACGAGGAAGTTCTTGGCCGGGTCCTCGATCAGCTTGATGTTCGCGATCGGGTCGCCGTCGACCAGCAGGAGGTCGGCGAGCGCGCCTTCCTCGACCACGCCGAGCTTTCCAGGATAGGGGTTGCGTTTCCCGGACAGCGCCAGCAATTCAGCGTTGGTGCCGGTCGCCATCACGAGCGCTTCGGCGGGGGTGTACCAGCGGACCAGCTTGGTCAGCAGATCCCCTTGGCGCTGCGCCAGCGCCGGGGAGAACAGGATGTCGGTGCCGAACGCCGTCTTGATCTTGTACTTCTTCGCCAGCTCGAAGGTTCGGTCCGTGCCGGCGAACACCTCCAGCGCCTTGGCGCGCTCGGACGAGCCGGGCGGAAAGGCGTCGGCCAGTTCGTCGGGAAACGCCTGAGTGCTCAACCAGATGCCGTTCTCGGCGATCAGCTTGGCGGTGGCTTCGTCCATCAGGTGGGCGTGCTCGATGCACTTCACGCCGGCGGCGATGGCGCGCCGGATCGAGTCGGGTGTGTACGCGTGTACGGTGACGTAGGTGCCCCAGTTCTCGGCGGCTTCAACGGCGGCGCGCAGCTCGGCCTGGGTGAAGGTCGAAGCATCGAGCGGGCTGTGCGGCGACGCCACCCCGCCGCCCGCCGTCAGCTTGATCTGCGACGCACCCAGCATGAGCTGCTCGCGCACCCGCACGCGGACCTCGTCCGGACTGTCCGCGATCATGGCGGCGCCAAGTTGCTCGCCGCGGGAATGCGGCGAACCGATGGTGCGCGGTAGCTCGAACGGCTGGCGGAAGTCACCGTGTCCGCTGGTGACGGTGATGATGGCGCCGGAGGGGAAGATGCGCGGCCCGGGGAGGATGTGCTCGTCGATGGCGCGCTTGAGGCCGAACGCCGGCCCTCCCATGTCGCGGACGGTGGTGAACCCGCGCATCAGCGTGGCGGTCGCCTCGGCGCCGGCCACGAGATTGAGGTGGCCGATGTCCGCCGTGAGCAGCGTTGCATGCGTCGGCCGCACCAACATCGTGTGCCAGTGCATGTCGATCAGCCCGGGCATCAGCGTGCGCCCGCCACCTTCGATCAGCACGGTGGTGGCGCTTCGATCGGCCGGAATCGGATCCGTGGAAATGCGCTCGATCCGGTTGCCGCTGACCAGAACGTTGCTCGGCCCTGTAAGAACGCTGCTCTTGCCGTCGAAGATCCTGACGTTCTGGAATAGCGTGACCGCGCTGCCGGAGGGAATCGAAGGCGCGCGCGCTTCTTCCGCCGCGCCCGCCTGGCCGAGAGCGAGCAGCAGCGCCGCGAGGAGAAACCGGGACCGTCGCCGGCCGCGTGCGGCCTCACGCATCAACGATGCAGCGCAGGCCGCGAGGGATGCGCCGGACTATTATTAATTACGCCTACGACTTCGGTTTCTCCGGCTCCGGGATCATGTCGGCCGCGAGCGCCTGCACGTACGTCAGCGTGATGCGGTCGCCCACCGCGAGCGTGTCGAATTCCTTGACGTCTTCCGGGACCTTGACGGAGACAGGCATGGCCCCGGGACCCTGGATGCTCATGTAGCGGTTCTTGCGATCGATCGCCTCGACCACGCCGGTGACCTCGGTCCTCCTGACCGCCATTGCGCCCGGATTTGCGCCCCTGGGCGCGGGTTCCACGGTGGTGCCGCTGGCGGCGAGCCGCGGGGCATCCTTCGATATCTCTACCGCGGCCGCCTCGGTGTAGACCACGTGGAAGCGGCTGCCGGGCGCGATGCGGTCCAGGTTCTGGGCCTGCGGCACTTCGAGGGTGGTGGTTTGCCCGCGCGGGCCCCTGACGGTGACGGTTTTCGCCGCGGGATCGACCGCTGTGACGGTCACGATGGCTTCGATGGGCTCGCCCACGACGACCCGTTGCGCCGATGCGCTGCCGGCAAAGAGCAGTGCGAGGCCGAGTGCCGCGGGAAGGGCTGTAGAGATGAGGGTGTCCTTCATTGTGCGCTCCTTGAATGACTGTCCCCGGATTCTCGGCAGCGGTGCCGCGGAGCGCTATGGGACCTTCGCCATATGTCGGTACGGGGCGACGGCGGCGATTATTGGACCATCGTCCCATGTCGCCGGCAGCGGCAGCGGCCGAGAATAGGCGGTCGCTGCGAAGGAGGCGAACCATGGATAGGCTGCTGTCGAGGGGCGCGTGAGCCGGTTGCTCGGCGGCCGCGGGGCGCTCAACGTGCTGTTCGGCCTTTACTTCCTGCTCGTCGCCTCGTCGGGCGGAACTGTCCTGCAGCAAGCCGGCGGCTATTTCCTCGGCGACGGCCTGCTTGCGTCGGCGCTCGCCTATGCGCTGCAGCGCGAGCGGGCGGCCCCGTGGCGAGTCGGCGTCGAAGTCGCGAGCGCGCTCGCGCGCGTGCTGCTCGGGGCTTGGTTTCTGCTCGTGCCGGCCCTGTCGGACCAGGTCCTGACCAGCGTGCTGGTGCTCGTGGTGCTTTGCGCGGCCGCGGTAGGCCTCGGCGCGGGCGAAGTCGCGCTGGCGCTCGCGTACGGGAGGCGCAGCGCCGGCTTCTGGAGGGCGATCGCCGCCGCGGGCCTGGCGATCGTGGCCGGCATCGCGATGTTCTACGCGTTTCCGGACGTTTCCCGCATACGCACGGTGCTGGGCGTGTATGCGCTCGCGCATGGGCTGTTGCTTCTCGCGGCCGGGTGGCGCGGCGCTCCCGGCATGCCGCGCGCCGCCTCATGAGCCCCTCATGAGCCTGGGAACGCTCGGCTCGCTACTGGCGGCGCTGGTCATGCTGCTGATCGGCACGCTGGTCAATCGCCGCGTCGCGCTGCTGTCGAGGTACAACATTCCGGACCCGATCACCGGCGGGCTGCTGTTCGCGCTGCTCGCCATGGTCGCCTGGGCCGCCGCTTCCTTCAGGCTGCAGATCGACCAGACGGTCAAGCCGGTGCTGCTGCTCATGTTCTTCGCCGGCGTCGGCATGAGCGCCGACCTGCGCATGCTCAAGCGCGGCGGCCGGGCGCTGGTGCTGTTCCTCATCGTGCTTTTCCCCTACATCCTGGTGCAGGACGCCGTCGGCGTGGCGATCGCGAAGCTGCTCGATCTGCATCCCATCTTCGGCCTGGTCGGCGGCTCGATCACGCTGGTGGGCGGCCACGGCACGGGCGCGGCGTATGCCGAGCGCTTCGCCGAAGTGAACAATCTGCAGTCGGTGATGGAGCTGTCGATGACGGTGGCGACCATCGGCCTGATCCTCGGCGGCATCATTGCCGGCCCGGTCGCGCAGTACCTCATTACCCGCTTCAAGCTGCAATCGAAGGCGGCCGCCGCCATGGTCGCCGAGGAGGCCGCGCAGGCATCGCTGATCAGCACCGTCGGCCTGGTCGGGGCGCTTGCCGGCATCCTTGCCGCCGTGATCGCCGGCCAGTGGCTCGCGGCGCGCCTTAGCGGCGGCGCCGTCACGGTCCCGGCGTTCCTGTGGTGCATGATGCTCGGCGTCGCCATCCGCAACCTCGCGCCCTTCGCCGGGCTGCGCTTCGACGACCGGGCCTCCGATCTGGTCGCCGGCGTCTGCCTGTCGCTCTTCCTGGTGATGACCATGATGGCGCTCGACCTGATCGAAGTGGCGCTGTCGGCCGGGCCGTTCCTCGTCATCATCGCCTTCCAGGTGGTGTTCATCGTCCTGTACGCGGTGCTGGTCTGCTTCCGCTTCATGGGCCGCGACTACGAGGCGGCGGTGACCTCCGCGGCGTTCATCGGCTTCAACATGGGCTCGACCGCGACAGCCATGGCGAACATGCAGGCGATCACGGAGAAGTACGGACCGGCGCCGCAGAGCTACCTCATCGTGCCGCTCGCCGGCGCCTTCTTCATCGACATCATGAACGCGTTCCTTCTCACGCTGATGCTGGCGCTGCCTTTCATCGGAGGCTGACATGCGCGCCCTGGTCGTTCTGCTGCTCCTGCTGGCGGGTTGCGCCCGAGGCCCGGACGCCGAGGCGTTGAAGCAGGACGTGCATCAGCGCCTCGCGCAGGCGCTGCCGCCGGATACCCTGACGCTCGCCGCCCTCGAGCGCCGCGGCTCGCAGCACGATCCCAAGGCCCCCGGCGGCGAGACCCGGCGCACCGTGTACTACGACGCGCAGCTCAAGCTCGAGCGCGATTTCGATTTCGGCGCGTGGGACGGGCCCGGCGTGGCCGGCCTGGTGTCCGCGCTGGGCTCCGGGCCGAAAGGCATCACCGGCATCGCTTCCGGCGGAAACAAGGCCGGTGACCTCATCAATGCTCACGGCACGGCGCTGTACAAGCGCGAAGCCGGCGGCTGGGTGAGCGTCGCACCCGCCGGCTATCGGCCGGAAACCGCGCCAGCCCTTGCGACGAACGCCCCGCAGGGCGGCGCCGCGGCCCTGCTCGACGCGATACGCAAGGTGATCGAGTCGGTGCCGAGAGAGCTCGCCCCAGCGCATACTGCGGTGATCGAGCAGGAGCTCGCCGTCGCGCATGCCGCCATACGCGGGCGCCTGGCACGCGCCACCGACGGCTATGCCATCGCCGGCGGGCCGGAGCACGGCCAGTACCTGCGTTTCGCCCAGGCGCTGTCCGGCGCTGCGCAGCCGCGCATCGTGCCGCTCGTCACGCGCGGGGGCGACGAGAACCTGCGGCTGCTGCGCGATCGCAAGGTTTCGCTGGCCCTCGCGCAGGGCGATGCCGCGCTGGATGCCTTCCAGGGCAGCGGCAGCTTCGCGGCGGCCGGCCCGCACGCCACGCTGCGCGCCCTCGGCAGCCTTTACCCCGAGCCCGTGCATGTGCTGGTCCGCGACGAGCCAGGCCTTGCATCGCTCGCGGACCTGCGCGGCCGGCGTGTGGCCATAGGCCAGCAGGGCGCGGCCTCGCGCACCACCGCCCTGCGCGTCCTCGAGGCGCACGGCCTGGGCCTGAAGGACATCGAGCCGCTCGAGCTAGCGCTCGGCGATGCGCTGGTGGCGCTGCAGAGCCGGGAAGCCGACGCGGTCATCCAGGTCATCGGCGTGCCGGCCGACAGCGTGCGCGACATGCTTGCCGATATCCCGCTGCGCCTGCTGTCGCTCTCGGCGGGTGCGGTCGCCGCGCTCGCGCAGGCGAAAGCCGGCTATTTCGCCTACACGATCCCGCCGGGCGCCTACCCGACCCAACGCCAGGAGATAGACACCGTGGCCACTGCCGCGCTGCTGCTCGTCTCCGACGATCTCTCCGACACCGAGGTCGGAGCGCTCGCGCGCATCGTGTTCGAGAGCGGCCGCGACTTCGTCGCGCGCGGCAGCGCCCAGGGCACGCAGGTCTCCGCCGCTAACGCACGCCAGGGCCTTCCCATCCCGCAGCACGTTGCCGCAGCTAAGGCGCTCGGTCCGCCGAAATGATCACTTGAGGGCGTACCCGCGCCTTTCCATGCACGTCGCGTACGCCCGATAGTACTCGCTGGGCGGCGCGCCCTGCGGGCTCGCCTGCCTGTTCTCCGCCGCCACCGCAGCGCCGATCTGCGCGGCGCGCTCGGCTTCCACGCGCCCCAGGTCGCCGACCGGCGGCGGGCTGCCGGCGCCGCGCGCCGTACTCGCGATGCGCTCGCCGCTCTCCCGCGCCGAATCCCCCGACGACGGCGACGATGCAAGGTCCGCCGAATTGATGCCTGTCGACCGCGTCGCGAAAGCGCGGCATTCGCCGTGGTCCTGCGTCTGCTGTGCCGCGTTCTGTCCAGCGGCCGGATAGGCGATCGGCCCCTGCGCGAGCGCCGTTGCCGCTGCGAGCAGCGCCACCGCTACGGCAGTTGCCTTGATCGGTTTCATCGCGTGGAAAGCGGCGCGACGCTAAAGACATGGTGCCGCCACGGCGGCACGTCGAGGTAGAGCCCGTCGCGCGAGAGCTCCTCGCCGCGGCGCGAGAAGGACATCGCGGGGTTCATGAG